>ERZ773070.77-NODE-77-length-74107-cov-6.281248_pt1 | contig 74107 bp, 60 predicted proteins | sample MGYA00580618_ERZ773070 | MGnify/ENA primary metagenome ERZ773070 (study PRJEB29015, sample SAMEA2738023) | human oral metagenome | biome: human oral; feature: human-associated habitat; material: dental | place: China | collected 2019 ...
GCATACTTTTCTTATGTCAAGATAAGAAAAGTATGTGGGTTTGGGCAAAGCCCAATACAAACATTCAATACACGACGTAGGGGCGAAAAATCTTTCGTCCCTTTTTTATTTGTGCGAAGCACAAAACAGATAGGCATATGTGGAGAGACGGGGAACCCGCTGTGCGAAATGAGCGTTAAAAACGTCGAACTGTCTGAGCCGTAGGCGAGTTTTCGACGTTTAGTGAATAAGCACTTAGCGGGTCGGCTCGGAACATCAGCCTTGATTTTCTTTTGCTTCGTTTTCTTGTATCAAGACAAGAAAATGAAGTGGGTTTGGGCAACGCCCAATACAAACATTCAATACACGACGTAGGGGCTGCCCCGTGTGTTCGCCCTCTATCACCCAAAACACAATTAAACAATTCAACAATTAAACAATTAAACAGTTAAACGATTACACGATTACACGATTAAACAATAATTTTTTGTACCTTTGTCGTGCTTTTTCGAGGTAAACGAATAAGTCGAAAAAGAGAGATTATGCCAGCCACAGATAATAAGTTTTGTTTTTTGAGCCTTGGTAGCAGCAGTAGCGGTAATTGTTACTTCGTCGGTACCTCCGATTACGGTTTCCTTATCGATGCGGGAGTAAGTGTGCGTACGGTCAAGAAGATCTGCAAAGACAATGGTATCGACTTTAGCCATATTTACGGCATATTCATCACCCACGCCCATACCGACCACGTCAAATACGTCGGTGTATTGGCAGAGAAATACAACCTCCCTATCTACACTACGCAAGCTGTCTTCGACGGTATCAACAGCAATGTCCGTATCACCCCCAAGATATCGAGCCACAACCGCCGAGTGTTCTGTAAGAGCGACAAAATTACAATCAGAGACTTCGTCGTGCAGTCGTTCCCTGTAAGCCACGATGCAAGCGATGCGATGGGGTATTCGGTCTTGTTCAACAATCAGACTCTGGTAATCGCTACCGACTTGGGCTATATCTCGCGCGACGTGTCCGACAATATCGCCCGAGCCAACTATCTTGTCATCGAAGCCAACTACGACGAAGAGATGCTCAAAAACGGCAATTACAACTATACGCTCAAGCAGCGAGTACGTTCACACACGGGGCATCTGAGCAACGAACACACAGCCCGATTCCTCGCCGACAATTGGCACGATAGCCTTACACATCTATTTCTCTGCCACGTAAGCGGCGAAAACAATACCCCCGAACTCGCTTACAGCACCGTCGGCGATGCCCTCAAAGAAAAGAATATATCGCCCAAACTCTTTGTGGTCTTAGACCGCTTGGCACCCTCTCCGATGTTCGTACTCGAATAAGGCAAGCCTTTGCCGATAAATACTTATTTCTTACCTTTGTAAAAAAAGAAATCGAATCGGAGATGATACTCGAAAGAATAAATATACTCAACTACCGAAATATCGAAGAGTGCGAGCTTACGTTTTCGCCCAAAGTGAACCTCTTCTGGGGCAACAACGGCATGGGCAAAACCAATCTGCTCGATGCCATATATTACCTGAGTTTCTGCAAAAGCCACCTCAACGCCAAAGACAGCCACCTCATAAGGCACGGCAGCGATTTCTTTATGGTTCAAGGCGAATATATCGACTCCGGTAGCGTAGCCACTGTCTCGTGTGCCGTCAAGAATAGGCGCAAAAAGCAGTTCCTATACGACAAGAAAGAGTACGAACGCCTCTCTGAGCATATAGGAAAAATTCCCCTCGTACTCGTATCGCCTGCCGACAATTCGCTTATCGACGAGGGCAGCGACGAGCGCCGACGGTTTATGGACATAATCATCTCGCAGTACGACCGAGAATATCTCCTGCACCTTATGGCATACAATGCCGCCCTTCGTTCTCGCAACGCTATGCTCAAACACCCCGACAGTATCGACGGCACACTGCTCGAGATACTCGACGACAAACTCTGCACCGAAGCAGAGCCTATATTTGCCCGTAGGACTGAGTTTATTACCGATTTTATACCCGTCTTCCGCGATTTCTATGGCAGCATATCGCAAAGACAAGAAGAGGTATCGCTCTCTTACTCTTCCGTATTGCAGCAGGCAGACCTCCGACAACGGCTCGCCTCGTCGCTTGAGCGCGACAAATATCTCGGCTATACCTCGGCAGGTATACACAAAGACGACCTCGAGATGATATTCGACGGCTTCCCGCTCAAACGAAACGCCTCGCAAGGGCAAAACAAGAGTTATCTTGTAGCAATGAAGCTTGCTCAGTTTATCTTTCTGAAAAAAAACTCGAACAAGACCCCCATTCTACTGCTCGACGACATATTCGACCGTCTCGACTCCGAACGCTTGGAGAACATTATCCGCCAGATATCGTCAGACCGCTTCGGGCAGATATTTATCACCGATACCAACCGCGAACATATCGATAAAATCATAGCTAACAACAACAGCGACTTCCGCCTCTTCGCCATCGAAGACGGCAGAGCCGTAAGTACCACTCAAAACTCGAAATGAAAATACTGACTCTACTTATATCTATTCTTTGCTCCACGGCAATGCTCTCACAGAGTTTCCGCACACAGACTATCGACCCGCAGATAAAGACGCTGCAGGTCTATCCCGAACACGATATTACGGGCTTCCCTCTCTTGGAGCTCGGTAGCGACCACAGACTCGTGGTGAGCTTCGACGATATGGTATTCTCCGAGCGTACATTTTATTACAAGATAGTGCATTGCGATAGAAACTGGCAGCGTTCGCTCTTGGGCGAAATGGAGTATTACGACGGCTTTACGGTCAATCGCATCGACGATGTCGACCTATCGCAAAATACCATTACAAACTATACAAATTACCGCTTCAGCATTCCGCGCGAGGGCGATAGCTTCAAAGTATCGGGCAACTATGCAGTCCTCATTTCCGACGATAGCAGTTTCGATAAGGTCGATGCAGTAGTGTGTCTATACGTCGCCGAACGGCTTGTAGATATATCGTCTAAGGTTACCTCCAGTACGCTTAAAGGCTTCAATACACATTATCAGCAGCTCGAAGTCGAGGTCGACAATGGAGCTTATCCAATACAGAACCCTACATCTGAGCTAAACCTCTCTATAATACAGAATCGTCGTACCGACAATGCCGTCCGTAACCTACGCCCTACCTTTGTAAATACCTCTCGGCAGACCTATAGCAATATCGGCGAGCTTGTCTTCGAGGGAGGCAACGAGTATCGGTTTATCGACTTTTCCGATGAGTACCGTTATAGCGGCGATATCGACAAAATAGATATAAAAACTGACCGCTACAACGTATATACCCTGCCCGCCGCTCCTCGCAATAGGTCGTATCTGCCCTCCAACTACGGCAATGCCAATGGGCGATATATCGTAAACCGCAAAAACTATCACGCCTCCGACTACAACGCCGATTATATGCAGGTGCATTTCGTCTTGCCTGCCGATATGGATTATTATGGATACGATATATACATAATAGGCGATATGTTCGACAATCGCCTCGACGACAATTCGAAGATGGAGCTCGATACCAAGCGTAATATCTTCCGTAAAAGCGTCTTTCTCAAACAGGGCGGATACAGTTTCTTGTATCTCTTCGTGCCTCACAAAGCCTCTCGGTCGTTGCCTTCGACTCCGTCGCTCATACCGTTCGAAGGAAGCTTTTGGCAGACTCGCAACGAGTACGCAATATTATTGTACCATACGCCGTTTGGAGCTAAGTACGATAGACTTGTCGGGTTCAAAATATTTAATAATCAATAAAAAAATACGGAGCAATGTTTGATTTGTTTGTCAGATTCACCTATTTAGCAGCAGCAGTATCGTTTTTGGTCGGACTTATATTGATGCCGTTTGTATTGCAATTCGCCAAAAGTCGGAATATGGTAGTCCGCCCCAATAAGCGTACCTCGCACCAAGGTGCCGTACCCAATATAGGAGGCGTCAATATCTTTCTTTCGCTGCTGGTAGTCTTTATTCCTTTGGTCGTATCGGGCAATATGAAGCCTTCGCTCTTCGTGGGCTTCTGTATTATATTCGTCATCGGCTTTATCGACGACCGTCTGGTTCTATCTGCATATTGGAAGATAGTGGGCGAGACTCTCTGTGCCTTTTTCCTCATATATTTCGCCGATATTCGTATCACATCGCTTTCGGGTATTCTGGGTATATACGAGCTTCATCCGCTATTGAGCTATGCCTTGTCGTATCTGTGTTATACTCTTGTGATAAATGCCCTCAACCTTATCGACGGGGTCGACGGGCTCGCCTCGGGGCTTGGTATATTGTATTGTCTGTTTTTCAGTTTATGGTTTCTGTTTATGCAGATGTATTCGTATTCGATTATAGGTTTTGCCGTAGTAGGAGCCCTTACTGTATTCTTCCTTTACAATGTTTTCGGCAGAAGTAAACGCAAGATATTTATGGGCGATTCGGGGTCACTTATGCTTGGATATATTATCTCTTTTATGGCGTTTATGTTCATCGAACTCAATAAGACGCCTATCGCCGACCCTTCGCTATACTTTCCCGTGGCTCCCGTATCTGTGATTGCTATTATCTTTATCCCCATATTCGATGTGTTTCGTGTAGCTATCACACGTATTATAAACCACAAGTCTGTTTTAGTTGCCGACCGCAATCATATTCATCACCTGCTGCTTAGCTTAGGATTTTCGCATAAACAAGTTACAGCTATCTTGCTATTGGTAACTATAGCATATTTCCTTATGGCTATCGTTCTTAAATCTTATAGCGAGTGGGTACAACTTGCCATATTTGTACTTACAGGGTGCCTTATGATATTTATAGTGTGGCAGTTTATAAATATAAAAAACCAGAAGCAACATCATGAAAAGCTCGATTAAAATAGCGACATTGTTTATCTTGTCTACCGTCTTGTGCTCTAATAAATGTGTGTCGCAGACCAATACAAACGATAAGTCTAATGAAATAAATTATAAAACAATGCAATACAATAATCTTACTCCCGAAGAAGAGCGTGTTATCGTCTACAAAGATACCGAACGCCCTTTTAGTGGCGAATATCTTAACAACAAACGTACGGGTACCTACGTCTGCCGTCGGTGCAATACGCCACTGTATAGGTCTGAAGATAAGTTCGATTCTCGCTGTGGCTGGCCATCGTTCGACGACGAGATAAAGGGTGCCGTAAAGCGTCTGCCCGATGCCGACGGTATGCGTACCGAAATCGTCTGCAACCGCTGCGGAGCGCATCTGGGTCATGTCTTTCTCAACGAAGGTTTTACCGACAAGCAGACTCGCCACTGTGTCAATTCCATATCTATGCTGTTTGTCGCCGACGAAATCCCGAATACCGATACCGCATACTTCTCGTCGGGATGTTTCTGGGGTACGGAGTTCTATTTCATGAAAGCCAATGGCGTCAAACATACTACCGTAGGTTTTATGGGCGGGCATCTCGACCACCCGTCGTACAAAGATGTTTGCACTCAAACTACCGGACATCTCGAAACTACAGAGGTCGTATTCGATACCACAGCCACTTCGTACGACGATATGGTGCGTCTCTTTTTCGAGACACACGATTTCACTCAGACCAACGGACAAGGACCCGATATCGGACAGCAGTATCTTTCTTGTATATTTTATACGAATGATATACAGAAAAATATAGCACAGAAATATATCGATATTCTTACAGCCAAAGGGTATAAAGTAGCTACTATGCTACGTCCGGCAGCACGTTTCTGGAGAGCCGAAAACTATCATCAACAATACTACGAACATAAAGGCGAACGCCCTTATTGCCATAAATATACCAAAATATTCTGATACTTACCATTGATATAATACTATCGATAAACAAAAGATTCTCTGTGTAGTATGGCAAAAGATAAAGTCGTGTTTCTATGTACTTCCTGCGGTATGGACTATCCCAAAGCTTATGGGAAATGTCCGAGTTGCGGAGCTTGGAACTCTTTCGTCGAACAAAAAGTAGCTAAGACCGTCCCCGACAAGATTCCACACGGATATATAAACGTTACCGAAAGCGCTCGTCCGCAGTTGATTAACGATGTGAAAATTACCAGAGAAGTACGTATCGACACTACTTCTGCCGAGTTCAATAAGGTTCTCGGCGGTGGGCTTGTATTGGGTTCGCTCGTACTCATAGGCGGTGAGCCGGGAATAGGCAAATCTACTCTTGTATTGCAAATAGCTCTGAATATGAAGGATAAAAAGATTCTTTATGTGTCGGGCGAAGAGAGTATCAGCCAGTTGAAAATCAGAGCCGAACGTATCGGACAGCCGCAAAGCAACTGTTTCATATTGAGCGAAAACTCTTTGGAACAGATATTTACTCAGATAAAAGCCGTAGAGCCCGACCTCGTTATAGTCGACTCCATACAGACAATCGCCACAGAGACAGCCGATTCGTCGCCGGGTAGTATCACACAAGTTCGAGAGTGTGCCTCGGCTCTGCTCAAGTTTGCCAAACAGACCAATATACCGGTCGTACTTATCGGTCATATCACCAAAGACGGTACTATTGCCGGTCCTAAACTGCTGGAGCACATAGTAGATACCGTTCTACAGTTTGAGGGAGACCGTCACTATATATACCGAATCTTGCGTACCAATAAGAATCGCTTCGGTTCTACCGACGAACTTGCTATTTTCGAGATGCAACAAAGCGGGTTGCGCGAAGTAAGTAATCCGTCGGAATTGCTTATATCTCAGACCGATAGCGATTTGAGCGGTGTGGCTATTGCTGCTATGCTGGAGGGGATACGTCCGTTTCTTATCGAGGTACAGTCATTGGTGAGTACTGCTGCCTATGGCACTCCGCAACGCTCGGCAACAGGCTTCGACATACGACGTATGAATATGCTTCTGGCTGTACTCGAAAAAAGAGCAGGGTTCAAACTCGCTCAAAAAGACGTGTTTCTCAATATAGCAGGAGGTCTTAGAGTAACCGATACTGCCATAGATTTGGCGGTGGCATCTGCCGTATTGTCGTCGAATTTCGATATTGCTATCGACAAAACTATCGCTATGACGGGCGAAGTCGGGTTGTCGGGCGAGATACGCCCTGTCAATCGGATAGAAAATCGTATCGCCGAAGCTGAGCGGCTCGGTTTCGGTAAAATACTTGTACCCCAATACAATTTCTCGCAACTATCGAAGCCCAAGTCGAAGATAGAGGTAGTACCTGTCGGTAAAATCGACGAAGCCTTTCGCCTGCTTTTCAAATAGATTTCAGTATTCGCTCCACTTGTGGTATTATAGCCGTTTGGTCGTCGTTTATTATCACGTAGTCGGCTCGTTGTCGGAGTGTCTTGCTCGACGTCTGATTTTTTATGCGGTTCAGTATCTCTTTACGCGACAGTCCCGAACGCATCTTTACTCGCTCTATACGCAATTTTTGTGGTGCTACGACAGCTATAATCTTGTCGAAATACTTCTCTAAACCGTTTTTGAATATTATGGCAGACTCGAATACCAATATGTGGGCAGCCTGTAGCTCTGCCCATCGACTAAAATCGTCGATTACCGCTGAGTGTACTATTGAGTTTATTTGCAATAGTTTCGACGACGATGCAAAAACCTCTTCCGCCATAAAACGCCTATTCAGCTTGCCATTGATATACGCTTCTTTCCCAAATACTTGTGTTATGGAGTGTATGATTTTATCGTCGGTTTCCATCAAAGATTTCGCCCTTGTATCCGAATCGTAAACAGCGATTTCGTATGTTGTAAGTAGTTTGGAAACCACAGATTTGCCGCTTCCGATACCACCGGTAAGTCCTATCTTTATGGCATGCCTCATTTCTCTTTCGGGTATTCCAGCGAAAACTCAGCTTCTTGTGGAAATACTCTCAATATCTTTATGTTAGACAATTTCGATACAATCGTTATCGGACAACGATTGTCTGCCGTACGTTGATTGTAGTCTATCTCAGCGGTAAAGTCTTTGCTATCCACATCATTATACTTGCCGATAGGTACTATTACGCTTATATTCACTTTTTGCGGGAATGCCTTCATAGTGAGCCCCTCAGGTACATTCCTGTATTCTATATCGATAGGCATAGTCTTCTCGGTCGATTTGTCTATCGATATTTTCAGTTTTACTCCGTCGGGGTCGTAAGAGAATCTTTTATCGTTTTTGAATGTGTAAAATATTGTTTTGCTTTTGCTTAGAGAGTCCATCGATAAGTCGTTGATTCTTATCGTATCTATCATACTTATATCTTGTATTGAGCCGTAGATAGTTACAGTACTGGGATATATACCCACAGTATCCGAGAGTATGTATTGATTTTTTACGGGAATATCGCTGTCGAGTACTACGGCAACTCTTTTATTCTCTAGAGTAACGTATTCTACTACAATTACTTTAGGCGTAAAATTAGATATATTGGACTCTTTTCCGAAGTCGTTTTTTACAGCGTTTTTTACAATATTATCGATCGAATAGGTCTTGCGTCCCGATTTTATGTTGCGGTTAATGTCTTTCAAATCAATTACTAAACGCTCAGTCTGTTTTACAAAGAAGTATTTTACAAAAGATGTTTTGGCATCGGCTACCGATACATTTATCTCCTTTTCGAGCGTGTTGGTAATCTTTACATTGTTTGGAAGGTTTACGTATTCTACTGTGTATGTTATAGGTATCTCTCGGTTACTACCTATCGAATGCATCAGCCAAAAGTTTGCCGACAGCAGTAAAAAAAACAAAAAGATTGCCGTCTGTTTCCTGAAAATTATACCGGCAATCTTTTTAAGTACGTCAATCATAATTAAATATGAAATTATGAATATACGATTCCTATCGTGTTTTTTACTTTTGGGTCTATGCGTTTATCTCTATTTATTAGAGACTTACGGTCTTATTTTGTGTTTTCTGTCGAGGTCGGATCCGACGAATCGAATACCATATTTTTGTTCACCTTTATTTTTACACCGTCTGCTATCTCCAAAATCACGTAATTGTCTTTTACTTCCCTTATTTTACCATATATACCTCCCTGAGTGATAACACTTTTACCATTTTCCAATGAGTCTTGAAACTTACGAATTTCTTTTTGGCGTTTGCTCTGTGGACGAATGAGGAAAAAGTAGAATACCACTATAAGAAGTGCAAACATTAAAATTGTACTCCACGCACTGCCGCCACCGAAACCCGTAGCTGCTTGTAATAAAACTGTTGCTAATGTCATAATAATAATATATTTATATAAGAAAATTTGTGCAAAGATAATAATAATAAATCAATTCGCCGATACGATTCTACTATATTTTGAGTTTATAATAGGTACGACTCGAAAACAATGTATGGTTGTATGCTGGTAATCAGTTGTATACGAAAATTGCTCTATTTGTATATTGGAAGTAAATAACCCACTCCAAGCTCGAGCATTTCCGCCACATTCCGATGTAGCTTTATTCCCCCTTGAAGAGCGAGGTTTTTGTGAATTTTGTACCGTATAGCAAGTCTGATATAGTTCCAACCATCCTCATTATTAATGTTATACGAGTAAAATATTCCACGTCGGCTGTTTGTGTGTGGTGATGAGTTTTTTATCGGATCGTATAGATATATGCCTAGGTCGATAATACCGCTCAATCGTCCCATTATCACTTCGTTATTTACGGATATACCGACTCTTAGTTTATTGCTAAACTTGTTTTCGTCGATTTTGTATCTGGTAAACAGTGGATTATCGTCCGAAGGGCGTTTCGTGAAAGCTCCGTCGTAGAAAGCGTCTACTCCGCCACCAAGTGAATACCAGTTAGTTATAGGTGTAGTGACGCCTATATGTAGCGAGCCTACGAAAAAACTTTTGTGGTCTCTGTAATGTATCTCTCTCGAGAATCCCGATATCACGGCTTTTGCTTCGAGGGCTGCAGGTGGCTGATATTCGGTACTGTGTAGTGTCGTTGCGTTGTAAGCCAAGAAGTCGTATTTTACCCCCAACTGAGCGTAGATGATATTCACCCCAAAATTAGGATTGCGAAAACTGCCATTGCTCATGTGCGAATATCCCACATCGCCCGCAAGCGACAGACGCTCGCCAATGCGATATGCGAAGTTTGTGCTTGCCGTAAGATAGCAATTGACGGGGAAACTGAAAGCAGAATTGGCTGTACCTGCATCGACTCCTCGCGACATATCGGCATCATACCAAGTTTTTGTAACAAAACTAAGCCCTGTGCCTATTTTTAGATTGATTGCCAAGTGATTGCTGCCGTACATAGGAATAGATACGTACGGATAGCCGTAAATCGCATTGCCGAGTAATTGGTTGTTGCCCAGATTGATAAAGCCGAGTCCAATACCGATATTCGGGAAATGCCAATACTGCTGCCAATTGTTTTCACCCTGCTCCGACTTCCATTCGAGCGACAACTCTCCACCAAGTACTGCGCCTTTGGCAATGGTATCGAGGTTTTTAGAGTGCGGAACAATCCAGCCTCCATAAAAAGCACTTTTTGCAGTGTATTTGTACTGTGCGTAAAGTGTTGTAGAAGAAAGTAGTATTGCAATTATAAGACCTCTGAGAGCAACGACATTCGATAGCATATTACTTTTGCAGCTATTTTTACAAAGGTAGTACAATTTTGTCGAATCGATAATGTTAGTGTTGGGCTTTTTTGCTGTAAGTCATTTTATATGTGTCTGTTGTGGGTGTGGTGATTGTTCGGAGAAGACGCCGTATACGGTAGCTTATTACGAAAGTCCAACTTATATTAAACCAAAGACTGCGAAAGTCGCTTTTCTTCGAATCGCCTTTTTCTCTTTTTTATAACTTTGCTTGTTGAATCTACAGATGCGCCTTTTTGCTCCAAGTCAAAATTTTATTGTAATTTTGTAACGATATTACGGCTTTCAAAAGATTCCACAACAAAATATACAACAGTAACTTATGTTTTACTACTTATTCCATTGGTTGGAACAACTCAACGTTCCGGGAGCAGGAATGTTTGCTTATCTGACATTCAGGGCGAGTATGGCGTTCATCTTCGCCTTACTTTGTGCCACTTTCATCGGCAAACGAATAATACGATATCTGAAAAGCCGACAAATACTCGACACCCCCCGCGAGATGAACTTCGGCGGACTGTCAGACGACCAGATATTCGAACAACGCGAAAAGATGCGAAAAAGCCAGACCCCCACAATGGGAGGAGTCATCATATTGATTTCTATCATCGTACCCTGCCTTCTGATAGGTGTTCTGCATAACATATATATGATTCTTATGCTTTTCACAACGATATTTATGGGCTGTATCGGTTTTTTGGACGATTACATCAAGGTTTTTCGCAAAAACAAAGATGGTCTCAGCGGACGTTACAAAGTATTCGGGCAGGTAGGTATAGGGCTTGTAGTGGGGCTTGTGCTATATTTTTCGCCACAAGTGGTTATAATCGAAAACACTACCAAACACACAAAAAACTCTAATAACGAAGAGGTTGTCTATACGTCGAAAGCTGAGAAATCGACTCAGACCACGATACCTTTCTTCAAGAACAACAACTTCGACTACGCCGACCTTTTCGGCTGGGCTGGCGACAACAAACAGCTTCTGGGTTGGATTTTCTTCGTGCTCATCACTATTTTCATAGTTACGGCAACCTCCAACGGAGCCAATCTGACCGACGGCATCGACGGACTGTCTGCCGGCAGCTCGGCAATAATGGGTGTGGCTCTCGGTATCTTGGCGTACGTGTCGGGTAATATCAACTACTCGGGCTATCTCAACGTGATGTTTATCCCCGGCTCGGGCGAACTGCTTGTGTTTGCCGCCGCTTTCATAGGTGCCACAATAGGTTTTCTATGGTACAATTCATATCCTGCACAGGTATTTATGGGCGATACAGGGTCATTGGCTTTGGGAGGTATCATCGCCGTTTTTGCCATAATCATACACAAAGAGCTGCTTATACCGATATTGTGTGGCGTATTCTTGGTCGAAAATTTATCCGTAATAATACAAACATTCGTATATAAGAGAACCAAAAAACCGAATGCCAACGGCGAAATGGTCGGTCTGCGGGTATTCAAAAAGACACCGCTGCATCATCATTATCAGACAAAAGGCGAGAACGTGGCAGGACCATACCTGATAAAAAGACCTATAAAAACCATTCACGAGTCGAAACTGACCATTCGTTTTTGGCTTGTTGGACTGATGTTGGCGGCACTGACGCTTCTAACCCTGAAAATCAGATAACTTCTCATCTCGGTCTCTATGGGTAAAAGAAAAATTATCAACGACGCTGTCCACGGATTTATATCCATACCGAACGATTTCCTGTACGAGCTGCTACAACATCGTTTTATGCAGAGACTCAATAGGATAAAACAACTCGGCGTCTCGGCAATGGTATATCCGTCTGCCACGCACACGAGGTTTCAGCACTCGCTCGGAGCAATGCACCTTACTTCGGAAGCTGTCAAGGAGCTGCGGCTCAAAGGGCACAATATCTCAGACAACGAAGAAAAGGCAGTAATGGCAGCAATATTGCTGCACGATATCGGACATTGTCCGTACTCGCACGTACTCGAAAACATCATCGTCGACAACATCAGACACGAGCGGATATCCGACATTCTGATGCAACAGATATCCGACGAGATGGGCGGACAGCTCGATACGGCAATACGTATTTTCCGCAACGAATATCCGAAACACTTCCTACATCAACTCATTAGCAGTCAACTCGATATGGACAGGTTCGATTATCTCATGAGAGACAGTTTCTTCACCGGTGTAGTCGAAGGCAGCATCGGCTCTGCCCGTATCATCAAGATGCTCGACGTCGCCGACGACAGCCTCGTCGTAGAACAGAAAGGTATGCTCTCGGTCGAGAACTACCTCATTTCTAGGCGATTTATGTATTGGCAGGTCTATTTTCACAAAACATCGATAGCTGCCGAGATAATGCTCCGTAATATCATCAGACGGGCAAAAGAACTGATCGGTAAAGGGCAAAAGCTATTCGGGACACCTGCTCTGCTCTATTTCTTGGGAAATGACATCAACGCAGCAAATTTCGCCTCCGACGAGCTTGCAATAGAGAAGTTTGCAGAGATGGACGATGCCGATATAATAGCCTCCATCAAGGTATGGAGTAACCACAACGACAAGGTATTGGCTATCCTTAGCCGTAACTTCATCGACCGTAGACTGTTCAAAACCTCGTCGATAGCAGGCGAGACAGACAGGGCAACCCTCGAACACCTCGCCCGTGAAAAAGAAAAAGACATTGTATCTCAGCTCGGTATCGACAAATGCGATGGACACTATTTTTCGTCGTACCAGATAGTCGAGAACGACACATACAACTTCACCGACGACAAAATAATGGTACGTCTGTCCGACGGCTCCATCAGCGACCTGTCGGCAAGTTCGTCGATACTGACGCCTCAAAGCCTACACTACGATACACGCAAGTGTCACCTATGTTATTATCAAGCATAATGCGGTGATGTACAAACAAATACTACGTCTGGCTCTGCCCAATATCATCACCAACATCACTGTGCCGCTCTTGGGTATGGTGGATCTGGCTATCGTCGGACACATCGGCGACACTCGATATATAGGGGCAATAGCCATAGCCACAATGATTTTCAGTATGATATATTGGCTGTTCGGCTTTCTGCGTATGGGCACCTCGGGCTTCACGGCACAGGCGTACGGAGCAGACGATATGGACGAATCTGCCGATATACTGTTTCGTTCGTTGTCGGTAGGGCTTACGGCGGCTCTCTGCCTTATTGTATTGCAAAAACCCATCATCGACACTGCTCTGATGGTTGTAGGCAGCAGTACCGAACTCAAAGAGATCGCACGACGATACTTCTACATCAATATATGGGCTGCCCCTGCCACACTACTGATGTACGGCTTCAAAGGGTGGTTTATCGGTATGCAAAATTCCAAAATACCGATGATGATAGCAATAGCTGTCAATATAGTTAATATCGTGATGTCGTTGATGTTCGTCTTTGTGCTGCGACTCGATATAGAGGGTGTCGCCCTTGGCACAGTGATAGCCCAATACACAGGGTTGGGGCTTGCCTTCGCATTCTTTTGGCGTCGATATGCCTTTATACGCCATCTGATGAGCTGGCGCAGGAGTATGAGGCGTAGGCAGATGAAACGTTTTTTCAGCGTCAATCTCGATATATTTCTGCGTACGGTCTGCCTGATAGCCGTGTTTTCGTTTTTCCCCATTGCAGGCTCTAAGTATGGCGACAACGTATTGGCGATAAATACGTTGCTGATGCAGTTTTTCACTCTTTTCTCGTACATAATGGACGGTTTCGCATACGCAGGCGAGGCTCTTACGGGGCGTTTTATCGGGGCGGGCGACCCCGATTCTCTGAGGCGCAGCATAAGAGACAACTTTCGGTTGGGCATAATGCTTACAGCCGTATTTACGCTTGTCTATGCCTTTGCGGGCGACGGTCTGCTATACCTGCTTACCGACAAAAAAGATATAATACGTCTGTCGGCAGAATATTACCTTTGGGTGCTGCCTATACCTTTGGCGGGATTTTCGGCGTTCTTGTGGGACGGCATATTCATCGGAGCAACCGCCTCGCGTGCAATGCTCTACGCCATAACGGCAGCGACAATATTATTTTTCATTACATATTTTTCGTTGAATGATCTGATGGCAAATAACGCTCTATGGCTGTCGTTGATAATATTCCTCTCTGCACGCGGTATCGGGCAAACAATATTGGCAAAAAAAGCCGTCTTCGACAGAGTCAGCTAATCGGATTTTTTTTGTACCTTTGCCATTCGAAATTATTTATTTAAAATAAGCCATAACTACAACAGAATGAATATTGTTAGAAACGATGTCGACTCTTGTAATTCGACACTTACACTTACTATCGACAAGCAAGACTATGCCGATAAAGTAGAGAAATCACTAAAAGAATACCGCCAAAAAGTACAAATGCCCGGATTCCGCCCAGGTAACGTTCCGATTGGAATTGTAAAAAAGATGTACGGTAAGTCTGTACTCGTCGAAGAGGTAAATAAAATTATTTCGGAATCGTTGTACAACTACATAAAGGACAATAAAATAGATATCTTAGGCGAACCTATATCCAACGAGAATATTCAGAAGCCGATAGATTTCGACAAAGACGAAACATTCGAGTTTGTATTCGATATAGGTCTCTGTCCTACAATGAATATCGACTTCGATACGAAAGATAAGATCACCTATTATACCATTACTGTAACAGACGAAATGGTCGACGAACATATAAATATGCACGCGTCGCGTCTCGGAAAATATGTAACGGGTGAAAAGACAGAAGAAACGTCTGTAATAAAGGGAGATATGAAAGAAATCGTCGAAGAAGGAACTGAAAAAACAGAACCTCTCGAGGCTGTAGACGTCCTTCTTACTCCCAAATATATCAAAGATGCAAAACAAAAGAAACTATTCGTAGGTAAAAAGATAGGGGCTAAAATCAAATTTAATCCCGTCAAAGCTATGGAAAATGAATATGAAGTATCGTCGATGCTTAATATCAACAAAGACAAAGTGAAAGACTACGATCGTGATTTCGAATATGTAATAAAAGATATCACCAATCACCAAAACGCCGATATAGACCAAGATCTTTTCGATAAAGTATTGGGCAAAGGAGTGGCAAAAAATATCGATGAATTCAAGGAAAAGATAAAAGAGGGAATATCGGGTGTATACGCTGCAGATAGCGATTATAAGTTCGGTATGGACGCTCGCAAAATGTTGATAGACAAGAATAAAAACGTGGTATTCCCCGAAGAGTTTCTCAAAAGATGGATACAATCCACAAGTAAAGAGCCCAATAAAGAGGTATCCGACACTGAATTCAACGGTATGCTCGAATATCTGAAATGGGATCTGATAAAGAAATCGTTCGTAGAGAAGTACGATATCAAAATCGAAGATAAAGAGATAAGAGATGCTGCTCGTCAGGATATTGCTATGAGATTTGCTCAATACGGTATCAACAATCCGCAAGAGGAAATATTAAATTCTTACATAGAAGAGTCTATGAAGCAAAAAGGTGCTATCGAACAGTTTTATCAGCAAGCAGCCGAGCGAGCAGTCGTAACAAAAATAAAAGAGTTAGTAAAGATAAATAAAAAAGATATTACCCTCAAAGAATTCAATGAGTTGGTAAGTGGCAAAGAATCATAGTCAAAAATATATATAAATTAATTAATGTAGGAAATAGAGTCTAACCCCGTAGGGTAGATTCTATTTTTATTTATTTTCCTATCAACTAATATATTACTACATATTAAATGATATGTAATAGACAGCATATTGGATATTGACAAATATTTTCTTTGGTATTTTCGAATAAACATAGAGAATATTTTATACCTTTGTGTTTCAGTTATCCATATAAGCAAAACCTATTAATTTAATTATGAACAGTTTAGAAAACCAAGAAAACATTGTAAACGACACTACGGAAGTTTCCGACAAGAAGGTAGAACCCACTGAGAGTATGCAAGATACGACAGAAGGCGTTGCGAATACAGATATGCCTGTAAATCAAGAGGGAGGAGATAGTCTTGAAAAAAATAAATCCTATGTCGGCTATACTCGCGAAGAACTTGTAAATGAATTGCAAGAACTACTGAAAAAGACTGAAAGTGCCGTTATAAGCGATATAAAAGGTTCTGTAGAATCCATAAAACAAGCGTTTTATAGGCTTCATAAAGATAAAGAGAATCTTTTACAATCGGAAGGAGATGAAGGTACCGTTGTAGAGAGAGTTACCGATAGTGTAGAGGAAACTTTCAGACAATTGCTTGGTAAGTATAAAGAAATGAAGGCATCTGCAAATGCGTTGCTTACAGAAGAAAAAGAAAAGAATCTAAAACTCAAAGAAGAAATTTTAGCCAAACTCGAAGAGTTGACAAACTCCACAGACGACTTATCGACGACGATTCCGGCTTTCAGAAAGTTGCAACAAGAGTGGAAAGCTATAGGACAAGTACCACAAAAGGCTGTAAACGAGATTTGGAAGACATACAATAAATATCAGGAAAAGTTTTACGACCTCATAAAAATAAATAATGAGTTGCGTGAATATGATTTCAAGAAAAACCTTGAGTTGAAAAACACATTATGTCTCGCCGCAGAAAAACTCGAAGAAGAGCCTAATGCTGTACTGGCATTCAATACGTTACAAAAACTACATGAAGAATGGAGAGAAATAGGGCCGGTAGCAAAAGAAGAGCGTGAAGCGATATGGAATCGTTTTAAAGAGGCATCTTCGAAGATAAACAAAAAACACCAAGCCTACTTCGAGTCGCTAAAAGAGAAAGAAGAAGAGAATCTAAGGCTAAAAACAGCAATCTGCGAGAAAGCAGAGGCTATCGACCTCGAATCGCTAAAGAATCGAAAAGGCTGGCAAGATAAACTCGACGAAATACTGGCACTACAAGAAGAGTGGAAAAAAATAGGATTTGCAACTAAGAAAGCCAATACAAAGATATATAAGCGTTTCAGAGCGGCTTGCGATAGTTTTTTCAAAGCCAGAAATATTTTCTATAAAGCCTTAAAAGAAGAGATGGCAGAAAATCTGGATAGACGTAAAGCTCTTCTTGAAAAAGCAGAAGCACTAAAAACATCTGACGATTGGAAGGCTGCTACCGAGAAGATAAAAGAGCTCCAAAAAGAATGGCGTAGTATAGGCGTTACCTTCAAAAAACATTCAGACGAAGTTTGGGAAAAGTTCTCGGCTGCTTGCGATTATATATTCGAACAGAGAGAGCAGATATTCTCCGACCAGAAAGCAACGGAAGAAGAAAATCTTAAACAGAAACGGGCTATAATAGACAAGGTAAGCGAGTTTTCGCCGACAGGAAATAAGGAAGCCGATATTGCTACGCTTAAAGAGTTTATGGCAGAGTTCGACAATGTAGGATTCGTGCCGAGAAAAGACAAAGCAGCGATACAAAATGAGTTTAGGACTCTTATAGACAGTAAGTTCGATATCGTTTTCAACAGACAACCTCAGAACTACAGCGACAACAAAAAAGCAATCGATGAAAGTTCGAACAAATATTTAAAAGAGTACAATACGCTGAAAAAAGAGATTGCTTCGTACGAAAATAACATACTATTCCTAAATTCGTCGTCGAAAAAAGGTAATTCGCTTGTAGACGAGATGAACAACAAGATATCGGAGCTTAAAGCAAAACTCTCGGAACTTTCTAAGAAAATCTAACAGATTGATTAATAATGCAAAATAAAGAGGAAGCCTTGTGTAAGGCTTCCTCTTTATTTTTATATATACCAACCGACATATAAAAAGCTCTATTATTGCAAAAATCAAAATTTATTCCTAACTTTGCCCCGAAAATTTTATAATTCGTTTTTTCCTTGCGGTCGAGCGTAGCATAAGACTTTTACAAAAACAAAATACAAAATAAATAAATAACGAATAGTTTATGAAAGTTTATCAAACTTCGGATATTAGGAACATTACACTTCTGGGCGGTGCCGGTACGGGCAAAACCACTCTGGTGGAAGCAATGCTTTTCGAAAGCGGTGCCATCAAACGCAGAGGCACTGTCGACGGTAAAAACACCGTTTCAGACTATTTCCCTGTCGAACAGGAGTACGGATACTCCGTTTTCCCAACCATTATCACTACCGAGTGGGCAAATAAAAAAATCAACATCATCGACTGCCCCGGTGCAGACGACTTTATCGGCGGAGCTATATCGTCGCTGACGGTTACAGACCAGGCTGCAATACTCGTCAATGCACAATACGGCGTAGAGGTAGGTACACAGAATCAATTCCGCTATGCCGACAAGATGAAGAAACCCGTCATCTTCGCCATCAACCAACTCGACAAAGAGATGGCAGACTTCGACAAGACATTCGAACAGCTCCGTGAGAGCTTCGGCGGTAAGGTGGCTCTCGTACAATATCCCGTCAACGCAGGCACTAACTTCGACGCTGTAGTGGATGTGCTCAAGATGAAGATGTATCGTTGGAAACCCGAAGGCGGACAGCCCGAAGAACTCGACATCCCCGAAGCCGAAAAAGCCAAAGCCATAGAGCTGCACGCCGCTCTGGTAGAGGCTGCCGCAGAGAATGACGAGAGTCTGATGGAGAAATTCTTCGACCAAGGGTCGCTACCCGAAGAAGATATCTTTGTCGGTATACACAAAGGACTTATCGACTGCGGCATATACCCCGTGCTGTGTCTGTGTGGAGGCAAGTCGATGGGAGTACGTCGCTTTATGGACTTCTTGTGTGCCGTAGCCCCTTCGCCCGCCGAGATGCACGCTCCCGTTACCACGACAGGAAAGGAAGTAAAACCCGACCCTGCAGGACCGACCTCGCTATTCTTCTTTAAGACAAGTATCGAACCGCATATCGGCGAAGTACTCTACTACAAGGTGATGTCCGGCAAGATAAAAGGTGGTGACGATATGGTCAATATCAGTCGCAATGGCAGCAAAGAGCGTATCTCTCAGATATTCTCCGTTGCGGGACAGACTCGTACGCAGGTCGACGAAATGGTGGCGGGCGATATAGGTGCCACAGTCAAGCTCAAAGACGTACGCACAGGTAATACTATGAATGGTAAGGATATCGATTGGATATTCCCCGAAGTAGACTACCCCGCCCCGAAATATCGTCGTGCCATCAAAGCCCAGAACGAGAGTGAAGACGAAAAGCTCGGCGAAATACTCAACCGTATGCACGCCGAAGACCCGACGTGGGTCATAGAGCGGTCGAAAGAGCTTCGCCAGACGATACTGTCGGGACAGGGCGAATTTCACCTCCGCACTCTCAAATGGCGAGTAGAGAATCTCGACAAGGTGATGATAGACTTCAGCGAACCCCGCATACCTTACCGCGAGACCATCACCAAGGCAGCACGTGCCGACTATCGCCACAAGAAACAGTCGGGCGGAGCGGGACAATTCGGTGAGGTTCACCTCATCGTAGAGCCATATATGGAAGATGTCCCTGCCAAAGAGATATATAAATTCAACGGACAAGAGTATAAGATATCCGTACGCGACACACAAGAGATTAACCTCGAGTGGGGCGGCAAACTCATCTTCATCAACTCCATCGTGGGCGGCTCCATCGATGCACGCTTTATGCCCGCCATACTCAAGGGTATTATGGACAGAATGGAGCAAGGACCGCTGACAGGCTCTTACGCACGCGATGTACGCGTCATCGTATACGACGGTAAGATGCACCCTGTGGACAGCAACGAAATATCGTTCCGATTGGCAGGACGCAACGCCTTCGCACAAGCTTTCAAAGAAGCCGGACCGAAGCTGCTCGAGCCGATATATGACCTCGACGTGCTCGTGCCGTCCGACAGAATGGGCGACGTAATGAGCGACTTACAAGGACGTAGAGGTATGGTACTGGGTATGAATTCCGAGCGAGGTTTCGAACACCTCAAAGCCAAAGTGCCTCTCAAAGAGGTGGCATCGTACTCGACGGCTCTCAGTTCGCTGTCGGGAGGTAGAGCGTCGTTCTCTATGCAGTTCAATGCTTATGAGCTGTGTCCGACCGATGTTCAGGAAAAACTTATCAAGGAATACGAAGCTACTCAGAAAGACGAAGAGTAACCGACTCTCTAATCGAACGACAAAAAGAGAAGAGCGACCTCCACACACGGAAGAGTCGCTCTTTTTTACCAAATAGTCTGCGTTTGATTAATAAACACTTCAAACAACACTCCAAAAGAAAAACTTACCCCCCGATAATCGACTTGAAAATCAAAAGGTAAGTCAAACGAATAGTACCCGGAGCGGGACTTGAACCCGCACAGCCGCGAAGCCAAAGGATTTTAAGTCCTTCGTGTCTACCATTCCACCACCCGGGCAACACAAAGTAGTTTAAAAAGAGCGGAAAACGGGACTCGAACCCGCGACCCCGACCTTGGCAAGGTCGTGCTCTACCAACTGAGCTATTTCCGCAAATAAAACGACTGCAAAGGTAATACTTTTTTTAATACAACCAGCAACATCTCAGATGATACTATTTCAGAAATTTGATGTACTTTTGCAAGCAAAATACGGTACAAAGATGGCGATTGATTTAGACGAACTTAACCTTATTATTTTGGCGGTAGGCACAGTGGCAATACTTGCTGCATTTGTCGTACAGGTATATTATTACTTACACTATTTTTCGGCAATAATAGCAGAAAATCGCAAGAGGAAACGAAACAATTTCTCCGCACATAACAGCCCTACACCGCCCGTATCGGTCATTATCTGTGCCCGAAACGAAGAAGATAACTTACGCGAGTTTTTACCGAAAGTATTGGAGCAAGACTATCCCAATTTCGAAGTAATAGTGGTCAACGATGCTTCGGAAGACAATACCTCACAAGTGCTCGACGACTTTGCGAAGCTATATCCCCATCTATATGTAACCAATATACCCAACGATATTAATATTATAAGCCGAAAGAAACTTGCTGTTACCGTAGGTGTAAAGGCAGCGAAAAACGAACTTCTGCTCATGACCGATGCCGACTGCTATCCCGCTTCTAAAGATTGGATAAGGTCGATGGTGTCGAACGTAACCGACGGTATTGAGTTCGTCGTGGGTTATGGAGACTATATCACCGAGCGAAGTATCGTAAACCGACTTATAACATACGATACACTCTTCATAGCAATGCAATATATGGGCTTCGCTCTGAGGGGTAAGCCCTATATGGCTGTCGGACGCAACTTCCTTTACCGCAAATCTACATTCTACAAATACAAAGGCTTTGCCGGACACCTACACATCGTCTCGGGCGACGACGACCTGCTCATAAATAAGGCAGGAAACGCCACAAATACGGCTGTAGCCACCAGAGCCGAGAGCAAAACAATGTCGGTAGCAGAGCCCACGATGTCAAAGTGGCTACTGCAGAAGAGCCGACACCTGACATCGTCGAGCCTATACACCAAAAGCAGCCGACGACGTATCGGAGGTGAAGTCGCAAGCCGCGCCTTATTCTACCTGCTTGTTGTGTGCGGATTGGCGTATGCAGACTTGTATGTAAGTGCGTTCGTATTGTCGCTATTCGTATTGAGGTACGCTATGCAGGCTGTGGTAATAAACAAAACGGCAAAACGATTGCAGTCGAGGCGATACTCGATATCTATATTAATATTCGATATTGTGCTGCCCGTAATATCGTTGTGGCTTATGATAAAGGGATGCATTAGAAAAAAATGATACCGAGCAATATACCCCCGACTCGATAGGATTAAAACTTTTTTATTATAACTCATATTTAGCTAAAAAAGCAAGATGAAAAGAATAGTATTGATACGACACGGCGAAAGCATTTGGAACAAAGAAAATCGTTTCACGGGCTGGACCGACGTCGACCTCACAGAGACAGGCTTAAAAGAGGCCGAAAAAGCAGGCAAGCTACTCCGCAAAGAGGGTTTCCGTTTCCAGAGAGCTTTCACCTCGTACCTCAAACGAGCCAACAAGACACTAAACGTGATACTCGATAAGATGGACCTCGACTACATCCCGATAGAGAAGTCGTGGCGACTCAACGAAAAACATTACGGCAATCTGCAAGGGCTCAACAAAGCTGAGACCGCTGCAAAACACGGCGACGAACAAGTGTTGATATGGCGTAGGAGCTACGATATACCGCCTGCCCCACTCGGCAACGACGACCCTCGCTCGGCTCTGAACGACCCCCGATATGCCGACGTACCAAAGATATATCTGCCAAATACGGAGTCTTTATCGGACTGTGTAGGACGTACTATGCCCTATTGGCATACAAGAATATTCCCATCGCTAAAGAGCTGCGACAGCATAATAGTAGCCGCTCACGGCAATTCGCTACGAGGTATAATAAAATACCTAAAAAACATTTCAGATACCGACATAGTGAACCTCAACCTACCTACTGCCGTACCGTATGTATTCGAATTCGACGACGAACTGAACATATCGACCCTCAGAGACTATTTCCTCGGCGACCCCGAAGAGATTAAGAAACTTATGGAGGCAGTAGCCAATCAGGGTAAAACAAAGTAACATACAGACCGAAAGCAAAACCACAAACGAGCAATATTATTTCATCGAAAACAAAAAAACATCCATATCAAAAAACACATTTTATGCTCGATATAAAAGAGATATATGAGATATTCAAGACCTGTCCGAGAATAACGATAGACAGCAGACATTGCCCGAAAGACTCCATCTTCGTAGCTCTCAGAGGCGACAATACCGACGGAAATCTATTCGCAGCAAAGGCTCTCGAAAACGGGTCTCGATACGCTATCGTCGACCGCAAAGAGATAGCCGTCGACGACAGATACATCGTAGTCGACGATACTCTGACTACTCTGCAAGACCTGGCACGGTATCACCGAACGCAGATGAAGGCAAAAATAATAGCCATCACCGGCACCAATGGCAAAACGACTACCAAAGAACTCATAGCTCAAGTATTATCGCAAAAATACGATACTCTGTATACCGAGAAAAACTACAACAACCATATAGGAGTGCCTCTGACGCTACTACGGCTCAAAGAAAGCCACCGCTTCGGGGTGGTCGAAATGGGTGCAAACCACAAAGGCGAGATAGCCCAACTATGCAGTATCGTTCAACCCGACTTCGGGCTTGTAACGAACTTCGGACGCGCTCACATCGAAGGATTCGGGTCATTTGAGGGAGTGGTTGAAGCCAAGACCGAACTTTTCGACTATATCAGAGAGCACAAAGGCAGAGTTTTCGTAAATATCGGCAACGAACTCATGGTGCGACAGTCGCATGGAATCGGCAATATCTCGTACGCCATCAATAGCGACAAAGCCGACGTAAGCGGATACGTTTCGCAGCAAGACCCTTGTATCACTATTTCGTGGGCATCGCAGCGGTTTTCGGTAACGGCTCAAACGGTGAAGACAAACATCGTAGGTAGCTACAACGCCGAGAATCTACTGGTGGCAATCGTGGTAGGCCTCTTTTTCGAGGTCGACCCACAGAGTATCGATATCGCATTGAGCCAATATATTCCCAAAAATCACCGCTCGCAATATATGAAGACCGACCGAAACGAACTTATAGTCGACGCATACAACGCCAATCCGTCGAGTATGGAGGCAGCTATAAGAAATTTCGCTTCGCTACAATATCCTCACAAGACACTGATACTCGGCGATATGCTCGAACTCGGCGAAAACACACTTGCCGACCACACCAATATAATGCATATCGTCGAAGAGCAAGGGTTCGACAAAGTAATACTCGTCGGAAAAATTTTCGCCAAGACACAGTCGGAATACACAGCTTTCGATAACGTCGACGGACTGATAGAATACCTCACGTCGGCACCGATAAGCGGCTCGGCAATACTACTGAAAGGCTCCAATAGTATCGGACTCGAGCGTTTGATAGAATATTTATAACTTTTCGGAGCGAAAAAACAGTATCGTCCGCACAAACGATGTGTTTCATAATCGTTTAATCGTCGAGGCGTCGGAGTTTTTGTCTCTCGCCTACGATCCATATCAGGTCGTCTTGCAGCAAGACGGTGCTTGCCGAAGGTGAGAGGATACGCTCCTTGCCCCGTTCTATTGCCACTACGATACCGTCGGTATTTTCGCGTATCTTCGAGTTGCGTATGGTAATGCCTATCAGGTGGCTACCGGGGTCGATAAAGTGCTTTTGTACCACGATGTCGTCCAGATTCAAGTTTTGGTGGACGGTCTTCTTTTCGTTAAGGAACTCTTTTTTGAACCGCTCTATCACCTCGTCGGTGCCGAATACTCCCACGTGGTCGAGGGGCATTATCTTGGCGTCGGGACCGGGCGAATATATGATACTGTCGCCGCTTTTGATGTAAATGACATTGATGAGGAACTCTTTCCGCCAGTTGAGCTCACCCAGAGTACGCCCTACATATTGTGCATTCTTGGGTACCTCCAAGTCGGTAAGGTGAGCGTCCCAAGCCGATACGTCGTCGATGGAGTTTCGCAGCCTCTGCCGTATGTTCTGTATGGGTTCGTTCTTTTTCTTCTCGGCAGCCTCCCTTACATTGAGGTTTGTAACAAATCGGGTCTCAATATGCTTGTAAAACTTCTGCATATATTTCGACAATAAAAATATTGCCACCACCGTTATGGGCAGAAATATAAGTGTCTGCCCGACGCTGAGGAACTTACTTACCAGATATCCTATCAGTATTATACCGATAATCATTCGCGATACGGCGAGTACGGATAGCTGCTTGTTGTTGTATTCGGGGCTGTCCCACAGCTCTCGGAGGGTTATGTAGTTGGGCTTTTTGTACATCAGAGCCCAGATGAAAGGAGCTGCCACAGCCAGAGTACCTATCATTGCAATCCATTCGGATATGTTGCCGTCGAATGTCTTGTGCAGAAAAGGCACTATCAGATACGACGACAGCAGTATGATAAATACGACTACTATCCCATTGAGCAATATCGTCTGCAGGCTGCCTTTGAGGAGTTGTCGCCACTCGGACTGAGAGCCGAGCACTTGCGAGCTTGCCGAGTAGCTGTTGAGTTTCTGCACGAACTTGGCGGGTAATATTTTCTCTATAAACAGATACACTCTGTCGCTGTATTTAATCATATAAGGAGTGGTGAATGTGGTGATGGCTGATGCTCCCACTGCTATGGGAAACAGAAACTCGTCTATTACACCCAGCGACATACCCAGAGTAGCTACGATGAAAGCAAATTCGCCTATTTGTGCCATACTCATTGCCACCTGTACGGCGTGTTTTAGCGACTGCCCCGAGAGCAAAGCTCCGAGGAGCGTTGCCGAGAATTTACCCACTATGACCAGAAGCACCACCAGCAACACGGGTAAGCCGTATTGTACGATGACAGCGGGGTTTATCATCATACCCACCGATACGAAGAATATAGCCCCGAACAGGTCTTTTACGGGTTTGAATATATGCTCTATACGTTCTGCTGCGAGTGTCTCGGCAAGTATAGACCCCATTATGAAAGCTCCGAGTTCGGCAGAGAACCCCGCTTGTGTCGCCACTATCACCATACCCAGACAAAGACCTATCGACAGGATAAGATACCCCTCGTCGTCGAGGAGGTTTTTTACACGTTTCAGGAAAGTAGGTATGACGAATATCCCCAGCAGAAACCAGAGTATAAGGAAGAAACCGAGTTTCAGTATGGTTAAAAGCATCTCACCGCCCTCTACGCTCTGAGTAACGGCGACTGTCGAGAGCAACACCATAAGCAAGATGACCACTATATCCTCTACTACCAACACCCCGAAAACGGTCTTTGCGTAGTTTTTGGATTTAATGCCGAGTTCGTCGAAAGCCCTGATAATAATAGTGGTGCTCGACGATGCCAGCATACCGCCCAGAAATAGGCAATTCATAGTGCTCCAACCCAGTGCCCTGCCCATAAGATAGCCTGCGACGACGATGACCAATATCTCCACTATGGCAGTGATAGAAGCCGAAGCCCCCACACGCATCAGTTTCTTGAAACTGAACTCGAGCCCAAGGCTGAACAGCAAAAAGATGACACCTATCTCGGCAAGTGTCTCCACGTTGTGAATATCGGTAACGGTCGGTACTATATTGATATACGGACTCACCAGAAAACCTGCAATGATGTATCCGAGTACGAGAGGTTGTTTTAGTTTTCTGAATATCAGAGTAACCATTGCGGCTACTATCAATATAAGCCCTAAGTCCGATATGAGAGGCGTAAGAGAGTTTTCCATACGAGTGGTGCGATACTTTATTTTTTTGCAAATATAGAGAAAATAATTATATTTGTGCCTTCGTAATAGGATAAAGCAGGGAATAAGATGGCACGAATTTTGGCGATAGATTATGGGACGAAGAGAGTAGGGGTAGCCGTTACCGACCCATTGGGAATGATTGCAGGGGCACTTGCAACGGTGGAGCCCCCCCGCATATTCGATTTCTTGAATGAATATTTGACGGTAAACGATTGCAACAGATTGGTTATAGGTTATCCGCTGACGCTCAGAAACGAGCCGGCAGAGGTAACACGTGAGATAGACCGCTTTATAGAACGTTTTGCCTCGCTGTATCCCTATATAGAGGTGATAAAATACGACGAGCGTTTCACCTCGAAGCTTGCCTTCGATACCATTTTGGCGAGTGGTATCGGACGCCGTAAGCGTCGCGACAAAGCCGTAATAGACCGCATCTCGGCAACTATTATCCTGCAGAACTATTTGGAAAGCATTTCCGTTTAGGCGATTTGATGGCAAAAGAAAATTCACTTACAACGGCTGTCGAACCTCTTGCCTTTTTATAAAATTAAACTGCGTTTGGAGGCAAAGGAAAGGAGCGGTAAACAAATTTGTTTGCTGTTTCGTCTCGTGCAGATGATATGCAAATATCGGATAAACCCTCTTCACGTGTAGGAGACATTCCTTCAGATGTAGGGGACTTTCCTTCAGATGTAGGAGACTTCCCTTCAGATGTAGGAGACTTTCCTTCAGATGTAGGAGACTTCCCTTCAAGTGTAGGAGCTTTTCCTTCAAGTGTAGGAACTCTTCCTTCAAGTGTAGGAGCTCTTCCTACAAGTGTAGGAGACTTTCCTACAGATAATTTTATAAAGAAATATGGTTTTGGGGAATGGAAATACGGATATTTTTGCCTCCATTTATGTTGTTTGGGGCATATCCGAGGTGATTTTTTCTTTTCCGTTGCCTGTTGTCGTGTTGTACGATGTCTATACTACCACACCGACGGTTATGTATATAGTGTCGTTGACGACTCAACGAGCATTTACCTCTGCTAGCAATTTTTCCCAGCGGGCTACGATGTTATCCACCGCAAATCGCTTTACGCTCACGAGCGACTCTTGGGCAAATGCCTTCCTCATTGCTTCGTCACTCATCAGTTTGTCGAGAGCTCCGGCTAACTTGTCGGTGTCGGCAGGCGGCACAAGTATGCCCGTTTTACCGTCTTCTACTATCTCGGCAGGTCCCGTATCGCAGTCGAAGCTCACTATTGGCAGCCCTGCAGCCATTGCCTCGATGAGCACGAGCGGCAACCCTTCGTATCGCGACGACATAGCCATAATGGACGCCTGTCGGTACTGTGCCTTTATATCTTTGGTGGCGGGTATTATCTCGACGCTGTCGCCGATACCGAGCTCCGAGATTTGCCTTTCGAGCCGTCGGAGGTGGCTACCCGACCCTACGATGCGCAGCTGCCAGCCATTGCGGCGTTCGGAGGTCTTTGCCCACGCATCGAGCATCATATCGAAACCTTTCTGTCCCGCAAGTCGTCCGACGGCAAGCACTCGCTTCTCCGTCAACGGCGATGGCTCTATGTCGTTTATGGTGATGGGGTTGGGTATACAAACGGCATTGGTAGCACCGAAAAGCCTTTTATAGTTGTCGGCGTCGCGTTGTGTGAGCGTAACTATACGCTGCGATGTACGGACGGCTATCTTACGCGATAGTTTATGCAGCGGATGCCAATTGATGTTGCTATTGAAGTGTTCCCACGTAATCGAGCGTAAGCCTTTCGCTGCGGGGGCGTTCATAAAGAGTCGGTGCGAGCCGAGGAAGACTACTACATCTGGTTTTTCGACTCGGTACAGTTGTCGGAGTCGGATTATACGAAGGGCTCTGCCTTTTTTCAAATAATGGAGCTTTACCTCAGACCGTAGCGGGAAGAACAGTTTGCCTTGCTGCAAACATACGATACCTGTTTGGTAACCTCTTTTCGATAGCTCACTTGCTATGACCGAAGTAACTCTCTCTATGCCTCCCTGGTCGTGCAATCCACGTATTACGAATAGTATTTTCATTGCCATATCAAACAGATACCGATTAAATTTTTATTCGTTTGAATCGTTCGGGCAACCGCACCACCAACTTCCAACGCCCCATACTCGGTTTGTTTAGTGCAAATATCGGACGACAAAGGGTTTGCACCGCTCTCGCTATGGGGAAATATCTGTCAGCATCTTTGGCTTTTTTGTTTGTAACGAGATGGATTACCTTTGAGCGTTTTTTCATGTGTCGCTCCCAGCCTGCCGCCATACGGTCTTTGTCCTGAAAACGAGCCTTCACCATTTCGTAGTCGAACACGCCGAAGTGAAGTAGGTAAAGATTTCGGTCTATTCTGAAATTGTGTCCTTTGACACGATGAAAACCTGCTCCCCATCGTACAGGTTTCGATACCACTACCGGCTTGGTGTACCGCGACGATACTTGTCCGTAGCTACGCTGCGAAAGGAAAGGTTTGCTTCCGTCTATGGTCTGCTCCTCGTTCAAATGTTGCCCTACGTCTACGCCAAGCCCCGATACCGACGGATTTACGTCGAGCTTACTAAGGTACGATACCAGCGACTCGTCGACGTTGGGGTCCAATACCAGAAATTCGTCGGCGTCGGTGCCTATTACAAGGTCGTATTTTTTGAGTAGTTCGCTTGCCATATTCGACAAATGTGTCAGTCGACGTCGTTCGGCAGCTACCACCTGCCCCGGAATACGCTCGCAGTGTACGACGGTAGCCTCGCCTGCCGTCGGGGGTATCGGCTGGTCGGTGCCGTCGAGGTATATGTATAAGTTCTCTTTCCCTAAAATCGCTCCGTAATATGCAATCCAATGCTCGAGGAAAAAGGCATCGTTGCGAGCCATAGTGATAGCACAAATCTTTTTTGTAGTCGCCATATTATGTGTATGTTATTTATTTATGGCAGCAAAGATAGTAAAAATTTATCACTTGGCAGCAGAAGTCAAAAGCTATCTTACACACACACAACTATCATCGAAATTTACACTTTGCCAAAGTCTACGAGTTTTTATATTTTTGCACTTTGAAAACAACAACTTTCTACACCGATTTCTTATAATCTATCACCCCCACCGAAAAAAGCAATGAGTATCGAAGAACGTATCGCCAATTTAAGGCAAGAAATAGAAGAATACAACCGCCAATATTATATCGAAAACAACCCTACGATATCGGACTTCGAGTTCGATATGAAACTCAAGCAGCTCGAAGAGATGGAGAGGGTATATCCTCAGTTTTTCGACAAAAACTCTCCGACACAACACGTCGGAAGCGACCTTACAAAGACATTCGAGCAGGTCGTACACCGCTATCCTATGCTATCGCTTTCGAACACCTACTCCGAGAGTGAAGTGGAGGAGTTTTATACCCGACTCAGTCGGCAACTCGGCGAAGCATTCGAGATTGTATGCGAACTTAAGTTCGACGGTGCCTCCATATCGCTCATATATGAGAACGGAGAGTTATCTAAAGCCGTTACTCGAGGCGATGGTGTCAGAGGCGACAACGTTACGAACAACATACGTGCCATACGCTCCATACCTGCCAAATTAGTAGGCAATTATCCTAGTCGGTTCGAGATAAGAGGCGAGGTACTCATGCCTTTTGCCGTGTTCGAAAGACTCAATGCCGAGAGAGCCGACAGAGGCGAACAACCCTTCGCCAATCCTCGCAATGCCACTTCGGGCACGCTCAAACTGCTCGACCCCTCCGAAGTTGCTCACCGAGAACTCGACTCGTATCTCTACTATCTGCTCGGAGAAGAGCTCCCTTTCGATACTCACTACGACAATATGATGGAGGCTCGCCGATGGGGATTCAAGGTATCCGAAGTTATGAAACGGTGCGGCAGCATAGACGAGATACTCGACTTCATCAGATACTGGGATACGGAGCGTCGGAACTTGCCTGTAGCTACCGACGGTATAGTGCTAAAAGTAAACGACCTCAGACAACAGCAACGGCTGGGGCTTACCGCCAAATCGCCCCGATGGGCTATTGCTTATAAGTATCAGGCAGAGAAGGCTCTCACAAAGCTACTATCGGTAAGCTATCAGGTCGGACGCACCGGAGCAATCACCCCCATAGCCAACCTCGACCCCGTACTACTTTCGGGTACTACCGTCAAACGCGCATCGCTACACAATGCCGACAATATAGAGCGGCTCGACCTCCATATAGGCGATATGGTATACGTCGAAAAAGGCGGAGAGATAATACCGAAAATCACTGCCGTCGATACAGAGCAGCGTGCCAAGGACTCGCCGAGAGTAGTATTCCCCTCGCGATGCCCCGAATGCAACACCGAACTCGTACGAAACGACGACGAATCCATATATTATTGCCCCAACGAAGACAATTGCCCCACACAGAGCAAAGAAAAAATATCGCACTTCGTATCGCGTAAGGCGATGAACATCGCCGGACTCGGCGACGAGACCATTTCGCTACTATTCGACAGAGGACTGCTTAGAGATGTTGCCGATATATACGAACTGCAGCAGGCAGATATATCGCTGCTCGAGAGACTCGGCGATAAGTCTGCCCGTAATATCATCGAAGGTATAGAAGGCTCGAAAAATGTGCCCTATGCGAATCTACTATTTGCTCTCGGCATACGATACGTCGGCGAGACAGTAGCAAAACGCTTGGCAAAAGCCTATCGCTCAATAGACGATTTGCAGCAGGCTACGGTAGATGAACTAATACAAGTCGACGATATCGGAGAGATTATAGCCGAAAGCATAGTTAAATACTTCGCCAAAGCCGAACACCGACGGCTCATCGAACGTCTTAGGGCTGCGGGGCTACAGATGGCCGACACGAGCAGCAGCGAGCCCACATCCGACAAACTTGCCGAGAAGATTATAGTCATAAGCGGTGTCTTTACCCACCATTCGCGAGATGATTACAAGAGTATGATCGAAGCCCACGGCGGTAAGTGTGTCGGTAGCGTATCGAAAAACACATCGTTCTTACTTGCAGGAGACAATATAGGACCATCCAAGCTACAAAAAGCCGAGCAACTTGGAGTAAAAATCATCTCCGAAGAGGAGTTCCTCGATATGCTCAAATAGAGGGTGTTTTTTACTAAAATCAAAACGTTTTTCTACAAAGAAACAAACCGTTTTCTCCCTCTCAAAACAAAAATCACTGCAGCCGATAAGTCTCTGCTTATATGGGCGTACCGACTAACGATTGAGGCGGAGGCTATTCTTTAGCTGCCCGCAAGCGGCGGCAATATCTTCGCCTCGCGAACGTCGCACAGTCGCTATAATACCTCGATGCGACAAATATCGGGCAAACTCCTCGATACGCTCCTCCGGCGGACTCGCAAAGTCGCTACCCTCTACTCTGTGAAATCGTATGAGATTCACTCGGCAAGGCAGTTCTCGAAGTAGTTGCACGATACCTGCGGCGTGCCGAGGCGTGTCGTTCAGTCCGTCGAAAAGGATATATTCAAACGATAGTCGCCGCTGGTGTGCAAAGTCGTACCGTCGGAGGAGAGCCACGAGGTCGGCAATGGGGTTAGTATCTTCGACGGGCATTATCTTTCGGCGTTCGTCGTGGAAAGGGTTGTGGAGCGATATTGCAAGATGACACTGTGAAGAGTCGAGGAATCGGCGAATACCATCGATTAACCCTGAGGTAGAGACTGTTATACGGCGAGGCGATAGAGCCATCCCCCAATCGGAAGTAAGTATGTCGATAGCTCGCAATACTTCGCCTATATTGTCGAAAGGCTCACCCATACCCATAAAGACGATATTTGTAATGTGGTTTGCCTCGTCGACCGAAAGTACTTGATTGATAATATCTCCGCAGGTAAGGTTACCGGCAAAACCGCATTTGCCGGTCATACAGAAAGCACAGCTCATCTTGCACCCCACTTGGCACGATACACACAGTGTAAGCCTATTGCTTTCGGGTATTGTCACAGTCTCGATATTGCCACCGCTTGCTGCGAAGAGATACTTTTTAGTACCGTCGGCCGAAAGTGTCGACAGCGTATAGGGATACCTCCCGAGACGGTAGTGCTCCTTTAGCAGTGATATGTTTTTCTTCGAAATATCGCTCATTTCATCGAACGAAACAGCGCCTCTGCCATAAACCCAACGCATCACCTGAGATGCACTATACGAGGGCATTCCCAGAGTTACGAGCGAGCTACGAAGGCTATCGGCAGTGTGGTCGATGATAGTTTTTTCATTCATTATATTAGTAAAATTGTTGTATTAAAATACGTAACAGATGAGAGTACAAAAGTACAAGATTTTTCTCCAACAGCCTCGTCTTCCAAAACACATGACAGCTACCTACCGAGCGAATAGCATTTTCATTACTCTTGGCATTTCGGCAATATTTCGTACCTTTGCAGCCTCAAAATAAAATCTATTCGACAATGAAAAATATATGTCTCATCTCGCTTCTACTATGCCTATGCCTCGAAGCTACGGAAGCGCAGATTATAGTAAAAGAACGACGTGCGGTACAGGTATTGCCGCCTCAGACATTTTACCTCAATAGCACTGCACGAGCCTCGTTTGGCGGCAAGTCGAAAATGGGAGTGAATTTCGTACTCCCTCCGGGCACTGTGGAGTGGTATTTCTCATTCACTACAGCACGCGGAGAGAAACCACGTACTTCGGTAGAGCTTTTTTCGCAGCTCACTAAGCTCATAGACCCAACGGGAATGACGGCTATCGCCACGAATGCCATTTTTACTCTACCCGGAGCCGGTGCGTGCGATATCCTTGTGATGGACAAAGCAAACGCAGAGATTTTCCTCGATAAAAACACTTCGTCGTACGGCTCGTTCGACTACGATTTGGCAAGTGCTCGAGAAAACTTCCAAAACGGCACTGTAAAACTCGACAACATCACAAAAGGAGAGTGGACTATCGGCATAAGAAACAGAAACACTACAGAGGGGGTAACTGTATCTATCGAAGTGGTAGCCATTGTCGAAGAAATGAAGGTGGTTCAGAAATCTTTTGCTACCACCAAAGCCGAAATATTCGCCTCACTCGCCCGTAAAGCTTATATTAAAGAGGATTACGACGAGTCGTTGCAACTCTATCGCCGCGCTCTAAGCTACGACCCCAATATGGTGAGTGCCAATACCAATATCGGACTCATTTATCTCATTTACGGCGACTATGAGGCAGCAATAGAGTCTTATTCTACTGCCATCGCTCTGGGTGCAAAAGAGAAGTCGAACCTCTGGCTCAACGAAGCTATCGACGACCTCAAAGCTCTAATCGAAAAGCAAAGCGACCTCCACGGAGCCTCCGAGATACTCGAACTATTCCTCGGAGAGCAGGGCAAAACTCGCACCGAAGCCGAATAAAGTCTTAGCTCTCTGCTATCGGAGGTAGGGCGTAGGCGAGCAAAAAAGATAAGTTTTGTTTTTAACTGTGCCGGTAGGCTGCCACTCTCTTGTAGAGTCGGTAGCCTACTTTTGTGTGTATCTATATCCGATTTATGCACACGACTCTACCCTACCCACATTACAACGCAAAAAGAAAGCTGCACGAGTCGTCCCCGTACAGCCCCGAGATGAAATCACCTCTAAATTATTAATTTAAAACACCCATTATGGCTCTACATCGTCTTGACGAACTCTACCGATTTGGCGATAAGCGGGTACATTATCTCGTCGTTTTCCACGAAAGGCACTATACGACGATAGTCGGCGTAGAGTTTCTCAAGCGTTGCCGACGACTTCAGCGGTCGGCGAAACTCGAGTGCCTGAGCCGCATTGAATAGCTCGATACCGAGCACACGGAAGGTATTTTCCACCACGCGGTAGAGTTTGGTGGCGGCGTTTGCACCCATCGATACGTGGTCTTCTTGTCCCTGCGAGCTCTCGATAGAGTCCACACTTGCGGGTGTACAGAGTTGTTTGCTCTGGCTTACGATAGAGGCAGCAGTATATTGCGGTATCATAAAACCCGAATTGAGTCCGGGGTTAGCCACAAGGAACGGAGGCAAATTCCTTTTGCCGCTGATGAGCTGATATGTACGTTGTCCCGAGATAGAGCCGAGTTCTGCTACGGCTATTGCCAAAAAGTCCATTACAAGCGCCAAGGGCTGTCCGTGGAAGTTGCCGGCAGATACTATCAGGTCTTTTTCGGGGATAACGCTGGGATTGTCGGTAGCCGAGTTTATCTCCGTTGTAACGACGCTTTTCACATAAGCGATAGTGTCTTTCGACGCACCGTGCACCTGCGGCATACAACGGAACGAGTATGGGTCTTGTACGTGTGTTTTCTTCTGTCCGATTATTTGGCTGCCTTTCAGTAGTTCGCCGATTCGTGCGGCAGTCTGCAACTGTCCGTTGTGAGGGCGGATAAGGTGTACCGCTTCGTTGAACGGCTCTACTCTACCGTCGAACCCTTCGAGCGACAGTGCCCCGATAGTATCGGCAGCAGCCGATATCTGTTCGGCTCCAATCATACACCAGACGGCATATCCGCTCATAAACTGAGTACCGTTGAGCAGAGCCAAACCCTCTTTAGATTTGAGGACTATGGGCTGCTGTCCTCTCTGAGCCATTACCTCACTTGCTGCACGCACCTCGCCGTCGACATATACTTCGCCGAGATTGAGCAGAGGCAGGCTCAGGTGTGCCAACGGAGCCAAGTCGCCCGAGGCACCGAGCGAACCCTGCTGATAGACCACAGGCAGTATGTCTTCGTTGAACATATAGACGAGCTTCTCTACCGTCTCCAGCTGCACGCCCGAATATCCGTACGAGAGCGACTGTATCTTGAGCAGCAAGATTATCTTCACTATCTCTTTCGGTACTCGTTCGCCTGTGCCACAAGCGTGCGACATAACGAGGTTCTTCTGTAGCTGCGAGAGCTCCTCTTTGCCTACCGAGATATTACACAGCGAACCGAACCCGGTAGTAACGCCGTAGATGGGCTCTTTCTGGGTCTCCATCTTGCGATCGAGATAGTCGCGACAGTCTTGTATGCGTTTACGGGCTTCGGGGCTGAGGGCGATTTTGTAGTCTTCACTTACAATACGTTTTACATCGTCTATCGACAGATGTTTGGTTGAAATCTGATGTACTTTCATTCTATGTTTGTTTTTTACTTTTATTTTTACTAAAAATGCAACTGATACTTTCTGTAAAAGGCTGTATCGGGGTGCAAATTTACAAAAAATACTCATTACTTTGCTCTACCGATATGGATACCAAACGATACTTTTCCCTAAAAAATGAGATGCGGCTGTGTATTACAAATATTTTATGTAAGTTTGCATTGTAGTTTTTTAGTTACGAACAAATAAACAAATTTTCTTATCAAATGAAACGTATCTTTTTATTAATCATTATTGTAGCTGTTGCTGCTGCCTGCAAAAAGAAAAACCCTCCCCCGCCGCCACCTCCCCCGCCGCCCGTATTCTCGCCCGATTGCGAGGTTGCCGGTGTTAAGTTCGGTTTCGTAGAGTTACCCGCAGGCGATTTCCTTATGGGTAGCGATGCAGCTAACGACCCGCAGCACCAACCCGACGAAATAATACACAGGGTAGCACTCGATACATTCTATATCAATCCGTACGAAATCACTCGAAAGCAGTGGAATGCCGTGATGGGAACTTCTTCGAAAGACTCCAAAGACGACGACCTGCCCGTAATCGAAGTAAGTTGGGACGAGGTACAGACTTTCATAAAGAAACTCAACGAATCCACGGGTAAAGACTACCGCCTGCCGACCGAAGCCGAGTGGGAATACGCTTGCCGTGCCACTACTACGACTCCATACAACGTCGGCGACAACCTTACCGACAAAGATGCCAATTTCGGCAAGGGAAAAGATAACAAACTCGTCGTAGGAGGCTCTTACAAACCAAACAAATGGGGGCTATACGATATGCATGGTAATGTATCCGAGTTTTGTAGCGACTTTTACGATAAATACGATACGGTAAACAACCGCAACCCCAAAGGTCCCGATACGGGAGTGTTCCATGTCGTACGCGGCGGCAATTATCTCAATCCTGTCGCCCACTGTCGCTCTGCTTTCCGCGGATCGAGAGTAAAACCCGACTCCAAGAATAAAGCTACCGGTTTCCGTCTCGTTCTATCTAAGCCTAAAAAGTAGTATCATACGTTATAGTTATAATTTTTATTATTACAAGGGGATACTCTTTACATCAGTCGTAAGGAGTATCTTATTTTTCAACCTAAGGCAGCACTCTACGTGCCGTCTATAAAAAACAAACCATTTTCAAACCCTATGGCAGACGACAAGAAAGTAATCTTCTCAATGGTAAACGTATCCAAGTCGTTTACCCCAACAAAACAAGTTCTCAAAAACATCTACCTCTCATTTTTCTATGGTGCCAAAATCGGTATCATCGGGCTGAACGGTTCGGGTAAGTCTACCTTGCTCAAAATCATTGCAGGAGTCGACAAAAGCTTCGATGGTGAGGTCGTTTTCTCACCAGGCTACTCGGTCGGATATCTCGAGCAGGAGCCTAAGCTCGACGACGACAAGACTGTCATCGAAGTAGTACGCGAGGGAGTTGCCGATACTATGGCTCTACTTGCCGAGTTCGAAGAGATAAATGCCGCCTTTGCCGAACCCGATGCCGACTTCGACAAATTGCTTGCACGGCAGGCAGAGATACAAGACCGTCTCGACGCTTGCGACGCTTGGAATATCGATACCAGACTACGAAAGGCTATGGACGCTCTCCGTTGTCCCGAAGAAGACACTCCGGTAAAGCATCTATCGGGCGGCGAACGGCGTCGCGTTGCTCTGTGCCGTCTTTTGCTCCGACAGCCCGATATTCTTCTGCTCGACGAACCTACAAACCACCTCGACGCAGAGAGCATCGACTGGCTCGAACAGCATCTGCAACAGTATGCAGGCACCGTCATAGCCATCACCCACGACCGTTATTTCCTCGACCACGTTGCAGGATGGATACTTGAACTCGACCGAGGCGAGGGCATACCTTGGAAGGGCAATTACTCCGGTTGGTTGGAGCAGAAAACCGCTCGTATGGCTATGGAAGAGAAGCAAATGAGCAAACGCCGCAAGACTCTCGAGCGAGAACTCGAGTGGGTGCGTATGGCTCCGTCGGCAAGGCACGCCAAAGGCAAAGCTCGTCTGAACGCATACGACCGCCTGCTCAACGAAGACCAGAAGGCGCGCGAGGAGAAGCTCGAGATATTCATCCCCAACGGTCCTCGGCTCGGCAACAAAGTCATCGAGGCGAAAGGCGTCTCCAAAGCGTTCGGCGACAAGCTACTTTTCGAAGACCTCAACTTCAATCTGCCTCCGAACGGCATCGTCGGCATCATCGGACCAAACGGTGCGGGCAAGACCACGCTTTTTCGGATGATAATGGGCATCGAATCGGTCGATAGCGGCACGTTCGAAGTGGGCGAAACGGTCAAAATAGGCTACGTCGACCAGATGCATAAAGATATCGACCCCGAAAAGACCATCTTCCAAGTCGTATCAGGAGGCACCGAGTTTATTCGGGTTGCCGGAAGGGAGATTAATGCACGTGCCTATCTGTCGCGGTTCAACTTCACCGGTGCCGACCAAGAGAAACTCTGTGGCATACTATCGGGCGGCGAACGAAATCGTCTCCACCTCGCTCTTACGCTCAAGTCCGAAGCGAATGTGCTACTCCTCGATGAGCCTACGAACGACATCGACGTCAATACGCTACGCGCTCTCGAAGATGGGCTTACCGACTTCGCCGGTTGTGCCGTCGTCATCTCGCACGACCGTTGGTTTCTCGACCGTATATGTACGCACATCCTTGCTTTCGAGGGCGACTCTAAGGTTGTGTATTTCGAAGGCTCGTATTCGGAGTACGAAGAGTATAAAATGCGTCGCGACGGCTATCAAGAGCCTCGACGCATCAAGTATCGGAAACTCGTCTGATACATTCCGACCTCATACATTATGCCGACGCCAGACTACCTCGTCTGGCGTTTGCTTATCATCAGCCCTACCATCATAAACAGCGCCGTAAGCACTATCACCTGTATTACCAGAGAGTTGTTCACCATCGATATACGCTCAGTATCGGGTATTGTGATGAAAAGAAGTATCGTTATCAACCCGCGCGGAGCTACGTATAGTAGGGGGTTAAGGTTTTGGCGTGCTATCTTGAGTCCTATGATTCTCAGCACTATTATTCCTACAAGTATACCTGTGGCTATTATAAATGTCTTTGCGTTAAGTAGCTCGTGTGTATTTATTAAGTAGCCAAACAGTATGAAAAACAATGACCGTATCGAGAATGTTATCTCAGTCGTTATATCATTGAGTTTGACCACCTCTTTTACCATTATCTCAGGCTGTAATTTATCTACAAACCTAAATCTTTTGAACTTGTCCAAATTTCCTATAAATAACCCGAGTATGAATATGAATATCAGTGCCGGCAGGTGATACTCCTTCGCTATCGCATATATTAATATTATCAGTAATATTATAGGCACGAACTTTACTCTATGTCGTATCTTACTCATTAGTAACGATAGTCCAAGCGTTGCGATAACAGTTATTACTAATATTAGTATCAGCTGCAATCCGAATACTACAAACGAGTTACCGTCTATTACTTCATTGCGTATTATGAAGTTAAACAATACCACTGCGAATATATCAGAGAACGTACTTTCATATATCACGAATTCTCTATCTTTAGGCAATAGATTTTTGGCACTCGAAATTGCTATTGCACTGCTTATCACTGCGAAAGGTACTGCATTCAATAGTCCTTGCCTAAACTCTACTCCAAATATTGCATCAAATGCAAATCCTATGCCTATACTCAGTACCAACATTGGTATGAGCGACATCGAAATACTCGATATTATCAACTTTTTTTTCGAACGATTTAGCTCTAAGTCGAGTGCCCCCTCGAATACTATAAGTATCAATCCTACCGTGCCTATAATCGGCAGTATTGGTGATAAGTTCGGTATGCTTATGCCAAAGAAATCTGCTGCTTGTCGTACAGCCCATCCAACTATTAATAACAGTATTACCGATGGTATTTTCGTCTTTGGCGAACTGACATCGAACATATATGATATTAACAACAATAAACACAACGATATAATGATAGCATTCGACATACTGAATTATAATTTATTTATATGCAAAAGTAATATTTTCCCCCTTATACGCGACTATATTTTTATATCAATCTTTGTATATATACGTATATACTTCTGTACTATATCCACTCATATACATTTGTTATATATCATCAAAAAAATCTAAAAAACTATATTTTCTATTGTAGTATAAAAAAATATTTGTCTTTGTATCGTTATTAATTCAAATGAATATTACTTCATATATGAGCCAAACTAAAACAATGCTATCGATATACCTGAGATAAAGAGTCTGCTCGCTAAATACAAGATAGACGATACCACTTGCCAGCTTCGCCTCAACGATATCCAGCTGATTAAAGCCAATCGCGATATCTATAATAAAGATAAAGGGCAGAGCCAAGACGCCACCAAGAATAAAAACAAAGCATTCCATCAAATGCAATTTTGGATTAATGAGTTCTATGCCAATGCCAAGATTGCTCTCGAAGACAACCCGCAACTCATCGAGACTATCGGCAAAAGCATCCGCAGCTAACAGCACTCATATATCTCTACACCGTAAAAGAGGCGAATGTGATATTCGCCTCTTTTTTATATATCTCCCCTCTGTACCACCAATCCGTAATCCGGTACCATCTAACCCGTAATTCGTAATTCATAATTCGTAATTGAATTTTTCTATATATCCCCTCCGTACCACCAATCCGTAATCCGTACCACCTAATTCGTAATCCGTAATTCATAATTCGTAATTGAAAAAAAAATAAGGCTGCCTTACTGAGAAGACAGCCCTACTCTAAATATACAATGTAAAGCCCTTTTTTTACTTCACTACCACCTTGCCGTGGATGATTTCACCTCGTCCCGTTGTGATACGCACGATGTAGACGCCTCGTGCTTCGAAGCCGCCTATTTCGGCAGGCATCTGTGTCGGACGTGCTTCGTTTACCACTTCGCCGGCGGAGGTTATTACTTCCACTTTAAGTCCTGCGAACTCTTCGTCCGTGAATTCACCGCGTATTGTAAGCTTTTCGCCTGCATTTATCGGGTTCGGCACGAGTACGATGTTCTTTCCTGCTACCACCGATAGGTCGGTACAAGGTCCGTCGATATGAACGACATAGACCACATTGCTATCGCAATTGTGTATTGTCTTTCCTTCACGTCTGGCTTCCCACGTGCCTTTCGGGTAATTGCGGTAGAAGAGCTTGCCGTTGATTGTCAGCGGCAGGTCGCAGTTGTTTACGGTCGTATCCACCAACTTATTATACTTCGGATAAACGAGCAACTTCATTGTTATGGTGCTATCGCAATAGTTCGACGCTACCGTATAATAATGATAGTCGTATACCGAGTCGGCAATCAGTCTTGAGGTATATATCGGTGAGCCGTAGAAGTGTATCGTATCGCCTTGGCAAACGCTTCTATTGACGCTACTCGATGCTCCCGGCATTATATACAGGTTAAGCTTAATGTTCGATATTTGACCTGTTGTCGGGTTTTTATACACCGTACGGAATATGTTATGACCGATATTTTGCACCTCTTCCGAAGTGAGATTGAAGTGGTGTTCGTTGTATTCTGCCCCCTGACATACCGTATCCGAGAACTCTTCGGTCTGTACCGTACTGAATACGAAGTTATCCACTGCTGCGGGTGGTTGGTCTCCGCCGGCAGCGTCGTTTTTCCAGAAGAACGTCAGATAATAATCGCCGTCTTGAGTTACTCGCAGACCGGAGGAGTCTATCGTATTCCATTCGGTTTTATTGCATAGAGCGCTATCGGGTTTTGTATTCAGGTCTATCCAGTCGGTAGGTGTGTTCTTTATCATTTTTATACTGCTTACCTTATCTCCTGCGATACTTGTCTTTGAAATATCGTCGCTCGTCGGTATAACGAAGGCTCGCATATAGTCCCAATTCTTTTCACCTTTTGATTTCCAGCTGAACGAATATGCATACGCCTCGTCTTTGTACAACGTAACCTTACGATAAGCATAAGACCACGATGTGCTATTAGTCGCATAGATATTAGCCGTTCCTGTTGCTGTGTTCGAGATATACATACCGTTGCTGCCGTTTTGTTTTTCGGCGCTGCCTATCTTCCACTTGTTGTCGCCCGTGCTATTTACGAACTTCCACAACTTATTGTCGGCGATATCTTCGAATGTGGCATTGATAGGTAAGCTATCGACGCTGTTTATAGCGAGGAACGATATTGTCGTCTCATCCGATTTGATTGTTCCCGCCGCATTACAAACGCTGTTTATCGTAAACACATACTTATTCACCGGTGTAAGCCCCGTATATACCATCGTGTCGCCTGTTACGTCGCGTTGGTCTACTATTATCGGGTTTGCAGGGTCGGTAAGGTCTTTCAATATCACGTGATATTTCAGAGCATTGCCTTTCCATTTGAATTTGGCTGTCGTCGGCGATGTATTATATGTCAGCTTGCGAGGTCGAGAGCAGGGTACGCTGTCGAGCGACACATTATCTATTGCTACGGGCGGGTTCTCGGTCGAATAAGCATTATTCTTCCAGAAAAACGTCAGATAGTACACTCCGTCGGCTGGTACCACGAAGTTTCTCGATACCGTATCCCAAGTTGTCATACCCGACAGCAGGTTATCCAACGAGTCGTTCTTTCCGAGGTCTATCCACCCCGATGGCAATCCGTTTTGAAAGTTTGCCATACCGTTATCCGAGCCTTCCATCAGGGAGCTCTTATAATTTTCGGGTACCAGACACACTCTGCCCAAGTCGTAATTGGTTTGTCCTTTGCCCTTCCAGTTGTATTTGATTTTATACTCCGATACTTCTTTGAATGTAAACGGTCTGAAGGCATATATATACGATGTTTGGTTACCCATATACGTGTTGGTGGCTCCTTCGTCTTTCGAGACGTACATCGAATTGCTGCCGCTGTGAGCGGTAGCCGTTCCGAATGCCCAGCTATTCTCTGTTCCGTTGCTGCTCGTCGTTACCCATTCCAAGTTGTCGGTAGCGTTTTCGAAGCCCGTATTAATTGGCAGACTGCCCGTAACGAAATCCGTCGAGAACACATGCTTTCTCCACATCGACCGGTGAGTAATGCCTCCTACCACACACGTCGAACGAACGTACACTGCATATCGTCTATTCGGTGTCAGTCCTGTCATGTTATACGACAATCCTGTCTGGCCCGCCGACTGCATTAGAGGTGTCGACGTGTTCGGGTCGATAGCATTCGAGTTGAGATATACTTTTACATCGTAGCTATCTGCCATACCAGTCCACGATATGGTAGCCGAAGTCGTCGTTATGTTGCTTGTTGCCATATTTTGCACTTGCGGACACACCTCTTCGAAGAAGTTCACGTTGTCTATTGCTGCAGGCGGTTGTGTTCCGGCGCTGGAATTGTTTTTCCAGAAAAATGCCAAGAAGTATTTGCCCGTATTGCCTACGCTTATTATCGTATCCAAGTTTTTCCACGTGTTACTTCTGCTCAGAGGTCCGGTACAAGATATCCAGTCTTCGGGTGGTATGTTATTACCGTCTTGCATTCCATACGGATTGCCTATCGAGATACGAGTATCTTTGGCGGGAATAAGGAATACGTTGAGTACGTCGTAATTAGCTTGCCCTTCGCACTTCCAATCGAATGCCAAGTGATAGTCTTTGCCGCCCGTCAGGTTCACATAACGTGTAGCGTACGAATAAGATGTTATTTGCAAGTTGTAATTATTGCTCGCTCCGTCATTCGATATATAGAGCGATTTGGTACCTGCTCCGTTGTTCGTTGCGGTGCCTCTCACCCACTTATTGGCTGTCTGATGGCTCGAGAAGACTCTCCAATTGATTGTATCCGGCGAATCTTCGAAGTTGCTCACTATGGCAGGAGGTATATTTTCTGCCGGTATATTGAGCAAGGTTCGAGTCTCTGCTCTTTCCCACTTCGAATCCACTGTTGTACCTCCGCTTTGGCAATTGCTCTTTATAAATATCGTATAATCGGTATTGGGAGCAAGTCCGCTGAAGACTACGCTATTGCTCGTAACGGTCTGCGTTTGCAATACGGTATCGCTTGGCTGTGGTTTATTGATTATTCCCTTATATATCTTCACGTCATACGACGTAGCCGAACCTGTCCAAGTGGCATTTACCGACGAGTGTGAGTTGTTGAATTTGACATCTTCTACTACTTTGCACATCAGTATCTGACACGAGCTGAGCAGGCTGAATTTATGTTCTTCCAAAGTGTCTTTATTGGCAGTAGAGCTGAATATGATGACGCCATCCTTGTATACTTCGAACGATATATCCTTCGTATTAGACTTCTTGGAGAACGAAAATTCGTAGTCGTCGGGGCAGAGACTCACCCGTGTCGTATCCGTAAACGAATTAGGTATATTGCTGGCATAGGTTATCTTCTCTATTATCTTTTCACCTTGCTTTATATAAAGTTTCGACGAAGTTCCCCAACTTACACCCTTACTACTTTTCTTCACCACCTTAAATTGGCACTTCTGGCTCAGCGAGCAGTCTGTCTTGAACGTATGCTTATCGTACGGGAACCAAGCACTGAACGTATTGTTGTCGCATACTTTGCGTATATAATAATAGTATGTGGTACCCGGCTGCAGATTATTTACCGTCTTTTTATTGCCTTTTACATTCTGGTTGTAGGCTATCTCCGATGGAGATAGTGTCGCCAACTGACTCATATTGCTACTAATATCTTTGGTAGTAACTACCAGATTCCACGTCTGGTCTACCACATAAGGCGACTTCCATCGTATATCTACCTTATCGGTAGTAACTCCGCTATGTAGCAGAGAGTCGGGGCTCATACACATATCTGCCTCAGTTACTTTTACCGAGTCTACACCTACCGTACCTGTGCCGTTGATGTCGCCTTGAGCCATGAAGGCGATATACTTTCCGGAAGCAGGAATACCTGTCAAAGCCAGAGTATAGTCTCTACCTTGCGGGCTTGCAAAGAACGAAGCGAGCGGTGCTGCTATAGAGGGGTCGCTATTGCTCCTCGACACCATAAGCATTACTTTTTTAGTAGCATCTCCGATAAGTCTGAACTTCACTTGCAACTTATCGACAGACTTATTGAACCCGGGAAGAAATGCAAATACTTTCGTATTCTCTTTGTCTTCTTCGTAGTAAGTACTCATCGATATATACTTATTGGTAGTCAAAGCTCCTGGCACATTAGTTATTATGGGGTCGTATTTACCCGCGTTATCGGCTTCTTCGACGCTTACGAGCGATGTCCAGCAAGGAGGCAGTATTCCGCTCGGTAGAATATCGAAATTGTTACTGTATGGCAGATCTATCGGGTCGCACGTTGTGGCGAAAACAATAGGAACTACATTAAACAGCGAGTGGTTGTCGCCACCGCAGTTGGCTCTTACATATACATAATATGTAGTACCGGGAGCAAAACTTCCGGCCGCATTCAAAAACGTATCGACAATACTGGTATCGTTGATAGTAGTAGCAGCTTGGTATTCGGGATTTATGGGAGTAGTAGATACTTTGACGTCGTAGTTTTTGGCTCCTTTCGTCGACCCCCAATAAATATATGCTCCGTTTTTAGCTATATTTTTCACCCATATACCGCTTACCATAGAGCAGTCGCGAATATCGTAAAATTCTATCTCATCTACGGCTGCAGGTGGTTGTTCGCCTCCGGAATAATTATTTACCCATCTGAATGCCAGATAATAAATACCCGAGTTGGGCGATATGAACGTAGTATCTCTAAGCTGCCAAGTATCTGTTCCTGCCAAGTATCGAGAGCCATTAAGATCTATCCAATCCGACGAAGGTATTGCCGAAGCATCTCCTAACTTGCTTTTGTACTTCTGTGGTACCAGATATACTTTCATATAGTCATCGTAAGAATTACCATAGTAACTTTTCTCACCTTTTCCTTTCCATTTGAACGACAGTCTATACTTATTGCCCTCTACAAGTCTGAAACTTCTATATGCATACGATTCTGATTTGGTACCATAAGCGGTAGAATAATAATACCTCTTTGTAGCCGTATTATCTGTAATATATAGAGCGTATTCGCCTCGAGCGACTGCCTGCGGATCGGCACCGATAGTCCACTTATTAACTGAAGATGATCCTATTTTCCAGTTGGTATTGTCTGCGCTTACCTCGAAACTCGTAGTGAACGGGAATGGAGTAACAGGCAGATAAGAGTATATCTTCGTATCCTCACCCGGACTGCATTTCGTTTTTATCTTGAAGTAGTAGGGTTGTTCGGAAGCAACATTTATACCCGTTGCGTGAAACTCGGGAGTAGTTACAGTTACGGGAGTAGAGAGGCTTCCCGTATTTGTACCCCACGATACTTCCCACGAAGTAGCATTTGCTCCCTTTGCCCACTTAACGATAGCTGTCGTACCGTTGAGGTCTACGTCGATATCGAACGGAGCGGCACATTCTACCATCTTAATCGATACACTATCGACAGCAGCAGCTCCGCCGATGGTACCGCTTGTGTTATTGTTTTTCCAGAAGAATATCACCTTATAACGTCCGCTTTTTTTGACGGCAAAAGTACCTACAAAGTCCTTCCAGTTGTTGGTACTCTGATTGTCGAAGACATAATCTCTATTGTTTAACTTGTCGTTTACTACTCTTATCCATTGTTGAGGCGGAGTATTGTTGTCTTCGGTCATACCGTTCGGATTGCCGGCTTCTATTACTCCTTCGTGAATCTCGTCGGAGACTACAAATACGTTCATCACGTCTTTTTTGTCTTCGCCGAACGATTTGTATTTGAATTTTAGGCCATACACTTCATTCTTGTCGAACACGAATGTCTTATAAGCATATACATACGAAGTGGGGTTGGGAGTACCGCTATTGGTATATTCTCGCTTGGAGTTATTGTTTGAGATATACATACTTTTCGTACCATCGTATTTATCGTTCGTACCGACAATCCATTTATTTCTTTGATCTCCGTTTTCGAAATGCCAAGTAATGGTACCTTCAAACGAGTCTTCGAAAGGCAGATTTGACAATATCTGTCGGGTTTGGAATTTTTTCGTCAGCGCATACGATGTATTACGTACTGCCTTGCAATTAGATACTATATATAATATATATTCCTTATTAGCTTCAAGCCCTGTGATTTGATACGTAGTGGCATTATTTACTACGATAGGAGGTTTGCCCGTAGTATCGGGGGCAGATGCCGGTAGTACCCACAGATACCATTGTGTGGCTCCTCCCACAGGACCGGCTTTCCAAGTTACGGTTGCTTTATCTTCCGTTACATCTTTTATTTTCAGGTCTTCTACCGTAGAGCAGGTCATTTCGCGTACGTCCAAATCGTCTATTGCTATCGGTGGATTGTTGTCGATGGCAGAACTCTTGTTTTGCCAACATAGTACGAGCGAGTAAATACCTGTAGTTTTTATCTCTGCACCTGCCACGAAGCGTGTCCACATCTCATTTCCAGCCAAAGGTTCGTCCGACAGTTTTATCCACGAATCGTCGGGGGCTACCCCTGCGGTAGGCTGTTTGGGATTGCCTTGGTGCACTAAGTATACGGATACGAATGCATCGTTGACACTACCCTTGCCTTTCCATAAGAATGTAACCTCTACTCTCTTATTTGCCACAAGATTGAAGTTCTTAGATGCGTATACGGTCGATGTGTTTGCCGGATTATATTTATAATCGCTGTTGTTGTTAGATATATACAGCGACCTACTACCGCTCCTTTGTTCCTTATTGCCCTTAACCCATTTATTTGTTTGCGAGCCGTTTATCATTATCCAACGTTTTGGTTCCGAATTATCTTCGAACCCATCGGTATACGGCAAATTCTCAGGAGCCTGAGGAGTAGTAAATTCGATAGGTCCTATCCACGTACTATTGCAAGCATTTTGTATATAAGCATAATACTTCTGATGGCTTGCCAGATTTGTAACCGAGCCGCTTGTACCCTGTACGTTTATTGTAGATTTCTGTGGAGCCATGTGTCCCGGATCAGAAGTAGGTGTATGATATAGATGTATATTGAAAGCATTGGTAGGAAACAGGGCTTCCCAAGAGAAATAGGCAGTAAGAACGGAGCCTTGGCTGGTAATATTGACCAACTTTCCATTCGTAGGAGGCACACAATTGGGGATTTTCTCCAATACATAGTCGTCAATATAGAATGTATTTGGTGCGTTGCCATCGTGTGGGTCTACTTTGAAAGCGATATACTTACCGTTATTAACATTGTTTATCAAATAAACGACCTGCTTCTGCCATACATTTTCGCTTTGGATGGTTATGGCTTTGATTTCCTCGAAAGTATTCATATCGTCGGGATTAGTCATTACACCGACTCTGAGTATACTACCCGCTTTTTCGGACTTAGCCCAGAAATTGACTTGATACGCTTTTATACTCGGCACGTCGTACCCTTTCGATATGGCATATACTGCTACATATCGAGGGCTTGCAAACGAAGCGTTGTTTTCATAATATCCCGATAATTTTAGAGACTTAGAGCCCGAATGAGCTCCACCTGCAGCTATTACAGGCAGATATTCGTTAGCCATTAGCACTTTACCTTCCCAGTCGCCCGTTACGTCGCGTAATCTAAGCCAGCAATGCGGAAAGTAATTTACAGGGTAATCCTCGAAACCTTCTACTTTTGCACTTACGCTATCGGCAGGAGTAGGATTACACCTCGTACGGAATGTCATAGTCGACCAATTGCTTACGTCGCCGTTGCCGCAATCTGCTTTGACGTAACAGTAGTAGACCGTATTAGGAGTCAGGCTTATACCTGCAGGCGACGTGTAAAATACAGAGAGTCCGTTGGTAGTATTACCGTCGAAAACATTGGCAGTAGTATGGTCGAGGTTCGGAGTAGCAATAGGTACCGAAGATATTTTCAACGAATATTGTTGAGTATACTCGCTACCTATCCAACTGATTATAGCCGAAGTATTTTTTACATCCATAGTAGAAAATTTCACAGGAGCAAAACAAGTCCTTTCGGTAAATATTCTTATACTATCGAGTGCTATACCTTTACCGTTGGCATAGCAGTACTCAAAAGCAATCTGAATACTTTCGGGGTCGGTAGTAATATACTGCCGCAACTGCAACCGTATTTTCTGCCATCCGTTGATACCTTGGTGATAAGCTCTGATAGGAGTCCACTTGTTGTCACCTCCGGGTATACGATAATATACTTTTAGCGTATCTCTGATACCTGCATTGAACCGTTGCGAAGCTACATAAAAAGACAAGAACGGATCGCGATAGCTCGTAAAATTATTTATTACCGGAGTTATTAGTTTCACCGGTTGCTGGTAGGTAGCCGAGAAGAGTTTTGCCATACGCCTACCCTCAAAAGGTTTGACCGTACCTACGCCTACCGAGTCTACACTCCAAAAGGTAGTAGTAGCAATACCGTCTTGAGTCCATCCGTTAGTAGTAAGGTCTCCCGACTCGAAGCCTTCGAAAAAAGCTTGCTGCTGAGAAGATACTACTATTGCCGTCATAGAAAACAACAACGACAGAAATACCTTGCATAGAAAGTTTTTCATAACACTTATTTTTTATTAGTTAAAAACATTCGTTTAATACATTATATTCAATTCATTATATATCGAAAAAGACTATTCCAAATATTGCAATAAATAGATATAGTCAGGGGCAAAGGTATAAAACTTTTTTTGAAAAAAAGTTTTATACGTATGAAAAAATCATCGTCTCCATCATGTTTTAACATTAATTAATACGAATAAGGGCTATTTGTAAGCCGTCGGAGTATAAAGAGAAGACTCGATAAAGAATATTTTTACCGATAGCGACAAAAAAGTATTAACTTTGCCATCGTTTATAACTAAGATATAAATATATAATGAAAAAACTGCTCGTTGACCTGTCGGCTCTCGAAGATATTTACCAAGGAATGGGCAATATTGCCCTGAACTACGGCAAACATTTCAGAGAAACATACCGTAGAGCAACCGCCGAGTACGACCTTACGTTGCTGGTGCCAAAAGAGTATTTCGGGCAGTTTGGCGACGAAGTCAAATACCTTTCGTCGTCGAATTGGCTGAGGCGGCATTGTCGATACTTTTTCCCAAAATTCGATATCTGGCGCAATCTACACCATACGTCGAGGTTCAAACCTTCCGACAAATCGACTATATATATATATACCATTCACGACTTCAACTGCCTGATGCTCGAATACGAAGGGACACAGAAAAAGGTAAACCAAAGCTACCGACGTATGATGAGGCACTTTACTAAAGCCGACGTAGTGGTAGCAATATCCAATTTCGTCGCTTCGCAACTTGGGCAGTTCCTCGATTTGCGTGGCAAACAGGTAAAGATGATTTACAACGGAGTAGAAAAAATTGCCAATGACACTGCCACAAAACCCTGCGGCATCGACGAGACGAAAAAAAATTTTTTCCTTTCTGTAAGTGCTTTTCGACAGAGCAAAAACTTTCATCTCCTGCTCGATATGATGAAGCTTATGCCTGACAAAAGTCTATATCTCGTGGGCAACAACGACACCGAATACGGCAGAATGCTTCGGCAACGTATCGATGATGAGGCAATCGATAACGTACACCTTACAGGCAAGGTCTCGGATGCGGAGAAGGTTTGGTTATATGCCAATTGCGAGGCATTCCTATTCCCGTCGTCGTTCGAGGGATTCGGGCTGCCCGTAATCGAGGCGATGCAGTTCGGCAAACCCGTGTTTTCGTCGTCGCAGACCAGCCTTGCAGAGATTGGTGGCAAGTATGCCTATTTTTGGGATAAACTCGAACCTGCGGCAATGAAACGGCTCATCGACGAAAAGTTGCCCGAGTTCTATGCCAACCCACAATATGCCGTCGAAGAGAAGAAATATGCCGATACGTTCTCGTACAAAAATCATTTCGAGGCGTACGACAATCTTTATACTACGATATTAAATAAAAAGTATATTTATGAAAAATAATTTGGTTTCTGTAATCGTACCCGTTTACAACGGCGAGAAATACGTCGCCACCTGTCTGGAAAATTTACTCAACCAGACATATAATAACCTTGAAATCATCGTTGTAGATGATGGTTCTACGGACAAATCTGCCGAATTGGCCGCACGCTATCCCGTAAGAATAATCTCACACGAACATAACAAAGGACTATCCGCCGCCCGCAACACCGGTATCGACAACGCCACAGGCGACTTCATTCATTTTATGGACGTCGACGACCTACTCAATACCGACTTTTATAAAAAAATGGTAGAAGCTATCGTGGTTACGGATGCCGATATAGCGTGTAGTAGCGTCATACACGAGCAGGCGAGGTACAAGACACAACTTTTCCATAAACAGAAAGTCTACACTTCGACCAAAGATAAACTAACGGCTACATACGTGGGTAAATGGGGTTACGTGTGGCGATACCTCTACCGACTCGATTTTTTACGTAAGCACAATATGAGGTTCGAGGTAGGGCGCTTCATAGAAGACTTGTCGTTTTCGTTGCCGTCGTTATATATGGCCAATAAGATAGTTACCGTACCGGGAGCGGAATATCTGTATGTATTTGCCGAAAATTCGATACTAAACAAGCCAGACCCCGAGCATCAGGCCAGACTGAAAGCCGACGCAAAACATGCCAAAAATCATATACTGAACTTTGCCCGCAAGCACGGTTTCAAGATACCCGGTGTGAATACAGGTGTCTGTCGCTATGGGTTACGTAAGGCTTGGGTATTATTGTTCCGCAACAATATAACAAAATTTTCAGAGACGAAGCAATAAAGAACAATATTATATCGTTTTTTCATATATATCGTTTTGTAAATATGCAACAAATTACTATTTTTACCGTCAAGTATTACAAATTTTAAAATAATTTTCTTATGAGAAGACACAGTTTAATTTTATTTTGTGCTGCGATATTGACTATCGTAGGCACTATTACCGCAGAGGCACAAACAAAGAAAATCAACAGAGCAAAACGCGATAGTGTGGTGTGCCACAACCGACATTGGCAGTTTTCGTGGCGAGGCGGTTACAACATATTCAATACACACCCCGATGTACTTAGAATGGCAAAAATGAAGGGAGGAGCATATATGGGCTTCGGTGTCGACCACTATTGGAAATGGTTCGGACTCGGAGCTGACGTAGACTATGTAGTAGGTACTCCCAAATTCAGCGAAACTGTCGATGGCAGGCTGAAACACGGAATCTATGGAAATAACTGGACGATAGACGATCCTTTCTTCAACCGACTCTTTTTCGGAGTAGGTCCTAATATTCGCATACCCTCGTCGTGCTGCCCGAAGATGATACTCGAGCTCAATACTCGCGCCGGCGTAACTATTGTCAACGGAGGTGCTCTGAGTGTAAGAGCATACAACAATCCTGCTATCGAGATACCAATGTACTCGATAAGTTCATACGACCAGACGGTATTCTCCGTCAAAGGTCAGCTCCGATATACATACTATGTTACAGACCTGCTCGGACTCAGCCTCGGCGGATACTATCTGCACAACTTCGGAGTGCGACATACCGACAATATTACAACTGACCTAACAAACTACCTGTCGTTGACACAAACAGGTATTCGTAGCGGCGATGAGTCTATCGGTTCGGCAGGTGTATTTGGAGGCATAACGTTGCGTATATGCTCAAAAGAAAAGATTCGTCGCCAACCGGAGCCTACTCTTCCTCCGGTAGTGGCAAAGCCGCAAGAGCCTAAGAAAGAAGAACCCAAACCCGCTCCCGCACCACAGGTAACTCCTAAAAACACCGAATACAAGACAACGGTGAAAGTTACCACCGACGGAGGAAAGACACCTGTTCCAAACGCTACTATAAACGTGAGAAACAAGGCTACCGGAGCTACACAAAAATTTGTAACGAACGACAAGGGAGAGTATTCGCTGGGACTAAAATCCAACGAAGAATTCGACATTACGGCAGATACAAAAGGTTACTTACCTTCGGAAACAAAGGTTGTAGCTCAGAAATCGGATGACGCTGCATTCAAAAACAATCTCGACCTCAACTTCGATCTCAAACGCATAAAGGTAAAAGAGTCTATGGTACTCGAAAATCTCCTATACGACTTAGGCAAATCGTCGATAAGACAAGAAGGATACCGTGTATTGGAAAGAGTTGTAACCTTTATGAAAGACAATCCTGAGGTGAAGATAGAGATATCGTCGCACACCGATAGTCGTTCGTCTGCTGCATTCAACAAGAAGTTGTCGCAGCTCAGAGCCAACAACGTAAAACAGTACCTTATCGATAAAGGTATCGACGCAAGCCGTATAAAAGCTATCGGATACGGTGAATCGAAATTGCTCAATAAGTGCAAAGACGGTGTAAAATGTACCGAAGAAGAACACCAAGTAAACCGTCGCACCGAAATGCATATCATACAATAAATAAAACAAATTATATAAAGAGTGTACAAAAGGGATGAGCCGCGAGGTTAGTCCCTTTTTTGTAGCATTATTTATTCGAAGCTAAACCATAGAAGAGCAATCATTAGTACAAAAAAACACCACTCCTATAAACAGCCAATAAACAAATAACGGTGAAGAATAAAAATTCTTGACGTCGCAAGCAAAAACTGCCGACGTCGCCGACAAAATTTCTTGACGTCGCCCCGTTTCGGTGGTGGCGTCGCCACTGAAATTTCTCGACGTCGAGAAATTTACGGCTCGACGTGCGGAATTTTATTCAAAAAATAGCGACGTAAAACCCTGATAAGCAACGCCTATTTTTTTCTCCCTGACGCAGCAAAATTTTCTCACTGAAGCCCGTAAATTTCTTCACGGGAAGAAATAAATTTTCTCCCTGAAAGAAATATATTTTCTCACGGGAAGAAATTTCGCTCCTCACGGGAAGAAATTCTGACGCTCACTGAAAGAATCCTAACCCTTATGTTATGAAGCTATTAGGTTCGACGATACGAGGGAACGAGGCGCTTAAGTCTGCCTATCGCCTGTTTGTATCGGTCGAAGTCGATTGTCATAGTGTCTTTGGCAGCCTTGTAGGTAAGCCATATACCTATCGGCAGCAGTATCGCCGACGAGAACCACATACCCTGCCACACCTCCCATTTGCCTTCGGTCGCCATCTTTTGCGACATGGTATTTATGATATAATACAAGATGAAGAGAATGATAGCAACCACAGTCGGCAGCCCGATACCGCCTTTGCCTATGATAGCCCCGAGCGGTGCTCCGATGAAAAAGAAGATGACACAGGCAAAGGATAGCGTAAACTTCAGATGCCACTCTATATTATGGGTGATAAAGAAGTTGTCAGCGTCGGATATGATGATAGTATTGTAGCGTACTGTCGATATTTTGCTCTCAACCAAGTTCGACGCCCTGCGTGCTATCACTTCGAGCGTCTCTTGTGGAGTAGCCGAACTTACTATCGAGTCGACGTTGATATGGTCGAGCTTCTGCGACAAAAGTCGCGACGAGGATTCGGTATCGGAATAGTCGCTGCCATCGGCAATATAGGCGGGAGTTTCTTCTGTAAGCTGACTATAGAAATGTGCTTTGAGTGAGTCGCGTACGACGGAAATAGAATCGATGCCCGCAACCAGACGGCTTATGTTTTTGCTTATATGTTGGTCTGCCATAATATTCTCGTCGAGTTCCTTGAATCCGGTATAAAAGTCGAAAAGCAGTTCTTTGTATTTGAACGATTCGCGGCGATAGGGGATAGTAGTGCTACCCTCTTGGCGGTTCTGTACGTTCTCGAACGATTCGCCGTTGTTCATCACTATCTTTAGGTACTTTTTGTCTTCGGTAGTGAGTATCATCACCGTATCGGCACAGGTGATAGAGGCGTTCTCGAAGCCTCGCGAGAAGTCGTAAATCATCACGTCGAGCATTGCCCGCCGCTTTTTGTCTTTACCCCGAGCATAAATATTGACGTTTCGTATACCCGAATAGAATTCGCCGACAGGTACCTCTATCTCCAGAGCTTTGTCTTGGAACGAAAACATAAGTGTCCACATTTTTTTCTGAGCTATCGGTATCACGTAATTGGAGTAGAAAAACGACCCAATAGCAACCAAAACGATGAATGTTATCAACGGTCGCATTATACGAAATAGCGATATCCCGGCCGTTTTCATCGCTATCAGCTCGAGGCGTTCGCCCAGATTACCAAAGGTCATAAGAGCTGCCAGCAGGATAGCAAGCGGTAGAGCAATAGGTGTCGACGAAAGCGAGGCATAGAAAAGAAACTTTGCCATAACGTCGATGGGTATACCCTTACCCAGCATATCGTCGATACGTAGCCACACGAATTGCATCACTATAACGAAAAGAGTGATGAAAAACGTTACCATCAGCAATGCAAGAAACTGCCGAATAATGTATATATCTAACTTCTTAACCCCAAACATCTGCCGACAACCGAACCAATAGCTTATTTTTTGCTCGTTATGCGATGAGAGCCTCAGCTATTTCTCGCCGCTTTGCCTGCCCGAGCAGTACTTCTACTATCTTCAGGGCAAACTCTACGGTACAGCCCGGTCCTCGCCCCGTTATCACGTTGCCGCCGACGGCGACACGTTTGTCGACTACTTTGGCTCCTTGCAGATATCCTTCGAAGCCGGGATAGCAGGTCGCCTCCTTGCCTTCGAGTATACCGAGTCTGCCAAGCAGCGAGGGAGCAGCGCATATAGCGGCTATCGGCTTGCCTGCATTGTTCTGACTTACGAGTAGTTTATTGAGAAAATCGAATTCGCCCAGACGTACCGTGCCGCCTGGCAGTATGAGTATGGAGCTGTCGGAGTAGTCGTTGGCTTCGAGTAACGTATCGGCAGTTACCACGACTCCGTGCGAACCTTCGACCTGTCTCGAGGATTCGACCGATACTGTAACGACGTTGAGTCCCGCTCTGCGAAGTACGTCGATGGTTGCTATGGCTTCTATCTCTTCGAAGCCTGTGGTAAGAAAGATATAAGACGGTTTCATACGATTTGTAAGATTGTTGTTTGTTATAAATAATAAGGTTTACAGCCCTACCCGATGGTATGGCTGCCGTATCAATTGAGCTTGAAATTGTAGATTATCTGCCCGTATACTACACCTTTGCCTGCCGAGAACTTAGTCCGGCGCGCCGATTCGAGCGTAGCGTTTCTTAACGATTCGTCGGCAATCGTAGTGGGCGATCCTATCGAGGCACTGATGACGTTACCCGCATCGTCGACACGTATCTTCACTGTGATTTTTCCCTCTACGTTCTCTCTGTAAGTAGGTTTGGATATTGTTCCGCTTAGGTTGCGTCCCTCGAGACTCCACGTATTGCCGTTCGACGTACCTTTGCCGAAAGGATTTCCCTTGGTGCCACTTCCGACACCGTCGCCAATGCCCGTGCCTTGCCCCGAGCCACTGCCCGAACCTGTACCCGAACCCAGACCGAAACCACCGCTTCCGCTGCCACCGCTATTACCGAAGGCACTAAGTCCGAGACTTCTTGCTCGGCTCGACTTTGCTTGTTGTTCGGCTGCCGTGCGTCGACGAGCCTCCTCCTGTGCTGCCCGTTGCCGCTCCAAGTCTGCTTGGTCTGCGGTACCTTTGCCGCTACCGCCACTCGAAGCAGATACTACCTCGTCGCCGTCTTGTGTGAGAGTATTATCCGACGACGACTCGCTCGAAGAGGCTGCCGCAGCCGACACTTGCGGCTTAGGTGCTGCCGCAGGACGTTCCGAGAAAGAGGGAGCCTCTATTTGTCTGGCATAGAAATCGCCATCGGGGGTGCCGGCAAGGTCGCCTCGCTGTCCGCCCGACGAACCGCCGACTTCGCCGTCGGGTTCTACACCGTAACCTACCTCTATGCCTTGTTCGGCTATGGGCGGCGACGGTATTATGAGTTTAAACCACAAAAGCAATAACAATATCGCCCCCAAAGTCAATATAGTTCCTATCGAAGCATAAACGTCTTTCTTGGGCATACTCTATTTATTACTTGTATATTAATGGGTGAATGAATTATAATGCAAAAAGATACTTACTTGTCTTTCTGTGTGAAAAGTATCATCTTTGTTTTTAGCTTATTACCTATATCGAACAGATTTACGACGTCTTGCAGATTGAGCGACTTATCGGCGTGTAAGAGTACGATAGTCTCTTGGTCTCTCTTCTTCTCGAGTTCTCGAGCTATCATCGGTTCTATCTGCTCGAAAGGCACTTCGAGGTCTTCGACGAAATATTTTAGGTCGGCTGTTACGGTGAGGTTTACCTGATTGCGAATAGCGGCATCAGACGAAGTCTTACTACTCGGCAATACCACCTTCATGGTAGCAGGGGCTATCATAGTGGCTATGATAAGAAAAAACAACATCAGGAAGAACATAATATCGTTCAACGACGCCGTATATACCTCTGCATTGCGTGGCTTCCTTCGTTCTATCTTCATAATCTTTTGCTATTATCAATAATCAATCGACTACTTCTTGCCGCCTCCGCGAAGCATATTCACTAAATCGTTGGAATATTTATCCATATTTGCCACAATAGTATCGATACGTCCGTTGAGCAGGTAGTATCCGGCATAGGCAACAATACCCACAAACAGACCCACGGCAGACGATACCATCTTCTGATAAAGTCCATCGGCAATAGTGGATATCTCAAACTCGTTGGTCTGAGCAATACGGAAAAAGATATTTATAACACCGAAAATCGTACCCAAGAACCCAAGCATAGGAGCTACCGATGCTGTAATACTGAGCCAATTAAGATGTTTTTCCATACGGGCTATCTGCTGAGTGGCTTCGCCTTGCATAGCAGTCTGCACCGCCTCGATATCGTTGTTTACCTGTCCGAGCCCTGCCTCTACGACCTTGCTGTAAGAGTTCGTGCTGGCTTGGCAGAACTTCTCGGCACTATCGAACTTATATTCGTACACTAAGTCTTTGATACGGGCAAACCACACTGAGTCGGTCTTACCCAATGTCTTCAATACTACCATTCGCTCAATTATAACATAAATAGACAGAGCAAAAAGCAAAAACAAGGGCAGCAATATCCATCCGCCTTTCAATAAAAGGGTAAAATAGCTGTCCGAAACTTCGGCAACGGGCTGTTGCAATGTCTGTGTAGCAGCTGCTACTGCCTGATGAACGGTGTCTTGTACACCTGCGGGAACTTGTAATAACATATCTTGATTATTTGTTTTTTGAATTTTTAAAAGAGTCTTTTATAGGCTCTCTATACTATTAAACGTTTTTTGTATTCAGCGATAGTCTTTTCGAGCCCCATATACAGAGCGTCGGCTATCAGAGCATGCCCTATACTGACCTCCGATAGAGTGGGGATTTGGCTTGCGAAATATTTTAAGTTGTCCAGATTCAGGTCGTGTCCGGCATTTACCTTCAGACCGCACTTTCGGGCTACTTCTGCCGCTCTGACGAAGTCTTTTACTGCGGCCTCCGGATTGGTACCGTATGCCGAAGCATAAGGCTCGGTGTATAGCTCTACCCTGTCGGTATTGGTCTTGGCTGCCGCCTCTATATTGGCAGTATCGGTACCGACAAAGATAGATACTCTCACTCCGAACTCTTTGAAGTGAGCTACCAAGTCGCTCAAATGATTCTGGTACTTTATGCAGTCCCAGCCGGCATTGGAGGTGAGAGCGTCGGGAGCGTCGGGCACAAGAGTCACCTGATTGGGTTTGATTTTTTCTATCAAATCTATGAACTTACCTTCGGGGTTGCCCTCTATATTGAATTCGGTAGTGAGATTCGATTTGAGTACGTAGACATCGGAGTATCTGATATGTCGTTCGTCGGGGCGAGGGTGTACCGTGATACCGTCGGCTCCGAAACGCTCGCAGTCGAGAGCTACTTGCAATACATTCGGTACATTACCGCCACGTGCATTGCGGAGTGTGGCTACTTTATTTACATTTACGCTCAAACTAATCATTATTCTCTATCTGTCTGCTACTTTAAAAAAAATTATCTGTTTCGATTATAATCTATTGTGTGTCGGCATTCAAAACGAATCTATTATCGCCACGAAATCGTTGGCTTTCAGAGACGCTCCGCCTATAAGCCCACCGTCCACATCGGGTTTGCCGAAAAGTTCTCGGGCATTCGACGGATTGCAGCTACCTCCGTACAATATGGTCGTATCGTCGGCTACCTGTTTTCCGTAACGGGCTGCAATAAGTTGACGGATAAAAGAGTGTATCTCCTGAGCCTGTTCGGATGTGGCAGTAAGCCCTGTACCTATCGCCCAAACAGGTTCGTAGGCTATCACTATCTTAGCAAACTCGTCTGCCGACAACTGAAATACAGAACCTTCGAGCTGAGCCTTTACAACGTCGTTTTGTATACCTGCTTGGCGTTCGTCTTTAGTCTCACCGATACAGAATATCGGACGGAGTTTATTTTCGAGAGCCAACGTAACTTTTTGCTTCAATATTTCGAAAGTCTCGCCGTAATAGGTTCTACGTTCGGAGTGCCCGATAATGCAATATTGAGCACCGGTAGAGGCTACCATTGCAGCCGACACCTCGCCCGTATAGGCTCCCGAAGCCTTATCTGCACAGTTTTGGGCAGATAGCTTTATATCGGTCTCTTTGAGTTTCTCGGCTACCGAAGTAAGATGTATGAACGGAGTCCCTACTATTACCTCGCATTTAGGTGTTTTGCCCTTCAATAGAGCTTTTAGGTCGTCTACCAAAGCTATACCCTCTTCGAGGATTTTATTCATTTTCCAATTTCCTGCTACTATGTTTTTTCTCATAATCGCTTCAATTTATGGTCTTATCGAATTAAACGTTGTTTTTTTGCAAAAATTGTTCAAAAGATTTTTTTGAGTTACGTCCGTTCCACTTACTTACGACAGTCCCTTGTTTGATTATTATCACTCCCGGATTGGCACGAATCATCGTTTTTAGCGGTATTGCATCCATCTCACAGAAGGGGAAAAGTGTGTTGTTGGTCTGAGCAAAACGATCTATCTCTTCGGGCGAAGAAGCCGTAAGAGCAACCACCCGATAACCCTTTTCAGACATTTGTACGTAAATCTGATTTAGGTCTTCGATGGCTTTTTCGTTTGTAAGACTAAGATCGTACATTACGAACATTACCACGTAGTTGCTATCGGTCAGAATATCTTCGGTAATATCGCCCTGCTCGGGGTCGAATATCAAAAAGTCGTGTACCGGCGGCTCGTAACCGCGCTTTATCAGCTTAGTATTCTGCGACACATACTCCCAGTTGATGGTATCGTTCCACGGAGTATCGTTGAGCGAAGCAAATGTTTTCTCTTCGCCCGAAGTACGATCTCTGTATATAAACGTGGTCTCGTATTCGTCGAGCGGAGCACCGTCGGGAATCTTCATTTGCTCGGGAATATTATTGCCTACCTTATAGGGCAGATAGTCTATAAGAGGCAGATTCAGAAGACAGTACCACGATATCGCCACGGAGAAGCCAAAAAACGAAGCAGCTATCAGACTCGACGGCAACGGCGACAAATACGGCTTATGATATTTTTCGAAATATAGTATCGCTACTATTATCGCCATGAGAACGATATTTTTCCAGAAAGTAGCCCAGTTCGAAAGTTTTATGGCATCGCCGAAACAGCCGCAGTCGGAAACGGCATTCGTAAGAGCAAGCCACAGTGTAAGTGGCGTCATTACAAGCATAAATCCAAATGCACTCCACGAAAATATTTTAAGATAAATGCCCGTTATCATACCCAGCCCGATGGCAAACTCCAGAGCTATCATTAGTATGCTCAATACCAATGTAGGATAGTAAACCTGCGGCAGCCCCATAGCTTGGAAGTAATCGAGCATCTTGTATGTATGCCCCAGAGGGTCGATTGCCTTGACAAAGCCCGAATATATAAATACCACGCCAAACAATATACGAAGTATCATTCCCACGACACGAAACGACGTCGCTTGCTCCTGTTTTACAAGTTTCGACTTAAGCTCTTGATTGATATTATTTATTTTATTGGTTATCATTACATTCTTCCTCCAGACATTTTATCATATAAAAAACCGCATAGTTGACCATATCATAGTAATTGGCATCGATACCTTCCGATATGAGTGTAATGCCGTGATTGTTTTCGATAGTTTTTGTACGATTTATCTTTTGAAGTATGAGATCGGTATACGACTGCACTCTCATAAGACGCCAAGCCTCGTTGTAATCGTGGTTTTTTGCCATCATAAGTTTCTTTGCCTCAGCCACGAAATGGTCGTACCGTTCTATCGCCTCCTCTTCGCTTATATCGATAGAATCCGAATACCCGAGTTTTATCTGTATCAGACCGATAACGGAATAATTCACTATTCCTACGAGCTCCGAGAAGATATCTTCGTCAACAGCCATCTCTCCGGCCTGCTCTATGTGGCGGATACGGCTCGCCTTGATAAATATCTGGTCTGTAACCGACTCCTGCCTCATAATACGCCACGCCGCACCGTAATCGGTGAGTTTTTTTACGAAAACACCCCGACAAATGCTTATAGCTTGGTCGTATTGATATTCGGTAGTCATACTATTTGATATTTATTGTATTACAACGATTTCGGTAGCGAAAGACCGATGGTATTACTTCACTTTTGTCTCTATATAATCGCAAAACTGGCTGAATGTCTTTACGTCGGCCATCTCTTCGGGTTTTATTTTCACGCCAAAGTTTTTCTCTACTATCACTACGATATCTACAAAATCGAGACTATCGATACCTAAGTCGTCTTTGAGAAGTGCATCGGGTGTAATAACACTCTCATCGACCTCAATATCTTCTACCAAAAAATTCTTTACTTTCTGTTCTATTTCTTCTCTTGTCATATTTTTTACCATTAATATGTATTGATATGCAACTGCTTGCCATACGGCAAAACGAAGTTGCAAAGTTAATAAAAAATAACCACAGAAACAGCATTGTCTCCGAAATCAGTCTACGATGACTGTCTCCGAGAACGAACCTGTATTCAGTTCTCGCCTGATAGCCAAAAGTTCGCTTCGTATTGCCACGAGTCGTTCGGCTATGCTGCGTCGCAACGTAGTCTTACGCTCGTCGTTTACAAGTTTCTGCTTGGCTCCTTTCACTTTATAGCCCGCATCGCGTCGGAGATATTGTATGTTTTTCAGTGTTTCTATATCTTTAGCAGTATAGTACCGTATATTGTTGACTGTATGTATATTGAGCTTAAAGTGCTTCTGCCAAAAACGCAGCGTAGCATAAGACTCTCCCAATATGGCAGATACCTCCGATATTTTATAATATAGTTTGTCGTCCATAGTCGAATACTGCGGTTTATCTTTTACAGCTGCAAAAGGTCGTCCATAGTGAAATATCCCTCTTTATCTTCCATAAACTCTGCCGCTACCACAGCACCGAGAGCGAAACCTTCTCTCGATTTCGCTTCGTGTGTAAGAGTTATCGTATCTTCGTGGCTTTCGTATCTAATAGTATGTATACCACACACATCGCCTTGTCTGATGGCGGTTATCTCTATCTTGTCATGTTCTTTCTGTGGCGAGAGTGTCCAGCCGTTTTTACGGCTTAGTTCGTCAGCCACTACTTCGGCAAGCGTAACGGCAGTACCCGAAGGAGCATCTTTTTTGTGGATATGGTGTATCTCTTCGATATCTACTTCGTACTGAGCGAATCTGTTCATCAACCGAGCCATTTTGCGATTTATAGCCCAGAAAATATTTACTCCCACACTGAAATTCGATGCCCAGAAGAGCGACTTGCCATCGGAGCGAAGTGTCTCTAATACCGATGGCAGCGCCGATGCCCAGCCGGTGGTACCGCATACTACCTTTACGTTTTGCTCCCAAGCGCGTTTGATATTGTCTACCGCTGTCTGAGGAGTAGTGAATTCGAATGCTACAGAGGCAGACCGAAAGGCATCGCTATCGAAATCGGCCACGTTGTGTGTGTCGATTATCGATACTATCTTGTGTCCTCGCTGCTTTGCGATACGCTCGAGCAGTTGCCCCATTTTTCCATATCCTATTATAGACAAGTTCATTGTATGGTCTCTTTTATATAAAAATTTTGTTAAAAATCATCTCACGCCCATCAGCCGACGTACTCCCTCGATGGTCTTAGCTGCACTATGGCGTGCTTTTTCGGCTCCCTCCTCGATAATAGTTTCGAGATACTTGTCGTTTGCCTTTATGTCGTTGATAGCTAAACGTATCGGGGTAGTAACTTTGATAATATCTTCGGCAAGCTGCTTTTTGAGATCACCATAACGAATTTCGGCACTATTCCACTGTCGGTCGAAGTGCTCGACCACTTCAGGCGCAGATACTACTCGCATTATGGTAAAGAGGTTTTCTATATAATCGGGCTTAGGCTGATTCGGTGCCGCGACTCCGCTATCGGTGAGTGCCCGCTTCACTTTTTTCTCTATATCTTTCGGCTCATCGATAAGATAAATGGCGTTACCTTCGGACTTGCCCATCTTGCCCGAACCATCGAGTCCGGGTATTTTGACGAGCTCTTGCCCAAAACTGAATGGCTCGGGCAGTGTGAAAAAATCGGTACCGTATCGGCTGTTGAACCGCTGTGCGTAGTTGCGAGTCATCTCCAGATGTTGCTCTTGGTCTTTGCCCACAGGTACGAAATCGGCATTGTGTATCAGTATATCTGTCGCCATCAATACGGGATAGGTGAGCAGACCTGCATTTACGTTGTTTGGATTCTTACGAGCTTTGTCTTTGAAAGAGACTGTCTTCTCGAGTTCGCCCAGATATGCCTGCATATTAAGTAGCAGGTAGAGTTCGGCTATCTCCTTTATATCGGACTGTACGTAGATAGTAGATTTCTGCGGGTCGAGACCACACGCAATATACTCTGCCAAAACGTTTTTTACATTCTCCTTCAACATTTTGGGGTCGGGGTGCGTCGTAAGTGAATGCCAATCGGCGATGAAGAAAAAACATCGGTGATGCTCCTGCATCTTCAAAAAATTCACCATAGCACCGTAATAATTACCCAAATGTAGATTGCCTGTGGGGCGAATACCGCTAACGACAGTTTTTTCCATCTATTACTATTTTTGTCTGTATAAAATTATTAGAAAAATCGAGAAACAAAGGTAATATTAATAACGATAACACGACTAAAGTCTGATAGTAATTTTTCAAATAATAGTCTTTTGCTATCTAAAAAAACATCAGTCTACCACCTGATAAGTCTTATAATGTACTTGACGGTCGAAAATAAATTGAAAAACAGGTATTCTGCAGCATTTATAGCACCTATAGCATACATATCTCTGATATTTTTCTTCACACCTCGTTCCATCTCTTTCATATTTGCCGACAATCCATTACTACCATAGTCGTTATCTGTGGATACGAGTACCTTATTGAGTATTATCATCTTATTATTCAAAGAAATTCTCATCCAATAGTTTGCATCTTCCGAATATCGCTGCTGTTCGTCGAAAAAACCGGTATTAGTCAATACTTCTCTACGGAAAATTACTGTTGAGGTTTGCCCCACTACCTTACACAAAAGTCGACGCAGAGTAATGATGGCAAATCGACCATCGTTCGACTTTCGGTAAGGAAATGTTATCCGTTCTCTATTTCTCAACGCTGCCACAAAGTAATATTCCTCATTTTCGAGATAACGAACCTGATAGTCAATTTTATTTTTATCCCACTCGTCGTCGCTATCGAGAAAAGCGATATAGTCACCCTCGGCTTGCCTAAGAGCCGCATTTCTCGCTGCAGACACGCCTCTATTTGGCTGGCTTACAACGGTAATATCCATTTGAGGATTGTCTGCCATATATCTATCTACTACCTCACGCGAATTGTCGTCGGAACCATCGTCGACTATCAATATCTGATAGCCACACCTATAGGTCTGACGCTTTACCGAATCCAATGCCCGCACGATAGTAGCGGCAGCATTGTACATCGGTATCACAACGGATATTACAAGCTCGGTACTTTTCACGATATAGCGTAAACTACTCTATTGGTGTATATTATTCATCGACCTACATAAAAAAGGCGATGCAAAGATATATCATTATGGAAACGAACACACCACGCAAATAGTGCCATTTATCGAACATATTAAGCAAGAAAACAGCAATAAAATTCGGTACCATCGAGATTAAGATAAGGTTGGTAAGTACGTTCGATACACGGAAAAACTCCAATACGTCGCCCAGCCTGTCGTCGCCGTGATAAAAACTCTTGTAGAATATCGCAGCAAAGATAAGCGGCACTACAAGCCCCGCCAACACAGCCACAAAAAACTGTACAACAGGCTTTTGCATAAAACCCTTTGTCTTATTTTCTTCTATCATTTATCAGAAAGTTAAAGTCTTTAGGAGATTATAATCGGTAAGGTCTGTCTGGACGGGCTGTACCGAGATGAAGCCCTCGCCCAGAGCCCATTCGTCGGTATCGACCGCCCCGGGTTCTTCGTTGCTGAAAGAGCCCGTAAGCCAAAAACAGTGTTTATCGAACGGTGTGAGGGTCTTCATAAACTCGTTGCTCCACAAGCCCGGTGCTTGGCGACATACCTTGATACCTTTTATCTCACCCACAGGAGCGTTTACATTGAGGCACACCCCCTGCGGCAACGACCATGCAAGCACACGCTCTACGATATGGCGGAAGTGAGGCAGAGCCTGCGAGAAGTCGGCATCGTCGGAATGGTCGCAGAGCGACAAACCGATACTGGGGGCACGGTGCAGAGCTCCTTCGATAGCAGCACCCATCGTACCCGAATATATGACGTTGATAGACGAATTGGAGCCGTGATTGATGCCCGAAAGCACAAGGTCGGGTACCCGCTCGACATGGGGCAATTGACGCGAAAAGGCGAGCTTGACGCAGTCGGCAGGTGTGCCTGTGCACGATATTATCCGCAAACCGTCTTCTACTTGTATGTCGTCGTACAGCAGCGGACGCGTTACGGTCAGAGCACTCGACTGTCCGGAGCGTGCTTTGTCGGGAGCTACCACGAGTATTTCGCCCAACGGTCGCGCCAATTTTATCAGTTCCGATATTCCTTTCGAAAATACACCGTCGTCGTTAGTAATCAGTATCAAAGGTTTACTCATCTTATATTCGGTTTTCTTTTGTGTAATGTATTAGAAATAAAACAACAAGCAATTTACCACATATTATCGAACATAGTCCATAACATATCGCCGAGGCTCCAAGCACGTTGCAGGGCGGTATTGGCACACGAATTGCTGTATGAATCGAGTATCTCAGTTACCTTGCCGTAATCTTTGGCTCTATACGCCTCCAAAGCGAGTCGGTCGGTATCTGCGGCACCGTCGATAAACTCTTTCTGCAAAGGTGCAAACTCTTTTTCTACCACAGGCGACATATCGCCCCAGCGTTTGGCAGCTATTGTACCAACGCGGTTGAAGACCCACCAAGCGGCATTGCGAGAAAAACCCGTCTGGCGACCGTCGGTCTCATACTCTTTTGGCAACGAGGTAATACCCATATACAGAGGCACGTATATCGACGAGGCGACGTTGTCGAGAGCAAACCAAAGCAGCCCGCCTATGGGGTCGGGCATATCGCTACGGCACTGAATAATGGTGGCGTAGATGGTGAAATATACGGCAATGGTGCGTTCGCCCCGCCAGTGCCAACCGCCGTTGATTTTCATAAGTTTCTGCTCATCTGCCTTCATAAACGGGTTTGCTACGGGCGAGATAACGGTTTTGCCGTCTTTGTCGGTAACGGTGAGGTTTTTACGCATATCGTATTCTGTACCTTGATAATAATCTTTGAAAACCTCCATCATCTTCTCTTTGGTAACCTTAGCATCGGGTTTGACCGAAAACGGGTAGTTTTCCTGATTGGGGTCGAGTCCCAGAGATGGAGCCATCAGGTCGAATACACGCCATTCGCGACGGCGACAGGCAAGGCTCATTCGGGTATCGGGAGCGTAGGCGTAAGCGAAACGAAACGGTTCGCCCGATTTTTTGTTCCAGAAACCCATCTCTTGGGCAACAGAGAAAATATTGTCGGAGGCAGCGAAGAAGTCTTTGTTGCGGAGGTCTATCTCTCTTATCGTCGAGGCATTGGCATTGACAGCAATGTGGTCGTCGGGGACACGTTGTGCCACCCAGACAGCACCGACTTTGCCTTTGCCCGGACCGACTATCTCAAGGTGCCACACTTCGTTTTTGTCGGCTATGGTGAGTGCTTCGCCGAAGTCGTTCCAGCCGTAGCGCTTGAGCAGATCGCCTGCCAGAGCTATCGCCTGCCGAGCCGTGGAGCAGCGTTCCATCATCAGTTCGCACAGAGCGGTACAGTCGATAAGACCTGCGTCGGACTGGAGCTCTTTACGCCCTGTAAAAGTAGATTCGCCTATCGCCAACTGATGTTCGTTGAGGCATGGGTATGCGGTAGAGAAATACTTGTATGTATGAGCCACCTGCGGTATCTCGCCCGTACGGACGAAGTCGTACTTTTTCATCTTGCCGTACTCGTCTTTTTCCGGAGTGACGCGTCGGAATATTGTTTTAGTAGCTCCCTTAGCGTGGTCGGCAGCGGGGACTATCAAGATGTTTGTCCTGGTACGTCCGCTATCGTCTGTATGCGAAGTCATTACAGAACCGTCGGCTGAGGCTTTTTTGCCCACCGTTATCGAGGTGCACTCTAAGGTAGGGTCGGCATCGGCGTTGTTGTCTACGACGTTATACGACTGAGCATTAGCCACCGACAGACCCGATGCGATAAATATTATCGACAGAAATATTTTTTTCATTGGTTATACTGAATATTATTAATTTAAGAAACGAGCAGCAAAGGTAACAAAAAAATCGTAGGTAGCTCACAACTCCCGTCCACCAAAAAACTTTATCGGCAAATACTATTTATTTTCTTACCACAACGGTCTATCTATATAAAAAAGATGTAATTTTGCAGGCAATGAAAAGAAGTATATTACTGATTTGCTGTATATCAATAGCAATAATATCGTACGGACAAGATTTCGACGGAATAATGACGCCCCAAAACGGGTCGGGAAATACGTTCCGTAGCCAGTCTACACAAACCCGACAAATCCCCATATCTGTGAAAAACTGGACTATCGACCAACATCTGGGTACCGCCGATACATGTGCCGTAGATACGGCTATCAGTGGCTATCAAGACAACAATCCGGTATATCGTTACTCGATAGCAAACTCGTGGACAGGCAATCTGGGGTCGCCCGTAGAGTCGAAGATATTTTTCAACCGCACGCGTAAGACTCGTTTCATATCGTCGAATCCATACGATGCATATACCATCAATGTCGGAGACGTAAGATTCTTCAATACCAAGACTCCGTATGCCAATATTGTCTATCGGACGTCGTTGCCGATGTATAATGAAGAAGACAATTTCAGAGCATTGTATTCGATGAACTTCAACAAATATTTGAACGTAGGCGGGCTATTCAACTTCGTTCTTGGACGAGGCAGATACAAAGACCAGACTGCAAGAGCCGTCAATGGAGGGCTGTGGGCGTCTTACAGCGGCAAACGGTACGAATTCAATACGGTGATGATGTTCAACGACTTTCGCAATCGCGAATATGGCGGACTCCGCGGAGTAGACTCCATAACGACCTCGTCGCAGTTTCGGTATCTGCCTACTATTTTCGCCGACAATATCAATGCCGTATCGACATACAAAAGCTCTATTTTCTACTACAACCATAGTTATAGCTTGGGAGTAGAAAAAGAACGCAAGCTCAAAGACGGCACCACAGCGACCGATTTCGTGCCTATTACCTCGTTTATACATACCATAAAGTACGAAAACGCAAGGAAACGTTATACCGAAGACAAACGTAATGCTTTCTACGACAGCACATACTACTCCACAGAAAACACAAGAGACTCCATACGTTACCAAAACCTACGCAATACATTTGCACTCAGGCTCGAAGAAAAATTCAATACGCTACTTCGGTTTGGGCTTACAGCCTTCGCAGAACACGAACTGACACGTAACACAAGCTATTCGTCGGCAGAGAAGTATCTCGACTATTACTCACAGAACATATTTGTCGGCGGAGAACTATCGAAAAACGAAGGACAAACCATAAAGTACAAGATAAGAGGCAGAATAGCAATTGCAGGCAAAAAGCTCGGCGACTTCTCGCTTAAAGGGAAGCTAAAGACAAACTTAAACATACTGCGAGATACATTGAACTTCGACGTAGGAGGCTCTATCGAAAACTCGACTGTGGAATATTTTCTGCAGAAATTTCGCTCCAACCACTTCAAATGGGACAATACGTTTTCAAAAACATTCGATATACGTCTCAATACAAGACTAAAATCGACAAAAACGGGAATATCGATTGGCTTCGACTTGGCAAATATCAACAACTACATATATTTCGACTACGATGCTTTGCCTCGCCAACACACAGGAGTAATACAAGTAATGGCTTTCGACTTAGAGGCAAAACTCAATTACCGCAAAATACACCTAGACAGCAAACTTGTATATCAAATATCGTCCGATAAAGACATATTGCCATTGCCCGACCTATCGCTCTACTCCACACTGTACTACAAGAGTAAGTTTTTCGGGGTGCTTCTGTCCGAATTGGGTGTAAGCTGCCGATACCACACGTCGTACTACGGCAATACCTATATGCCTGCCACAGGGCAATTTCATCTACAGAATAGTACCATACTCGGCAACTATCCCGACTTGAGCGTCTTCACCAATTTCCATCTAAAACGTCTCCGATTTTACTTCCAATACGCACACCTGAATATGTATCTCTTCGGCGGCAAAGGATACAAACTTATGCCTCAATATCCTATCAATCCGGCTACGTTCCAGATGGGGCTTTCGTGGACTTTTTACAATTAAACGAAATATATAGCCGAAGAGAGCAGTACTGCACCAAAGTGCTATTCGTCGGCTACGGAGACAGTTACGCGGTCGACATTGCCGTCTGCGAAAGGGTCGTATTTAGATACGGCTACTCTAAGACGGTCGATAGCGGGGAACTCTTTTTTAATACTCTTGTGGATACGATAAGCTACGTTCTCAAGCAGATTGGCAGCAAGGCTCATTTCGTCTTTTACAATTTTGTAAACAGTCTCATAATTGACCGTATCGGCTATATCGTCGCTTATAGCCGACCGCTCGGCATCGATATCAAAAGACACGTCTACCGAGAAGTTGTTGCCGTATTGTCGCTCATGGTCGTATATGCCGTGATAGGCTTTTAGCCGTATATTGTCGAGATGTATTGTCATAGAATAATAGAATAGCTATATAATATTAGTTCAATATCTTTTCGATGAATGGCATTACCATTGCCGTCATTATTCCCATTATACCGATGGCAAGTCCGCTAATAGCGCCTTCGGTAGCCCCCATTTCGATGGCTCTCACCGTACCCAAAGCGTGCGACGCTGTGCCCATAGCGAGTCCTTTGGCGACCTTGCTCTTTATATTCAGATATCGGAGCACAATAGGTCCTACCGCTCCGCCGAATATTCCACAGATAATGACGAATACTACGGCAAGTTCGGGGATACCGTGGTTGTTTTTGGCTATACTGATAGCTATCGGTGTAGTAACGGACTTAGGTGCAAGTGAGAATAGCATTTGGGTATCTGTTCCCATAAGTTTGGCTATACCCACTACACTCACTATACCGACGATACAACCTACAAACACAGCCGTCAGTATCGATATTATATTGCCTTTGAGGTAATAAATCTGTTCGTACAATACATAACCGAGAGCTACCACACTGGGACCGAGCATAAAATTGAGAAACCTCGTATTGTTTCTGAATACGGAGTAGTCGATTCCGGTTGTTTTAAGGAATACGATTATTATTATCATCGAAATAAGCAGAGGCTGAATGATGGGAAGTTTGAGTCTTTTGTATAGGAAAATCCCCAAAAGATATGAGCCCATAACCAACGTAAGGGCAAAAAGCTCGCTTCGTAGCAAGTCTGTCAACAGGTTGCAGGTATTCAAAGCCGACCTCCTTTATGGCGTCGTTCCATACGGTCTTGGACGAAAGCTACTACTATAATAGTAAGTATTGTACTTACCATTATCGATATCATTATAGCCCATATCGACCTCGACAATACTTCGGTATAAACCATAAGCCCTACCGAAGCGGGCACAAAAAATATAGCCATATTCTTGGTTATTACCGTAGCTGCATCTTTCACATATTCCGCCTTGACAACCTTCAGGATAAGGCTTACAAACAGCAGCATCATACCTATGACACTGCCGGGGATATATCCCCCTATAATATTGGCAACAGCCTCACCCAGAAGGTAAAACAATAGTATAAAAAATAGTCCTTTTATCATAAAAATCGAAGTGCAAAAGTACATCTTTTTGCCGAATCGTAAGACAGACGTAATATTACTCTTTTCATATTGCTTAAATATTTGCCGAATATTAATAATAGTATAATACATTATAATGAAAAATACTACAGAGGGAGAAAATACAGACATTATGTCAGTGCAATAATAGATGTGGTACGTCTCCAAGGTGTCTCCAAGGTGTCTCCAAGCTAACCATAAGGTAAAATATCGAAAAAGAGCATTGGTTTCTGTCAAATCGTCGTGAAAATCGATAGTATTCACAATAATCTTATCTCCCCAAAAAATACTTTTTTTAACAATACAGATATATACCCAATTATAGCAAGGCAGCTAAAAGTTAAATAGCGGTATAAAATATGGAAATGAGGTATTATCGTCTGAGACAAAAAACAGGCTACTCTTTTGGCGAGTAACCTGCTTTTGGGTAGTGGATAGTAATATTACAGCGGGTAACTGTAAAAAAAAAACCTTTTGCGTTGTTCATTTTTTTGAGATTTTGGTTATAATGAATCTATTACCTGCTTTAAGGGCAGAATATTTTGCGTTAGGAGGAGGCAGACAGCCATTGTATTCCAACTCTTTGTATATGCGTCCACTGACTACTACTTTCAGTCCTGATTGTCGGAAGTCAGACTTTATGGGCTCCGAAGGATATACGGAGAGTATCCCTTCGGGATATTTGTCGAGTACTATCGAAAAAGTATCCTTAATCTCCGGGTAATCTATACAATCTTGTAATATAGTTGCGTCTACATTTGTAATCTCTATATGAGATTTCTCGTCTTTCTTTTTGCATCCACCCAAGGCTATAAACGCTGCCACGAGTAATAGTACGGAGGGAAGTGTTTTTAAAATCGACTTTTTCATAATATTTATCTCCTTTTAAATTCTAAGCAATTCTTGTTATCATCATAATATAGCTTCAAAATATTGTTGTCTATCATATATTTATCAACTGTATTTAGACTTTTTACAAACGAAACACCATCTCCAATTTCGTTTATTTTCGTTCCTACTAACCTTGTTATTGATATAGAGGATGTTTTGATGTCAATAGTGTACGTGCCAATGAAGTTGTTTGTAGAAGATACTGCTGTTAAAGAATCTCCCGTTTCTAAAAACTTCAATATATAGCACACTTCACTGTTCGGCTCAGGTGTTTTATTCGTGTTGTTTGCCACATCGACAAAGTTTACCAATTTCCATTCCGTGTTTTTCAACGGATTTTTGTTTTCCTTTTTCTTCTCGCACCCGCCTAAAACTATAAATACTCCAATGAGCAATATCAGTGCGGATAATGTTTTTATAAATTGCTTTTTCATCTCTATACAAATTAATTATAAATATTTTACGGTGTATTTTTGGGCATTACACACAAAAGCCCTTGTTTTTTGTTAACTAACTAACACTGAATCTACTTAGTAATAGTTAAGTGACAAACCTTTCTATCTTCAAACATATCTGCCATAGTCCTCTCGTGTACAAGTTTTCCGTTGAGATATACTTTGGTATAGCCATGAACACTCTTCAAAGCATTATAGCGTTTGTGTCTATGAGCTACCTCCACCGTGATAGTATCTATCGGAAGAGTATCGGAGAGTTTTATATAGGTAGTTACTTTAGAGCAATTACCATTATAATCTCCATTAACTTTCTTTTCGTACATATATGCATTAGGCTTTGACAGCCAACCATTGGTAACCAAAATACAAGCTGTAGGATGAAATCCCGGTAAATTTTTCAGGAAGATCAAAGGCAAACTATCTCCCGTAAATTTATGTATAGTGCCGTCGGGCAATACCCTCCTTATTACTATATCATTATATTTTATGATACCGTGATTCCCCCCTGTGTCTATCAGAAAATTCCCTTTACTATCAAGATATTTAATAGTCATCCAATCCCGTGAGCAAGGGGGCAGAGGGGCGGGAATACAACTATACATATAGAATACTATTGCTATAACAGTAAATATTAAAAATTTTATTTGTGTTTTCATTTTTATTTTTTAGGGTTTATAATTTCGTCTACTTCTTCGATATCGTCATTGTCGTAGTAGCATTTATCGAATAGTACGTTTTTATAGATAATTTCTGCGTTTTTATACACACAAAGTAATACTTTATCTGCACCGGAGTTTTGAGCATATATAGTATTCAGTAGCCCTTTCGTACTACCAATATTATCGTACCAAGTATCCGGATTCAAATCGTCGGTAGCAGAGTAAGAAAACCGGATACGCTTTACTTCTCTGCCCAAAATATTGGAGTTATCCACTTGTCTTACATAATATTTGTACGTATCTTCTTCTTGTACATATTTCCCTTCGAAAGTAGAGCCTTCTGTAATATTAAAGTCGTACATCAGATATTCCTGATTTTTTCCTTGAGGTACAAAGTACCATTTCGATTCGTCCTTACGCATCAATCCTTCATAAAAACGCTCGGTATGTTGCTCATCTTTATAGTAATATAGCTTTTTATAGGCAGTATTTCCCACAATACTATCGCCATCTATGAAGTAGTATTTTGTGGTAACACCGCATACTTTATTATACGAACCCAAGCCATAATACATTGTGATCCAAGACATCCCGTTTAAATCATCGTACTGTTCTACTTTAGTCTGTTTCTTCTCGCATCCGCTTAAAACTATAAATGCTCCAATGAGCAATATTATTGCGGATAATGTTTTTATAAATTGCTTTTTCATCTCTATACAAATTAATTATAAA
>ERZ773070.78-NODE-78-length-71802-cov-7.475253_pt1 | contig 71802 bp, 65 predicted proteins | sample MGYA00580618_ERZ773070 | MGnify/ENA primary metagenome ERZ773070 (study PRJEB29015, sample SAMEA2738023) | human oral metagenome | biome: human oral; feature: human-associated habitat; material: dental | place: China | collected 2019 ...
AGACGGCAGGCTCGATGCTCACCGCACAGCAGCCGAACAACAACATCGTCCGCGTCGCGCTCCAGACCGCAGCGGCGGTCATGGGCGGCACGCAGTCGCTCCATACGAACTCTCGTGACGAGGCGCTCGCGCTTCCGACGGAGGAGTCGGTCATGGTTGCCCTCCGTACGCAGCAGATCGTGGCGTACGAGAGCGGACTTGCCGATGTGGTTGATCCGCTCGCCGGCTCTTACTACGTCGAGGCGATGACGAACCGCATCGAGAAAGAGGCGTGGGAGTACATCAAGAAGATCGACGATCTCGGCGGCGCGGTTGCGGCGATTGAGAAGGGCTACATCCAGAAAGAGATCCAGGACAGCGCGTACAAGTGGCAGATGGACGTCGAGTCCGGTGCACGCGTCATCGTCGGCGTCAACAAGTTCCAGGTGGAGGAGGAAGCTCCAAAGAACCTCCTCAAGGTGGACGCTTCCGTCGGCGAGAAGCAGAAGGCAAAGGTCGAGGCCATGAAGGCAAAGCGCGACAACGCCGCCGTTCAGGCAGCCCTTGCCGCGCTCAAGAAGGCCTGCGCCGACGAGCACGAGAACCTCATGCCGCATATCCTCGCAGCGGTCAAGACCTACGCGACACTCGGCGAAATCTGCGGTGTCATGCGTGAGGTGTTCGGCGAGTACGAGGCACACGTCAATCTCTAAGCGGTACGCGCGAACGGCTGTTGGATGAATGCACAGGGGACGCCGCACGAAGAGTGAGGCGGCTCCGTTCAGGAGGAATAGAAAAATGGCAGAAAAAATCAGAGTGCTCGTTGCAAAACCGGGTCTGGATGGTCATGATCGCGGCGCTAAGGTCGTCGCACGCGCCCTGCGCGATGCCGGCTTTGAGGTCGTCTACACGGGACTTCGCCAGACGCCGGAGGAGATCGCCGAGGCTGCTCTGCAGGAAGACGTCAACGTCGTTGCGCTGAGCATTCTCTCGGGTGCGCATCCGCATCTTTTCCCGAAGGTTGTCGAGCTCATCCGTGCGAAGGGGATGGACGACGTCCTCGTCATCGGCGGCGGTGTGATCCCGGAAGGCGACATTCCTGCGCTGAAGGCAGCGGGTATTGCCGAGGTCTTCACGCCGGGCACACCGACGAGCGACGTTGTGAATTTCATCAAGGAACATGTGAAGGCATAAGCTCCTGATTTGTTTGGAGACACTGCCTCGTGCGGTGCTTTCCTGAAAGGATGGATGACAGGCAATCCGATTGTCCGGTCATCCATTCCCTATGTTCTTATGAAATCACAGCGCGAAGGAGGTGGGCGTATGGATATTGCAGCCGAGGTGCTGAAGGGCAGCCGCCTTGCACTCTCGCGCGCCATCACGGCGATCGAGAATGAGCGGGCGGATGCCACCGACATCATGAAGGCGCTCTATCCGCATACCGGTCATGCCTACGTCCTTGGCATCACAGGTCCGCCGGGTGCCGGCAAGAGCACGATGACGGATAAGCTTGCCAAGGAGTACAGAAAGCGCGGAAAGACCGTCGGCATCATTGCCGTCGACCCCACAAGCCCCTTTTCCGGCGGCGCCATACTGGGCGACCGCATCCGTATGAATGACCTGACGCTCGACGAGGGCGTCTTCATCCGCAGCATGGGCACACGCGGCAGCCTCGGCGGCCTCTCCCACAAGACGGCGGATGCAGTCAAGGCGATGGATGCGTTCGGCAAAGATGTCATCTTTGTCGAGACCGTCGGCGTCGGGCAGTCCGAGGTGGATATTGTGCGGGCGGCGGACACGACGATGGTTGTGCTGATTCCGGGCATGGGCGATGACATTCAGGCGATCAAGGCGGGCATTTTGGAGATCGGCGATGTGTTCGCGATCAACAAGTCCGATCTCGACGGGGCAGACAAGCTCGTCCGCGAGATCAACATGATGCTCGATCTGGACGATCACATGTCTGATTGGCGTCCGCCCATCCGCAAGGTCGTCGCGAACCGCGGCGAAGGCATCACGGAGCTCGTCGACACAATCGAGGAGCACCGCAGCCACATCGAAGAGAACGGCGTGCTTGCCGAGCGGCGCACCCGCCGCACGCGCGATGAGATGCTCGACATCCTCCATGCGGGCGTACGGCGGAGCATCGAGAGCCGCATCGTCGATACGGGACGACTGGACGACTATGTGGCGCGAATCAAGGCGCATGAGACCGATCCATACACCGTAGTGGGCGGGGTCATGAGCGAAATGTTAACGAAGTGAGTGAGTGCGCAGAGACGCACTTCTCCAAGGAGGAAGTTTGACATGTTCAAAATTCTTGGTGTAGATCACATCGGCATTGCCGTACAGGATCTCGAAGAAGGAAAGAAACTCTGGTCGGACATCATCGGCATTCCCTGCACGAATCAGGAGACCGTCGCAGAGCAGAAGGTCACGACGACCTTTCATCCGACGCCGAACGGCAGTGAGATTGAGCTGCTGATCGGCACGGCGCCTGACAGCCCGATCACAAAATACATCGAGAAGAAAGGCGAGGGCATCCAGCACGTTGCCCTGCGCGTCGACAACATCGAGAACGCCATTGCCGACCTCATGGCGAAGGGCGTCCGCATGATCGACGAGAAGCCGCGCATCGGTGCGGGCGGCGCAAAGATCGCCTTCCTTCATCCGAAGGCGACGAAGGGCGTTCTCCTCGAAATCTGTGAGCATCCGGATCGCTGAGCAGCGCACTGCCGCAGTTGATCTCCTCGGGCATCCCGAGGATTTGACAGAGATACAGGAGGGATAGAATGTCCACAGTCCAGGAAAAAATTGAGCTGATGCTGGCGAAAAAAGAGCATCTCATGCAGGGCGGTGGTGAAAAGAGCATCGCAAAGCAGCACAGCAAGGGCAAACTCACCGCACGTGAGCGCCTGAACCTGCTGTTCGATGAGGACACCTTCGTCGAGCTCGACATGTTCGTGCGCCATCGCTGCACCAATTTTGGACAGGAGAAAAAGGAACTGCCCGGCGAGGGCGTTGTGACGGGCTACGGCACGATTGACGGACGTCTCGTCTACGCATTTGCACAGGACTTCACGGTCGAGGGCGGCTCGCTCGGCGAAAAGCACGCACATAAGATCTGGAAGGTCATGGACCTCGCCATGAAGATGGGCGCACCCTGCATCGGCATTAACGATTCGGGCGGCGCACGCATCCAGGAGGCGGTCGATGCGCTCTCGGGCTACGGCGGCATCTTCTACCGCAACACGAAGGCATCGGGCGTTATTCCGCAGATCTCCGTCATCATGGGACCCTGCGCGGGCGGCGCGGTCTACAGCCCGGCACTCACGGACTTCATCTTCATGGTGAAGAACACGAGCCAGATGTTCATCACCGGACCTGCCGTCATCAAGTCCGTCACGGCGGAGGAGGTCACGGCGGAGGAGCTTGGCGGTGCGATGACGCACAACTCCCGCTCCGGCGTCGCACACTTCGCGGCGGAGAACGATGAGGACTGCATCGAGCAGATCCGCTACCTGCTCTCCTTCCTCCCGAGCAACAACATGGAGGAAACGCCGCGCGTGGAGACGGGCGACGATCCGAACCGTCAGGATGAGAGCCTCAATACGGTCGTACCCGACAACCCGAACGCACCGTACGACATGAAGGATGTCATCCGCAGCCTCGTCGACAACGGCGAGTTCTACGAGGTACATCAGCACTTCGCAACGAACATCATCTGCTGCTTCGCGCGCTTTGACGGACGTACCGTCGGCATCATTGCGAACGAGCCGAACGTCATGGCAGGCTGCCTCGATGTCGACGCGTCGAACAAGTCCTCGCGCTTCATCCGCTTCTGCGATGCGTTCAACATCCCGCTCGTCAACCTCGTCGACGTACCGGGCTTCCTGCCGGGCGTCGATCAGGAGTACAGCGGCATCATCCGCCACGGCGCGAAGATGCTCTACGCATACAGCGAAGCAACCGTACCCAAGATCACGGTCATCACGCGCAAGGCGTACGGCGGTTCCTACATCGCCATGTGCAACCGCGAGCTGGGTGCCGATCAGGTCATGGCATGGCCGACCTCTGAGATCGCCGTCATGGGACCTGCGGGTGCGGCGAACATCATCTTCCGCAAGGATCCCGACAAGGAGGCACGTACGGCAGAGTACATCGAGGAGTTCGCAACCCCGTACAAGGCGGCAGAGCGCGGCTACATCGACATGGTCATCACGCCGAGCGAGACGCGCCCCTACATCATCACGGCACTCAACGCTCTTTCGAGCAAGCGTGAGGACAACCCCGCGAAGAAGCACGGGAACATTCCGCTTTGATTCAGCAGGAGGGATAGAATGGCTGCAAACAATGTGGCGCCCGAAGTCATCGCCGCCATTACCGCCGCCGTCCAGGCGACGACGGGCAACAAGGTCGTTGCTGTGAGCGTCAAACCCGCCGAGGTCTGGACGCTTGCCAACCGCAGCAGGCGCTGAGCGTCCTGTGGGATAAGAGTATTGTCAATTTTAGCGTTGGAGGAATCACACATGAAAAAGTTCAACATCACGGTCAACGGCACTGCTTATGAAGTTGAGGTTGAGGAAGTGCGCGCTGCGGGTGCTGCTGCGCCCGCTGCGGCACCGAAGGCCGCTGCTCCGGCTGCTGCGCCGAAGGCTGCTGCTCCGGCTGCTCCCGCTGCCGCACCGAAGGCTGCTGCTGCCGGTGAGCGCTCGGTGGACGCACCGATGCCGGGCAAGATTGTTGAGGTCAAGGTCTCGGTCGGTCAGTCGGTCAAGGCAGGCGACACGCTCCTTATCCTCGAGGCGATGAAGATGCAGAACGAGATTGCTGCAGATGCTGACGGCACGGTTAAGGCGATCAATGTCACGGCGGGCCAGTCGGTCAAGGTGCGTGACTCGCTCGTCATCCTTGGCTAATCTGAGAAAGCTTTCTGAAGAGCCTCTGCGGAGGCTCTTTTTGTATCCTTGTCAAGGGCGTTTGAAAATGATAAAATGAACTGGATGCGATTCTGCATCAGCGAAGGGGAGTATATGCGTCTGAAAATCCGTATCCTTGATAAGTATATATTTCGTGAGGTATTTCTGTCTTTTCTCTTTGCCATCTGTGCGTTCTCAGCTGTTTTTATCGGTTCGGGTACGCTTTTTCGCATTGCACAGTACATTACGGACTATGGTGCCTCTCTGCCGTCTGTCATTAAAATCTTTGTGTTCAGTCTGCCCGGCGTCGTCATGTGGACGTTCCCTATGTCGATGCTCCTTGCGAGCCTCCTGACGTTTGGCAGGCTCTCCTCATCGAGTGAGATCACAGCGATGAAGTCATGCGGCATCGGTTTTGGGCGCATCGCTGCCCCTGCGATCCTGCTTGGCTTTGTCGTCAGCGTCGGTGCGGTTCTCTTCAATGAGCACGTTGTGCCGCGCGCAAATACGGCATACCGCAACGTGATCTACTACGAGATCGAGGGCAACTCCGGCATGAAGTCGCAGGAGCACGTCATCATCAAGGAGATCGAGGGCGGGCAGATTAAACGATTGGTCTATGCGCGTTCCTATGATGCCGAGCAGCAGCATTTAACGGGGGTCAGTCTGCAGATCTTCGGCGCGGACGGCAAGGTATCTCACGTTGAGAATGCCGAGTATGCCGAGTGGACGGGATCTGAGTGGATCATGCATCAGGGAGATGTTTACGACATTGCGGACGAACATCTTGAGCGGCGCATGCACTTTGAGACACAGGTACTCCCCGTAGAGAAGAATCCGCGTCAGATCATCCGCGAGCAGAAAGCACCCGAGGAAATGACGATGCGGGAGCTGCGGCATCAGATCACGCTCATGCAGACACAGTATGTCAACACGAATAAACTGGAGGCGGAGCTGTACCAGCGCGTCTCCGTCCCCATGGCGAGCCTGATCTTTACGCTGATCGGTGTTCCGCTTGGGCTTCAGCCGACACGCAACTCCTCATCGGCAGGGTTTGCCATGAGCGTTATCATCATTTTTATTTATTATGCACTGATGACCATGGGCAATGCACTTGCGCGCGGCGGGGTACTTCCGCCAATGTTCGCCGTATGGATACCGAATATTGTCGGTATCTTTGCCGGCGGGATTCTTCTGCGCCGTGCATCGCAGTGACAGAAGCGCTTGATCGAGCAAAGGAGGGACATCATGTACGGGGTAACACTGATTCTGGTGCTGGCGGTTGTCGGCGGTGTTATCGCCTTCATCGGTGACCGCCTCGGCACGCGCATTGGCAAGAAAAAACTCACAATTTTCGGCTTGCGGCCTCGCCATACAGCAGTGGTCGTCACGATCTTTACGGGCATCTGCATCACGACGGTGACGTTCGGCATTATGGCGGCGGCATCGGAGAATGTGCGTACGGCACTCTTCGGTATGGATCGGCTGAACGCTATGATTGCAGATACGCGTGCGGCACTTGATACAACGGCGGCGGCACTCACCGCAGCGGAGGATGCCAAGCAGCAGGCAGATGACGAGCTCGCAAAGTCCGAGGATGAAATTGCAGGACTGCGCAGTGAGCAGGATGATCTGCGTGCGGAGTCGGATCGTCTTTCGGCAGGCAATCGTGCGCTCGTGATGGAAAAGGAAGGGCTGATCTCGCTCAATGGGCGTCTTTCGGGGGAGAACGCCAAGCTCCTGACGGATATTGACGAACTCGGCGTGCGTGCGAATGTCCTGCGTGAGAACATCCTGAATCTGCGTGAAGGGAATATTGTCTATCAGGCGGGTGAGATCATCGCGAGCGGCACCATTCCCGCAGGACTGACACATGACGAGGTGGAGCGAGGACTGGCAGGAATTGTCCAGCTCGGCACACGTAATATCTCCACACGGCTCGGGGAAAATCATACGGATCAGGATATATGGATCTATCGTCCTGAGTACGATGCTGCCGTTCGTACCATCACGGAAAGTCCCGTGGAGATGATCGTGCGCATCGTCGCATCGGGAAACCTTGTGCGCGGCGATGAGATTCGCGCAGCCATCGAATTGTATCCAAACCGTACAATTTATCGCAGCGGTGAACTCGTTGCAGCACGTGTCTACGCGCCGGAAGGGCAAGGACCTGCAGCAGAAGCTGCCGTCGTTTCCTTTCTGCGTGAGGTCAATGAGGCAGCATCGGACAAGGGGATTCTTCCCGATCCGATTCGCGGAACCGTTGGCGTAATCGAGGGAGCAGAGTTCTATGGACTGGTGCAGGAGCTGATGTCCCACATGGGCAATGTGGTGCTTTCTGCCTATGCGGCAGGGGATACGGATGCCCTTGGCCCCCTGCGCCTGCGCTTCAAAGTGGAAAGTGAGAGCAGCAGTTGAGCGGCAATATTCTCGCCATCGATCCGGGACGTGAGAAATGCGGCGTTGCTGTCCTTGCGGCGGACGGAACGGTATTGCTGCAGGAGGTCATACCGACAGCGCGGCTTGCCGATGTAACGGGAGCGCTGTTGGAGCGGTATGCGCCGACGGTGATTATGGGCAATGGGACGACAAGCGCGGCGGCAAAGGCATGTGTGGAGGAGCTTGGACATGAAGTCAACCTTGTCGATGAGTACCGAACGACAGACGCGGCCAAGTGTGCCTACTGGGCGGCGCATCCGCCGCGCGGCTGGCGGCGGTTCGTGCCGCGCGGAATGCTCGTGCCGCCCGTACCTGTCGATGACTTTGTCGCCGTTATTCTCGCACAGCGATATTTGACAGTGCTATCTTCATAGAGTAAGATGAAGTTACTGAAGTACTTCTTTAAGGAGAGCAATCATTCATGCCCGATAATGTCTTAGCCTTTCTGGCCGCACTCGGCGTTGCACTTTTGGTGACGCCTGTCGTCATTGCGTTTGCCCGCCGCACAGGCGCACTTGACAAACCTGATGCGCGCAAGGTGCATGTGCGCCCCATTCCGCGCATCGGCGGTATTGGAATCTATGCGGCATTCATGGTATCCATCCTCATTCAGCTCACGTTTGTTGACCTTTCGGCTGAGTATATGATGAGCCTCATCGGGCTGATGGCCGGCGGCACGATCATCGTCGCCATCGGCATCATTGATGACTACTGTGATCTGCCGGCGAAAGTGAAGCTGCTCGGGCAGATCGCCGCGGCGGCGGTGGTCGTTATCGGCTTTGATGTACGCATTGATGTGATCACTGACCCGCTCGGCGACTATATCTATCTCGAGTTTCTTGCGATTCCTGCCACGATTTTCTGGATCGTCGGGCTGACGAATACCGTTAATCTCATCGATGGACTCGATGGACTGGCGGCAGGGATTTCCTCCATTGCTGCGGTGACGATTTTCCTCGTCGCCATGGAGGAGGAGATTCCGACGGTCGCCATGGTCACGATTGCTCTGGCGGGCGCTGCCGTTGGCTTCCTTTATTACAACTTTAACCCTGCGCGCATCTTCATGGGGGATACGGGGAGTATGTTCCTTGGCTTCATGCTCGCGGGCATCTCCGTTGTCGGTGCGGTCAAAAGCGCGGCGACCATCGCGCTCATCGTGCCGATTCTCGCTCTTGGACTGCCGATTCTCGACACGACGTTTGCCATCGTTCGGCGTGCACGCAATCATCGTCCGATCTTTAAACCCGACAAGGGGCATCTGCATCACCGCCTCCTCGCCCACGGATTCAGTCAGAAACAGGCGGTGCTGCTCATGTACGTTGTCAGCGCACTGTTCGGCCTGTGTGCACTTGCCTTGACGGCGGTCAGCATGCAGGCGGCGACACTCATTATTCTGATCGTCGCAGCAGCGGTATTCGTCGGTGCACGCAAGCTGGGCATCCTCGGCATGGATGCGCCGCAGAAGTAGCCTGCCCCGCGATCACTTGCGGAACAAGGCGTTCACGGGGGACACATACGACATTTTATCCTGCTATGCGCAGAGAGGAGCAGAGGAGAATGACCGGCAAAATCAAAGTCATGTCGATCTTTGGCACGCGCCCGGAGGCAATCAAGATGGCGCCTGTCGTCATGGAGCTGGCGCGTCACCCGGAGGAGATTGAGACAAAGACGCTCGTGACGGCACAGCATCGGGAGATGCTCGATCAGGTGCTCCGCCTCTTTCACATTACCCCCGATTACGATCTCAATATCATGGCGGCGGGACAGACCCTCTTTGACATTACAACACGTGCGATGCAGGGCATCAACGAAGTGTTTCAGAAGGATCGCCCCGACCTCGTCCTCGTCCACGGGGATACGACGACGACATTTGCGGGGGCTCTCGCTGCATTTTACCATCAGATTCCCGTCGGACACGTGGAGGCAGGGCTTCGGACGCACAATATCTATTCGCCCTTTCCCGAGGAGATGAATCGCCGCCTCACAGGCAGCATCGCGACACTGCACTTTGCCCCAACGCCGACGGCACATGATAATCTTGCGGCAGAGGGGGTGCCCGAGCAGCGTGTTTTCGTCACGGGCAATACGGTCATTGATGCTTTGCACCATACGGTACGTTCTGACTATGTCCTTCCGCCGGAGCTTGCCCAGGTAGACTTTGAACATCACCGCGTCCTCCTCATGACGACGCATCGCCGCGAGAACCTCGGTGAGCCGATGCGCCATGTCTACCGCGCCATTCACAACATCGTGGACGAGACGGCGGATGTAGAGGTCGTATTCCCTGTGCACCGCAATCCGAAGGTGCGCGAGATCGTACGTGAGGAACTGGGCGGGCTGGCACACGTCCACCTCATCGACCCGCTCGAGTACGAGCCGTTCGCCAATCTCATGGCACGTGTGGATATTGTTCTCACGGACTCTGGCGGAATTCAGGAGGAAGCTCCCGCGCTTGGCAAGCCTGTGCTCGTCCTGCGCGATACGACGGAGCGTCCTGAAGCAGTGACAGCGGGGACAGTGCATCTCATCGGCACGGCGCAGGAGCGCGTCTACGCCGAGACGAAGCGTCTCCTCACGGATCGAGCGGCGTACGCGGAAATGGCGGAGGCAGTCAATCCCTACGGCGATGGGGAGGCGGCGCGCCGCATCATCGAAGCGATTCTCTACCACGCGGGGCACATCCACACGCCGCCGGAACCCTTTCGCGGCGCATAACAGCACGGTGGGAGAGAGGAGGGAACGCCGATGCAGGAAAAGAAGCCAATGCCGTCGGGGATGGCGGATGCCATGCGCGCTTTTGGACTGCTCTCGGGGGTCGGCATCTACTTTGTCGTGTTTCTCGGCATCTTCCTCTTTCTCGGCCAATGCGCCGATGATTTTCTCGGGACGGGGCGCATCTGCACCATTACAGGCATCCTCCTCGGCTTTCCCGCCGCGATCTACTCACTCTATCGGCAGCTGAAGTATTTCAAGCTGGTGTAACGCCGTGCGTATGGGACGCACGGCGTTCAGAATTTATGGGAGATATATGAGACATGGGGAACAAGACAGTAAACGCCGTTATGCAGAAGATGATTGCTTACTCGGAGGGCAACCTGCATGACATCGCACACTTTATGAAGGTCTATGCCTTTGCCCGCACGATCGGCGTCGCGGAGAATCTCACGCCGACGGAGCAGGAGACCGTGGAGATCGCCGCGATCCTGCACGACATCGCCTGTCCGCTCTGCCGCGAGAAATACGGCAACACGAACGGCAGTCATCAGGAGGAGGAGGGCGGCCCTCTGACGGAGGAGTTCCTCAAGGACATCGACCTCCCTGCGGGGATGGCGGAGCGACTCGTTTACCTCGTCAGTCACCACCATACGTATAACGATGTGGACGGGCGCGACTATCAGATCCTCCTTGAGGCGGATTTCCTCGTCAACGCCGACGAGAGCCACATGGGGGCTGCGGCGATACGCAACTTCCGCGACCACGTATTCAAGACGGCGACGGGGATATATTTGCTCGAGACGATCTACTTGTAAAATAGAAATGACAACGACGCCCCGCAAGGATACCCTTGCGGGGCGTCGTTGTATATTTGTTGGTCCGCTCAGTTCTGCTCTGTCATGGCGGCGGCGAGTGCTGCGCCGAGGGCGGAGCCGGCGTTTTCGAGGATAATCTGGATGTTGACCGCCTCGTCGAGGAGCAGCTTATCGAGTGCGCCGCGCAGATGGTGCGCGACGAGGGGCACCTTTTCATAGACCGAGCCGTCCACGGCGATGAACTGGTTCTCTGCCTTTGTCTCACCCGCGCGGTGACGGATGATGCCCGCGTAGGTCGCGGCGACGATGTGCGCGGAGCGCTGGATCACCGTCCCCGCGAGATCCTGCATGAGTGCACGGTCGGCGGCGGAAAAGGTCATGCCCGTCTTGGACTCGATGATCGCGCCTGCGGCATGGCGGTCGAGGAAGGCGTCTGACACGATGGCAGAGAGCTCGATGCTCGTGAACGGATACGATGCTCCCTCCTTACCGAGGAGATTGGCGAGTGCCGTGCCATAGAGCATCCCGAGGTAGCGTCCCGATACCATCTTTTCAAGCCGCTGTGCACCGGGCTGCTCGGAACAGGCGTCGATGGCATCATCGTATTTCGAGAAGGGGAGGCGGTTGAAGCCGCCCGACTCCATGTTGATGACCATTGGCTTCTCGCTGCCGTCCGCGAAGTTCTCGAAATAGCAGGTGTTCTGCCCTGTGGCGTAGATCGAGCCGATGTAGGTGTGCTCGCGCTTATACGCCGCCGCGAGGAGCACGGCAACCGTGTCGTTGATGACGGCGACGGGCACGACGTTCTTCATGCCGCGCCGCATGAGTGCATCTTCGAGGAGATCGTTCACCACCTTGCCCTCGACGCCCTGCGTGGCGAACTCCTTCGTCCATGTGATCAGGCGCGCGTTGCAGAGATTCGTCTGCTCCGAGGGGAAGGAGAAGGTGTGGCCGAGCAGATACTTGGTCTCGTGATCGCCCTCGATTGCCTCGTCGATGATCTCGGCGAGGAAGTCGAACATCTCCTCCGCTGTTGCATCCGCGCAGACGTAGTCGTAGACGCCGGGAAGGGTGAGCGGCTTGGCGACCTTGCTTTCGACCTTATACTTTCCGCTGCCGTCGAGACGGATGCGGAGGGCACGGACGTTCGTCCCACCGAAGTCGAGCGCGAGGAATGTGCCAGTCTCCCTGCCCGTCGGCAGCCCCGCGAACGTGCGGAGCATTCGCAGGCTCGCCCCATTTTTGTGCGCAAGCCCTGCGTGCATCTCGGCGCGAAAATCATCGGCGATGCGGTGCAGTGTGTCGTCGCTCAAGGTAAAGGCGGCTTTGATTTCCTTAAATTTCTTACGATCCAGTCCCATGATTTCCCCCTGTCTTAGGGAAGCACTGATAAATTCAGCACCGCCGTCTTAGCCCATCTTTTTCGCCCTGCCTGTGTCGACAAATCCTCCACATAGCCTCTGCTATGCGTCCGGTTTGTCTCCTTGACAGGACAAAAAATCTGCACTAATCCGACGGACTTCATTTTATCAGCGATTCCCTCAGCAAAAATGATCGAGCATCGCACCGACGCTCGGGAATACCGCGCGCGCCTGTTCCTGAATTGCGGGGCGCGCCGTGGTCAATGAGAACCCGTCAAATGCCTTCAGCATGGGCAGGTCATTCGTCTCATCGCCGATGGCGTAGATCTCTGCTCCGCTCCAGCCCATGACGCGGAGGAGGGTACGGATGCCCTCGTCCTTGCCGATGCCGGCAGGCGTGATGTCAAGGCTACACGCGTTCGGAAAGGCGTGGATGAGGTCACCGAGTTTCGCATTCAGCACCTCTGCGCACGCGTTGGACTGCTCCGGCTCCGGAAAGCCGAGGGAAAACTGATGGATCTTCGTCAGCCCCGCGATGTCGGATTCCTCGATGTAGGTGATGGGGAAGTCCCACTCCTTTGCCTCGCGCTCGATCCACGAGCCCTCGGAATGGTGGCAGAGGTAGGTCGTCTCTGCCGCCGAGAAGGCGAAGTGGAATGATTTCTGCGCTGTCGGCTCGGCGGCGATTGCCGTCAGCGCGCGCGGTGCGATCTCCGCCTGAAAGCGTACCTTGTCGTCTGTGCCGCGGATGATGCCGCCGTTGTTGCAGACCGTGTAGTCGAATCCAACGCCGTAGGCGCGCAGCTGCGGGACGAGCATCCCGTAGTCGCGTCCCGAGACGACGCCGAATTTATGTCCCGCCGCGCGCCAGCGGGCGATGCCCTCCTTCGTCTCGGCGTCGATTTTGCCGCCGCGCAGGAGTGTTCCATCATAGTCGCTTGCTGCTACTTTCATCCGATTTCCTCCTCATAGACGATGGCCTCGAGCGGGCGCAGCGCGTACAGCGGCGCATCCGCATAGTTCCCGATGAGGCGCGTTCCGCGCAGGAGCTCTGTGGGGAGAGGTGCCTGCTCTGTCGTAAAGTTGACCGCTGTGACCGTGCGGCGGTTCCCCTCCGTCCGCGCAAACGCATAGATCTGTTCGCTGTCTTTCAGCAACTCCTCGTACTTGCCGCGCAGCAGGAGCGGATGTTCCGTCCGCAGGCGGATGAGTTTCTTGTAGTAGGCGAGAACGGAGTCCGCATCCTTTTCCTCTGCTGCCGCATTGACGACAGGATAGTTCTCATTGACAGGCAGCCATGGTGTGCCCGTCGTAAATCCTGCATGCGCGGTATCGTCCCACTGCATCGGCGTGCGTGCGTTGTCGCGGCTATTGAAATGAACGAAGGACAGTGCCTCCGCGGGGGGGTATCCCTCCGCACGCGCCAGTTCGTACTGTCCGTGCGAGGAGATGTCGTCGTAGTCGGAGATGCTGTCCCATGCGACGTTCGTCATGCCGAGCTCCTCACCCTCGTAGATGAAGGGCGTGCCGCGCAGGGTGAGAAGCACTGTGGCGAGTGCCTTTGCTCCGAGGACGGGGTCGGCATCCGCCGGGAGAAAGTAGTTCACCGAGCGCGCACGGTCGTGGTTCTCGAAGTAGATCGGGCACCAGCCCTCGCGGGCGACTCCCGCCTGACTTGCGGAGAGCGCCGCCTTGAGCTTCGTCAGCTTCCACGGCCGCATGTTGCACCATGTCTCGCCGCTTTCGTAGGGGACGAGGACATGGGCAAACTCAAAGAGCATTGAGAACACACCGTTTTCGCCGACCCAGTCGGAGAGTTCTGCTGGGCTGACACCGTTTGCCTCACCGACGGTGAAGATGTCGTGTCCGTCAAATACCTCGCGGCGGAACTCATGGAGGAAGTCCAGAATGCCGGGCGTATTGACCGTCATCGTGTGGACGCTCACCATGCCGTCTGCCGCATCGGGCGTGCCGTCGGTGAAGACGGCGGGTTTCTTGATGTAGGTGATCGCGTCGATGCGGAATCCGCCGACGCCCTTGTCGAGCCAGAAGTTCGCGGCGCGGTAGAGAGCGGCGCGTACCTCCGGGTTCTCCCAGTTGAGATCGGGCTGCGCCTCAGCAAAGGTGTGCAGGTAGTACTGTCCGCGCTCGGGGCAGTAGGTCCATGCAGAGCCGCCGAAGATGCCGCGCCAGTTCGTCGGCGCACTGCCGTCCTCCTTCGGATCGCGCCAGATGTACCAGTCGCTCTTTTCGTTGGTGCGGCTGGAGCGCGACTGCAGGAACCATGGATGCTGATCGGAGCTGTGGTTGTAGACAAGATCCATGATGATGCGGATGCCGCGCTCCTTTGCGCCTGCGATCAGCTCCTCCATCTGGCGCATTGAACCGAAGGCAGGGTTGATTCCCGTGTAGTCGCTGATATCGTAGCCGTTGTCCACCATGGGTGACGGGTAGACGGGCGTGAGCCAGACGGCACCCACACCAAGCTCCTTCAGATAGTCGAGCTTTTCCGTGATGCCATGCAGGTCGCCCGTACCGCTGGCCGTGGTATCGTTGAAGCTCTTGGGGTAGATTTGGTAGACAGCGGTGTTCTGCCACCATTTGTACTCATTCATCGCAGACCCTTTCCTTCCCCTGTTTTCCTATTATCGAGACGCCGTGTTGTTGTCAAGCCCGTAAGCGAACCCTAGAACGTCAGCACGGGTGTCTCGCCTGCCTTTGCATCCATGCCCGTATGCTTCTTCATGAGCGGGTACTCGCCGGAGTTCGTCACCGCCATGATGACCGTATCCTGATAGCCAGCCTCGTGAATCACCGTGCGGTCGAACGTTACGAGCGGCGTTCCTGCCTTTACCTGGTCCCCCATCGCGACGTGCAGGTCAAATCCCTTGCCCTCGAGCTTTACCGTGTCCACACCGATGTGGATGAGCATCTCTGCACCGTTGCTCATGCGCAGACCCACTGCGTGGCGGCTGCCCTCCATGACCATCGTCACCTCGGCGTCTGCCGGCGCAACGACGACGCCTTCCGTCGGCTCAACGGCAACCCCGTCGCCCATCATCTTCTGCGAGAACATTTCGTCCTTGACTTCGCTCATGTCGATGACATGTCCCGTCGTGACCGCGTTGATCGCGACGGATTTCTCCGTGCCGACCGCCGTCTCTGCCGCATTCGATGCGGGTGCGGTGAGCAGTGCCTCGAACCGCTCGCGGATCTGCGGCACCGAGAGTCCGACAATGACTTGGAATGCGTGACCGTTGCGCACCAGGCCGTGTGCTCCTGCATCCGTAAAGGCGGCAATCGGCGCAACGCGCTCAGGGTCGCTGACCGTGACGCGCAGACGCGTTGCACAGTTCGTTACATCGACGATGTTCGACGGACCGCCGAGTCCTTCGAGGAATGCCTTTGCCTTTACGTCGCGTTCATCGAGCTTCATGCTCGGGGCGGCGGCACCGTCTGCGGCAGCGCCCGCCTGTTTTGCCTTGTAGTCCGCCTTTGTAAAGAGCTTGTCCTCCACCGCATCATCTGTGCGGCCCGGCGTCTTGTAGTCCTTGTGGATGATGACCCAGCGGAATACAAAGAAGTAGATGGCGGTGAAGCACAGCCCGATGATGATCTGCGTGATGTACTCCGTATAGTGATATGGGAAGAGCGGAATCCAGTTCTGCACAAAGGCGTCGATCAGGCCGCCGCCGAAGTTCCCCGACAAACCGAAGGAATAGAGCGTTGCTGAAAGCGTTGCTGAGAGCAGTGCGTGAATCAGGTAGAGCAGAGGAGCGACAAAGAGGAAGGTGAATTCCAGCGGCTCCGTGATGCCGCAGAGCATCGCCGTAATCGTTGCGGGGATGAGGAGGGCCGCCGTCTTTTTCTTCTTCTCGGGTTTGGCACAGACGTAGATCGCAAGCGCCGCACCCGGCAGACCGAATACCTTGCCGCTGCCGTGGAGGGCGAAGCCGCCTTCGGGGAAGAGCTCGCGCAGACTCTGTGCACTCGTCATGAAGTCATTGATATGTCCGAGCCAGTAGGCCTGAATGCCGCCGTCCACAATCGCAGGACCGAACATGAACGGGAGATAGATGAAGTGATGCAGACCGGCGGGCAGGAGGATTTTCTCCGAGAAGGTGTATGCCCAGACGCCGAGGATGCCGCTGGTTTTGAGGAAAAATTGGAAGTGCTCGATGGCGTGCTGGATGGCAGGCCAGACAAAGCAGAAAATGAGTGCCATCGGAATCATCACGACGAAGCCAATGGCGACGACGAATGCAGGCCCCTTGAAGATGCCGAGCCAGTCCGGAATGTCCGTATCATAGAAGTGATTGTGCAGGAACGCCGTGCAGCAGGCGATGAAGATCGCACCGAGCATGCCCATGTCGAGCGTCTTGATGTTGGCGATCATCGCAAGCCCCGTGCCGGGACCTGCCGCCTGACTGTAGTCCACGCCGAACACATCCGCATGGAGCGTCAGGAAACCTGCGATGAAATAGTTGAACAGCATATAGATGACGAACGATTCCATCGCACAGCGTGCCGGCTCCTTTTTGGCAAAGCCGATCGGCACGGCAATGGCGAAGAGGATCGGCATCTGGGCGAAGACCGTCCACGCACCCTGCTCGACCACATACCAGAAATCATACCAGACCGTACCCTGCGCGGCGATGCTGCCGAGCAGCCCTGTGTTTTTGCACACGATGGACACCGCCACCGTGAGACCGAAGAATGCAAACAGAATGACGGGCGTATACATTGCGCCGCCGAACCGCTGCATGTTCTGCATAATGACATCCTTGCTGAGTGTCATGTGCCTTCTCCTCCTTAAGCTCATTCCTCAACGGCATAAAAATGTTATCTTTACGATAATGCAAAAATGCCGCAAAAGCAATAGCTTCGCGGCATTTTGGAGAGATGTACAGAGGTCGTACCGAAGTACATGGTGTGAAATTTGTTACATCACTGTGCACTCCTCGGCATAGAGCCGATAGTGGACGTACCAGATCTCGAGCAGAAGAAAATAGGCGAGCATTGACTTGAACTGGAGACGCGCCTCATTCTCGGGCAGGTTGAACTCTGCGGGCATGACGTAGAGGTTCTCCGTGGAGCGGCTGGCGAGCGTGTTGCGGCGCATCTCCGTGATGGAGAGTACGGGGATGCCCTTCAGGTTCAGCTGCTCGGCAAATTCCACCGTGCGCGCCGACTCACCCGAGAGCGAGATGAAGATGAAAAGATCGTCGGGACCCGCTGCCTGATAGACGGAGTAGAACTCCTCACGCCCTGCGATTTCGTAGATGAAGATATTGTCATAGAAAAAGAGCCGTTTCAGTTCCTGCATTACGTTCGTCTGTACGTAGCCCGAAGCGTAGCCAAAGACGCGGTGCGCTCCCCTCATGAGACGGCTTGCCCGCGTGTAGTCACGCTGCATCAGGGCACGCCACGTCTGATCGTAGAAGCCGCTGAGCGCCGAACGTACATCCTGCGGCGGCACAGCGGCAGGAGCTGTCTCCATGCGCATGACCGCCTTCATCTCACCGAACCCGTCAAAGCCGAGCTTCTGTGCGAAGCGCACGACCGATGCGCTCGAGACAGCACATGCGCGTGCCAGCTCATGAATGGACGCACGGCTCGCCGCTGTGCGGTTGGCATCGATGTAGCGCCAGATACTGCAGTCTGTCTCACTCAGTTCACGCAGGTGTTCGTTGATTCGTTCCGTGAGCATGGCGTGCTCCTTTCGTGTTCACACGTTTTTTTCATTATAGCATAAACGGCACCTGCCGTGTGCCTCTTTGTTGCGCTCTGCATCGCTCTTTGTTATAATGAGAACATTATATCGAACGGAGAGGGGCGATGAATTGATACGGCTGATTTTTTCAGATATGGATGGAACGCTCTTGGATGAGAATGGGCGGCTGCCGGAGGAGTTCGGCCATCTTTATGCACAGCTGAAGGAGCGGGGCATCCGCTTTGCCCCTGCATCGGGACGGCAGTATGCATCGCTCCGGCGCACGTTCGCTCCGTGGAAGGACGAGCTGATCTTCATCGCGGAGAACGGGACGATGGTGATGGAGGGCGGCAGGGAGCTCTTTTCAAGCGAGATTGAGCGGACGCTTGTGCTCGATGGCCTGCGGACGGGCATGGAGATCCCCGGCGTGCAAATGGTCATGTGCGGGAAAAAGAGCGGCTACATATTGTCGCGCGACAATGTACCGGCATTTCGTCGTGAGCTGGATCAGTACGTAACGGTGTCGTCGGTCGTAGAGGACTTTGCCGGCGTGGACGATGTGCTGATAAAAATGTCGTTCTGTGATCTCACAGGACATGCCGAGGACTCTGTACTGCCGACGATGCAGCAGTACAGAGACCGTCTGCAGGTCACGCTCTCGAGTACGAAATGGGTGGATCTCTTTAACCGCGGTGTCAGCAAGGGAACAGCCGTCACGCAGATTCAGCGGCAGCTCGGCATTGCGCCCGGGGAATGTGCGGCATTCGGCGACTACGACAACGATCTTGAGCTGATGGATGCCGTGCACTACAGCTTCGCGATGGAGAACGCCCTGCCGGCCGTCAAGGAGCGCGCACGCTACCGTGCGCCGAGCAATCGCGAACACGGCGTGATAGAGGTCTGCGAGCGCATTCTCGCGGGGGAGTTTGACTGAGGTATAATATGCGCTTTGACTATCACATGCATCTCGAGTACGGCTCGTACGACGAGGACTATGCAGAGGGGTTCTTCCGTGCGGCAGAGCAGCGCGGCGTCCATGAGATCGGCTTTTCGGAGCACTCCCATACCTTCCCCGAGTTCGAGCAGCTCTACTATGATGATCTTATCTTGGACGACAGCGCCGTGGGGCAGTTTCAGCGGAAGTGGCTGAAAAAGAACAAATTTAAGTACACGCTTGACGAATATTTTTCCTTTATTGAGAAACTGAAGAAAAAGCACAAGGTGCTGGCGGGCATTGAGGTCTGCAATTTCCGTGATCAGGCGGCGGTCGAAAAAATCCTCTCCGCCTATCCGTTTGACTATGTGATCGGCTCGGTGCACTTTTTGCACGGCTGGGCGTACGATACAGAGGCGATCAAAGCGGAGTGGGGGAATCATCCGCTGACGGAGATCTACGAGTGGTACACGGAGGAAGCAGAGCATCTCGCAGCGGCACATCTCTACGACGTGCTCGGGCATCCGTTCAACATCCGCCTGTATCGTCACTTTCCAACGTTCGATGTGTCACCGTATCTCGAGCGCGTGGCAGCGGCAATGGCGGCAGCGGACATGATCGTCGATCTCAACACGGGGACCTACTATCGCTATCCTGTGCATGAATTCTCACCATATCCGGATTTTATGCGCGCGGCGCGCGCACACCGCCTGCCGCTCATTACGACATCGGATGCACATAAGCCTGAGGACTGCGCGCGCTACAATGAGGAAGCAGTGCAGTATGCCCGTTCTTTTGGATACACGGAGCAGATTCACTTTACAGGCGGGCGCACGCGTGAGAACGTTCCGCTGACATGATGCGCAGCGTCGAGAGAGGAGAGCAACGGATGAATGCGGTAAAATCATTTTGGCTGGGGGCGGCGACGCTCCTCCTTTCCCTGCTCATGTTCTGCCCTGCGGCACTTGCCGACGACGGGCAGACGTGGGTCTGGCTGAGCTCGAACGATAAGTACTCGAAGTTCTATGCACCTGCGTCCGTACATGCGGTGCAGTCTGCCGTGTATGCGGGGACAGGGGCATTGGTTGCGACGGCGATCGATGCGGAGATCAAGACTTCGTTCAGCTATGAGGGGGCGGAGGAAACGATCCACAACTACAAGATCGAGCATGTCATTCCGGATCCGAGTCAGCTTGCCTATTCTGCCGCACAGGTGCGTGTTGTGCCGCAGAGCCGTACGCTTCAGTACCTCAGCGAGACGTTCTATGATCGTGCAGGAAAGGTGCTCTGGTCAAAGGGAGAGGGCAGGGAGAAGGAGATGAACTCCCAGCAGTTCGACGAGGAGTTCTACGCTGCTATCGTTGATACGGTGTTTCATCGTGGAGAGATGCAGCGCCTGCGGGCGGATGACCGATGGATTATGCTGTGGTCAGAGGAAACTCCGACAGGGATAAAGACGCAGGTGACAGCAGATACATCGACCATGCGGCGCCTGCATGACAATCTGATCTTTTGGGCGTGGACGGAGGTGCGCGATGCCTCCGGCAAAGCAATCGAGATCAAGTTTGATAAGCGGGCGGTCAACCTGCCGCAGGGGACGGAGCGTATCGTTACGGGGCGTTACTGGTCCCCGCAGGAAGGATGGCAGACGCTTGATGACGGCTATGAGGGCGCCTACCGCATGATTAACCGTGATGCACCCGAGGAGCGCGGACTTGTCCGTCTGCGCGCCTTTGCGGACGGATACAGCACATGGGTTACGCGGTATCAGGTGGGATAGCGCAGAGGGGAATGGAATACTATGCCGATTAAGATACCCAACAATCTGCCCGCGGCGAATGTTCTTGAGGGGGAGAACATCTTCGTCATGAATGCGGCGCGCGCATACAGTCAGGATATTCGCCCGCTGCGCATTCTCATACTGAATCTCATGCCGATCAAGGATGTGACAGAGACACAGCTCCTGCGTCTCCTCGGCAATACGCCGCTGCAGGCGGAAGTAGACTTTATCTATACGGAGTCCTACGTCCCAACGCATACGTCGCGTGCTTATCTTTCGGAGTTCTATGGAACCTTTGCCGAGGTGCGGCATAAAAAATATGACGGCTTCATCATTACGGGGGCTCCGGTTGAGCAGTATGCCTTTGAGGAGGTTGCATACTGGGATGAGGTCGCTGAGATCATGCAGTGGAGCAAGAAGCATGCCTACTCGACCTTCCATATCTGCTGGGGGGCACAGGCAGGACTGTACTATCACTATGGGATACCAAAACACTGGACAGAGAAAAAAATCTTCGGCGTCTACGAGCATCACCTCTGCGTGCAGCACGAAAGTCTCCTGCGCGGCTTTGATGACGTATTCTATGTGCCGCACTCGCGTCATACGGAGACACGCCGCACCGATGTCGATGCCGTGTCCGAGCTGGACGTTCTCGCCGAGGGGGACGCAGGGGTCTACATCATCGCAAATTTGCGGCGGCGGCAGTTCTTCATCACAGGGCATGCCGAGTACGATCCAATGACACTGAAGGCGGAGTATGACCGCGATCTCGCGGCGGGGATGAACCCCGATATTCCGCGCAATTACTACCCGGATGATGACCCGAGCCGCCCGCCCGTCGTACGCTGGAGGAGTGTTGCTCATCTGCTCTTTGCGAACTGGCTCAACTATTACGTCTATCAGGGGACGCCGTATGAGCTGGACAGCCTCGATAATGCGGATGAATGAGTGCCCGGTCATGACGATATTCGCCTATGATTATTGTATCGTGCTGGTGATAGGACAATGTACCTAAAAGCAGAATGTTCAGCCAAAATTCAGTTTTTGAGACTACCATAAAGGAGATTCATTAGAAAACAGTTCGATGGGAGCGATCGATTTGCAGAAACGATGGGGTGCGGCACTCGTTGTCGGTGCCGTCCTTCTCATGGGAATCCGTCCGGCAGAGGCAGCGGAACCGATTCCAAAACACATTTATGAATGGGTGCAGTCCACGGAACGACAGGGCTACTATTTCAATAAGGAGTACATCCAATACGCCGCCGATGCACATGGATACATTGATCTCACGAAGATCCTTGTACCGACGCTGCGTGTCTATGACAATATTCAGATTCAGGATGTTGTCTCCAAGCGGCGATGGCGCATGCTCCCGCTTGACGGATATGGTGATCTCTCAGGGGCAGCGGAGTACCTTCTGATCGATCTGCGGGCAGGCACCGTGCGTGTGACAGCACATGAGGATCTTGACAGTACATGGGGGACGATTTCGCGTGAGGAGAGCACGAAGGAATTCACCCTCGCCTCCCTCTCGGACAAGGATGTGGAGAAAAAGTTCTTTAATGCGATCATTGCCTATGCCGCTGCGCATCAGGAAGAACTGATTCATCGCTCCAAGGGGATTCTGAGTGATGCCGACCGCAGACAGCTTGCCCAACAGGACAAGATGACGGCGAAAGCACACGAAAAATCTGACAAGAAGGCATAAAAGAAGAAGAATCAATAAAGGATGAGGCATCGCGCCAACGGCAAAGCGCGCGCCTCTTTTTTTCCTAGCTTTTTTCCAAAGAAAACAGTATAATAAGGGTGAGAATACCAGGAGAGGGAAGTGACGGCGCATGACGGACAAGGAATGGATGCAGCATGAGCTGAACCGCATGGTGAAGGCGGAGGGCGGTAAGATCAGCGTCGAGCGTATGACCGAGATTGTCTCGGAACTCAGCCGGCGGCTGCGCGAAAATCCGAACCTGCCGCGTGAGATGAACACGCTTACGGCGGATGAGTTGATTGCACGCGCACGCAAGGCGTCAGGCGAGGAGCGCTACCGCATCATCAAGCGTGTTCTGCGCATGGAGCCGGAAAACATCACAGCGGCGTGCATGCGCGTGGAATATCTGGCCCGCAATGCCGATGACCGCGTTCACCACTACGAAGACCTGGCACGCAAGGCAACGGCGCGTCTTACGGAGGAGGGGCTCTTCGCTGAGGAGAACATCGGCAAGTTCTGGGCAATGCCGCAAACAAAGCCCTATATGTTCCTCCGACTTTCCTATTTGGAGGCTCTGCTCGCCGCACGTAAACTTCGTCTTGCAGCGAAGGAGTGCAAAGAGATGCTGCGGCTTTCTGAACACGATGGCCTTGGGCGCCGCTACCAGCTCATGTTCATCTACGCCGCAATGGAGGAGGGCGATGCAGCGATTGAACTGTATCAGCGCTACGAGGAGGGCGTGGCGATGATGTACCTGCCGCTCGCGATGCTCTTCTATCGCCTCGGCAAGATGAAGATGGCGCGCAACTTCCTGAAGGAGCTCGCCGCCGTTAACCTCGATACGGAGGAATTCTTCGAGCGCGGCGTGCGCGGCGATCTGCCGAAGCGTGCGCCGGGACGCTATGCCGGCTCCTTCGCCATCGGTACGATGGAGGAGTTCGGCGAGGCGGTGACGGACAATGCCTTTGCCTTTGTCGGGATGGACGCATTCTTCGCCTGGGGGCTGGATGAGCTCCGGCACGGGAAGAGCACCTAGCCGTGCGGCGATGCCCTTGGCGGTGCGGGGTACGCTTCGCGTGCACCCTTGCCGCGCTCTGGCTGAGCAGTACCGCATCGGCGGCACTGCCCATCGAGAGCGCGGCAGGGACACCTGCCTACTGGATGCGTGCGGATGGCAATGCGCTGCTTCTCACGGCGGCGCAGACAGCAGAGGTGAACCGTGCGATCGCAGCACATGGGGGGGTGCATGATCTTGTCGGTGCACCGCTGCAGCTGACCGGCACAGAGGTGCGCACGCGCATCCATGCGGCGGCACAGGATCTCGTCGGAGAGCTGCCTCTGCTCTATGACGGGGAGGAACGACTCTCTGCAGAGGGGTGGGGTACTGCGCATGAGAATTGCGCAGCCGCTGCTGTGCCGGAGCACGTCATCCCGGGCTATGCCGTCGCCGTGGAACGCACCGCAGTACGCCTCCTTCCGACGGCAGACGGCTGGTACGAGACGGCGGGAGACATGCGCTATGACATGGTGCAGGGCACGGTGCTTGATCCCGGCGAGGCAGTGCGCATCCTCCACCGCTCGCGTGACGGTGTGTTTCTCTTCGTCGAGACACGTGACTATGACGGATGGGTGAAGGCAGAAGCGCTTGCAGAGGTGAAGCGTTCATCATGGCTCTCCTTTGCCGCGCCCGAGCACTTTGCTGTGGTCACGGCGAAGGAGCTGCGCCTCCGTGCAGGGGACAGAGAGCTGCACTATCAGCTTGGGGCGAAGCTTCCGTCCAGGAAATCACCTGATCCTGCCGTGCGCCGCATCATTCTTCCGCTGCGAAACGTCGGGGGGCGTTTTGCCTTGGGAGAAATGGACGTACGTATCGTGGGGGGCGCAGCGGACAGCGTCCTGTCCGAGGGCTGCTTGCCGCTGACCCACAACAATCTTGTGCGCCTCGCCTTCGCCCCGCTCGGGACGGAGTACGGCTGGGGCGGGGCAGACGGCGGGATGGACTGTTCGTCCTATGTGCAGAATGTCTACCGCACCATGGGGATCGAACTTCCGCGTGATGCGGATGCACAGGAGCGTGCACTCCCGTGCATCCCGCTCGCGGGGCGCACGCATGAAGAGCGTCTGGCCATTCTGCGGGAAACACCGCCGGGGGCGCTGCTCTTTCTTCCCGGACATGTCATGCTCTATCTCGGTACGGATGCGGGGGACGTTCCGTGCGTGATCCATGACATCAGCAGTTACTATGAGGGAGGCAGAAAACACTACATACGTCAGGTCCTCGTCTCGGATCTGGAGTTTCAAAATGCACGCGGTACCGCGGCGATCGATATGCTGACGCATATTGGCTTCATTGCTCCGGCATCATAGGAATGACGGGTAACATCAGTGCTCGTTCTTGGCACGTTTATCCGCGATTTCTCGGAATATGGGGACTGTGCCCTCAGCAGAGGGTGAATATGGAGGGGACAATGGGACTCTTTGATGGGTTTCAAGGCGATGTTGAGTCGGCTGGGATGGGCATTCGCAAGGCCATCAGAGCTGAGCTCGATCGCAACGAATGGAACTATGAGGAAAGTGAGGAAAGTGACGAGGCGCGCAAAGAAGCTTACTTCTATATGCGCAATGAGCTCGAGAATGACGAGCCTGTCACTGTTGTTATCGCTGTGCGTGAGTACAATCATGCGGACGGTTTTATCAAGATCAAGATTTATGATATTGCCTATCTCGAGGAGAGCAGCAATCGTGCGGAGCTGCTTGCGAAACTCAACGGATGGAACGCTGAGTACCGCTACGTCAAGTTCTGTCTCGACAGCGATCAGGATGTGGTCGTCGATATCGACCTGCCGCTCGATCTCCACAAGGGTGAGTTTAAGCCGAATGCTGTCATCGCCATGATGGCTGTCGGGATGCGCGCTGTGGAGCAGGTTCATGAAAGTCTGATCGGACTGTGCGAACGGGGACATCGCCCGCGTGCACGGGCGTCAGAATGATACGCGCGTTGAACGGAGGATCTTTATGGGACTTTTTGACGGCTTTAGCGGAAGCGAAGAAGGACTCAAAAACAGTGCATACGAGGCGATCAAAGCAGAGTTTGAGAAACAGGGGCTGAACTACGGGGAGGACACCTCCGAAGATGGAGAGGATCATATTCTCCGTATGCGTCAGCAGCTGGACAACGGCAGTGTCGTAAGTATTGCCATCGTGGTAACGGAAAACGGCGACACCAATGACTTCATCAAAATTAAGTACTTCGGTATGGTGCGGCTTGATGAGAAATCCGATCCGACGGTTTTTCATGAGAAGCTCAATGAATGGAACAGCGAGTACCGCTATGTGAAGTTTGTGGTGGATGATGAGCAGGATGTTGTGGTGGATATCGATCTGCCGCTCGATCTGCATGACGGCGTTTTCCAAGTGGACAGCTTCATGTCGATGGTCGGTGTCGGGCTTCAGGTGCTCGAAGAGGTCTATCCGGCTCTCATGAAGCTGCGGTGGACGTGAGTACCTCAGGTGCGGTGCCGGGCGCCGCATCCGAAGACAAAAGAAAAGAGCTGTAACGCGAAGGTTTCCCTTCCTGTTACAGCTCTTTTTTCTTTGTTAATGCTTTCGCCTGTGGTCGAGTTGCGGGATTCTCAGCCCCTTCCGCAGATAGCTTTGCTGGAGTTGGTAGATGCTCTGTACGAGATGATCGCGCTCGCGCGTCGAGAGTGCGGTGAACGTGACGCCGATGTGGTATGTGGTGCCAAGGTTTGTTTCGATGGGGGTGGAGCGGCGGATTGTTCCTTCGGTCTCCAGTGTACCGATATGCGGCAGATCGGGTACCCGTACGACGACAGGCGTATTCTCGAGCAGCGGCTCCTTGTGAACGAAGCAGAGTCCGCCGCCGCTGATATCGATGAGGTGCATCTCATGGAAATCTTTGAGACTGCCGTGATCGCCCGCGAGCTTTACCTCGATGGTGTGCGGGATAGGGATGCGGACGAAATCCCGCAGCTGAATCCGTTCGGCACTCTTAGGGAGATCAAGATACCAGATCGTGTCGGGCAGCTGGGAGGCTGCATGATAGGCAACGACAAAGTGGTAGACGCAGCCTGCGCCTGTGAGGTGACAATGAAAAACATGACCGGGCGGGGGGGTATCGATGAACTTGTCTGCGGGAATGTCGAGACGCACGCTGAGTGCTCCGGCGGGGGCTCCTGCCGCCTGTTCTTCCTTGCTGAGTTCAACGGTTCCATAGTAATCAACCTCAAGTTCAGTGTCGATAATATGAATGGAAGCGTCATGTTTCAGTAATTTGATGAGTTTTTCTCCCTCGATGACCATAGATTGTTCCTTTCTCAAGATCAATCATCCACACGCCGGATCATCCGCACATACGATTTGGCGAAGCTTATTTATACGTGACTTCTGTACTATCTCATAAGAATAACAAACTGCGGCGGCAAAGTCAATTTCGTCCTTTGACTTTACCGTGTCTTCAAGATATAATAAAACAATCAACACAGAAAAGGGATCGGGTGAACGCGATGGCGATGAAGATAGACAGCAGCATTTCACAGAGTACTTCTCTGAGTATGCCGCGTGCGGCAAGTGATGTAGGAGTACGCGGTGCGTCGACGGATTTCAGCATGGAACTGGCGGATCAGGAGTCGTCTATGTCGCGCGAGGCGATGGATCGCCTGCTGGAAAAGATTGATGAGCAGGGGGCACGTCTGTCGAAGTCGCCGACGTATGAGGAACTTCGTTCGTATCGAGCGCTCATTCAGAGCTTCATCGGCGAGGCAGTCGGCGGCATGTATGAACTGCATACACAGGCGGGGTGGGATCGTCTCGGACGGCAGAAGGTCTATACTTCTGTGCGTAAGATCGATAAGAAGCTCGAGGAGATGACGGAAAAGATCCGCCTCGGACAGGCTGATCAGCTGGATATCATTGCGAGTCACGATGCCATCCGCGGTATGCTCGTCGATCTCTATATGTGATGGCGAAGACGAAGGAAATCTCCGCCGCTGAGGAGGAGCGTGAGCCATTTCCCCGCGACTGGTCGGACATCCGCGGACATGCGGAGATCATCCGCTGTCTCCGCCGCCTCGCTGCGGATGGACATCTGCCGCACGCACTGATCTTTACGGGGGCGGCAGGGATTGGAAAACGCCGTACGGCACGCGTGCTCGCACGGACATTGCTTTGTGCGGCAGAAGGAAATGCTCCCTGTGGGCGCTGTGATGACTGCCGCACGACGGCGGCGGGCGTGCACCCCGATTACTTCGAAGTCATACCGGAGGCGCGCGGAAAGGGCGCCGCAATGATCCGTGCCGATGCTGTGCGGGATATCCTCATCGCCGCGAGTGAGTCGCCGCAGAGGGCGGGGCGCCGCATCATTCTGATCGACGGGGTGCACAGCATGAACGAGGTTGCGGCGAACCGCCTGCTCAAGACCCTCGAGGAGCCTCCCGCAACGGTACTCTTTTTGCTTGTGACGGATGCATGGGATGCGGTCTTGCCGACCATTCGCTCCCGTGCCGTCCGCATTGCGTTCGGACCACTGCCGCGCGCGGAGATTGCAGCGGAACTGCAGAGGCGCGGCATAGCGCATGCGGAGACGATTGCCGCTCTTGCTGACGGCAGCCTCGGGCGTGCTGAGACACTGGCGGCAGAGGGGCTTTCCCTGCGCGATGATGCACTCTCGTTTCTTACGATACTTGAAACGCTGCGCATTGAGGATATATGGAAACATGCGGAGCAGCTGGGGGGGCGTTCCTATGACGAACGTGCCGCTTGGCTCGGCTATCTCCAGATGGCGCTGCGCGATTTGCTGGTTCTCCGTGAGAATGCGGCAGCAGAATTATACCATGTGGATCGTCGGGCGGAGCTGACGGAGCTTCTTCCTGCCATGCCGCGTCAACGTGTGCTCTTGCTCATGGAGGAGGCGGGGGCGCTCCTGCGCCGCTTTGGTGCGAATGTAAACCCTGCCCTGCAGGCGGAGGCATTCTTTCTGCGCGCACGGCAGGTGATGGGGTGATGGCAGGGCAGGAGGAACGGAGCATGCAGTCCGTCGTGATTGCCGCAGAGATATACCTAGGAGGAAGATTTGCAAATGGTGGTTGGTGTCCGCTTCAAGTCGGCGGGCAAGATATATACGTTCGGGCAGGGGCATCTTTCCCTTGCTGAAGGCGACTACGTCATTGTAGAGACTGTGCGCGGAATGGAGTGCGGCAAAGTTGTCGTTGCCCCGCACGACGTGCCGGATGAGGCGGTGCCGCCGCATCTGCGTGTCGTTCATCGCCGCGCAGATGCCTCCGACCGCGCGCGCGTCGAGGAGAACCGTGCTCGTGAGATCGAAGCGCGCACGGTCTGTGAGGAGAAAATTCAGGAACTCGGTCTGAAGATGAAACTCGTGAGTGTCGAACTTACCTTTGACCTCTCGAAGATGCTCTTTTACTTCACGGCAGACGGCCGCGTAGACTTCCGCCAGCTTGTGCGGGAACTGGCGAGTGTATTTCGTACGCGCATCGAGCTGCGCCAGATCGGTGTGCGCGACGAGGCAAAGATGATGGGGGGCATGGGCTGCTGCGGACGGCCGCTCTGCTGTGCGACATTCCTTGACGACTTCGTCCCTGTCTCGATCCGTATGGCAAAGGAGCAGAATCTTTCGCTCAATCCGACGAAGATCTCTGGGATCTGTGGACGCCTTATGTGCTGCCTGAAGTATGAGAGCGAGGGCTACGGATGCGGCGGCTGCATGTGTGTAAAGAAGAAAGAGGAGTATATCCCCGCGCAGAACGACCGCGTCGCTGCCGATGAGGGCGAGGGGCGTGTTGTCTCGGTGCATGAGCAGAGGCGTACGGCGACCATCCTGCTGGACGATGGAAAGACGCTCGTCTCTGCATGGGAGGATATCGTCCGCATCGAGGAGAATGCAGAGGAAACTGCTGTCCGTCCTGTACCTGCAGTGCGGACGGAGCGTCCACCGCGTGAGTCGGGAGAACGCAGGCCGCACAGCACGAACCGACGCCGCAGCGGTGAGCGCAGCGATCGCTCGCCGCGTCCGCAGGGAAAGAGCACGGGCGGCACGCGCCGCACGAACAGCGGTCGGCGCAGCCGCCCACAGCAGCGCAGCTTCCGCCGTGATGATTCCGCGAATGAGTGAGCTGCAGCATCCGCAGGAGCGGATGGACGATCTGTGTATGGGCGGGCGGCACATCATTCAGCGCATGGATATGTTCTGTTTCTCCATGGATGCCGTTCTTCTCGCGCACTTCCCAACGCTTACGGGGCGTGAGTGCGTACTCGACCTCGGCACGGGGACGGGCATTATCCCGCTTCTCATCGCCGACCGTACGGCGGCGGTAACGGCCGTGGAGCTTGATCCTGTCCAGGCGGAACTCGCCGTACGCAATGCGGCTCTGAATGGACTCACGGAGAAAATCACCGTGCGGGAGGGCGACTATCGCGACCCTTCCGCACTTTTTTCATGCGGCGCATATGATCTCGTCTTTGCGAACCCGCCTTACCGCCCCGTCGGACGCGGTGCGCTAAGCATGGGGGGACGTGCGGCCGCACGCCATGAGATCACCGCAACCCTCGCCGATGTCGTACGTGCAGCGGCGTACGCCCTGCGCCATGGCGGCAGGCTTGCCATGGTTCACCTGCCCGAGCGGCTCGGTGAGATCATCCCCGCGCTCCATGCAGCGGGGCTTGCCATGAAGCGTCTGCGCATGGTACAGCCATGCGCAGAACGCCCGCCGCACCTCCTCCTTATGGAGGCAGTGCGCGGGGCATCACCGGCAGGCATGCGTCATGAGCCGGCCCTCATCGTTCGCAATGCAGATGGGAACTACACCGACGAGATTCGCGCCATCTACGGGCAGGAGATGTGAACGTAAAAAAGACAGCATCGTGCTGCCTTTTTTTTGTGCCTTCGTTCAGGGGCTGCTTTATCGTTTCTTTCCCTCTGCTTTTGCCATAAATTTTTCGACGGCAACGGCAAAGCGCGTGTGTGTCCCGGCCCCGATCTCTTCGCGTGCGTCGTATGCCGTGACCTTCAGCGAGACCGCGCGCCCGTCCACGGCAGTCACCTCGGCAACGGCACGCACCGTCAGCCCCACGGGCGTCGCCGCCTTGTGCTGGATGGCGATCTCTGTGCCGACGGTCGTCCAGCCCTCGGGGCAGCCTGCCGCACACAGCTCCGCCGCTGCACGCTCCATCAGTGCTGCCATCGCGGGTGTCGCGTAGACGGGGAGTGAGCCGCTCCCGACTGCTGCTGCCGTATTTGTATCCATTACTGTGTCCACTGCCTCGTGCGTCGCTCCAACGTGGACCTGATCCGTAAACTCCATGAGAAGACACCTCTTTCTATTTTTTTGTATGCATCAACCGGTTCTTATTATAAACATACGATGTGGGATTGTCGAATAAAATAAAACTTTTCCTGATCATACGTTTTTCTATTTCCTGAACATTAGATGCCGTTCGCAAAAACAAGGCGCATGTTAAGAAAAGCTTGTTATTTGGGACTTTTGGATGTATAATTACGAAATAGTGTATGGACTTTCATCGCGTCAGCGCATCGATGATCGGTCGCTGCGGTATTCGGTGAGAGGAATATTGGGAGGAAGCAAGATGACTGGACTGAAGGAACGACGCCGGCTTGCCCTATATGTGGCACTTGGGCTGTCCGCAGGGAGCGGACTGACGCTCGATGCATCGACGGCATACGCCAATGATGTGACAATCGCCTCGACAGATACCGCGCATGCATCGGGGATTAACGCAACGGCAATGACAGGGAATGTGAGCGGGAATAAACTCACTGTCGGCGAGACCTCTCCTGCGACGCCGAATACACCGGCCATCAACGGGGATGTTGTTGGCGGTTATAGCGCTGCGGGGGCGGTGACGGACAATACCGTCAAGATTGACAGCATTACTCTTGGCCTCATGAATTCCGTGTTCGGCGGGCAGTCAACGGGTACTGCTGCGGTGACAGGGAATACGGTGACCGTCAATGGCGGCGACTTTACGGCGGGGAGCAGCAGCATCTACGGCGGACAGAGTACGTCAGGCGCAGCGTCGAACAATACCGTGACCATTACGGGCGGCACGTTTGCGACGGCCAATGTGGCAGGCGGTGCGGCATCGACGGGCACCATGTCCAACGGCAATAAGGTTGTACTCGGTTCAGACAGCGGCACCTATGCGGCGAACCTTTCCCAGGCGGATGTTTGGGGTACGCGCTATGCCGGAGATGCTGTGGTCGCAAGCGGAAATGCTGCCATCACCGGCAACACACTTGCGGTCAACGCACAGAACGTTGCGGTCAACAAAGTGCGCAACTTCGAGAACTATCAGTTCAGCCTCAATGAGGGCGTAGCTGAGAATGCCTCCATGCTGACCGTTGCGGATACTGACGGCTTCGGTACAGGAGCGAATGTGCAGTGGGATCGTATTCGTCTCAATGCCGATGGCTGGAACGGTGATACGACCAATCCCAACAACGCGACGACGCATAACGGCAAGGTCGGCACGGTTCGCCTCCTCCAGTCAGGAGACGGCAATCAGAACTTTACTATACTCAGTTCATCACCGCTGGTCCGCAACGGCGTAAGCGGCGACTTCGAGTACACGCTGTCGACGGACGGCACATTCTCGGCCGGCGCGGCACAGGTCTCCCATATCGATGCGTCGGTCAACCGCATCAGAAATGCCAATACGTCCTATAACGGCACGACGGGTGCGGCCGGCGGTGAGGTCTATGCAGGCATCTCCGAGCTCGGCAATACGGCGTACAACAACCGCATGACGGTGACGGGCGTGCCGAACGGCGGCTTTTCCGGTATTGGTCTTAGTGCTGCATACGGCGGAAAGGTGACGGGCGCATCGGGCAATGCCTATGCGAACGCCATGACCATTACGGGGACGAATGAGCCCGGCACGCCGTATGCGCCGCAGACCATCACGAATGCCTATGGCGGTGCGATTACCAACGCTTCGAATGCCGGTGCTGTCGGGGATCAGACGGGAAATGCCAACCGGATCTCTGTGCAGGGCGGCGTTGTGACGAACGCCTACGGCGGATACAGTGCCGGTACGGGTGCGGTCAGCGGCAATACGGCACGCATTTCCGGCGGCCAGGTCACCAATGCTTACGGCGGCGCAGGAACAGGCAATGTCCAGGGGAATGTTGCCGTTCTTGACGGCGGCTCGACCGGCAATGTCTTTGGAGCGGCTTCTACGGGCGGTGACGCGGCAAGCAACCATGTAATTGTCCGCGGCGGTACGGCAGGCAGCATCTATGGTGCGCAGACAACGTCCGGCAATGTTTCCGGCAACGATGTCACCATCACGGGCGGGACGGTTACTGGAAATGTTTATGCGGGCGGTTCGGTCAATGGCAATGTGACGAACAATACCATCAGCCTCGGCGATGCGTCCGTCCGTAATCTCAGCACGGCAGCTCTTGGCAGTGCCAATCTCTATGGTGCAAGTGCGACGACGGGGACGGCATCGGGCAATACCCTTGCGGTCAATGCAGTGGCTGCGGCGGTAAGCTCCGTCAACGCGTTCAACGGATATAATTTCAACATCGGCGATTACGTACGCAGCGGTGATACGATGCTGTCGGTTGCGAATGCTGGGGCATTTGACACGGCGGGCAGCGGTGTGGACTGGGCTGCCATCAACGTCAGCAATGCGCTGGACCTTGGCCGTCTGAGTGACGTGCAGGGCGTCGAGCGTGTGACGCTCCTCCAGGGCGGGACGCCGCAGCTGAAGCTGAACGGCTACGCATCGCGTGAAGTTGCCTCATCGCCGACACATGAGGCGACACTGCGTACGGACAACGATACCTCCGTGGCAAATGCGGTGGTTCTCGACTACAACCGCTATCGGGACGGACGTGTCGTTCATAACCTTGCGACACCTTCGACGGTGGTAACGCTGTCTGACGGGTCGACAGAGCTCTACGGCGGCGTCTCCCACTATGCAAATCACCCGACGGTGAACAACGACCTGGAGATCCAGAATCTCGCAGCAAGCATCACGGCGGCATACGGCGGCAAAAATGAGAGCACCGCGGGTGCTGTGACGGGCAACCGCATAACGGTGACCAATACGGGCGGCCATGCGATTGACAAGATCTACGGCGGTGCGGTCACGAATACGGGCAGCGCCAGTGCAGTCGGCGGTACAGCTGCGAATGAAGCCAATAGCGTCATGCTCAAGGCGGGACAGTTCGGCGATGTGTACGGCGGCTATACGGCGGGCAGCGGTGCCGTGCAGAACAACAACGTAACCATTGCAGGCGGTACGGTCGGTACAGGAGTGACGGATGGCAGCGTTTATGCAAACTATGCTGCGGCGGGCACGACGCACGGCGGCACGGTGACCATCGATGAGGACGCAGGCGGTGTCTATTCGGCAGATCTCACGCATGCCAACCTATACGGCGACAATGCGGCCGTGCCGACGGACAACGACAACACGCTGAATGTGCGTGCCCATGGCGTCACGGTCAAGACAGTCAACAATTTCGATAATTACAAATTCGACCTCCGCGGTGAGTCGCTTGGCAATACGCCGATGCTGAATATTACGCAGAACGGCTTCGGCAAGGAGATCGACTGGAACAAGATCACCGTTGATCATGTGCCGGATCTCCGCGGCGGCGGAAATCCCGGCGGCAGGGTGACGCTCATTGAGGGCAATACGCCGAATGCTCTGGCGTTTACGGCCTCTTCCTACCATGGTGCACGAAATCTCGGAACGGTGGATGCGGACACGGAGTTTGCCCTGTCGACTGATACGGGCAATCGTCAGGCAAAGCAGGTACTCCTGACCTATGCGAAGTTCCGCAACAACACATGGACGTATGACGGCACAACGCCGTCGAGCACAGCAAACGAGGTCTATGGCGGCCTTTCCTATCTGGCGGGCGATACGACCGAGAACAATGCGCTCACGGTGACGGGCGTTCCCCATGGCGGACTTGCGGCAGCATACGGCGGCAGGACCTATGGTGACGCAGACTCGAAGAACAATGCTGTTCTCGTCCAGGGCACGGCAGAGCACAGTCCATCAGTACCTACAGCGCATGACTCGATTGGCAAGGTTTATGGTGGCTACACGCAGGCTGCGAATCGCACGGCCGAGGGCAACAATGTCATCCTCGCGAAGGGGAATGTCGGCGATCTCTACGGCGGCATGGCTGAGGGCGAGCGCGGCACAGCGAAAAATAATACTGTTGTCCTTACGCAGGAAGCCGCGGGTGTCTCCGGTACGGTGACACAGAACACCTACGGCGGCGCTGCCACAGGTGCCGGCGGCACGGCGGCGGGAAACAGGGCGATCATCACGGCCGGGACGGCACATGATGTCTACGGCGGTATGGTCAGCGGCGGTGTCAGTACCGGCACGCCGAACAAGGTCAGCACGGCAGATGGAAACGTCGTGCAGATGATCGGCGGCTCTGCCGCGAATATCTATGGCGGCGATGCACTGGATGCGGCGGATGGCACTGCCTCCCACAATAAGGTATCCGTGACGGGCGGTACGGTGAACGGCAATATTGCCGGTGCACGTGCAAAGTACAATGCGACGAATGCCGTGTCGAACGGCAATACGGTCACCTTTGGTGCGGAGGACGGCAGCCATGGCGCTCTCGGTGCGACGCTTGCGGCGGGGATGACGGTCTACGGCACGAACTATCAGGATACGTCGGGCGACGTGATCTTTGACGGCAATGATGCCGCTGTTGCGGGCAATACGCTGAATGTCAATGCTAAGAATGTTACGGTGGGAGCGGTTCGCAATTTTGAGAACTTCAACTTCAACCTTGGTGATACCGCTAAGAACGGAGACACGATGCTGTCCCTCTCGCAGGCAGGCGGATTTGGGACGACTTCCGGAAGCACGTCTGCTCCTGTTAAAGTGGACTGGACGAAGGTCAAGGCGGATACGTCGCATCTGTCCACGGTTCGCGGACAGGGCGCACATGGCAAGAACACGATCACGCTGATGGAGGAGACGGCATCGACGGCAGCGGGCGACCTGCTCAACTTCGCAAACTATACGGCGGCGCCGCAGTATTACTCCGGCACTGACCGCGACTATGAGACGAAGATGCATACCGATGGCAATGCGGCTTCAACAGAGCGTGTTGTCCTCGAGCTGAACCGTTTCCGCAACGATTCGGTGCTGCATGACGGCACGACCCCGCCTGATGCTGTCTACGGCGGATACTCTGCCTATGATGATACGGCCGTCGATGCCAACGGCGATCATCTTGGCCATACGGCAGAGAACAATATGCTCGGTATTACGGGCGTGTTCTCCGGCACCAGCAACCTTAAGGCCTATGGCGGCTATGCGGGCGGCGACCACAGCGCCGCGGTGAACAACCATGTCAATGTGAACGTGCAGAATACGACACCGGGCGTACTGGATTCCGTCTATGGCGGCTACGCATCTGGCTCGCATGCCGGCGCTGTGCGCGGGAATACGGCAACGCTCGACAACGGCATCGTTGTTGACGCCTTGGCGGGCGGCTATGCAGACAGCGCAAACAGTGCAGGAACCGATCACAATACAGTACGTATTAACGGCGGCACCGTCGGCACATATACCGACCCGTCGACAAGCGCCACGGTAACGCATGACGCAAAGGTCTATGGCGGCTATGGAGCGACGGCGACGGACAACACGGTTGATTTCGCCTTCGGCAAGGTAACGGGGACGGTCTACGGCGGCTACGCCAAGACGCTGCCAAGTACGGCAGCGGCGGCAGCCACGGTGAAGAACAACGTGGTGAAGCTCGGCAACAATGCCAAGGTCGTCGGCGATGTCTACGGCGGCTATGCGGATGCTGTGCCGGGCGCGGGCATTGCTGCTGCGACGGACAATACGATTGATCTCTATAAGGCGACGATCAGCGGCGTACTATACGGCGGTGCGGCGAAGGACAGCGCAAATAATGCGATTGCCAATGGAACAGGCAATACCCTTTCCGTCCGCGACTTCGGTGCACATGCAGGCGACTTCACGGGCGTACAGAATCTCTATTTCTATATCCCGGAGGGGACGACGGGAGCATCTGCTGCAACTGCGGGGACGATGCTCACGCTGAACAATGTGACGCATGATCTCAATGCGGGCGGGGAGAAAGATCTGAGCAATGTCAACATCGGCGTTGCTCTTGCAGGCAATCAGCCGACGCTCCAGGTCGGTGATGAGGTCAGCTTGGTGAAGGCATTTGCCGGGACAACGCCGGTGGCACTCTCGCCGAGTGTTCCGACGGTCAACCATACGAGGGGGATGCAGGGCGTCAGTATGCTCTACGGTTTTGACCTTCTCACGTGTCCGACGTCGGGCTCGACGGTCAACAATGAGCTCTATGCAGGCGTCACATCTGCCTCCATCAATCCGCAGACCAAGTCTCTTGCCGAGACGCGGGCGGCATCGCTGGCGTTCATGTCCAGCGGCTCGGATCTCCTGACGGATGCTGCGCTTACAGCGGCGCTGGATGCCGCCTCAACACCGGCATCGGGAGCAGGGCAGGTGGACGGCGCACCGAAGGAGTACCATATGTGGGCAGTTCAGAGCGGTTCGTCGGTTCGTCTGAATACCGGTTCTCACGTCGATGCCAAGGGATGGAACATCGATCTCGGCTTTGCCAAGCAGCGTGCGTCGGGACGCAACATCCTCACCTATGGCCCCTTCGTTGAGTACGGCAAAGGCTCATATGACTCCTATCTGGACGATGGAGTGCATGGCGACGGCAGCATGGACTACCTCGGGGCAGGCTTCATGGCGAAGTCCAAGAATGCAGACGGCTCCTATGTCGAGGGCAGCGTGCGCGCCGGCCGCGTGAAGAGCGACTATGCGGGCACGATCTCCGGCACGCATGTGACGTATGACAGCAGTAGCACCTACTACGCAGGACATCTCGGTGTCGGACAGGAGAAGGCGCTGCATGGCGGCAATACGATTGAGACGTACGCCAAGTACTTCTTTGCCCATCAGGACGGCGATCGAACAACGCTCAGCAATGGCGATGTCTACGACTTTGATGCAGCGGATTCGCACCGCCTGCGTGTCGGTACGCGCTACACAACGAAGCATGGCAGCGGATCGTTCTACACAGGACTTGCCTATGAGTATGAGTTCAGCGGCGATGCAGGGGCCTCCTATCAGGGCTATAATACGCCAAGTCCGAGCCTCAAGGGCGGCACAGGCATCCTCGAACTCGGCTACCGTTTCACCCCGCAGGATGGACGCGTCACCTATGGCGTGAACCTTATGGGTATGACGGGCAAGCGTCGGGGCGTTTCCGGCGGTGTCCAGATGCACTGGGCGTTCTAAACCGCTCTGATATAAATAATTTTGAAACGATTAAACAGGGCAGTGATATGACACCATGAACGTTGTATCACTGTCCTGTTTGTGTTTGTCGGAAACACAGAGAATCATCTTTCAGAATAAATTTCTGTCCCTCTGTTGCACGCATGCGGGAATCGTTCTATAATAAGATGCGTTCCGTACGGGGACGAAAGATTCGAATAAGAGGTGATACGCGTGAGTGATACATACAGTGTCGCCATCAGTTATGGCGATGTTCTCGGTTGGATTGACTATGACGGCAGTGCACGATGTGCAGAGGTTCATCTTGCCGATGAGAAGGGGCGTACGGCGGTGGAGGAGTTCCTCGCCAAAGACCATGAGGTCGAGGTACCGCACAAGACGCTGATGGACTTTACGAAGGAAACGATCACGCCGCTCGCGGACAAGGAGAGTCTGACGCTCGCGCTGACGCGCCTGTGGAATGATACGGGCGTGCAGGTGGACTGGTCGCGGCCGGTGGATTACGTAAAGGAACATCCGCATTACTAAAAGCTAGTGCAGATTCTATGCCGTCAGGGGACGGCAAGGGAGGAAATATGATTCGCATTGGTATTCTTGGCTATGGCAATCTCGGACGCGGCGTGGAGTACGCCGTCGAGGCCAATCCTGACATGGAGCTGGCCGCTGTCTTTACGCGGCGCGATCCTGCGTCGGTGAAGCCGCGTACGCAGGTGCCGGTTGTGGCGGCATCGCAGGCGGCAGAGTGGAAGGACAAGGTGGATGTGCTCATTCTCTGCGGCGGCTCGGCGACCGATCTTCCGAAACAGACCCCGGAGTTCGCGAAGCTTTTCAACGTGGTGGACAGCTTCGATACGCACGCCAATATCCCGACGCACTATGCGGCGGTGGATGCAGCGGCAAAGGCGGCAGGGCACGTTGGTGTGATCTCGGTCGGCTGGGATCCCGGCATGTTCTCCCTCGCACGCGTCTATGCGAATGCGGTGCTCACGAACGGTGCGGACTACACGTTCTGGGGACGCGGCGTCAGCCAGGGGCACTCGGATGCGATTCGCCGCATCCCGGGTGTGAAGGATGCCAAGCAGTACACCGTGCCTGTCCCGGCGGCACTCGAAGCCGTCCGCAGCGGCTCGAATCCGACGCTCACGACGCGCGAGAAGCATACGCGTGAGTGCTATGTCGTGCTCGAGGAGGGCGCGGATGCGGCGGCGGTCGAGAAGGCGATCGTGACGATGCCGAATTACTTCTCGGACTATGACACGACGGTGCACTTCATCAGCGAGGAAGAGCTGCAGCGCGACCATGCAGAGCTTGCACACGGCGGGTTCGTCATCCGCTCCGGTGCGACGGGCAAGGGCGGCGAGCACAAGCATGTGATCGAGTTCAGCCTGAAGCTCGATTCGAACCCCGAGTTCACGGCATGTGTCCTTGCTGCATACGCGCGTGCGGCATACCGTCTCGCGTCCGAGGGGATGAAGGGCTGCAGGACCGTCCTCGACATCGCGCCGTGCTATCTCACGGTGCAGACGGATGCAGAACTGCGCAAGGCACTGCTGTAAGATTGAAGTTATGACACGCAAAAGCGTCCTATGCGCGGGACGCTTTTTGTATTTCACTGCCGCTCATTTTCTGTTATAGTAGAGGAAAGCAAAGCGAAAGGAGGTACGCCATGGCGATTACCCCACCGACGCCGCCGACGCCGCCGACGCCGCCGAAGATCACGATCGGCGATGCGGCGCGCGATGCGCAGGCGAATACGACGCATACGACAGGGGACGCGCAGGCGGAGCAGCAGGCGCGCGACTCAGTCGCACAGGGGAACGGTGCGCTCTCCAAGACGACGACGGGAGCGGCGCAGGATGGTAAAGCACAGACAGGAAAGACGGGCAATGCAGCTGCGCGTTCCGATGCCGCGAAGGGCGATCATGTCAGTACCTCTGCGACGAGCGTTGACCGTGGAACAAAGATGGATGGGCAGACGGGTGCAGATGTCTCGAATGGGCTGGATATGGCCCAGGAGAATGCAGCCCTCAAGCAGCAGCTCAGTCAGACGGGGGCTGAGCCGCCGCCAAAGTCCTATACGGCGGCCAGCGGTGTCTACTGGGCGGGGATGATCGTCCTCGCGGCGGCAGTCGGAGCGTTCCTCTTTTTCCGCTTCTTTCGGAAAAAGAAGGATGCACAGGCGGCAGAGCCGTCGCTCGGCGAGCGTATTCTCGCTCATGAGAGCGAGCCGCAGGAAGCACCGCCGCCGCGCGCTCATGAGGATCTCCTCACGGCGGCAGAACAGGTACGGCGGAGACGCACGCCGCAGGGCGAACTTCTTCCCGAGTACACAGGGCTGACGGCGGGGGAGGTACTGGAGCGCTTGGCAGGAGAGGATCACGCCGTACCTGCGCCCTCCTCGCCGCCTGTACATGCGCCGAGGCCGCCGCGCCGTGCACCGGCCGCACGTCCTGCGGCGGCAAAGCCCAACGGACCTGCCGTCCCGCCAAATGAGGTGCGCATGCCGCCGCCTCTCACACCTGCTCCAACAGCGGCACAGAAGGACGATGCGCCGCCGGAGGGGAATCAGCCGCATTTTGAGGTGAGGGTATAAAAGGACGATCTGCGTGCACGTGTATTCATGTGCGCAATGGGTTCTGCATGGAAAAATCTATTGACAAATAGAGGCGCGGAGGCGATAATAAAGAAGTTTTCCCGAGAAGAACATGCTGAGAGAGGAGGCGGAGCAACATGAAACATGTGCTGTCCGTCTTTGTCGCGAACCAGACGGGGGTTCTGGTTCGCGTCGTCAGCATGTTTTCCCGGCGCGAGTTCAACATCGACAGTCTGGCTGTCGGCGTGACGGAGTCGCCGGAGTTCTCACGCATCACGGTGGTGATGCACGGGGATGGGAATATCGTCGAGCAGATGATCAAGCAGCTGGAGAAGATGCCCGTCGTGCGGGCTGTCCGGCGTCTGGACGAAAAGAGTGCGGCATGCCGCGGCATGACGCTCATCAAGGTGCGTGCGGGCGATGAGAATCGCCTCGATGTACTGAAAATGGGCGAGCTGTTCCGCGCACATGTCGTTGATGTGGAGTCCTCCTCGATCATCTTTGAGATCACGGGCGGAGATGACAAGGTGACCGCATTCCTGAAGGTGCTGAAGCCCTATGGGATTGTCGAGGTCATCCGCACGGGGCTCATCGCGCTCGAACGCGGAGAACACACCATATATGAACACTGTGAGGAGAGGGAGTACTATGGCAAAAACTTACTATGACCAGGACGTCAACTGGAGTGCAATCGAGGGCAAGACGATTGCGATCATCGGCTATGGCAGTCAGGGTCATGCGCATGCACTGAACCTCAAGGAGAGCGGCCTCGACGTCGTTGTTGGTCTCTACGCGGGCTCAAAGTCCAAGGCGAAGGCTGAGGCACATGGTCTGAAGGTCACGTCGGTTGCCGATGCGGTGAAGCAGGCAGATGTCACGATGGTGCTCATCCCCGATGAGAAGCAGGCGGATGTTTACAAGGAAGAGATCGGCCCGAACCTCAAGAAGGGCAGTGCGCTCGCCTTTGCTCACGGTTTCAATATCCATTTCAAGCAGATCGTTCCGCCCGAGAGCGTCGATGTGTTCATGGTCGCGCCGAAGGGACCCGGTCACCTCGTCCGCCGTACGTTCGAAGAGGGCTCGGGCGTTCCGGCCGTATTCGCCGTCGAAAAGGACGAGACGGGCAAGTGCTTCGATCTCGCGCTCGCCTATGCACGCGGTCTTGGCGCAACGCGTTCCGGCGTGCTCCAGACGACGTTCCGTGATGAGACGGAGGAGGACCTTTTCGGTGAGCAGTGCGTTCTCATGGGCGGTGTCTGCCAGCTGATGCAGACGGGCTTTGAGGTGCTCGTCGAGGCGGGCTATCCGCCCGAGATGGCATACTTCGAGTGCTTCCATGAGATGAAGCTCATCGTCGATCTCTGCTATGAGGGCGGCATGACGAAGATGCGTCAGTCCTGCTCCGATACGGCAGAGTACGGCGACTACATGATTGGACCGCGCATCATCACCGAGGAGACGAAGAAGGAGATGAAGAAGGTCCTGAAGGAGATCCAGGATGGTACGTTCGCGCGCAACTGGCTTCTCGAGAACCGCGCTGCCGGCCGTGCGAACTTCCTCGCACAGCGCCGCCTCCACAAGGAGCATCAGATCGAGCAGGTCGGCGCACAGCTGCGCAATATGATGCCGTGGCTGCGTGACAAGAAAGAGCTCAATTTCTAAACGATACACGTATTTTATGAAAAAGAAGTCTTTCCGCGCGGAGAGACTTCTTTTTTCAAAGGAGAGCTTTTCCTGTCTGCTCCGCGCGAATGCCTCGCTGTGCTCCACTAGGATTCGCTTAGAAGATCAGGGCAGGGAAAATGATTGCCATATCGTAATTTCAGGAGGGCTATATGGGCATGAACATGAGCGAGAAGATTCTCGCACGCCATGCGGGACTTGACCATGTGGAGCCGGGACAGCTGGTTGTCTGTCGGCTTGACATGGTGCTTGCAAACGATGTGACGGGTCCCCCGTCCATCAAGGAGTTTGAAAAGACGGGATGCCCCGTCTTTGACCGCACGAAGATCGCGCTGATTCCCGACCACTTCCAGCCGGCAAAGGACATCAAGTCCGCCGAGCTGGCGAAGATCATGCGCGACTTTGCGCACAAACATAACATCCTGCACTACTACGAGCAGGGGCGCGTGGGCATCGAGCACGTTATCCTGCCCGAGCGCGGCATTGTGGGGCCGGGGATGCTGACCATCGGCGCGGACTCGCACACCTGCACCTACGGTGCGGTGAACGGGTTCTCGACGGGCGTCGGTACGACGGATCTCGCCGTCGGCATTGCAACGGGCGAGGCGTGGTTCAAGGTGCCCGAGGCGATCAATGTGCATCTGACGGGGAAGAAGCCCCAGGACATCAGCGGCAAGGACGTCGTCCTTACGCTCATCGGCATGATCGGCGTGGACGGTGCGCTCTACAAGAGCCTTGAGTTCACAGGCGAGGGCGCTGCGTCGCTCTCCATGACCGACCGCCTGACGATCGCCAATATGGCGATTGAGGCGGGGGCGAAGAACGGCATTTTCCCGTATGACGATGTATGCAGGACGTACGTCGAGGGACGCATGACGAAGCCGTTCGCGCCTGTGGCTGCCGATGCTGATGCGCGCTATGCGCAGACGGTGGAGATCGACCTCAGCGCACTGCGTCCCGTCGTCTCGTTCCCGCATCTGCCCGAGAATACGAAGCGTGTCATGGACATCGGGGCGCCCATCGCCATCGATCAGGTCGTGATTGGGTCGTGCACGAACGGACGTCTTGAGGATATGGAGATTGCGGCGTCGATTCTGAAGGGCCACAAGGTGCATGAGCGCGTGCGCTGCATCGTGATCCCGGGCTCGCCGTACGTCTATGAGGAGTCGATGAAGCGCGGCTATCTGGCGATCTTCATGGAGGCGGGGGCGGCGATTTCGACGCCGACCTGCGGTCCGTGCCTCGGCGGCTATATGGGCATCCTCGCGGCGGGCGAGCGGTGTGTCTCGACGACGAACCGCAATTTCCGCGGGCGCATGGGTCATGTGGACAGCGAGGTCTATCTCGCGGGGCCGCATGTCGCGGCGGCGAGTGCAATACTGGGGCGGATTGCGGCCCCTGAGGAGGTGGCGTGATGTTCGAGGGAAAGGTTTGGCGCTACGGCGATAACATTGACACGGATGTCATCATCCCCGCACGCTATCTCAATACGTTCGAGCCGAAGGCACTCGCGGCGCACTGCATGGAGGACATCGACACGACGTTCGCGGGCAGTGTGCAGCAGGGCGACATCATGGTCGGCGGAAAGAATTTCGGCTGCGGCTCCTCGCGTGAGCATGCCCCGATTGCCATCGCGGCATCGGGCATTCCCGTCGTGATTGCGGCAAGCTTTGCGCGCATCTTCTACCGCAACGGCATCAATATCGGTCTGCCGCTCCTGGAGATCGGCGATGATGTGGAGAAGATCCGCGCGGGTGACCGTCTGCGTGTCGATACGGAGACGGGAACAATTGAAAATCTGACGACGGGCGATACGTTCCATGCGCATCCTCTGCCGGGCTTTGTGCAGGATATTGCGCGTGCGGGCGGACTGCTGAACTATATCAAGGAGAACGGGGGATTTCGTCATGGGGTATAAGATTGCGGTCGTCCCGGGCGACGGCATCGGGCAGGAGATCACGAGTGAAGCGGTACGCGTCCTGAAGGCTGTCGATGCGAAGTTCTCGCTCGGACTTTCCTATGAAACGCGCGATGCGGGCGGCACGGCGTACGATGCATACGGTACGCCGCTGCCCGAGGATACGCTCGCCGTCTGCAAGGCATCGGACGGCGTGCTCTTCGGCGCGGTCGGCGGGACGAAGTGGGATGCGGTGGAGCCTGCACTGCGTCCTGAACGCGCCATCCTCGGTCTGCGCAAGGGCCTCGGACTCTATGCGAATCTGCGTCCGGTCAAGGTGGCGGATGCGCTCATCGAGCACTCGCCGCTGAAGCCCGATCTCGTGCGTGGTGTCGATCTCGTCATTGTGCGCGAGCTGATCGGCGGCATTTATTTCGGTGAGAAGTGTGAGTCGGAGCATGTGGACGGCGCAGAGCGTGCGTGGGATATGGAGAACTACTCCGTGCCCGAGGTGGAACGCATCGCACGCCTTGCGTTTGAGACGGCGCGTCTCAGACGCTCCAAGGTCACGTCCGTGGACAAGGCGAACGTGCTTGCAACGTCGCGGCTCTGGCGGCGTACGGTGGCGGCATTGGCAAAGGAGTACGCAGATGTGGAGCTCGATCATCTCTACGTCGATAACTGCGCCATGCAGCTTGCCGTGCGCCCGACACAGTTCGATGTCGTCGTGACGGGCAATCTCTTCGGTGATATTCTCTCCGATGAGGCGGCGGTGATCGGCGGGTCGATCGGTCTCATGCCGTCGGCGTCGATCGGGACGGGCACGAGTCTCTTTGAGCCGATTCACGGCAGTGCGCCCGACATCGCAGGGAAGGAAATCGCAAACCCGCTCGGGACGATCCTCTCGGCGGCGATGCTGCTGCGCTATGCGCTCCATGAGGAGGAAGCGGCCGCCGCCATCGAAGCGGCGGTGGATGCGGCACTCGCCGAGGGGATGCGGACGGCGGATATCTACCTCGCGGATACGGGCTGCACGAAGGTCAGTACGCAGGAAATGACGGATGCGGTGCTCAGACACTTGTAAGGAGCTGCCCTATCGGCACGGTGCGCTGCTTCTCTGATATGCTGTAAACGGTTCCCCTGCCGCGGGGACTTTGTCAATGCCAACAAAAATGCTGTACGAAGTGTTTTGATTTCGTACAGCATTTTTCTTTTATTCCATGTTATTCCACCGCAGGATGCCCCTTCCTCACATACCGCCACCGCACGAAGGCGGCGAGGATGAGGAGAATCGTGCCCGAGGTCGGGAAGAGGTAGTGCATTCCAAGGTACGTCGCGACGACACCGCCGAGCAGCGGCCCAGCGGCAGAGCCAATCTGCTGGGCGGAGAAGAGCAGCCCGAAGACGCTTCCCTTGAGCTGCGCAGGCGTATGCTGAGCGATGACGGCGTTCAGCGAGGGCTGAATCCCGGCGAGGAAGAGCCCCACGCCGAACTGCATGACGGCAAAGGGGACGAGGGTGTCGGGGATGCCCTGCAGGATGAACATGCCTCCCGCGCACAGCATGGCGAGGAACATCGCGCTGAAATAGCCGCGCCGTGTGCCGTAGATCCCCCAGAGCGGCGCGGAGATCGCTCCTGCGATGCCACCGAGAGAGAATACTGCGCCCGCGACAAAGACGATGTTGTCCATCGCGCCCGCGAGCACCTTGATGTAGGTCGTCAGGACGGGCATGAGAATGTAGAGCACCACCTGCGCGAGCGTACTCACAATCATCATCGTGCGCAGGATGGGGATATGCCAGAGGTGCATCGGATTTTTTTCCTCTGCTGTAAGCGGTGCGGTCTCTTTCGGCATCGGCGGTTCTTTGATGATAAACGTAAAGGCAAGAAAGTTGATGAAGAGTGCCAGACCGCCGATATAGAAGCTCGTGCGCATCCCGAAAAGCTCCGCGAGGACACCGCCGAGCAGAGGCCCGACGACGCCGCCCGCCGTGAGCGTGCCCTGCATGATGCCGAGGGAGAAACCAAGCCGCTCCTGCGGCGCGTAGAGCGTCATGATCGCAAGATCCATCGGCCAGAGTCCTGAGGCAAATCCCTGAAAAAGGCGCACGATGATGAGCTGCTCGGGGGACGTGACGAGTCCGCCGAGCAGATAGCTGATCGCGATGAGAAGGCTCGCGCGCATGGCCATGAGACGCTTTCCCTTGCGGTCGGCGATACGACCCCAGATTGGAGCCATGACCGCGGAGACGAAAAAAGTCACCGAGAACGCAAGTCCTGACCAGAGATTCACGGAGGCATCGTCCACACCCAGTTCGTTCGTCAGATACATCGGCAGGAACGGAATGATCATCGTATAGCTTGCGGACATGAAGAGCACGTTGCACGTGAGCAGCGCGAGTACCACTTTCCAGTTCATGACAAACCCTTTCTCTTTATCGTGTTTCTCTTATCATTCTACCATGTTTCATTGAAAAAGTAAGCGATGAATATAGGACTAAATACCCTTAAACATTGATTTTCACTCGCCATTGTGCTATGATTGAAAAACGACGTGACGATATCAAAAAATCTAAACTACTGCAACACCATCTGCCGCGCGTCACTTACGGCAGATAATTTTCGAAAGTAAGGGCTGTCATGAAACACATCGTCGTAGATTTGGAAATGAATCCCGTGGGGAAGGAATACCGGGATGTCCGCAGGAAATTGAACGGAGAAATCATCGAGATCGGCGCGGTGCGCCTGAATGAGGATTTTGTGCAGGAGGACGAATTTCAGTGCTATGTCTGTCCTGAGTATGGAATGGTAAAGAAGCACATCACCGAGCTGACGGGCATCACACAGGAGAGGGTCGCAGGGCATCCCGCGTTCGCCGACAGCTTTCACGCATTCGTTGCGTGGATCGGCGAGGCAGAGACGAAGATCTACTCGTGGAGCATGTCCGATATTAAACAGCTGCGCAAGGAGTGCCGTCTGAAGCTGCCGGACTTTGACGTCACGTGGCTCGATACACGCTGGGTTGACCTCCAGCAGGAGTTCGACGACCGCCTCGGGCTCCATAACAGCCTTGCACTGAAGCATGCACTCGGCGCGATGGGGCGCCGGTTCGAGGGAAGTCAGCACTCGGCACTTGCCGATGCCGTCAATACGAGTGCGGTTCTCGCACTCATGCAGGATGACGCAAAGTTTCGTGAGACCATGCGCCCCGTCCTCGAGATCCTAGAGCCGAGCGACGGCCTCTCGGACTCGATCGGTGAGCTGTTCCCCGATCTGGAAAAATTGAAACGAAATCTATGATGGATGTATTGAACCGCTGCACGGAGGGCCGTGCGGCGGTCTTTTTATACAAAAAAAGCCGCCCGATTGGGCGGCTTTTGTCGTGTCGTTTGGTGGAGATGAGGAGAATCGAACTCCTGTCCGAAGATAACGTCACATGGATTTCTCCGAGCGCAGTCTGTGTTTTGCTTTAAGCGCCGCGTCCCCCGCAGACAGGGTGCGCAGTTCCGATCACGATTGTGTTCCCGTGAGAGTTATCGTGCAGTGGCTCTCAGGTATCCCGCGTCTTTCCCCTTGCTCCGTCCGTGCGGGAGACAGACGGAAAGGGGCTGGCTTAAGCCGCCAGAGCGTAGTCTTCGTTTGCTTTTATGTTTAAATAAAAGTTTCACCTTACTGACGGGATGATGACCCCCCGGCTCGCTGTCCACATACCATCCATCCCCGTCGAGACCATTACATCCCCGATAATGGAAGCTATGTGCTTATCCATACTATAACAAAAGGCGGATATGTTGTCAAATCCTGTTTTTTCTTGCATGTTCGCAAAATTTTTAGTATCATGTACGGGAAGAAGCAATCGGAATTGTTGGACGGTACGATATTTTGCTCGTCCGTTCATGGAGGTTTACGCTTGCAAAAACAGAAAACACTGGCGTCGCGGGTGTCCTACGATGGGATTGGACTGCATTCGGGACGGGCGGTACATATGGAACTCGCACCGGCACCGCCGGGGTCGGGGATCCTGTTTGCGCGCGCCGATTTGCCGGATGTGCCGCCTGTGGCGGCGACGGCAGCACATGTGACGGCGACAATGCGCGCAACGACAATTGGTGCGGGGGCACTGAAGTTCTTTACGATTGAGCATCTGATGAGTGCACTGCATGTGCACGGGATTGACAACTGCCGCGTGATGCTCGATGCAGAGGAGCCGCCCGTCGCTGACGGCAGTGCACGGGCGTTCTTTGAACTGATTGCACGCGCCGGGAGCATCGAACAGGATGCCGTGCGGCAGGAGACGGTCATTGACCGCATCTACCGTGTAGACAATGGCGGACACTTCATCATGGCACTGCCGTACGATGGGCTGCGCGTTTCGTTTACCTCGCTGAATGAGCATCCGCTCATCGGGGTACAGTACTACGACATCAAGGTTTCGCCCTCCGCGTACGAGCGCGAGATTGCGCCGGCGCGGACGATTGCCTATGAAAAGGAGATTGCGGCGCTGCGTGCGCATGGGCTGGGACTGGGCGGCTCGCTGGAGACGGTGATCGTCTACAACGACGAGGGTTGGATGAACCCGCTGAACTTTCCCAATGAGCTGGTGCGCCATAAGATTCTCGATGTAATCGGGGATATTCGTCTGGCGGGTATGGTTCGCGGCCATATCATCGCTGTTGCCTCGGGACACGCACTCAATACCGCGCTGGCAAAAGAGATTGCAGGGGAGAGGGATCAAGCATGACGTTGGATATCAATGAGATTCAAAAAATTTTGCCGCATCGTCCGCCGATGCTCCTTGTAGATCGTATCATCGAGCTGGAGCCGTTCAAGTCGGCAACGGGCATCAAGTGTGTAACGATGAACGAGCCGTTTTTTCTCGGACATTTCCCGGGGCATCCGATCATGCCGGGGGTACTCCTGCTCGAAGGAATGGCACAGGTCGGCGGGGTGACGATGCTCTATCCTGAGGAACATCGCGGCAAGATTGCGCTCTTTGGCGGGATGGAGAATGTGAAGTTTAAGCGCCCTGTCGTTCCGGGCGATGTGGTCGTGACAAAGGCGGAGCTGGTGCGCGTGCGCGGTGTGTTCGGCGTGCTTCACGCAGATGCGTATGTCGGGGAGGATCTTGTTGCATCGGCAGACTTCAAGTTTGCCTTGAAAAACGGCGAAGATATTTGACCGAACGTCATAATAACAGGATAAACGGACATAATTCACGATAAAACGCGAAATCCGGCGATAGTGGCTGATTTTGCCATGTGAAGGTCTTGCCCTTTTGTCGGATTGTAATGGATAGTGGAATATGTCTGCCCCGATTCCTGCGGGGCTGAAGGAGTTGAAACAGATGACAGGCACGAGCAAGGTCCTTGCCTATATCCACGAGACTGCTGTGGTCGCGCCGACGGCGCGCATTGCACGGAATGTGGAGATCGGCCCTTACGCGGTCATCTCGGATCATGTCCAGATCGGCGAGGGGACGAAGATCGCCCCGCACGTCGTCATTAGGGAATGGACGCAGATCGGGCGCGACTGCCAGATTTTTCAAGGCGCATCCATCGGCGAGGTGCCGCAGGATCTGAAGTTCAAAGGAGAAAAGAGCTATACGTTCATTGGCGACCGCACGACGATCCGCGAGTGTGCGACGGTGCACCGCGCGACGGGTGAGGGCGAGGAGACACGCATCGGTGATGACTGCCTGCTGATGGCGTATACTCATGTGGCGCATAACTGTGTGCTCGGCAACCGCATCATCATGAGCAATGCCGCGATGCTGGCGGGGCATGCAATCGTTGAGGACGGCGTTGTGATCGGCGGCATGGCGGGCGTGCATCAGTTTGTCAAGATCGGGCGCAACGCGATGATCGGCGGCACGTCGAAGCTCGTGCAGGATGTTGTGCCGTTCACGATGGTGGACGGACACCCCGCGCGCGCCGTGGGACTGAACAGCGTCGGCATCTCACGTGCAGGCATTCCGATTGAGGTGCGCCGCCGCATCAAGCAGGCATATAAGATCCTCTATCGTTCGGGACTGAATCTCACGCAGGCAATTGCCGTGATCGAGCAGGAAGTGGACTCCTGCGAGGAAATCGATCACCTGCTGCGCTTCCTGCGCAATGCGGAGCGCGGGATCTGTCGGGAACGCCACGAGGATTAGTGAGGGAGAACGCCATGGAAAAACTGGGGCTGCTCGCGGGTGTCGGACATCTGCCTGCCGCGTGTGCACGCGCGGCACGTGCGCAGGGCTTTGAGGTACATGCGATTGCGCTCTTGCCGGACTGCGATCCTGAGCTGAAGGATGCGGCGAGTGCCTACCGTGAGATCAGCATCGGCTCGATTGCGTCGATTTTGGCGTATCTGCAGCAGGAAAAGATCCAAAAGGTCACCATGATCGGCAAGGTGACAAAGGAATTGCTCTTTACGGGCGCGGTTCAGCCGGATGAGATGCTGCGCGGGATGCTGATGCAGCTGCCGAATCAGAATGACGATACAATTATGATGATGTTCATCGGGGCATTGATGAAGATCGGTGTGACGCCGCTTGACCAGACGGCACTCATCCGTCCCCTGATGCCGTCCGCGGGAGTTCTGACGAGCCGTCAGCCTTCGGCGGAAGAGCGCGCTGATATGGAGTATGGGCTTCAGATGGCACGTGAGATCGGACGCCTTGATGTCGGACAGACGGTGGTCGTGAAGGATCGTGCTGTCATGGCACTCGAGGCGATTGAGGGGACGGATGCCTGCATCCGCCGCGGCGGTCAGCTTGCCGGGGGCGGCGCGGTCGTCGCAAAGGCGGCAAAACCGCAGCAGGACAGCCGTTTTGATGTACCTGCCGTCGGGCTCGATACGATCGAGTCACTGGTGGCGGCAAAGGCATCTGCGCTCGCCATAGAGGCGGATAAGACGCTTTTCATTGACAAGGAGCGTGCCATTGCGCTCGCTGAGGCGAACGGCATAACGATTGCGGCGATGTAATGACGGCAGGGAGGTCTTGCCCTTTTGAAAATCATGCTCTCGGCGGGGGAGACCTCGGGTGATCTCCACGGGGCGGCGCTCGCGCGCGAACTGCGTGCGCTTGATCCGACGGTGGAACTTATCGGTTTCGGTGGAGTGGAGATGGCGGCGGCGGGGGTAAGGCTCTGCCGGAACTATGCGGACTACAATGTGATGGGGATTTCGGCGGTGATTTTGAATCTCCGCCGAATTTTCGCTCTCCTTGATGAATTGACACAGCTGATGGACGAGGAGCGCCCGGATGTGCTCGTCATCATCGACTATCCAGATTTTAACTGGAGGCTCGCAGCACGGGCGAAAAAGCGGGAGATTCCCGTCTTTTCTTATATTCCGCCGTCTGCGTGGGCCTGGCGCAAGGGACGTGCAAAGTCCTGCGCGGCACTCGCCGATGAGATCGTTGCGATCTTTCCGCATGAGCTGCCCCCCTATGAAGCGGCAGGGGCGAACATCTCCTTCGTCGGCAACCCGCTTGTCGATACGGTGCATGCAGAGATGCCGCCCGAGGAGGCGCGCCGGCACTTCGGCATCGGTGCAGGCGATGTGCCGATCCTCCTTCTGCCAGGCAGCCGCCGCGAGGAGATCGAGCGGCTGCTCCCCCCCATGCTGGGCGCGGCAGAGCGGCTCGGCGCAGCAGACCCTGCACGCCGCTTCTTTTTGCCTGTGGCGGGCGGGGTGGATGAGGAGAGCATCAGAGCGCATCTCGCGGCATCCCCCGCAGAGGTGACGCTGACGCATGGCGCACGCTATGCTCTCATGGGACTCTCCCGTGCCGCAATGGCAACCTCGGGGACGGTGGTGATGGAGGCGGCACTCATGGGACTGCCTGCCGTCGTTCTCTATCGGATGTCGGCCCTCTCCTATCTTATCGGGCGCCTGCTCGTCGATGTGCCGCGCTTCTCCCTGCCGAATATCCTGCTCGGGGAGACGTTTGAGACGGAGCTGCTGCAGGGGGCTGTGCAGCCCGTGCGCATCGCGGAGGAAATGGAGAAGATCATTGCGGACGGCGCGGACCGCCTCTATGTGACGGAACGTCTCTCGCGTGCAGCAGCGATGCTCGGTGCACCCCATGCAGCACGCCGCGCGGCGGAGAAGATTCTCGCTCTCGGACGGAGCGCGTGAAACGCCTGTGAACGCCTCGCTGGGCAAGTGATCATGTGCTTATTTGCCGAATATCGGCGGATTCCTAAACGCGCCTCCTCAATGTCAAGAATAGAGTATCCGTATACAGTCTGGGAGACTTATGAAGAACTATAAGAGACTGCTGACCTACATGCGGCCGTACATAAAGAAATTCGTGCTGGCGGTCGTGTGCATCATCTTCGCTGCGGCGGCGAATCTTTATGTCCCGTGGATCATCAAGGACATGATCGACGACGTTCTCGCCGACAAGAACATGGCACTGCTGAACGCCATCTGCATCGGCATTGTCGTCATTTTTTTCCTGCGCGGGATATTTTACTTTGGGCAGTCCTACCTCGTCTCCTACATCGGGCAGAAGGTCATCATCGACGTGCGTGAGGTGATGTTCCGCAAGTTCCAGCGGATGCCGCTCGCGTACTATGATCAACACCAGACGGGCGAAATTATGAGCTTCGTGACGAACGATGTCGCAGCAATCCAGTCGGCACTCGTTGACAACCTCATCGAACTCGTGACGGAGGGATGCATTCTTATCGGCTCACTTGCCCTTATGTTTTATCTGGACTGGAAGCTCTCCCTGCTGACGCTCGTCGTCATTCCGATGGTCGGGCAGGCGATGAAGATCTTTGGGCGCAAAATCAAGAAATCGAGCACCGTGATTCAGGAGCGGCTTGCCGAGATCACAGCACTCCTGCAGGAAAGCTTTTCCGCCACGCGCGTCGTGAAGTCGTTCGTCCGTGAGGACTACGAGATCGCCCGCTTTGTCGCGAGCAATCAACGCAATTTCGAGGCGGTGATGAAGAACGTCCAGCAGACGAGCATGCTCACCCCGACGGTGGAGTTTCTCGCCGCACTCGCCGTCACGTTCATTGTCTGGTTCGGCGGCTACGAGGTCGTCAACGGTGACATTACGGCGGGCGCGTTCGTCGCGTTCCTCACCTATGCCGTGAACCTTGCAAATCCCGTCAAGCGGCTCTCACGCATCTATGGGAATCTGCAGAAGGCAATGGCAGCGGTGGATCGTGTGTTCTCTGTTGTCGATCTCACGGAGAGCATCACAGATCGCCCCGACGCCAAGCCGCTTCCCCCTGTGACGGGGCGCGTGTGCTTTGAGGATGTTACGTTCTCCTACAAGGAGGACCGCAAGGCACTTGACGGCGTGACGCTTGAGGCAGCGCCGGGGGAGATGATTGCGTTCGTCGGCCCGTCGGGGGCGGGCAAGTCGACGATTGCAAACCTCATCCCGCGCTTTTATGAGGTAGACAGCGGAGCGATCACGGTGGACGGACATGACGTCCGCGACGTAACGCTTGCGTCCCTGCGCGGGCAGATCGGGCTGGTACCGCAGGAGACGATGCTCTTCTCCACGACGATCCGCGAGAACATTCGCTATGGACGTCTCGATGCATCGGATGCGGAGATCGAGGAGGCGGCACGTGCGGCAAACGCGCATGATTTCATCATGCAGCTGGAACACGGCTACGATACGCAGATCGGGGAGCGCGGCGTCAGCATCTCGGGCGGACAGCGCCAGCGCATTGCCATCGCGCGCGCGATTCTGAAGGATCCGCGCATCCTCATCCTCGACGAGGCAACCTCTGCACTCGATACGGAGAGCGAAAAGATCGTGCAGGCGGCGCTTGACAACCTGATGGTCGGACGCACGAGCTTCGTCATCGCCCATCGCCTCTCCACAATATTCCATGCCGACCGCATCTATGTGATCGATGCCGGCCGCATCGTGGAGCAGGGAACCCATGAGGAGCTTCTTGCAAAGGGCGGACTCTATCAGCATCTCTATGACATTCAGTTTCGGGGAGAGTGACGCATGCGATTTCTCTACAATTTAGCGGCAATTCTCATCGTCACCATCATCATACCGATCTTCATGCTGCGCGCCACACGGGAGCGCGGCTTTGTCGAGCGCATCAAGCAGAGCTTTGGCTTCTACCCGCAGGATACGATTGACAAGGTGGCGGGGAAGAACGCCATCTGGGTGCATGCGGCATCCGTCGGAGAAATCGTGGCGACGAGCCCGCTCGTGCGTGAGTTTCGCAAGGTGTTCCCCGACACACCCATCCTCGTCTCGGTCGTGACGACGGGCGGCTATGAGATGGCGCACCGCATCATCAAGGATGCTGACGCGATCATTTATTTCCCGCTCGACCTGCCGTTCCTCGCCTCGCGCGTCGTGGGACGCATCCGCCCGCGCGTCTTCCTGCCCGTGGAGACGGAGCTGTGGCCGAACTTTCTCAAGAAGGCGAAGCAGCTCGATGTGCCTGTCATGATGGTCAACGGCCGCATCAGCGACCGCAGCGTCAAGCAGTATAAGTATCTGTTCGGCATGCTGCGCGAGATGATCGGAACGGTGAAATGCTTCGCGATGCAGTCAGGCATCGATGCGGACTACATCATGAGGCTCGGTGCGCCGCGTGAGCTCGTTACAGTGACGGGCAATACGAAGTTCGATCAGGCGTATACGAGCGTCAGCCCCGAAGAGCGTGCAGCATTGATCGCGGAGCTTGGCCTCTCGGGTGCGAGCCGCATCATGATCGCGGGCTCGACCCACCGCGGGGAGGAAGAGCTGGTGCTCAACGCCTTTGCCGCCGTGCGTGCAAAGGATCCGAACGTACGCCTCATCATCGCACCGCGCGAGGTGCTGCGCACGATGGAGGTGGAACATCTCTGCCGCAAGGCGGGGTTTACGGTTAATACGCGCAAGAACCTGCAGAAGGGGGCGGCGGGCGGCGAGGACATTGTGATCCTCGATACGGTCGGTGAGCTTGGCCGCGTCTACGGGCTCGGCGATGTCATCTATATCGGCGGCAGCCTCGTTCCGCACGGCGGACACAATATCCTTGAGCCGGCGGCGCACGGCAAGGCGATCATCGTCGGGAATCAGATGTTCAACTTCAAGGACATCCACGCGCTTTTTCGGAATCGCAACGCCGTCGTGACGGTCGCGAATGGAGCGGAACTGACGAAGGAGACGCTGCGTCTCTTCGCTGACGACGCGGAGCGTGCGCGCCTTGAGCGCGAGACGCTCGCGATCATCAACGAGAACAAGGGGGCATCGAAGAAGTCGGCCAAAATTCTCGTTGATATGCTTGCCGCCTACGAAACACGCCGCGCTCAGCGCGCACAGGAACGGATCAGTGCCCACCGCGTGCGTGCGACCCAGAAGGTCGCGAATTTCCAGACCTATTTCATCGATCTCGTTCACGACAAAGAGGTGCACGGTGTGGCACGCCGCCTCATCATGGGCGTGTTCTATGCATTCTCTCTCATCTATGAGCAGCTGGTCAATCTGAAGCTTGCCATGTATCGGTGGGGCTGGTTTAAGAAAGAACAGCTGCCCTGCTTCGTTATCAGCCTCGGCAATGTGACGGTCGGCGGAACGGGAAAGACGCCAACAGCGCAGCATCTCGCGCGTGCCATTCATGCGATGGGGTATCGCGCTGCGATTCTCAACCGCGGGTATCGTGCAAAGTGGCGTGGTGCCGTTGGCATCGTCTCCGATGGACATGCGCTGAAGATGGATGCGGAGACAGCAGGCGATGAAGCCTTTATGCTCGCCAAGCATTTGCCGGATGTCCCCGTTCTTATCGGTCCGCACCGCGCGGTGACGGGACGCTATGCCATTGAGCACTTCGGCGCACAGGTGGCGATTCTCGATGACGGCTATCAGCACTGGCAGCTTGAGCGCGATATGGATATCCTGTTGGTTGATGCGGTAAATGTATTTGGCAATGGCTACCTTCTGCCGCGCGGAACTCTGCGCGAACCGCTCTCGCATATCAACCGCGCGGATGTATGCCTTATGACGAAAGTCGATCAGGCGGCCCCGGGGGCGATTGAGTACATCTGGGAGACGTTCCGCAGCTACAATCAGGACGGGCTCATCATGGAGAGCATCCATCAGCCCCGTCAGTTTGTCCGCCTTTCGGATTGGTTTGAGGACATTGCGGCGGGCGGTGTGCCCGTGACGGAGATGGAGGGCAGAAAGGTGCTCGCTGTCTCGGCCATCGGGAACCCCGCCTCCTTCGAGCAGACGCTTGCCGATCTCGGTGTTGAGATGGTGGAGAGCATGCGCTACCCCGATCATCACGACTACGGCGAACGCGATATGGCAGAGGTACTCTACCGTGCGGAGACGCTCGGCGTTGAGGCAATTGTCATTACAGAAAAGGATGCAGTGAAGGTGCCGGGCGATGTCGTACGCGCGAAATGGCGTATCCCGATGTATGTACTCTCTGTCGAAGTCACCCTGCAGAAGGGGCAGGAGGTATTCTTCGAGACCCTTAAGGAGCAGCTTGCAGCAAAGCTTGGGAAGCAGTGCACGATAGGATGAAGCTGCGTTTTCCGCAGCGCATCCTAGTGGGCGGGATCAGTGCTCGGCTGCCTGCACAGCGAGGGATTCGCGTGGTGTGTCACTGCGAAGATTCAGTTATCCATCATATAGAGGTGATCGCATGAAGGTTCTCTGCATTATCCCTGCGCGGTATGCATCGACGCGTCTGCCCGGGAAACCCCTGCGCGATATCGCGGGGAAGCCGATGATCGTCCGTGTCTATGAGCGGGCGGTGCAGGCACAGCGTGTCCATGAGGTTGTCGTGGCGACAGATGACGAACGCATCCGTGCGGCGGTCGAGGAACATGGCGGTCACGCCGTCATGACGCGCGCCGATCATGCAACGGGGACAGATCGTCTCGCCGAGGTTGCCGCACAGCGGCCGGACTGCGATCTCATCATCAACGTACAGGGCGATGAGCCGCTGATCGATCCCGCCGTGATCGATGCCCTTGTCGCTCCGTTTGAGCACGACGATGCGCTTATGATGGCGACGGCAAAGACGGAGATCACGGATGCGGCGGAGATGGAGAACCAAAACAACGTCAAGGTTGTCACGGACCGCACAGGAAACGCACTCTACTTCTCTCGTGCGCGCATCCCCTATGCGCGCAATGTGGGGGCAAAGGTCTATAAGCACATTGGCATCTATGCCTACCGCAGGGACTTCCTGCTCACCTATGCCAAGATGCAGCAGACGGAATTGGAGTGCTCAGAGTCCCTCGAGCAGCTGCGTGCGCTCGAAAACGGATACCGCATCCGTGTTGTTGAGACGGATGCGGTCTTTATCGGTGTTGACACGGAGGAGGATCTGGCGGCGGTCAATGTGGAGTATCGGCGACAGGGGATTGATTGACCTCGGGATATGAAGTATTTATAATAGGAACTATAGTGCAATACGAAGCAGCCGAAAGGAGCCCTGAAGATGAACAAAGTGAAGCTGGCGAATTTTGAGATCGGCGGCGGTGAGCCGCTCGTCCTTCTTGCAGGACCATGCGTCTTGGAGGGATTGGAACGTTCGCTCATGATCGGCCGCGGCATCAAAGAGATCACCGAGCGGCTTGGTATTCCTTATGTCTTCAAGGCATCTTTTGACAAGGCAAACCGCTCTGCGTACCATAGTTTTCGCGGGCCGGGGCTCACGGATGGATTGAAGATGCTGGGGCGGATTAAGAAGGAACTTGGCGTTCCCGTTGTGACTGACATCCATGAGACCTGTCAGGCGGAGCCAGCAGCAAAGGTCGTGGATATCCTGCAGATCCCTGCATTTCTCTCGCGTCAGACGGATCTCCTCCATGCGGCGGCACAGACAGGGGCGGTCGTTAATGTGAAGAAGGGGCAGTTCCTCTCGCCGAACGACATGCGCAATGTCGTCGACAAGATTCATGAGAGCGGCAGTGAGCGCATCCTTCTGACGGAGCGCGGGGCAAGCTTTGGCTACAACAACCTCGTCGTCGATATGCGTGCTTTGCCCATCATGCGAAGCTTCGGTTATCCTGTGATCTTTGACGGAACGCACAGTGTTCAGCTGCCGGGCGGCGCGGGGACGAGCTCCTCGGGACAGCGCGAGTATGTAGAGTATCTCGTGCGTGCTGCCGTGGGGGCAGGCGTTGACGGCCTCTTCCTCGAGGTGCATGACAATCCTGCCGAGGCACTTTCGGACGGGGCAAATATGGTCTATCTGGACAAGCTGGAGGAGCTGCTGAAGGAAGCCCTTTCCATCTATGAGATTGTGCGTAAGAAGCTGAACTAGGAGAACGCTATGCAAGAGAGTACCATCCGACAGAAAGCCGTAGAGACGCTGAAACTGGAGGCAGATGCCGTTGCCCGTCTCACGGAGCGTGTGGACAAGGACTTTGAGGCGGCAGCAAACGCTATCCTCGCGTGCAAGGGGCGCGTCGTCGTGACGGGGATGGGAAAGTCCGGTCATGTTGGACGCAAGATTGCGGCAACTCTTGCGAGTACGGGAACCCCCGCCTTCTTCATGCATCCGGCGGAGGCGTTCCACGGGGATCTCGGCATGGTGACGGCAGATGACATCGTGATCGCCATCTCGAACAGCGGTGAGTCGAACGAGGTTGTCAATATCCTGTCGATCATCCATCGCATTGGTGCCCGCATCATTGCGATGAGCGGACGGAGGAAGTCCCAGCTCGGCCGCAGTGCGGACTTCTACATCGACATCGGCGTCGAACGCGAGGCGTGCCCGCTGGGGCTTGCGCCGACCGCATCGACGACGGCAACGCTCGCGATGGGCGATGCTCTGGCAATGGCACTCATGGCGGTGCGCGACTTCAAGAAGGAGGACTATGCGCTCTTTCATCCGGGCGGGGCACTCGGACGCAAGCTCCTGCTCACTGTAGCGAACGTCATGCACACGGGCGATGAGAACCCCGTCGTGCCGTATCATACGACGGCAAAGGACGCTCTCTTCGTCATGACGGACAAGGGCCTTGGCGCTGTTTCCGTCGTGGATGCGGACGGAAAGTTCATTGGGCTCGTGACGGACGGCATCATCCGCCGTGCGCTCGCGAAGGACTACACGTTCCTCGACAAGGACGTGGAGAGTATCATGTTCGCCGCGCCGCTCACGATTGCGCCGGATAAGATGGCGGCGGCGGCACTCTCCGTCATGGAGAAGCATCAGCCGCGCCCTGTCACAGTGCTGCCTGTCATTGATGAAGCAGGCGTTCCCGTTGGCATCGTGCATCTGACCGATCTTCTGCGTCAGGGGGTGGTCTGATGCCGATACGCGAGGGCGCAGTTGTACGTGCGAAAAAGATAAAATGTGTGATTCTTGATGTGGACGGCGTGCTGACGGACGGGGGCATCTACGCTGCGCCTGACGGCAGCGAGCTCTTTAAACCGTTCTTTGCCCGTGACGGGCTTGCCGTTTCACTTGCCCGCAAGGTTGGCCTGACGACGGCGATCATCACGGGGCGCGCATCATCGATTGTTGCAAACCGTGCGAAAGAACTGCATATCGACCTCGTCTATCAGGGCTGTCTTGATAAAAGGGCATCATATGCGGACATCAGAAAAAAGACGGGGTTCACAGATGAAGAGATCGCTTACGTTGGGGATGATATTGTCGATTTGCCCATCATGCGGCAGGTCGGTCTGCCGTGCGCAGTCGGGGATGCCGTTCCCGAGGTCAAGGAGATCGCGCAGATCATCGCCGCGCAGCCCGGCGGGCGCGGTGCGGTGCGTGAGATATACGAGATCATTTTAAAGACACAGGGACTGTGGGATCGTGTCCTTACGGCATTTCAGAATGATGCCGGCGACGCTGTACAATAGGAAAAGGAGGTGCGGACATGCTCTATCGTTCGCTGATGCTTCTGAGCCGTATTGCCTGCCGCACGCCGCGTCCCATCCTGCTTGCCCTTGGCTGGCTGCTCGGGAATCTCTATTATCTCATCATCGCAAAGATGCGGCGGCGTGCTGTTGCGCACATGATGCCCGCACTCGGCATTGATGAGGAAGCAGCGAAGAAGCTCGTGCGAGCCTCCTTTATCAATATGGCGCGAAACTTTCTCGACATTCTCGCGATGCCCATGCTGAACGAGAGCAATTTCAGAGACTACATCGAGATCGACCATCTCGAGCGGATGCAGGAGGCTCTTGCCGAGGGGCATGGAGTCGTTGTCCTCACGGGGCATATTGGCTGCTGGGAGTGGCTATCGGCGGCGTTCACGCTGAATGGGATGCCCGTCAGTGCGATTGCAAAACCGCAGCCGAACATCCAATATACGCGTGTGCTCGATGATCTGCGTGCGACGATTCACGTCGAGATCTTCTCGCGCGGAACGAGCGAGCTGATCGCGGCGGCGCGCGCATTGAAGCGCGGCAAACTGCTCGGCTTTCTTGCCGATCAGGATGGTGGCCCCGGCGGCGCGTTCATCAAGTTTCTAGGACGTACGGCATCGACCCCGCTCGGTCCCGCCGTCTTTTCGCGCAAGTTCAAGTCACCCGTTGTACCTGCTTTTATTCTGCGTCAGCCGAATGGAAAACATAAGGTCGTCGTGGGGGAGATCATGCGCTGTCCGAATACGGGGGACAGTGACCATGATCTCCATGAGTTTACCGTGCAGATGACGGCAATTGTCGAACGCATTATTCGCGAGAATCCGACGCAGTGGATTTGGTTCCAAAAACGCTGGAACACTGCGCCCGAAGAGAAAAAGACAGGAAAACACCATGTGTCGGCAGGGCAGGGGGAGAGGAACGGATGATACGAAAGAAAATCGCGGGCGGTATTGCGGCAGCGATTCTGCTCGCGCTCATCATCTGGGCTGCGGCAACGGTACCGGAACCCCCTGCATCCGATGATGCACAGTCCGGTGCGCGTGTGATGTCCTACGAGGACAATACACTCCGTGAGGAACGGGACGGCCGTTTGGTTTGGACGCTCACTGCACAAAAAATGAGCGTGGATATTGACACACAGAATACGACGATGCAGGGGATTGAAGGAATCTTTTACGGCGAGGATGGAAGAACCCTTTCTCTGAAGGCGGACGAGGGACATATGGACAGCAGCACCCACGATGTGATTCTTACGGGGGGGATCAGCGCGGAGACAAGTGACGGAATCACCCTGCGCTCCAACGCAATTCAATGGACAGCGGCAGATCGCGTGCTCTCCGCAGACGGCGATGCCGTCCTCACCCGTGATAATCTGTATGCGAGAGGCGACCGCATCGCAAGTACAGATGAGTTCCGACAGTTTACCATTGAGGGCAATGCACACATAGAAAAGGGGGGAGAATCAAAATGATGACGAAGAGACTGTATCGCAGTATCCTGCTTCTGCTCACGGCAGGAGCCGTCTGTACGGCTGTGGCGGCAGCACCGCAGAATACGGAACAGACAACCCTCTCAGCAGATCGCCTGACCTATGATACGCGCACTGGAGTAATTACTGCGGAGGGCGGCGTCCGCATGGAACAGGGGACAGGACATATTGAAGGAGCCCATGCTTCTTATAATACGAAGACACAGGAGGGAACGATTGAGGGCGCTGTACGCGCACAGCGCGATGATATGCAGCTCTTCTGCGACCGGCTTCTCGCTGCCGGACAGGAGCATTGGCAGGCAAGCGGCAGTGTCCGCATGGTGAAGGCAGACCGTACCTTTACCGGTCCCTTGGTGGACTACTATCCCTCGCAGGATGATCATATTCTTGCATCGTCAGGGGGGACAATTACCAGTACGGATGGGACACTCTCGGCGGATCATCTTGAAGGCTGGCTGAAACAGAGCCGCTTTACCGGACTTGGCAACGCACATCTTATGTGTCCTGCACGTGACCTTGAAGGCGGCGGAGACCGCATGGACTACTACGGGAATGATCCGAAACCGTATGTCGTATTGGATGGGAATGCATGGGTGTTCCAGGGCAACAATATGGCACGCAGCAATCACATGACCGTCTATCTGGCTGAGGACGGTACTGCCATGACAGAGTGAGGAGCGATCTATGCATCTTGAATCCCGCAGTCTCATCAAGAAGTTCGGAAGCCGTACCGTGGTCGACCGCATCTCTGTGCGCATCGACAAGGGCGAGATCGTCGGACTCCTTGGACCGAACGGCGCCGGCAAGACGACGACGTTCTATATGATCGTCGGCCTGGAGAAGCCAACGCACGGTGATGTCTATCTCTCCGACATCTGCATTACGGACTATCCCATGTATCGCCGCGCCGAACTCGGCATCAGCTACCTCACGCAGGAGCCGTCCATCTTTCGCAAGCTTACCGTCACGGAAAACATCGCCGCGATTTTGGAGACGACAAAGCTTTCGGCGGCAGAGCAGAGGCACAAGCTGGATGCCCTCCTCGAAGAGTTCCACATTGGGCACGTCCGCGACCGCCGCGGGACGGAGCTGTCGGGCGGCGAGCGGCGGCGCGTCGAGATCGCGCGCTGTCTTGCGCTCGAGCCGCAGTTCATCCTGCTCGATGAGCCGTTTGCGGGCGTCGATCCGCTTGCCGTCGCCGACATTCAGGAGATTATTGAGTATCTGCGCCAGCGCGGCATGGGGATTCTCATCACTGACCACAACGTCCGTGAGACGCTCCACATCGTCGACCGTGTCTACCTCCTCAGCGAGGGCAAGCTCCTCCTCGAAGGCGACAGCAAGACCATCGCCGAGAGCCCTGTCGCACGTAAATTCTATCTCGGCGAGAATTTCAGCCTGTAAAAAATAACCAATCTGTGCATGCAGGTTGGTTTTTTGTTTCGTATTTTGGATAGTCCTTTTGTTTTGTGGATATACAAATTCGTAGAATATGATAAAATCAAAATTAACAGAATTTTACTGCTGTAAGGAGGAAGAAGAATGAAACGGATGAAGAAGTGGCTGTCCGTTCTCGCGGCGGCTGCGGTCGCGGGAACGATGCTCGCAGGCTGTGGCGGGGGCACGGACAAGAAGGCGGCAGGCGGCGAGGAGGAGAAGGTGCTCACGGTCTATACGGCACGCAGTGAGAGCCTGAACAATCTCGTCATCCCAAATTTTGAAAAGGACACGGGCATCAAGGTCAATGTCATTGTCGCAGGAACGGGACCGCTCCTCAAGCGCGTGGCTTCGGAGAAGGGGAATCCGCAGGGCGATATTCTCTGGGCGTCGGATCAGATGACGCTCGAGTCGCAGAAGGATCTCTTTATGGAGTATGTCTCCCCTGAGGATGCGAATATGATGGAAGCGTTTCGCAATAAGACGGGATACTTCTCTCCTGCCTTTGCCGATCCGACCGTCATGATCGTCAATAAGAATCTGGCGGGGGATATGAAGATCGACAGCTTTGAGGATCTTCTCAATCCTGCTTTGAAGGGAAAGATCGCCTTTGGTGATCCGGCAGCATCGAACTCGGCACTGCAGTCACTGATCGCCATGCTCTATGCCAAGGGGACGAACGGCGACCCCATGTCGGATACAGCGTGGGCATACGTCGATCAGTTCATTGCAAATCTTGACGGTAAGATCCTGAACAGCTCGGGCGGCGTCCACAAGGGTGTGGCGGACGGTGAGTATACGGTTGGTCTCACGTGGGAGGATCCTGCGGCAACCTATGTGAAAAATGGTGCGCCTGTGCGTGTGGTCTTTCCCAAGGAAGGTGCGATCTTCCCCGGTGAGTCGGTACAGATCATCAAGGACTGCAAGCATCCGGAGAATGCGAAGAAGTTCGTTGACTATATGCTCTCGCAGAAAATTCAGGAAGCAGCCGGCAAGGAGCTGACGGTGCGCCCCCTGCGCAAGGATGTGCCGCTCGCATCCTATATGACGCCGATGAAGGATATTACGCTCTTCCCGAACTATGACGAGGGATGGGTAGCACAGCATAAGAATGAGATCGTTGCAATGTGGAATAAGCATCTCGAGAATTTCAAACAGTAGCAGACAGCCTGACAGGAGCGAATTGCTGCCGCCGCAAGGCGTGTGCAATTCGCTTTTTTCAAAAAGGGGGGGGGAACACGGTGAGTGTATCCATTCATATTGACAATGTCGTAAAAAAATATAGTGATCACACCGTCATCGACGGGCTGTCTCTCGATGTTCGGCCAGGGGAGTTCTTTACCCTGCTTGGACCGTCGGGCTGCGGAAAGACGACGCTGCTCCGCATGATTATTGGCTTCAATTCGATTGAGGGCGGTGAAATACGGATCGGCGACCGTCGCATCAACGATGTCCCGCCGAATCAGCGCAACATGGGAATGGTGTTTCAGAACTACGCCATCTTCCCGCACATGTCAGTGCGCGATAATGTCGCATTTGGTCTGAAGATGCGCGGTGTCAGCGCAGAGGAGATCGACCGCCGCGTCGACGAGATCCTTCGTGTGGTGAAGATCGATGCGCTCCGCGATCGTATGCCGACGGCACTCTCAGGGGGGCAACAGCAGCGTGTCGCGCTCGCACGTGCCATTGTCATCGCACCGGAGGTTCTGCTCATGGATGAGCCGCTCTCCAATCTCGATGCGAAGCTGCGTGTGGAGATGCGCAACGCGATTAAGCAGATCCAGCGGCAGATCGACATAACGACCGTTTATGTTACACACGATCAGGAGGAAGCGCTTGCCGTCTCCGACCGTATCGCGGTCATGGAGGGCGGCGTTGTCCGCCAGATCGGCAGCCCGCAGCAGATCTACCGCCGTCCTGCCGATGTCTTCGTCTCGACCTTCATCGGCCTCTCGAATCTCTTTGACGGGATCGTGCGGTCAGAGGCCGACCGCAAGTTAGTTGAACTCCTGCCGGACTACCGCGTGCCAATGCAGAATCTTGCCGCTGAGGCGTTTGACGGACAAGCGGTGGTCATCTCCGTTCGCCCGGAGGAATTTATCATAACGGAGGGCGAGGGGGATGGCATCCCCGCTGTTGTAAAGAGCAGTGTATTCCTTGGCCTGACGACGCACTATTTCCTTGAGACGGCGCAGGGGCGGGCAGTCGAGGCGATCCGCGGTCAGGAAGACGGTGCCTTGCTTGCCGACGGCACACGCGTTACGCTGCGCGTCAAGGCAGAGCGCATCAATGTTTTCCGCGCTGATGCGGAGACGACGTTGATCGAAGGTGATCTGTCATGAAGGGCGGCGCGGGAAAAGGCCTATCGGTATGGTCGATCCTCAGTATTCTCATCCTCGCAGCATTTGGCATCTTCGTCCTCTATCCGCTTGTGCTTGTCCTCTATAAGAGTTTCGTCGATCCATTCTCCGGCGGGGTTACATGGGACTACTTTGCACGGTTCTTCACCAAGCGATTCTATTGGGAGACGATGGTGAACAGCCTTTGTGTCACGGTCTGCGCGACGCTGCTCTCGGCAGCACTCGGTCTGCCCATGGCGTATCTGATGCGCAGTGTGAAGATACGTGGGAGCAGTTTTCTCAACATTCTCATCGTCATATCCTATCTTTCGCCGCCGTTCATCGGCGCATACGCATGGATTCAGCTGCTCGGGCGCAATGGTGTCATAACGCAGCTGGTGAACAGTACCTTCGGCCTTTCGTTTGACGGCGTGTACGGCTTTGCGGGGATCCTGCTCGTCTTTACGCTGCAGTCCTTCCCTCTCGTCTATATCTATGTCTCGGGCGCGCTGAAGAACATGGACAACTCGCTGAATGAGGCGGCGGAGAGCCTCGGCTGCGGGCGCATCGGACGTATTCGCCGTATCATCGTGCCGCTCGTGATGCCGACACTGCTCGCAAGCTCACTGCTCGTCTTTATGCGCGTCTTTGCCGACTTTGGTACGCCCATGCTGATCGGCGAGGGCTACAAGACGATGCCTGTCCTCGTCTATACGCAGTTCATGGGAGAGGTCGGCGGCGACGATGGATTTGCTGCGGCGATCTGCGTCATTATGATTGGACTGACCCTTGCCATGTTCTTCGCTCAGCGGATACTGGCACGGCGAAGCACCTATGCCATGACGGCGCTCAAGCCGATGAGTGCAGAGCGTGCGGCGGGGGTGCGCAATATCGCCGCCCATGGCTTTGCCTATCTTGTGACAGGGCTTGCGATCCTGCCGCAGGTCGTCGTGATCTATACGTCGTTCCTCCGCAGCAACGGCGGGCAGGTCTTTACGGGCGGCTATGCGCTGCAGAGCTATGAGGCGACGCTCTTTGCGAAGGATAACGATGCGGTGCTGAACACCTATCTGCTTGGGATACTCAGCATTGCCGTCGTTGTCGTGATTGGTGTTCTTGTCGCCTATCTGAGCATGCGTAGGAGAAATGCGGTCAACAATGTGCTCGATACGATTACGATGTTTCCCTTTATCATCCCGGGCTCGGTGCTCGGCATTGCCTTCCTCTTTGCGTTCAACAGTCCGCCGATTGTCATCAGCGGGACAATGCTCATCATGATCATCGCGTTCAGTGTACGGCGGATGCCGTATACGGTGCGCTCGAGTGCTGCCGCTCTCGGACAGATCAGTCCGAGCATCGAGGAGGCGGCAGTGTCGCTCGGTGCATCGGAGATGACGACGTTCGCGCGCGTGACCGTTCCGATGATGCTGCCGGGGGTCTGTGCGGGTGCGATCATGAGCTGGGTGACGATCATCAGTGAGCTGAGCTCGTCGATTATCCTCTACACCAATGCCAATCAAACACTGACTGTCTCGATCTATACGGAGGTCATACGCGGCAATTATGGGAATGCCTCCGCCTATGCGACCATCCTCACGGTCACGTCCATCCTCTCTCTGCTGCTCTTCTACAAAGTAACAGGGCGGCGCGATATCAGCATTTGATCCGCTCTTTCTGATCGTGCCGGGCAGCAGATGCCGGTGATACGATTGAAAACGAGAGCGTTGCATTTGCAGTGCCCCCCGTTTTATAATATTTCGGAAAGACTGATAATATTGGAGGAGAAGGTGGGAGGATCCGTGGCACAGTCGGTTCGCTTTCGCGCGTATATCCGCCGCCTTTTCATGCGTTCCATCCTTGCCTTTATCGCACTGATGCTCGTCAGCTATGCTGTGTTTGTCATTTTTTACTATGAAGTCTGCGTTGTTCGTGAGACGGAGCAGGAATGCGCGGCGATCGCGGCGGTGGCGGATGCCGAGTGGCAGCGTTATGATGCGGGGGTACAGAGCCTTGCCCGCATGGAGGATGTACGCGGTGCGCTGGATGGGCAGACGGTTACAGAGGCATACCGCCGTCTCTATGCATTCTCGTTCGCAGGCCCTTTGCGCGCCGATTTTGTCTTGCTGCGGGAGGATGGGACAATATGCGCGTCGAATCTTTACGCGATAAACAGTGACAGTTTTGCCCGTCATGATGGCATCCGCAGGGAACTGTTGCGTTTGAACCGGACGCCGGATGCAGCAGTGAGCAGCACGGTGCTTTTGCCGCTTGCCTACGATCAGGGGGCAGTGTATGCCTTTTCTGCTGTTGTGCCCAGTGATGACGGCAGCGCGGCAGGCTATCTCGTCTTTGCCCTGCGGACCGAGGCTCTCCATGCACTCGCCATACGCGGCGGCGCCGACCAGGTCGTGCTGATGGATCCCTTTGACCATGTGATTTTCGCAACGGATCGCCTGACAGAAAAGACGCTTGGAAAGTTTACGGCATCGGTGGAGGAGAGCGGCAGAACGGAAATAGATGGGCAGCCCGCCTATGCCGCTGTGCAGTCCTGTGCGCAGGGGCGTGTGCGCGTTGTCACGATGACCTCGCTCTTGCGGCAGCAGCAGCTTGCCGCGACGGGGGCAGTCTTTCTGCTCACGCTCAGTGTGTTGCTCCTTCTCTCCATGCCGGTGCTCACGCGCAGGGTGACAGAGCGCAGTCTGCGCTCTGTCGACGGGCTTCTGCGTGCGGTACGTGCGTGTCGGGACGGTGATATGGGGCCGCAGGATCTGCCGCAGAGCTTCTATGAGTTTGACGTCCTCTATGCAGACTATAATGCGATGCTCGCGCGCATCCGACGTCTGCTCGCACGCAATGCAGAGCTCGCCGAGCGCAAGCGCCGTATGGAGGTACGTCAGCTTAAGGGACAGTTCAATCCACATTTTGTCTTTAACGTAATGGAGGCACTGCGCTATGAGATCCTCATCGATCCAAAGCGCGCCTCAGAGATGGTCGTCGCCTTTGCCCGCCTGATGCGCTACGGCATTCGTGCGAGCGGGGACATGGCAGAGCTTGCCGTGGATATCCGCTATGTGGAGGATTATCTGACCCTCCAGAAGATGCGCTACGGCGATCGGCTGACCTACGACATCGTGCTCCCTGCGCAGCTGCGCAGCTGCCGTGTGCCAAAACTGCTTCTTCAGCCGATCGTTGAAAACAGCATTGTCCATGGACTGGAGCAGACGCGTGAATTGCGCCTGCGCGTCGAGTGCCGCGCGGAGCAGGGAGATCTGCTGCTGTGCGTGATAGACGACGGTCCAGGCATGACCTCGGCAAAGTATACAGAGATCTGCGCCATGCTCGCGTCGGCGTCGGCCGAGCCGGAACACATCGGCCTCTACAACGTGCATCGGGTGCTCCGCCTGCTCTACGGCGGTGCCTATGGCGTGACGATTGCGGAGTATAGAAACGGGCTGAAGGTCATCCTGCGGATGCCGCTGCAGCAGGGGGAAGAACATGGATAAAGTTTTGCTCGTTGAGGATGAAGATATCATTCGTCGCGGACTCCTCTATGCGGTGGATTGGCTGAAGGAGGACTGTGTGGTTGTCGGTGAGGCAATGGACGGCATAGACGGATTGGAAAAAATCGATATACTCCGTCCGGATATTGTTATCACCGATGTGAAGATGCCGTACCTCGATGGGCTCGGGATGCTCGAGCAGAGCCGAGATCGCGGCTATGAGGCGATCATTCTTTCGGGGTACGATGAATTCAGCTACGCCAAACGCGCAATCTCTCTCGATGTCGCGGAATACCTGCTGAAGCCCGTGGACTTCGATGCGCTTCATGAGAGCCTTGTACGTGCGAAGGAACGCCTGCGGAGGAGGGCAGAGACGCAGCGCCTGGCGCAGGAACATGCCGCATCTGCACCAGTGGAGATTTTTCCATCGGCGGGGGCACCGGTCGGCAAATATACGGGAAAACTCCTGCGCCGCATTCGCGCGGACTATGCAGAACGACTGTCGCTGCGGGATATTGCCGCCGAGTACGGGGTGTCCGAGGCATATCTGCAGAAGTGTTTCAAACAGGATACGAAGTACACCTTTAACGATTTCCTCAACCGCTACCGCATTCTGCGGGCGGCGGAATATCTTCGTGCGGGAGACGGGCGAATCTATGAGATCGGTGCACGCGTCGGGTTTCAGGACTATAAGTACTTTACGCTCGTGTTCAAGAAATACATGAACTGCACACCGGGACAATTTCGCACGCGAAACGAACGGGATGCGGCAGACGAATAGAAAAAACCCCGACCCAGTGCAGGTCGGGGCTTTCGCATCGGTTCTATGCGATGTAGCGATAGTAGGCATCCAGCAGAAACAGTGCGCCTGCAATGCCGATGGTGACCATGCTGCCGCGTGTGACGAGCATCATCTGTGTCTCAGTGAGGCGATCTGCCGCATGGCGGCGCGTGTATGTCAGCCCGAGTGAAAGCGTCAGCAGGATGTACATGGTGATCGTCAGCGTATCAAGAGTGTCCCATGCCGCGATGACGAGGATCACGGACATCGCCATCAGAATGAGGAGAACGTAGTCCTTGCCCGGCGGACGCTGTTGTTTTTCTTCCTGTTGCGGCGCTGTCTTGCTTTGCAGCTTTTTTAACATTTTTGCCATAAGTATTCGTCCTCTTGTCTATTTATTTGCTGTAATAATGTTAGTATATCATAGAAAAATCTTTATTGCCATATGGTAATTCGGCAGGGATGATGCTATAATGAAAATCATCTGAGGAAGACCGTATCATTGGACACGGGGAGATGAGCCCTGTGCGGGTTTTGTGGAGGGGTTTGAGAAATGTCAGTAGCAAAGAAAATTGTGCTGAGCGTCGGATTCCTGGTGGTTATGTTTGCTGCCTACGGATTCTATGCGAATCATTCAAGCAGTACGCTGAATGAAAATACGGTCAGCGTATTCAAGTGGGCGCATGTTATCAATGTGGGCAGCCAGGTGCAGGCTCTCTCGGCCGACGGGCGTGAGTATGAGCTGATGCGCATTATGGCGCCGAACGAAGCAGAGCGTTCCCGTGCGGAAGGGCTCATATCCCAGCTCACACCGAAGCTGAATAAGGCGTATGAAGAGTATGAGCAGGCCATCCAGGAGGCACCGTTTCCGAACGAGTCGGATCGTTCACAGAAGCTTGCACGCATCAGCAAACTAAAGGATGAGCGCAAAGAATACGCCGATGTGCGTCAGCGTGCGACGGATCTTATGGATGCAGGCGATCATGATGCGGCAATCACTTTGGCTCTCAATGATCAGTCTGATGTTTATAAACGCATGACCGAACTCTTAGAGGAGGACAAGGCGGACAGCGTACGTCTCGCGCGCGCGGAGATGGCATACAGTGAGGAGGTTTTCTCAGAGGTTAAGACGACGACACTGATTGCGCTCGTGATCGTTGTTATCCTGTCGGTTATTACCCTCGTCCTGCTCCTTCGCAGCATCAAGAGGTCGGTCGATACGATTCTGGATGGGGCACGTCATATTGCCGGCGGCGATCTTCGTTCGAAGATCGAGCTGGACGGCGATGATGAATTTGCACATATTGCACATCAGTTTAATACGATGGTCGAGAGCATGCAGAAGATGATCCGCAAGATCAAGACAACGGCAACGGATGTCGCCGGCTCGTCCGAGGAACTGACGGCGAATGCAAACCAGTCGGCACAGGTGACGCAGAGCGTGGCACAGTCCATCACAGAGGTTGCCGAGGCAGCAGAGAAACAGGTGGACATTGTCCACAAGAGCAATGAGACGCTTGAAGAGTTCCAGAAGGGCCTCGAAGAGGCAATCACCAATCAGCGTCATGCACGTGAGCAGACACAGGCGACGGCAGAAAAGGCGGCAGAGGGGAATGCCTTTGTCCAGTCGACTGTCGAGCAGATGAACTCCATTGCACAGACGGTTCAGCAGACGAGTGAGATCGTCAGCAAGCTAGGTGAGCGTTCAAAGGAGATCGGCAACATCGTCGAAATCATCTCGAATATCTCGGGTCAGACAAACTTGCTTGCGCTCAATGCGGCGATTGAGGCGGCACGTGCCGGCGAGCATGGACGTGGATTTGCTGTTGTTGCCGAAGAGGTACGCAAGCTTGCTGAGGAGTCACAGAACGCCTCACAGCAGATCTCTGAGCTCATCCGCAGCATTCAGGATGAGACGGACCAGGCGGTCGCCTCGATGGAGGAAGGACGCCGTGAGGCCGAAAAGGGCAAGGAGAACGTCACGGCAACGGGCGAAAGCTTCTCCGAGATCCTGAAGATGGTGGGGGATGTCAAGAAGGCATCGCTTGTCGTCAGTGATCACGTGTTGCATCTGCGTGAGAATATGGGGACGATCATCAATGGCATGACTGAGGTGGATGCCTCGGCAAAGGGGATCGGCAGCGAGTCGCAGAATGTATCTGCGGCAACGGAAGAGCAGGCCGCCGGCATGGAGGAGATTGCTTCCTCGAGCCGCAGCCTGGCCGATATGGCAAACGATCTGCAGACAGAGACAGATCAGTTCAAGGTGTAAATGGATGAAGGGAATCCGCGCTGACTTTCAGCGCGGATTTTTCTTTGTGCAGCACATACGGCATGGCTGGACTTGCTGTGAGGGGGGGCGGCTTTGAGATTGTTTTGCGGGAAGAACTGTGCGAAGGGATGTGCCGCCATACGGTGACGGCAATTAAAATTATTTCTTGACAGAAAACCTGTCTCTTGTTAGAATAATATCCGTTGATTGACAGCACTGTTAGGATGCGGAAGTAGCTCAGTGGTAGAGCACCACCTTGCCAAGGTGGGGGTCGCGAGT
>ERZ773070.79-NODE-79-length-71309-cov-16.767901_pt1 | contig 71309 bp, 70 predicted proteins | sample MGYA00580618_ERZ773070 | MGnify/ENA primary metagenome ERZ773070 (study PRJEB29015, sample SAMEA2738023) | human oral metagenome | biome: human oral; feature: human-associated habitat; material: dental | place: China | collected 2019 ...
CCACGCAGTGCGGCGTGCCGATTTCGTCTTGGCGGCGGTAGCGTTTGCCGATGTTACTATTATCGTCCCACATCACTCGACCTGGGTTGGCTTTGGCGAGTGCGGCGTAAACTTCGCGGGCTTTTTCCACCAATTCTGGCTTGTTTTTCAGTAGCGGCGACACAGCAAATTTGACTGGCGCCAAATACTCTGGCAGCGCCAAATACACCCGCTTTTCACCGTTTTGCTCATCCTCACAGTAAGCGCCCGACAGCACCGCCATCAGCGCCCGCTCCACGCCAAACGACGGCTCGATGACGTGCGGAATAAATTTTATGTTCGTCCCCTTGACGGTATATTCCATACTCTTATTACTGACGCGCTGAATATTCATTAAATCAAAATCAGTGCGATAAGCAATGCCCATAAGTTCTTCACGGCCAATTGGATAATCATATTCAATATCGATAGTTTTTTTGCTGTAATGTGCTCGATCTTCTGGCGGCACATCTAGCTCGTGAATATGCTCTGGCTTTAGTCCCAATTCCTCTAAAAATGCATGTGTTGCAGCCAATAGCTCATCAAAAGCTTCCTGCCATTTACTAGGATCGACGAAATATTCAATCTCCATCTGCTCAAACTCGCGGGAACGGAAGACGAAATCGCGCGGCGCAATCTCATTACGAAACGCCTTACCCTGTTGAGCGATACCAAACGGTAAATTAGGGTAAAAACTATCGACGACGTTTTTGAAATTAGTGAAGATACCTTGGGCAGTTTCGGGGCGAAGATAGGAAATACTATCCTCACTCTCAGTAGCGCCGACGTGCGTTTTAAACATCATATTAAACGTGCGCGACCGGCTCAGTGGGTTGCCATCCGGGCTTTTAATACCACGCTCAGCAATCGCCGCGTCCATCTCTGACATCGTCATGCCGTCCGCATCAATGCCATTGTCCTTGAGAATATGATCAGTACGATAGCGACGATGATTAACCGTATCCTCGCATAGCGGATCGACAAACGTATCCACATGCCCGCTGGCCTGCCAGACCTTCTGATTCATCAAAATCGCCGCATCCACGCCGTATATATCATCACGCTCATCAACAAACCTGCGCCACCACAAATTCATAATATTACGCTTCAACTGCACTCCTAGCGGGCCATAATCCCAAGTACCAGAAAGACCACCATAAACGTCCGACCCCTGATAAATAAAGCCGCGGCGCTTACACAGGCTAATAATATCTTCCATTTTTACTTGATTCACAAGAAGTCTCCTTTCTCTTCCTTGTGTTTGAGGTACAGTAGGTACAACAAATATTTACTCTCTGCATTTTAGTATAGCATGATTTTACTTGTTCAGTTCAGCATGGCTACGGGCAATTAGCCAGCAATCTGGCAATATACCTTCAATTCCGCCAACCTGCGTTACAACGCGTAACGGGTAGCTAGACATTAATCTAAGCAATTTAATATGATCCGCCGTAATTTCGCCTCTCTCGCTATGGCGTAAACCATGCTCTATTTTATCGTAAATGTAGCACCTATTTTGACTAAGCGCTTGTCCAGATACGTCACTTACTAAACTCAATTCATTGCCTAAAAGTTTAGCATAGTTTAAATAAAACCAGGTTTTTATTAGTGCAAAATTAACCATTTTATTATCAAGCGCTTCTAGGGTTTCCTTTAAAATACTAAACCATCCTGGTTCATCGATTATTTCACTAGAATACGCCACCATTTTCATTGCCTCGTAGGCAAATTGTAATTTATCATAGTTATCTAAAATATTCTTATAAAATTTAATCATTCTTGCCTGTACGAGCGTAGATATTTCACCTCTACCATGACGCAAGACTACTTGTGAAAGACTTAAAAGCTCAACCCCACCCGCCAGTTTAGATCTTGATTTACGCACACCACGCGCCATTGCACTGCGGCGGCCAATCGGTGTTGAAAATTGAATAATCCTATCTGCTTCACCATAATTTGTACGTCTAAGTACAATTGCTTCAGTAGTTTCAGATTTCATAATATACGCCTCGCGGCTGCCAAAATATCTTGTGGCGTAATTTTAGATTTATCAAGTAGATCATTAATACCATAAGCTTTTAAATCTATTCCAGATAAACGGTCAGCTATGTTAGTAATAATAACGACTGGTATTTTGCCAAGATACACATCGGATTGTAGCTCATTTAACAGAGTAAATATTGTTTCACCAGATAGTAAAACATCAGCAATTATTAGCTGAGGTGACCACGATTCAATTAGTTTTATTGCATTATTTAAGTTTTGTGTAGATTTAATTTCGTAATTATTTTTTAAAACATTAACGTAAATATCACTCTGCCATATATCATCATCAATCAGTAGAATTTTTGGCTTATCTATAATAGACATAGTTGCTCCGATTTTATAACGTCCACATAGTATGTCATCCCATTCCGATGGCGAATCGTGCCAATATTGCCATTTATGGCATCAGCGAACCGCTTAGCAATAACCAGCCCCAAACCACTGCTTTCTGGACGATAAATTCGTTGTTGTTTAATCTGATTATTTATATTAATACCAGAAAGAGAGGGACCAAAATCGCGCAATCCAACCCTAATTTTATTGGCGTTATGCGCTAGATTAAATACAGCTTCTTTATTTGAATAATGTAAGGCATTATCGCCAAAACCTAGCAAAATTCGCCGAAGAAGATCACGGTTTGCCACCACTAAAGGCGCAGAACGGCGACCTTTGACTATAATTTTACGTCCATAAGCTTTATAAAGAGGCGTTAGTTCATGGGCTACGTCTTCACAAAGCTGCTTTATATTAATAGGCTCTGTATTAAATAATTCTTCATTTATTTTTTCTGACTGAGTTAAAATACTAGTCAAGCGTAACGAACGTTCGCTGGTCAATATAATTCTACTTATATAATCCTGACGAGTAGACTCGGTTAAATTATCTAAATATTTCAGATTAAGCGCCAATTGACGAATTAAGGCGACTGGACTCTTCAATTCATGAGCAGCAGCAACTACGTCAAAATAATCACCTAGAAACGATCTATTACTATTACTACCCTGCAGCCGTTCATTCATATATTCATTTTAGCATGGCAACAAAATAATCATCCTAAAAATAACTGACAGATATTATTTACTTTATTCGAAATTAATAGTTTGGATAATTTTATTAAAATCAGCTTTAAACGTTTCATTCGCATCTGTACGTACAGTTGCGGTCTTATCCCTAACCTTATAGATAACAGCTGCACCGCGTATGTTTTTACTAAAATTACCATCTAAGCGAGTACCTGTATTGCCCATAGAACTTGTACTAGAACTACGCAAATCACCTTTTTTAACCAAAGCATCATATTGCTGTACTACTTTATCATATTCCTTGTTTTCAATAGTTACGCGTAAAGCAAATTGTTGATCAGCAACAACTGGAGGGACCTTTGAGGGATGTAGATACGCCCTATACTCACCACCACGAGATTCAACATCGGTTGCCTCATAAAGATTCCAAGTTTTAGGGTATTTAAAGGTTAGTCTACCATAATCAGCTGGTCCTGAAAATTCAAGATTTGGCTCTTTTTCGCGCTCAGCATATTTTGCTTCTTCCTTTTGAGACTGGCGACGTTCTGCATCTATAACCGCTACCTTTATTTGAGAATCTACATCTGTTTTAGCGGTGTTATACTGCATATAAGCCCAAATAGCTAGACCGCCAAAAGCCAACGCTAAAATTGAAGTTACAGCTAGCAAAACACCCAAAATTACACTACCATGTTGTTTATTTACATTATCCATGATGTCATTATACTTATGTTTTTTGGCTATGTAAAGGCGCTATATTATATAAAAAGTGGGCATTTTCTTTTTTAGAATAATTGAATCCTGGCACTTCAAACCCATAACTTATAAAATCAATTTCTCTCCCAGACTGGTTGGACCATTTTTGTACTAAGTCATACATTTTTTTAATATCACGCGACTCACCAAAAGTATAAACGATACTAACATCAGAAGGCGCATTAATCCTCCAAAAGCTACGCCAAAAAATAGTAAATCGCCCTCTATTACTACGTAACCGCAACCATGAAATTAATACCAGAATTGGATTTATTTCATAGCCAATCACCTTACTAGCACCAGCTCTAATAGCTTCATCTAAAACTACACCATCGCCGCTACCTAAATCTACCAGAACATCATTTTTTTTAAATGGACGTAACTTACTAAAAACAGATTCTATCTGTTTTCTCTGTGTAGGAACATAGGGCGCACCAAATAATGCCGTTAATAAAAAAATCAACACACAAATTACTACTATACCTATTACACTCTCTACCATAGAATCTTAATTATCCTCTAAGTCTATTATTATGTTCTCTAATTCAGTCAGTTCCTTTTCTACCTCTGCAACTAAAGCAATAATTTCCTTATATTTTTCAATTGCCTTCTCGAGCACAAAATCATCACCCTCAAACCATGCAGTTTCTCGCTCAATTTTTGCTATCTTTTCTTCTAATGTTAGATTACTTTCTTTCATAGTCTATTACCCTTGCTTTTATGAAATAATCTTTAGTTTCAATATCTATCTGTGCGCCATTAGATAAAATATCATTCTCCATTCGCATAATTGCATAACCGCGTGCCAAAACATTACGTGGATCTAATGATTTTGCTATTTTGCCAAGTGCGGCAATTTTGGCTTTTTGAAGATCAATATAATTTAAAATATGATATCTCGCAGTTAGCTTTCTACTATGAAGATGGGCTTTATTATCTGATATAATTTGATGTAAAGTGGGTTTAACTCGTAAAATACTCTGCCTAATTTTCAACCGCACATCATCTAAACTAGGTAATAAAATTGTCGCAGCATGAGTGGGCGTCGCAGCTCTTATATCAGACACCAGATCAGCCAAAGTTGTATCTATCTCGTGCCCGATTCCAGTTATAACAGGAACTCGACTAGCGGCAATTGCACGAACCACCCTCTCGTCATTAAAAGTAGCTAGATCATCTGCACTACCGCCACCGCGCACTATAGCTATAACATCTGGTAGATTAGACATTTTATTACACTTTTCAATTGCATTGACAATTGACTCAGGTGCATCATTACCCTGGACTTGAGCATTACAGATTATGAAATCAACACCTTTTATACGCGAATCTGCTATCTTCATAAAATCTATATATCCAGCAGCTTGTTTACTACTAATAACCGCAATTTTACGGGGCAACCATGGCAAGATTCGCTTACGCGATTCATCAAACAGACCTTCTGTGGCTAATTTAGCACGTAAAAGTTCAAAACTCTTTTTTACACTACCTTCACCAATTGGTCTTATACTATCAATTGTTAGACTAAACTTTCCTTTTTGAGTTATTTTTGGACGAGCTTTAGCTCTAATATACATACCATCTTCAATTGAGATATGTAGAGCAAATTTCATCATAAAACAGCTCACACTTGATTCTTCATCTTTTAGATTGAAAAACACAAATTTAGACTGATTTATAGAAAAAGATTCAACCTCTCCTTCAATAAAAACACTTGGGTAGATAGTTTCAAAAGACTGGTTTGTTATCGCGATAAAATCACTAACTGTTAGCGTCGGTATCATCACTTTTACCCCGCTTAACTATCGCCTGTTGATAAAACGCATAGCCACCGATAATTGTTCCAGCCATTAAAAGAACTCTGGTTAATACAATTGCAGCTATACCAGCCTGATTATCAATACCTGCAGCTGCCAAGAACGCCACCATAATCAATTCATATGCACCAGCTCCGCCTGGCGTAACCATAAAAATACTTGAAGCGCCAGCCAGACCATAAGCAGCCACTAACGGCGCTGGATTTATAGGGTGACCAAGCGCCAAAAATACACAGTAGAACATCGCAATATCAGATAGATTAAGTACAAGACCCCAGAAGAATGGCTTTATTATCATCTTTTTCTTAGACTTTACCTGGCAATAATCTTTTTGAAGCTCATTTAGAAACCCAGCTAAGGACTTAGAAGATTTAACACCTTTCTTATGGCGCCCAAATGTAATTACTTGAATAGATTTATTTACAAAATTTATGATTTTCTTGGCAGTATTTTCGAAATTTTTATTATGCTCCAGAATATATACAACTATCGCAACTACACCAAATATCAATATAGCTAGACCTATAGTTACAATAACCGTTAGCCTATTTAGAGAGCCATCAAATAGCATGGCGGTAACAGAAACTAACAGTATCACTACATAAGCAATGAACGTAGCAACAATTCTAATCAATTGAGCAGCAGCCGACTTACTAGGCGAAATACCGTAAAACTTGAGTCTCCAGCCAATATAAGACACACCACTTACTCCAGCGCTAGGTAAAATATGGTTAACAAAATTCATTTCTAATGATAATCTAGCAAGATCTGGGGCAGAAATGTGACGCGCCCTACCCTGAGCACGCAAGTACGAAAACATTGATGCACCCATGGAATAAAAAGATAAAAACTGTAACGGAATCAACCACAGGATTATACTCATATCAACCTTGCCTAGTAAGTGCCAAGATTGCATAATCTCGTGCCGTGAAAGATAAATTATCACCACTAAAATAACAGCCGTAGCTAAACTTAGCCATACACGCCCAGAAACTCTCTTAATCATAGTGATTATTATACGACATTTTAAGAATCAGGTATACTAGTATTGTGATTTTATGTATTTTAGGACGTCAACCAGAACTAGGATTAACTGAGTTGGAGTCTCTTTATCCTGGTAAAGTTACTAGATTTGGAAGTGAAGCTGCTCTAGTAAATATAGACCGTTTAGATATTCAGAATTTGGGCGGCTCACAAAAGGCGGCTCGTGTTGTTTATAATTTGTATAATGCGAAAATATCAGAAATATCGCATAAAATTATAGATTCTTATTCAAAACGGGCAATCAGAAAAGATTTATCTAAACTAACAATCGGAATTAGCGCCTACAATGCTAATATAAAAACAACGCAGATTAAAAAAATAAGCGCCGCCATAAAGTTTAATGCCAAAAAATTAGGCGGAACCGTGCGTATAATACCAAATAACGATCCAGTTTTAAATACTGCCACATCTCATCATAATAAGTTAGGTTTGAGAGAAAATAAAAAAGAAATTATCATAATTCAACATAATAGCAGAACAATAATTGCCGAAAGTATTGGAGCACAGAATATCACTGCCTTAGCAAAACGAGATCAAACAAGACCTAAGCGAGATGCTTTCGTGGGTATGCTACCGCCTAAATTAGCTTTAATGATGTATAACATGGCTATTGGCAAAAGCCAATCTATTTTAAATAAAAAACTAAACCAGCCAGCCATTCTGGATCCGTTTTGTGGGACTGGTGTAATATTGCAAGAAGCCTATTTACGTGGTGCCAAAATATACGGTACAGATTTAAATCCAAAGATGGTAAATTATACCCAACAAAATATAGCCTGGCTTACTAAGAGTCAAGCTTATAAACTACATATACAGCAAGGTGATGCTACTATTCATACATGGAACTATGCTAATGAATTAAATGCAGTGATATGCGAAACATATTTAGGGCAACCCTTTAATTCAACACCTAACCCAACAAAATTAGAGCAAGTCAAAGGTAATTGTAATAATATTATTAGTAACTTCCTAAAAAATATTCACCCACAAATAAATCAAAAAACGGCCTTATGTATAGCAATACCCGCATGGCGTGATACAGAAATCAACACCATTCACAGATTACCGTTAATTAAACATATAGATAAACTAGGGTATAATTTGCACAACAAAAATCCCCTACTCTATTTCCGAGAAAACCAAATTGTAGCACGTGATATTCTAATTCTAACCAAAATTAAATCCCAATAAACATAAGTACTAAAAATGTATTCTTCTTAATAAATTACTACTGGGACTGTTCTAAATTTTGAACAATTTTTTTAGCATAGCTGGCAATATCCTTGGCTTTATCCTGTTCTTTTTTATATTCAGAGCCATCTGGTAGGCAAGATTTAAAATTACCATCCGTTACATATGTATCTGTCGCTAGATAGTAATAATCACCAATCTTTTTATATATAGAGCTATTAGGATTCGCTGCAAATCTATAAAATTCACGCAATTTAGCTTCGCTCACTTTCCCATCTACTTCTATGTCATTTGCTTTTACGCGATAAATAGTGGCAAAATAAGCATCTTTACCACAGCCATAAACCTCAGCCTTCATACTAGGTGAATTATTTATTAGTTTACGATTAGTAGCAGTGCGCGCCAATTCAGCTGAATAAAATCCTAGATACTCTACGCCACTTGTGGAATTAATCATAAACTTATATTTTATGTCCTTATCTGAACCCGTGGTATTTATATCTGATCTATATTTTACTTTCCATTCAGGTATTTCCATATAACCATTCGCACCGCTAGTGCGTTTCTTCTCTCACCTGCAAGTCTAACCTCTGATAACCTATATTCTTGATTATTTAGTTGATCCTGGGTGGTTTCTAACTGATCCTTAAGCAATAACTGCTGATAGTACAACCATCCGCTTAGTCCAATTAATGAAAAAAAACAAAATAAAAGCTAAAAAAGTTCCGAGAGTGCGTGTTTTACTTCTTCTTTCTGGCTTTATCTTATTAGTACCTATCTCATGTCTAGGTCTTTCTAGTTTTCCTATGGTAATTGGTTTTCTAGCGGGAATTTGCTTTTGCTTAGGAGTAATGTTTTGTTTAGTCTCACTAATATTATTCTTAACCAGAGGTTTGTCCGACTCTGCTTTAACACTTATCTCTTCTGGATACTCTTCAAGCTTATTTACTTTACCAGTATCCGAGATAGAAATAGTTTCCTCATTAGTAGGCATTTTATTATAATAGGCTGCTTCTATACTTTCAACCCGTGCAAGTTCACGCTCTAACTCATCCCTGGAGCTATTTTTAGATCCACTCCCAGTACTGGTATCATTTAGTTTTTTGGTTTTATCCATACCTACCCTATTCCCTACATTATAGCTAAATATAATGCTAACCCTTATGATTAAAATTGTCAACTTCCGATATAGTCTGGTTAATATAATATTTGACTATTATCACGCTTTAGAGTAGAATATAAAGGATTGTATTATATATTGAACATCAAGGAGAGTTAAATGTCGAAAGTTAAGGCTGGCGGCTCGAGTAAAAATATTCACAATAATGCTGGGCAGCGCCTAGGTGTAAAAAGATTTGGCGGACAAAAAGTTAGTTCAGGCGAAGTTTTAGTGCGTCAAACTGGTGCAACCAAAATTGCTGGCGAAGGTACTTATATGAGCCGAAATTACACTATACACGCAGCTAAGGATGGCGTAGTAACATTTAAGAAGGTAAAAAAGACGTTATTTACAGGTCGCAATGTACCACGCACACAAGTTACAGTATTGTAATTAAGTATCATAAATGAATTATATTTTTAACCGCTCTTTAGTGAGCGGTTTTAAAAAACACAAAATATAAATAAATACCAGTATAAACCTGGTATTTATTCACGAGGTAGACTATAGCTTTTAGTCACTATATACCTGATCTTACTTCTGTAGATAATCTACCGCCGCATCTAATTGTGGATCACGGTTATTATTAATATCATCAGATGAAAGCTCAACCTTTTTATCAGGCTCTATCCCCTCTTTACTAATATTCTTACCCTTTGGTGTATACCAATTTGCTACCGTAACCTTAAGCATATCACCTTTTGGTAGATCTATCATTTCCTGAACACTACCCTTACCGAATGATTTTTCACCAATTAACGTAGCAGCTTGATGGTCTTTTAACGCTCCCGCAACAATCTCACTAGCACTAGCAGATCCAGAATCAATCAATACAACCGTTGGCATACCATTTAAAATAGCCTGTTTTCCCGATTTTAATGTTTTTGGATTATTAGATTTTCCTTTTTCGCTAACCACATCTTTATCATTTAACCACACTCCAGCAACATCTATACCAGTCTGTAAATAGCCACCGCCATTACCACGTAAATCTAAGATCACACCCTTTACATTTTGATGTTTCATATCTTCAGCTGCAGCTCTAACTTTAGCCGCACTATCTGTACCGAATCGACTTAATTTTATAATACCAATTTCATTTTTTATCTGCGTTTCAATATCTGGAGAGGTAATTTCTTCACGTTTAACAGAAATATCCATACGCTCACTACCACGCCTAATAGTGATTTTAGCAGTAGTACCTACCTCACCACGAACCATCCGCACTATATCTTCAATCGACATATTAGCAGTAGCTTTGTTATTAACTGCTAAAATAATATCTCCAGCTTTTAAGCCAGCTTTTTCGGCGGGAGAATCCTTCAACGGACGCACTACAGTAGGTTTATTATTGCGCATTCCTAGTTCTGCACCAATACCGCCACCTATAGTACCATCTAAGTCTTTTTCTAACTCGCGCGCTTCTTGCTCAGTATAATATTCTGTATAAGGATCTTCGGCTGCTGCGGCTACACCTTTATTCAAGTAGGCTTTTAATTTTTCATTAGAAATATCACCATTATATTTAGATTTAAGCATGTGATAAATACTTCTAGCATCACTAAAATCTGGCGAATCCGACCCTATGACTGGAATTTTCAAGCCAACACGGGAAGCTGCTTCTACTATCAAATTAGAACCGCTAGTACCAGCTAATAGCCCAGCCGCAAGAGCAAAAACAACCGCAAGAATTAAAAATTTAATGCTAAAATTCCGTTTTGATTTAGTATCTTTCTCACTCATCTATACAATTATAGCGCACAAACATGATGTACGCTATAACAAAGCTTTAACGTTTTATATATTAGAAGTAGACGTAAGTAAGACCTGCAGCTGAACGAGTATATTTGCGATATAAACCATCCCAAGCAAAATTATAATCGCTTACAGTAATAGTACCGTCTCCATTTACAGACTCTACATACATAACATGTCCATAATAACCAATGTTCATAACCGCTGCTGCTCCAGCTTTTGGTGTAGAGCCGCTGGAAATACCATGACGGGCAGCCGTTGATGGCCATTCATTAGCGTTTCCTGCGCCATTAAAATGTGGCACATAACGCCCAGTACTATGAATTTTCCATGCCACATAGCTCACGCATTCACGAGTATACAAACCCCAAGGATCGATATAAGCATCTAGCGGGGCACTAGCCCATGCGCCTGGATAGCCTCCGCCGCCTGGCTCACCAGCTGGAATTGACACCTGACTGCTACTACCATTGCTGCGCATGGCAGCCTGGGCTGCACGAGCGTTAGCCTCAGCCTGAGCTGCACGAAGCTGCTCTACGCGCAGATTATTAGCATTTGCCCTTTCGCGGTAGGCATTCTCTTCGCCCTTAGTATCTTCTATAAGTTTTTGCTTCTCAGATTCTTTTGCAGCTAATTGAGCGCGCTGAGCTTTTTGCGTCTCAAGTTCGCGTTGAACAGCCTTCTGCTGACCCTCAAGTTTCTTCTTTAAACGGTTTATTTCATCTACAGTTTCAGTAAGCTTCTTTTGCATAGCAGATTGCTGGCTAATACTATCAACAACATCCGCAATATTACCCTTACTTGCCACCATTTCAAGAGGTGTTATACTCTGTGTAATAGAATATTCAACAATCACATCACCTAATGCATCTTTACTTTCGTCTATTTTGTTCTGACTAGTTTTAATGTCTTTAGATAGTTGATTATATCTAGATTGGCTTTTGGTAATCTGTTCTTGAATTAAACGCGATTGCGATTCTAGCTGCCTAAGTTCTTCCTGGTAAGTGGATGCCATCATGGCTAACTCGTTAGCTTGAGAATTATTCTCATTCGCTTCATTTTGAGCGGATTTTATCTGATCATCGTATTGATCAGCAAAAACAGTTTTACTTAACTGAATTGGCATCGAAACAGTAACTAAAACAGTACAAGCAATATAAGCCGCACGAGCTGCGAGAGACTGTTTCGAAACTGACATTGTGGTGGACTGTAGTTTCATATAATACTATATTACTATAAGCACTTACGTATTGTCAACAAAATGATTATGTTTATAAAAGCAAACTAAATTTTCAAATAACGCCTGGTTGCTAATAATGAAGAAATAATACCAATAATCGCGCCGATTACAATCAATCCAAGTAAAACAAAAGGTGCGTATGCAATTATGATATGCATCGTAGATTCAATCTGAATTCCGTAAGTCTCTAGTTTTACTCGAGACAGCATAAGACCAGAGACCCCTAATCCCATAGCTATTACAGCTGCTATGAATCCATACACAATAGCCTCCACTATGAACGGACCACGAATAAAACCCTTATCAGCACCGATAAGTTTCATCATCTGAATTTCCTCTTTACGATTAAATATAGCCATCCTTATAGTATTAAAGACAACCAACGAAGATATAGTTATAAGGACAATACTAATAACCAACCCCATCTTTTCTGCGAAGTTAACCCAGCGTCCAATACTATCTACAGCAACCCGACGATCACCAGCAAAAGAAGCATCTCTTTTTGGATCTTTATATTTTAAATAAGTTTTATTTTCAGCAGCATATTTTTCGAGAGATACAGTATTATTAACATCTGTTAAATTAACTCTTATTACGCTAGAAAATTTTGTATTCGCTATATTTAAAGCGTTAATAAGCTCAGGGCGATCTTTGTTTGTTTCAATATAATCTTGCCTAGCCTGCTGAGGCGTAATAAATGTAACCGTCTTTACACCATTAAGTTTACTAATGTCATTTTGCATTTTATTTAATTCTTTCTGCGGTGCATCATGTTTGATATATAGAGAAATATCAACCTTATCACGGATTACAGTAGTCGTGTCAATTAAAACATTTCGGGCAATTAATGATACCATTATTACAAAAAGAGTTAGTGTCATCATAGCCGTAGCAGCCGCAGTCAACCAGGCATTACGGCTGAAGTTATGGACACCATATCTACACATACGCACAAAGGTAATCCACTGGCGACGCTTACGCTTTTGTAAGGCAAATTCCTTAGCGGGTATTTTCTTTTTTCGACTCATTGTTTATAACTCCCCTGTACTTGATCACTAGTAATTTTACCATGTTCAAGCACAACCACCCGACGTTTTAATTTATTAACTATCTCGGCATTATGAGTAGTTAGCAGTACTGTAGTACCATATTTATTAATCTTTTCAAGTAATTTTACTATGTCCCAACTATGTTTTGGGTCAAGATTACCAGTAGGTTCATCTGCAACTAAAATTTTTGGCTGACGAACAATAGCACGAGCAATAGCCACACGTTGACGTTCCCCACCACTTAGCTGATGAGGAAAACTCTTCTCTTTACCCTTAAGACCTACTAATTCAATAACTTTTGGAACGGTAGTTTTAATCTCGCGATTTGTCATTCCTGCTATCTCTAAGGCAAAAGCTACATTTTCAAATACAGTACGTTGCGGCAGTAGCTTAAAGTCCTGAAAAACTACGCCTATCTTACGGCGCAATAACGGAATATGCTTATCCTTTAGAGTGTCATAATCAATTCCACCTACAACAATCTTGCCGCTTGACGGCTTTTCTTCACGAGTTAAAAGTTTTAACAATGTGCTTTTACCAGCACCGCTTGTACCTACCAAAATCACAAACTCCTTTGGGCTAATATGTAGACTAACCCTATTTAGAGCAGGATTATGATTTTTATCATAAGTCTTCGTTACCCTATCCAACAAAATCATATACTCTCAGTATAGCATTTTTTTAGGATAAGCGCTAATTAGTCTATTCTAATCTTTTTTATAAATCAGCTTGTAAGTTTGATTCAATATATGCATCTATAAAGCCATCAATTTTACCATCTAACACATCTTTAGCATTTTTCTCTTCATATTTGGTACGTGTGTCTTTTACTAAAGTGTATGGATGCAAAATATAGTTGCGAATTTGTGAACCCCAGTTAGCACTCTCACCTGCCCGTAAATCGTTAATAGTTTCGGCATGTTGCTCAGTCTGAATCTGCGCCAATTTAGATCTTAGAATCTTTAAAGCAGTCTCTTTATTTTGAATTTGGCTGCGTTCATTCTGGATCGCCACCGTTATGCCTGTCGGCAAATGGGTAATTCTAACTGCACTATCAGTTGTATTTACACCCTGTCCACCACGGCCACCACTGCGATATACATCTATACGTAAGTCCTTATCGTTAATATTAACTTCGTCTGCAGTTTCTATTTGCGGCAAAACTTCCACTAAAGCAAAGCTAGTCTGGCGCAAATTATCACTATTAAATGGACTTAAGCGCACTAATCTATGTACGCCATGTTCACTGTGTAATCTTCCATAGGCATATGGACCATTAATCTCTATAACACTAGTTTTTAAGCCAGCCTCATCACCAGAAGAACGCTCCACTATTTTAGTTTCTAAACTAGATTTTTCAGCAAAACGTAAATACATTCTTTCAAGCATTTCAGCGAAATCCTGTGCGTCAGTACCACCTACGCCAGCTGTAATTCTAATTATGGCATTATAGTTGTCATATTTTCCAGAAAAAGCCAGTAGCTTTTTTAAGTTAGTAAAATCCTTTTCCATTGCCGTTAGCTGGTCTCTAAATTCCTTCTCAAGTTCTTCTCCGCCAAGCTCCATTAGCTCGGTAATATCGTTAATTTGCATTTCAAGCGCCAACCACGGCTGCAATGCAGTGTGAATATCTGAGGCTTTTTTATTAAGTTTAGCTGCATGAGATGGATTATTCCAAATTTCTGGCTGTAATAATTCTTGCTCAATTTGTTTTAATTTGGTACGCTCATCATTAATTGAAAGCCCTTCATAAACATGATGGAAATCTGAACGTAATTCATCCAACCTTTTATGAATCTGATCCATATTTAACATCCTCTGTTTTGGTATTATTTTTATCATTAGATTCAGAAATTTTAGGTAATGTATCGTTGATTAGGTTTGAATTATCAATTCTCTGCAATCTACGAACCAAAAACGGATGAGATGAAAACGTCTGTGAAAATCGATTAAATGATGAGTCCGTCTTGTAAACTTGCCACTGCTGAGCTAAATCATTAAATGACTTAGCCATATCTGGTCCGATATGTACGCACACTAGTGCTCGCTTCACCTGCTCTTTACTCTTTAAATAAGCTAGAGCTAGTCTGTCAGCTGTAAACTCAGACCGACGCCCCCAAAAATCAAGTATCCAACTGAATAAAGACCCAAGACCAGGCATAAATCTAAAAATACTAGAATAGGTGCCCATTTTGGTATGACCATATTTAATATGCGCCATCTCATGTACAATGATTGCTTTTAGCTCATCGTCAGCAGCGTAGCGTATCAAACCAGAATTTAGCACAATCGTATACGGCTTCATGAAACCAAAAGCAAAAGCATTCATCACTGGATCTTGAGTTACCATGATTTCTACTTCAGGCATCTCTAAATCTTTTGCAACCTTGTTAGACCAGTTTCTTAGCCATACGCAATCGCTATATTCTACCTGCAAGGCGTTTCCTAGATAAGTTTGGCGCATTATCCTAATAGAAACCAGTAATAATATAAATCCTGCTATACCAGTTAGTAAAAAGATTATATTTTGCGTAAAGAATGATTCGAACTGCGAAAAACCGTTTTCATCAATTTCATGTGCAGTATATAATGCGGCTATAAATCCAAGCGAAACTGTAGCGATTATAATCGTAATACAAATAATAACTGATAGCCAAAAAACTATATAGTCACTTTTTTTATTGGCATCTTTTACTATTTGCGGTACATTCATATTGTTTCTCCACTCTTCAATAGATCAACAGCATTGATAAACTTTTTGCCTCTATCTTGATAATTTTTAAACATTCCAAAACTTGCACATGCTGGACTAAGGATAACTACATCACCAGGACTAGCTGCGGCAGCGGCTTTAGATACAATTTCAAACATTGAGCATCGCTCCAAATTGACATATTTTACTATACCAGCATCTTTTAAAAATTGTTCAATTCTATTTGCTTCATCGCCCATTAATATAATTTGACGAATATTACTTTTCTTTATTTCTTTTACTAAATCAGTGAAATCACCACCCTTATAAGATCCACCAAGGATTAGAACCTTTGGCGAAGTAAATGATTTAATTGCAGCAATTGCACTACCTGGCGTTGTTGATATACTATCATCATAAAATTTGACATTATTAATTTCGCTAACATATTTTAATCTGTGCGGCAATCCTGTAAATGATCGTAAGCCCTCGGCGAACTGATTATCTGAAATATCTAATTTTAGTTCAAGCACAGCACTCATGGCAGCGCAAGCATTCTCTAGGTTATGCTTACCAGGTAATTTAACACAGCTAATCGGGCAAATTTTACGGTCGTTTGTATAGAAAAAATCATCTTTAATATACACAAGTCCGTCATCTTTAATACCATAACGATGTATATTATTTAGATAATCACCCTTAGTTGTTTGATCTAGAGTGGCGAGTGTAACTGAAGCAATTTTTTGACTAAATGGATTTGAAGGATGATAAATACAGATATCATTCAAATTCTGCCAGCGCCGAATATTAGATTTAGCCTTAAGGTAATCTTCAAAATCAGTGTGAACATCTAGATGGTCAGGCTCTATCATTAAAACAACAGCTATATGCGGAGAATATTTAATATCCCAAAGCTGAAAGCTACTCATCTCATAAACCACAAAATCCTCTGGACGTATATCTGGCAAAACCGATAATGCCGGCACGCCAATATTCCCAACTAAATGAACCTTCTTACCAGTCGCACGTAAGATACTTGTTATAAAACTTGAAGTAGTACCCTTACCTTTAGTTCCTGTTACTCCTATAATCGGTGCTTTGCATTTGGCAAAAAATTCATTGGTAGCAGACCATACTAATTTAGCTTTTTTAATTTTTAAAGGGCTAAGCCCAGCAGTTCTAATAACCATATCAAACTGACTCATATCATCATATGCACCATCACCAGTAATATACTTTGCGTCGCTTGGTATATCTATATCTTCACGTTCATCTACAATTGTTAAGTCATTGCCTGGTTTGTTGAAATATTTATAATTTTGCTTTCCCTCTAAACCATATCCTGCTATTGCTATTTTCATCTTTAGAGCTCCTTTTTATATAAAGGTTGAATTATTTTAGCTAAATCAGCAGGCTTAGCATGTTCACCAGATCCAACCATCGCTAATGACCAAGTATCAGCATCAATAAATTGACGAGCTACCTCTATCATATCACTAAATTTTACTTTCTTAATTCGCTCTGGAATATCATCATATTTATAGACTTTATCCGTTGGAAAATAATATCCAGTGTAATAACTTAAAATCATGCCAACTGTCTGAGCATTCATTTGATATCGCCCAAGCATATAACTTTTAGCCATTTCTAAATCAGATTTCTTAACATCGCCACTAAGAACCTTTTTCAATTGATCGTACATAATATCAAAAACCTGCGCTGCAGTTTCATGGTTAACTTCTCCGCCAAAATCCCAACTAGAAAAATATGGATATTTAGCTGTCGTACTAAACATTCCATAAGCCAAGCCACGTTTTCTAGCAGTACCAAAAATATAAGAATGCATAGTTCCAGTTAAAATATGATTCAAATGCGACATAGCTACATATTCTTCATCAGAAAGAACTTTTGGCAAAATCATTGACCAACCAAACTTAATATTTGATGACTCTTTGCGCTTTATTAAAGTAGGCTTCGCAGAATGTAATTTATCTACAGGCACAGAAAAACGCTCGCCCTTTGGCAAATTCCATCCTTCCAGATAACGCTTAATGGCGCTTTTACGACCATGCATACGCCCCGCAATTGCAAACCGCATATTATTGCTAGTATGAGTTCGTTTATAATGCTCTTCTATATCATCTAAGGTAATATTTGGTATAGTTTTAAGGCGCTCAGACATGGTCAAAATATCTTCACCAAGTAACTGTTGTATCTTAATCCAAAGTAAATGTAAGTGACTATCTAAATAACCCGTTAATTCGCTCTTAACATTCCCCTTTTCTGCCTTAAGTTCAGTTTCGTTAAAACGAGGGCTACAGATTGAGAGTTCTTGTAGCTGTAATATTCTCTCCCACTCAAAATCGGCACATTCTGCCGCATAAACCATGCTAACATCACTAGTAAATGCATTATGATAGGCACCATTCTTTGTAAACTCAGCCTCAAATTCATGTTCGTCTTTATATTTAGCATTAGCACCAAAAGCCATATGCTCCATAATATGAGCGGTTTCATATATATCTTTACTGCGAGTGAAACGATTACCTGCTCTAAATTGGAACTCAAAATTCATCACTGTAGCATCAGGTACATCAATTAACAGACCTCGCGCCCCATTACTTAGGCGAATCTCTTCAACAGTATGTTTCATAACTTACCTGCGATTCTTTTTGCGATTTTGACGTTGCGCTTTTTTCTTTTTACGAGCAACATTCTTAGTATGATTTTTTTCAGCGGTGGTTTTATCCTTTTTGATTTTACCGAAATCATCATCACTAACATGAGTTACGCTAGTAGCCTCGTTAACCCCTTGTTCAACTGCTGTTTCTGCTAAACGAGTAAGTTCAGTTTCATATTCATCATCTACATTTTTAGCCTTAATATCTGTTGGATGAACGCGCATAATAATACGTAATGTTTCCATCCGTAACGCTTCTTGTAGCCCTTCAAATAGTTTTTGCGACTCCACTCTATATTCGACCAACGGATCCCTTTGACCAACACCTCGCCAGTGAATTCCTTCGCGCAAATGATGCATATTTTCAAGATGTTGCATCCAAAGTTGATCAAGAACCTCCATATAAACTTCGCGCTCAAGCTTACGTAAAGTTTCGGGAGTAATTATTTTCTCTTGCTCAGCATACAAATCTTTAGCAGCCTTAAGCGCTATATTGTATCGCTTTTTGTCGTTACGTTCAGCACCAATTTTTTCAATTTTATCACTACCAATTGGGAATAATGCATCAAACTCCTCGGCAAATTTTTTATTATTTTTAGCGGGCACAACTGTTAGGCTTTTTATAGCCTCGCGAATTAGGCGGTTAATCTCATTCTTGATATCATCGCCCTCTAAAATCTTACGCCTAATAGCATAAACAACTCGACGGTGACGGTTAATAACATTATCGTATTGAACAACATTTTTACGAGTATCAAAATTATAGCCTTCTACACGCTTCTGAGCAGCTTCTAAAGTCTTACTTACGGCTCTATTTTGAATCGGAGTATCTTCATCCACGCCTAGACGATCCATTAAAGATGCTATTCTTTCACCCTGGAATATTCGCATTAAATCATCTTCTGTTGATACATAGAATTGCGTCTCACCTGGATCACCTTGTCGCCCGCCACGACCGCGCAACTGATTATCAATTCGGCGTGACTCATGACGCTCTGAGCCAATAACCACCAAACCGCCAAGTTCTTTTACGCCTTCACCAAGCTTAATATCCGTACCACGACCAGCAATGTTTGTAGCTAATGTAATAGCTCCTTTTTCGCCAGCCTTAGCAATAATTGATGCCTCACGCTCATTATTCTTTGCATTTAAAAGCTCGTATTTTATACCTTCTTTATCAAGCCATTTGGCAATTAGTTCGTTCTTTACGATTGAACCAGAACCAACCAGAACTGGTCTGCCCAATTTATGATATTCCTTAATAGCTTCTGCAACAGCCTTTAGCTTTGCTTTTTCTGTCTTAAATATCAAGTCTTCCTTATCTATACGAGCAATAGGTTTGTTCGGTGGAATCTGTACTACATCAAGTGAGTAAATTTGTTGAAACTCTTCAGCTTCAGTAAACGCCGTACCCGTCATGCCGCTAAGTTTTTTATACAAACGGAAGAAATTCTGGAATGAGACGGTTGCTAAAGTCATACTTTCGTTCTGCACTCTAACCTGTTCTTTCGCTTCAATAGCCTGATGCAAGCCTTCAGAATATCGACGCCCATGCATCAAACGACCAGTATGCTCATCAACAATAATAACTTCGCCATCAGTTGTAACAACGTAATCCTTATCTCGCTTGAATAAAGTTTCAGCTCTTAATGCTTGGTCCATATGATAAACACTTCGCACATTATCTGGTGTGTATAAGTTTTTTATACCAAGCATATTCTGCACTTTTTCAACACCCTCATCACTCAAGCTAACAGAGCGGCGTTTTTCATCAAGAATATAGTTAACTTTATCGGCTGCAACTTTATTAGCGATTTTAGCAAAATTAATATAATTATCAGGATTATCTTCAGCAGGAGCGCTAATAATAAGCGGTGTACGAGCCTCGTCTATCAATATTGAATCCACCTCGTCAACTATCGCAAAATTTAGTTCGCGCTGGCGTAATAATTCAACATCATTAACCATGTTATCACGCAAATAATCAAAGCCGAACTCATTATTTGTCCCGTAAGTAATATCAGCGCTGTAAGCCTCTTTTCTGCCAACTGGACGAAGTTTACGCATTTTTTCATCATCATGCGCTTCATTATCATAATCAGGATCGTATATAAATGACGCGTCATTTATAATCACACCAGTTGTCAAGCCCAAAAAATTGTACAACTCTCCCATCCAACTAGCGTCACGCTGCGCCAGATAGTCGTTTACAGTAACAACATGAACACCCTTACCTTCAAGAGCATTTAAATATACAGGCAAAGTAGCTACCAAAGTTTTACCTTCACCAGTTTTCATTTCAGCTACATTACCTTCATGAAGTACCATTCCACCGATCATCTGAACATCAAAATGTCGCATGCCAAGTATACGACGACTAGATTCACGCACTAAAGCAAATGCATCTGGCAAGATTGTATCAAGGGTTGTTTTTTTATCACTAAGCTTTTCTTTTAGAATATTGGTCTGGTCTGCCAATTCTTTATCATCCATTTTTTGATATTTAGATTCAAGCTCGTTGATTTCTTTAACACGCTTTTCCAAATTCTTAATAATACGACGCTGTGGATCGCCGAATACTTTCGATAGCACTTTCTGCCTACTAACCATAAAGTTTCCCTCTCAATTTTCTGAATCTATAAAACTGATATATATTATACACTTTTACTGCTCAACTTTAAATAGCGGGGTAGCCAAAACAGCCCCAAGAATATTATCCCAGGGCTGTAAAGTTTATTTGAATCATTAAGTCTATTGTTGCTCGCGGCGGAAACTACGCTTAAATCTAGCCATTATACCTTGTTTGCCAACATGAGCAAGACGGGTTTCTTTATATTTACGTAGTTGGCCAGTCAATTTAGCCTCCACAATATCAACGGCAGCTAAAGCATTCATAGTAGTATCTTTAGCGGTAATAACCTTTTCTGGCACTGTTAGTACAATTTCTACTTCGTATTTATTGCCATCCTTTTGATCAATCTTCTCAATACGAACAGCAGCTTTCACACTCTTGCGAGCATGACGCGGGAGATAACGATCAAGTGTACCAATTTTTTTAGTTACATACTTTTTAGTTTTTTCATCAACATCATACTTAATACCGGTGATTGTTAATGCTTCAATCATGCGTCCTCCTTTAGACATACATGGTTTTATTTACTTATTCATTATACCATATTTACTTATAATTTATGTTTATCGAAATATTTATATATATTTTCGGTTCTGCATGTACTGCTGCAGAACTTCTGGCACAGCTAATGTGCCATCCTCATTTTGAAAGTTTTCCAAAATAACTACCAGTGAACGCGCTAAGCTTACAGCGGTACCATTCAATGTATGAGCCGTCTCTATAGAACCATCCTTACGGCGTACACGTATATTTAAATTACGTGCCTGAAAATCAGTACAGTTAGAACAACTAGTTAACTCACGATACTTTTCATCAGCAGGCGACCAATATTCTATATCATATTTTTTAGCTGCTGGGGCGCCTAAATCTCCAGCGGCAATATTCACCACACGATACGGTATACCAATTGCCTGCCACAACTCTTCTTCAAGAGAAAGAATCCTTTCATGCATATCACGACTTTGTTCTGGCAAACAGTACATATACATTTCTAATTTATTAAATTGATGTACCCTAAAAAGACCCCTAGCATGCTTACCATAAGTGCCAGCTTCTTTACGGTAACATGGACTATAGCCAACATAAAACAACGGTAAATCATTTTCTTCTAAGATCTCATCAGCATGATAACCAGTCAGCGGTGCTTCTGCTGTACCAATCAGAGTTAGATCCTCACCTTCAATAAAATACTCATTACCACTAGCATCACCCTTTGGAGCAAAACCCGCTCCTTCCGCTACTCTAGTATTCACCATATGAGGTACTGTCAAAAATTTAGCGCCCTTATTAATCAAAAAATTAAGCGCAAATTGCATGATTGCATTTTCTAGCAAGGCTAAATCACCTTTTAGATAATAAAATTTAGCACCTGCCGCTTTTGCGCCACGTTCAAAATCAACCCAATCATGCTTAGTAGCAAAATCAAGATGATCAATTGCTCCAACAGGTTGTCCGCCGTGTCTTTTAACTTCTACACTATCATCCTCACCACCAAGTGGAACATCTTCAAAAGCTGGGTTAGGAATTGACCGCATTTTTGCATCAAAATCAGATTGAACAGATTTATATTCAGTCTCCAAATTTGCAAGCTCAGATTTTACATGTTTACCTCTCGCTAGAAGTTCTTCGCTGGGTTTTCCTAAAGATTGCTTAACCTCCGCTGCAATTAAATTCCTCTCGGTACGTAAAGCGTCAACCTTTTTCTGAAGTTCACGGCGGTTATCATCAATCTGCAAAAGTTCTGCTATCGAAAGATTGTAACCTTTATTTTCAGCTGATTTTTGTACATGATCAGCATTATCTCGAATATAGTTAATATCTAACATACAATCATTATAACACTAAAACTCATCTATTCAGTACGCAGTGCTTCAATCGGATTGAGCTTTGCCGCTTTACGACTTGGTAAAAATCCCGCAATAATAGCTACTACAATTAATAGTGCGATCACACTTACGCCTGCAATAGGCTGAAATACCAAAAGGTCATAATTTCCAAATCCTATAGTTTTAGATATACAAGGATTCAACATTGACCCAGTAAACCATGCACCGATAACACCAAGAGTACCGCCTAAAAACCCAACCCAAGCAGCTTCATATCTGAATAGCCTCCCTATATCTCGTCTTGATGCACCTAGAGCTTTCATTAAACCAATTTGCTGAGTACGCTCCAAAACTGAAATATATTGTGTGTTCACTATGCCAAATATACTAACAACAAGTGCTAAAACACCAAAACCAAGCACTATACTCTGCAACAAGTTTACAAATATAAATAGCATTCCTTGAATATCATTCGCAGTCATTACGTTCAAGCCTTCAGATTTTAATTTTTGTTTTACGTCTTCTGGATTTTTGCCGTCCGCTACAGTTGCCATAATTGTTATGTATTTTTTATACTGATCAGTACCTAAAGTACTAAATTCAGAGAGCTCTTTAGCAGAGTCAGGGCTAATATAAGTACGTGAAATATTACCAGTTTGATCAGGAGTCTTTTTTACTACCGAAACAATAGTAAAATTCTTATCCATAATTTTTGGTTCGGTAATTTCACGTACACCATCTTCACCTCGTTCAGCATAAACTTTAGCAATCTCATCATTGCTAATCCCTTGAGGTATTTGCTCAACTCTAAGAGTTATTTTACTACCTATCAAACTTTGTGCCGAAACTCCAAGAGATTCAGCATAATCATCTGGTATAGCAGCCTCGCCATCCTTTAGCTGAAGACCTTTTTCCAAAGTCTTTCCAGCGGCAGCCTCCAAGCGAATTGCACTATCTCGCATTACTGTTTCGCTAACATATTTTTTATCTGGCTTTGCACTAAAAGTCATATATTTTGGCTGAACTTGATACATTGGCTCAACATTCTTTAAGTCTTTTCTAGAGCGCAATCTTTGCAATTCTTGATCAGTAACAGCTTTAAAATTATGACCATTATATATACCAGAATCTGGATCATATTCATGTAGTTTTCTACCAGACCCAGTAGTAAAGTTTTCATCACTTTTTGTAATTACCAACCCTTTTGGATCAATATTTCCAGACACAACACGGCTTACATACTGGCGAGCACCTTCACCCGCCATTAAACTAGCAGTAATAGCAAAACCTCCGACCGCGATGGCTACACTGGTTAAAAATGTACGCATTTTTGCACGCCGTAAATTACGACTCGCACGAGCTACTATATCTAAAGTTCTCATTTCTTTGACTCCTCTGTGCTTTGACTTACAATTTTTCCATCTTTAATATTTATAACCGTATTACAACGCGATGCTAATTCCTCATCATGGGTAACAATAATTAAGGTTGCACGATTTTTCTTTTGATAATCAAACAATAGATCCTCAATAACTTTTGAAGTTACAGAATCCAAATTACCAGTTGGCTCATCTGCGAATAAAATTTCAGGCTCACCAACGATCGCTCGAGCTATCGCAAGTCTCTGCTTTTGACCTCCAGAAAGATCTTTTGCACGAGATTTAATTTTATCACCCAAATCAACCGACTGCAAAGCCTGTTCAATTAATTTCTTGCGCTTTCTAACTGGTACACCAGCTGTTTCCAGAGAAAGACTAACGTTGTTATAACAACTCTCTCCGCCTTCTACGAAAAAACTTTGAAAAATAAACGCCATCTTACTAGCCCGAAACCTATCTGTAGCTCGCGGCTTTAGGCGTAAAATGTCTTCACCATCGACCAAAACCTGACCCTTTTGTGGTTTATCAAGCCCAGAGATTGCATGCATGAGGGTCGATTTTCCAGACCCAGATTTACCTAAAATCGCCACGCTCGTATTACTAGGGATTGTGAGATTTATATTATCTAGCGCAATAAAGGCATTCTTTTTATTATAGATCTTCGTTACGTTTTTAACTTCTATCATGATCTATATCCTCATTTTTAAAATTAACTGGTCCGTAAATTTTAATATGCACTGGCGAATCTACACAATAAAATAATGTGGAATTTTTACACGGTTTGTTTCGATTTAATAACTCTATTTCCAAGGTATCGCCATCACGAACAATTTCGATTTTAGGCTTTTCAGAACCTTTATAGTTAATATATTCAGCCTCAACTCGTAAATTTGAAGAAGGAATAATTTCACTAGTCATGTGATTACCTTCTAATTCTACATATTTTACGCCTTCTACATTGTTAGGTAATTTCGCATGAATAACTTTTGTTAATCTTTGTCTATCTTGCACTACTTCATTAGATAGTTTACTGCCAGTTATAACCATACCAGCTATACTTAAGACACCTATTACAGATGTAATAACCAGTGTAATTAATACAGCTTTAGTAAATTTCATCCTAGCTACACTAAATGTTAGTACGCCGAACATTTCCACTGCCATAATTCCAGCAATTATTAATGATATAAGTAATCCCCAAGCCCATGGCTGCGCATGAGTAAATTCATTAATGAATGGCATTGCCATAATTCCCGTAATTGAACCTACCACCAAAACAGCTAGAAGTCCAAGTGTTGTGAAAAATAGTCCAAGAGCCAAGCAAATACGTAAAATCTTTGCTAATGTTTCTTTAGCACGATATTTTGATTCACTATTATTAGCAGCTTTCTTTAAAGAATCTAAAGTTACTGGTTCGCCGCGCATCTGTAATTTTTCTGCCGCAGTCTTTGCCTCGGGTAAACTAATCCAAATTATAATATATGCTAAAAGCGCTGTACCAAAAGTTATAAATGGTGAGATTATAAATAACAATCTTACCCATAGAGGATTGATACCCCAGTAAGCCGCAATCCCAGCACAAACTCCACCAAAGATTGCATTATCGGTGTCGCGCATTAAACGTTTGGCAGGTGAATTGCTTGGCGTTAAATTAGCTTGACTATCTTCAGTAGATTCACTATCCGAAAACTCTTTAGGTAGACCCATTTTGGAGCGTAAATCTTCCACATCCGACATAGTTATAATACCATTACTCTGAACGCCACGCTCACCAAGTAACTCAACCATGCGAGCTTCAATTTCATACATCGTATCCTCTGAACCCATCATTTGCTTAATTTCGGATAGATATTTTTGTAGAACTTCTTTTGCATCCAATTCAATATCATAAGGCGTTTTCGCCAGATGAATACGTGTTATTTCTTTCATTTTTTAAATCCTTTCTCCAAAGCTTTTAGCGTTAAATTTAGTTTTTTTAGATGATTTTTTAGCTCCCGACAAGTGTATTCGCCAAGTTCAGTTGTTTCATAATACTTGCGCGGTGGGCCTTGTTCAGACTCCTGCCATTCATATTTTAATAGACCATCTTTATACAAACGACTTAGTAACGGATATACAGTCCCCTCAACTACCACCATTTCCGCTTCTCTTAATACTTTAATTATATCGCCAGTATAATGTGGATGCTGCGCGCAAATTACCAATACGCAATAAGCAATAAAGCCCTTGCGTAACTGAATAGATAAATTATCAGCGTAACTAACAGCCTTTTGATGCTGCTGATCAGTTCCAGCTGTATTATCTTTATTATTACTATCTTCTTCCATAGTTCTATGTTATACAAAGTAGTAAGTATTGTCAAGTATTAATAAATATTTTATGTATCGTCAATACTAAGGCTAAATCTAATTTGCACTAATAAAATTAGTAGCTAAAGCTATAAGTAGTAATACCCCTACAATCACTCTATACCAAATAAATACCGAGTAGTCATGTTTAGCTACGAATTTTAGCAACCAAGCCACAGAAATATAAGCTACAACAAAAGAAATTAAGGTTGCAATTATAGTTGCAGTCCATCCCACGCTAGACCCTATAGCAGAATGCTTACTTATTATCTGTAAAATACCCGCTGCCGAGAGAGCTGGTATACTTAAGAAAAAGCTAAGTTTTGTAACAGCCACTCTATCAAAATTACGCAATAAACCAGCCGACATCGTCGCACCACTACGGGATACGCCAGGTATTAACGCCAAACACTGCGCTATTCCAACCACTAACGTATCACGCCAAGTTATATCTTCTTCATGTAGATTTTGCTTAGCCTTTTTATCTGCCCACCACATAACTAAACTCCATAGAATTAAGGCTATTGCAACAAACCATAAACTACGCAAAACCGTTTCAATCTCATCTTTAAATAAGATACCGACTATAGCTATAGGTATAGAACCTATTATTATAGCCCAGCCATATTTATAATCACTATTTTTGCGATATTTATTTACAAATAAACCACGTATCCATGCCATTAAAACCCGCGAAATATCTTTCCAAAAATAGACCACAGTCGCCAAAACTGCACCACTTTGAATAATTGCAGTAAATGCTGTAATACTAGAATCACTAATAGAGTACCCTAGCATTTTTTCAGCTATAGTTAAATGTCCCGTACTGGATATAGGTAAAAACTCAGTAATACCTTCAATTACACCCAGAATAATAGCGTGCCACACCTGCATATATCTTATTTTAGCACATAGTTTAGTTTAAATTTAGATTAGAATAAATTGCTTTAGTAGATTCATCAATTTCATGCTTTAAATGAGGAAAAGGCACACCCTCACGTGCAGTTACACCCTCAAAAGTCCAAAAAACACGCTCTGAATATCCCCAACCACAAGTAGGAGGCATTCCGTATTCCAACATTTCCACAAAATCAATATCAAGCATCATTGCTTCATCATCGCCAGCATCACGCATCGCCTGCTGTTCAGTAAAGCGATTAAGTTGATCAATCGGATCATTTAACTCAGAATAGCCATTACCTAGCTCGGTACCAGCAATTACAGGCTGAAAACGCTCAACAGCGAGAGGATTATCTACATTAGATTTAGCTAAAGGCGAAATAAATTTTGGAGTATTTACAAGCCAAACTGGTCCAGCAACATCCTTGCGGATATTTTTCCAAAGCTTGTCAATTCCTCGTGGAATTGAATCAGTCTTTTTAACTTCAAGATTATTTTCCTTAAGTTTTTTAGTAACCTCTTCTATAGTTGTATTATATACATCAATATCATAATGTTTAGCAATTACTTTGGCATAATCCCAAATTTCCCACTCTCTGTCCATGTCGATATCAAATCCTTTAATATTGAACTTAAGCGTACCAAAAGTTTCCTTGAGAACATATTTATACATATCCTCCATAAAGCTACGCCCCTTCTGCCAGTCCCAGTAGGCAGCATACCACTCCATAGCAATATGTTCAGGTAAATGTTCATCTGAATAACTTTCATTTCTGAAACGTGGACCTAAATCATAAACCTTTTCAAAACCAGCGCCAATCAATCTTTTTAGCGGTAGCTCCTGGCTAATTCGCAAATAAAATTGTTGCTTATCCAAAGCGTCCATATAAGTTACAAATGGGTTAGCATCAGCACCTCCAGTCGTGTATTCAAGGACTGGCGTGTTAATTTCAATAAATCCATTATTATTCAAGAAGTCGCGGGTCGCCTGCCAAAATTTGCTACGGCGAATAAATCGCTGGCGAACTTCTTGATTAACATTCATATCAAGATATCGACGGCGGAAACGTTCTTCTTTATTCTCAAGTTTTTCTGGTATAGGTCTAAGTGACTTTGTTAATAAACGCAACTCACGAACGCCAACAGATATCTCACCTGTCTTAGTTTTTATAACAATACCAGTTGCCTGCAAATAGTCTCCAGAATCTAGCAAAGATAATTGCTTCATACCTAGAGTACCGCGCTTAGCATCCAGCTCAGTTACATCTGGACCATGCAAAAATAACTGAACCTGCCCACTTGAGTCTCTTAAAACTATGAAAGCTAATTTACCAAATTTACGCAGATTCATCACGCGTCCAACTACGGACACTTCTTTACCTTCTAGATTTTCAAAATCATTAACAATCTGATAGCATGTATGTGTGCGCTCGCTTCTAGCTGGATATGGATCTATACCAAGCTTTTGTAGTTCTTCTAATTTGCGTAATCTTTCATTTCTGTAGTCTTGTAATGTTGCCATAATTAGGTTAAGTATACATCAGATAATAACTTACCTCAAGCATACAGATTAAGTATATAGTTACTATTATTAGCTATTTAATGGAAATAACTTTGTATTCTAGTTTACCTTTAGGTGTATTTATTTCTACTATATCATCAACTTTTTTACCCATCAAAGCTACACCTATAGGCGATTCATTGCTTACTTTTCCTTCAAGAGGATCAGCCTCAACTGGACCAACAACAGTATAAACTGCAGTCTTAGAACCTGTCATAAGCTCAACCACAGAACCCAAGCCAACCTGACCACTTATTCCACCCTTAATGATAGCCGCATTCTGTAATATATTTTCGATCTCTGCGATACGGGTTTCAACTATACCCTGCTCTTCACGTGCAGCATCATATTCAGCATTTTCACTTAGGTCGCCATAATCGCGTGCTTCAGCAATCTTTTCAGCAATTTCACCACGTCGACCCTTTAGTGTTTCAAGTTCGTCTTTCAGCTCATTTTTACCAGCTTCGGTAATCTGATACACCTTATTCATATTAATTCCCCTTCATTTAACAAGTTATTATAAAGCCTGGTCAATCTATTGTGAAATAGTATCAAATAGCTCGTCTTGTGTCAATAAACTAACTTCACCCGTTGAACGTAACTTATGTTCAAAATTACCAGTCTTAATTAAACGATCACTAACAGTAACCATATGTGGAATACCCATTAATTCTCCATCGGTAAATTTTTCGCCAGGGCGTACATCGCGGTCATCATAAATAACCTCTATACCTTTGATTTTCATTAATTCATAAAGCCTATCAGCTTCTTTAATGGCATCTCCGCTGCCAATACTAACTAAGTAAACTTTAGCCGGAGCAATATCAACAGGCCAAACCAACCCTTTTTCGTCAGAAAGTTTTTCAGCAATCACACCCATAATCCTGGTTATACCTATTCCATAAGAACCTAAAAATATTGATTTCTGTTCACCTTTTGAATCAGTATAATACAGCTCCATTTCATCAGTCTTTTGACTTCCAAAATTAAATATATTACCAACTTCCGCCGTTCTTTTACGGATATATGGTTCGCCTGTTTCTGGAGATATATCACCATCGCGCACCAGCTTAATATCAAAGAATTGATCTGGCATAGGTACGTCTCTCTCCCAATTAACATTATAGGCATGTTGCCCCGTTTTATTAGCTCCAGTTTCAAAATTAACCATATCACGGCATGAATCATCAACGATTAATCTAATATCTGGACCCATAGGTAAATTATATAAGCCAGAAAAACCGAGTTTAGCACCAGTAGCCTCTTCAACAGAATCTGCAGAAGCTAGTTTTAACCATTCTACATCAGCTACTGTTTTTAATTTATCTTCATTGATAGTATAATCAGCACGCACTACCGCTAAAATTAAGCCTCTATCAGTATCATAAAACATTGATTTAGTACTTGATGTTATTGGAATATCCAATGTCTTAATAAGAGATTCGGCTCCAATAACAGATTCATCATCAAGAATCTCTAGCTGCTTTAAAGACTCATTAGCGGCGGGATTAGCAGATGCCTTGACTGGCGCAATTTCTGCATTATAAGCAATATTCATACTTGGTACTATATAGATATCATCTTCACCTGCATCACAAACAGTCTGGAATTCGTGGCTAAATTTAGTAAACGCACCGCCAGAAGCAAACGTAACATATGTATCATCACCAACACCCAAGCGTCTGTAACACTGTTTATAAGCCTCCATGACTTTATGATAATATTCTTCTAGATCTTCTTTAGTAGCATGAAATGAATACATATCCTTCATAACAAATTCGCGCCCGCGCATAATGCCGCTTTTTGCACGCAATTCATTACGCATTTTATTTTGGAATTGATATACACTAACTGGCAAATCTTTATAGCTGCGGATAAACTGGCGCATCATATTAACAATTGGCTCTTCGTGACTCCAACCCAAACCAACTTCTGTATCATCTTTTAGTTTAGTTTTAAACCAGATATCAACAATATTATCATTCCAACGATTAGTTTTTTCCCAGACTTCCTTACGCTGAAGGTTTGTCATAAGTAATTCTTTGCTGCCAATTTTATTCATTTCTTCACGAACAATGCTTTTGATATTTTCGACAACTTTCAAACCCAAGGGCAAAAATGCATAGACTCCAGCCATCTCTTTTGCAATAAATCCAGCTCTAATTAATAGCTGTGCGTTCTTTGAGACCTCTCCAGATGGAGATGTCTTATTAGTCTTAGTAAATAGCTCTGTCCTTCTCATAATATACTTATTATACCAAAACTATCTACCTACAGTGAAAGGTACTGCAAATAAAAGCAAGAAAGCTACCGTATTCTGTAACATATGCAGAACTATACTAGCCCATAAATTATCAGTAGCTGCGCGCAACCACCCAAGGGTAATACCAAGTACAAAAGTAGCCAAAGCTACATTCCACTGTAAATCAGTCAAAAAACCAACTCCCAAATGCATTACGCTAAAAATAAATGCAGTAATAAATACAGTCGGTACTACTGAAAAATAACGACGTATCTTACCAAACAAATACCCTCTAAATAAGGTCTCTTCTGCGACTGGAGCTAAAACAGCCAAAGTAAAATAAACTAAAATTAGCTCAAATTGTGTAGTGATTGTTGAAGGATTAAATCCAACTTGCTGCCTCTGTTCAATATTAAAACCAGGTATAAATTGCTTAATCAAATACATAACTCCAAATATGCAGAGTAACGATGCAAAATAAGCAATTGGCGCTAAACCTACATCTACCCAGTTTGGTAGTTTTCTTTTTATACCTAGATCTTTTATCTCTGTTTTATCATGAAATAATTTATAAGGAAAATAGATAGCTATAGTAATTGTAACTGCATAAATAAAAACAGATGCTAAAGTTTGTGCAACGTTAGCATTACCTAGCCAATCTCTATGACCAGAGCGAACTATCAATCCTATAATTGCGCTAATTATGTAATTTATCGCCACAAATACTGTAATAACCCAAATACAGTACGCCACACACATGCCAATTCTAATATGTGGAGGTTTTTTAGATCGATTAATTTTATTATGAATAGAATTTTTTATAGAATCTTTCTTGTGCATAATTATTTTAACTTAGTAAAATCCAAATAAGTTATTACCACCATTAGAGCAAGTAAAATTATCATACCTATCGCTTGGATATTTTCTTCACTTTCTTTAGTTAATACTTTCCCGCGCAGCTTATAAATAGTCATAACAAGCCAACGTCCACCATCAAGCGCTGGTATAGGCAGAACATTCATAACGGCTAAACTTATAGATATTATAGCCGCCAAAAATAATATCATCTGCAATCCCATCTGACCAGCTTGTGGAAAAATTACACCCAAAATCCCTACTGGACCAGTGACACTTTGACTAACTTCATTTAGCTTCTGAGATGCTCCATTGCGTACAATCTCGCTTGAATTAAATTTATCAACCATACCAGTCACCAACTTACCCAGTATATTTCCAACCCCCGTAAAGGTCATACCTGTAAATTGTAATGTCGTACCCACACCTACAATAGGTGCCGACCATGTACTGTAAAGCATCTCGCGCGCCTTACGTTCACCCATAGCTATACCAAGTTTTTCTCCTTTACCAATAGGCGCAACTTTAGTAATTTTATTACCTGAGCGCTCAATTTCAATAGTAATTTTATTAGAATTATCTGAACTCTCTTTGATTAATCTAGATACAGCAGTAGCAGATTCTACCTTTTGATTATTTACCCTAATAAGTTTATCGCCAGTTTTTATATCATTTTTTTCAGCGATAGATTTTGATACAACTGAAGCGATACTAACCTCACCTGGCTCAAGTATAACGGTTCGAGAATCACCATTTATAGAAAATTGATTATCTATAATCTTAGGTAGTCCTATCCAAGCTAAAACAGTTAAAATTAAAGCAGCAACTAGCCAATTAACAGCTACGCCTGCAAATAAAATTTTAGTTTTTGCCCAATAACTAGCGGCGCCATAATCACCTTTTCTATTAGAAGCATCGTATTCACCTTTCATGCGCACATATCCTCCAAGAGGAAGCCAGTTTATACGGTACTCAACATTTTTGCCTAAAAAGCTCTTCTTAACTTTTTTTCCAATTGCCTTTGGTGGAAAGCCAAGAGCATATTCTTCAACAATAACACCGTTTCGGCGCGCTACAATCGCATGACCAAGCTCATGAGCCGCCACCAAAAGCGTCAAAACAATTAATCCGATAATTATTCCTATTATCATTATTTTCCAAATCTCCTGCTTCTACTGGCAAAATTATTTAATATCAAACCTACATCTTCTTTTGTCATGTCTGGCCACGGCTTGTCTATAAACATAAATTCGCTATACGCTGCGCGCCACAACATAAAATTACTAATCCGCTGTTCGCCACTAGTACGCACAACGAGATCAAGAGAGGGAATATCAGGACAGTATAGATTATTAGCAATCAACTCTGGCGTGATTTTATCAGCAGATATACCCTTATTTATAATCTTTTTACAAGCATCTGCAATTTCTAGTTGGCCACCATAATTAAAACACAGCGCTAACGTGCCAGAATGATTATTTGCAGTTTTAGCTTCAGCATTATCTATTGCCGACAGAATCTTCGCATCAACTCCATCGCGCGAACCAAGTATTTTCAACCGAATATTGTGTCTTTCAAATTCTGGTAAATCATCTGTCAATAAACGCAAAACTAGGCCCATTAAATGCTTAACTTCGCCCTTAGTCCTTTGCCAATTTTCAGTACTAAATACGTAAGCGCTTACATACTCTACCCCAGCATCAAAAGTAGCTTTAGCGACATCTTTTATTGTATTATATCCAGCCAAATGCCCTTCGTAAGCTGGTAAACCATGATATTTCGCCCAACGGCGATTACCATCAACAATATAACCAATATGTTTACACGGAGCTGGACTATTTTGCATTATACAGTTAAAATCTCTTTCTTCTTGGAATCGAAAATAGCATCAATCTTAGTTTGCATTTCGCTCATCAATTTATCAATTTCCTTTTCAATAAGCTTCAAATCATCTTCCGAAAGCTCTTTGTTTTCTTTAAGATTTTTAGCTTCTTTCAAGGCATCTTGGCGAATATTACGCATTGAAATCCTCACATCTTCGACTTTCTCGCTAGCTAGTCTAACCATTTGCTTGCGGCGTTCTTCTGTTAAAGGTGGAACAGGTATACGTACAACTCTACCGTCATCACTAGGATTAAATCCTAGCGCCTCATTTGCTCTAATAGAAGCCTCAATCGCAGTAATATTACTCGGGTCAAACGGAGTGACAAGCAGCATCTGCGCTTCTGGTGCTGTAACATTAGCAACTTGGTTTAGAGGCATTTTTACCCCGTAAGCTTCTATCTCTATACCGTCAAGCATATTTGCATGAGCACGACCAGTACGGACCTTTTTCAGCTCTTCACTAAAATAATCTAGGGCATTTTGCATTTTATCTTTATAAATATCAGTATCAAACATAATTCCTCTTCTTTTAGCTCCTTTTAGTATACACCACCAGTTAACTTAATACCACTAATGCCTAATAAAAAAACCAGCGAGCCATACAAAGCCCGCTGATTTTTAGCTAGATTTTTACTATTCGTTAACGCCAAGTTCTATGCGCTTAAACTGACCTACAACTATATTTTCACCCAATTTAGCAATAGCTTCTTTAATATGATCTTGAACAGTTTTACTATCATCCAAAATATAAGCCTGACTTAGTAAAACTTGCTCAGCAAAATATTTTTTCAACTGACCTTCAACTATTTTTTCAGCCATATCAGCAGGCTTGCCTTCACTTTTAATAGCCTCTAGTTTTTCTGCTTTTACTCGGTCATATTCACTAGTTGGTATATCATCAGATGTTACATAGCGCGGACTCATTGCAGCAACTTGCATAGCAAGTTCGTGTGCAAGCTTTTTAAAATCATCTAAACGCGCCACAAAATCAGTTTCGCAATTTAGTTCTAAGACAACGCCAATTCTACCACTATGAACATAGCTTTCAATAATACCTTCGCGAGCTTCACGATCACTCTTCTTTTCAGCGCGAGTCAGACCCTTTTTACGCATAGCTTCAAGTGCTTTATCAAAATTGCCATCAGATTCAATTAATGCAGTTTTTGCATCAGTTAAACCTACACCCGTAAGTTCTTTTAGCTTTTTAATGTCTTCAAGTGAAATACCCATTCTATTTTACCTCTTTCTTTTCTATCTTTTGAGCTGTACCAGCGCCTTCATTAATAGCTGCAGCAAAATAATCCAAAAGTAATTTTACACCTTTAACCGCATCGTCATTAGCAGGAATTACATAATCAATACCATCAGGATTTGCATTAGTATCAACAATAGCTACTACTGGTATGCCTAACGTCTTAGCTTCACGTACAGCATTTGCATCAGCAATAACATCTGTTACCACTACAGCACCTGGGCGGCCATTCATGTTTTTGATACCGCCGTATTTTTGATTAAGCAAATCAATTTCTTCCTGATAGCGTTGAACTTCCAGCTTATTATAACGCTTTTCTAGGTCACCACTCGCCATTCGTCTTTCAAGATTCTTAAGCTTTTTAAGTTGACGTGTAATAGTAGAGACATTGGTCAGCATTCCACCTATCCATCGTTCTGTAACATAAGGCTGATTAACAGATTCAGCAGCCTCCTTAGTAACTTGCTTAATCTGTTTTTTAGTACCCACAAATAGAACTGGTTTAGATGTAGAAACCTTAGTCAAGAAAGGCAGTGCCTTATCTAATGCTTCAACCGTCTTCACTAAATCTATTATGTGGCTATCTTGGCGCTTACTGTGAATGTAAGGTGCCATTTTTGGATGCCATCGACTCGTCTTATGTCCAAAATGAACGCCAGCCTCAAGCAAAGCTTTAATATCAACTTTTACAGCCATATTTACTCCTTTTTCTTCATTTCTCGCACTTAAATTTAGAAGTAACGCAAGAAATTGTATCATTTAATAAATTTACAGATAGTATTATAACAAAATATCAAATATTTTACTACTACTTTGACACAGATTGATATATTATGTTAAAATAGCACGGATATGAAAAGCAGTATACACCCACAAGATTATCGACTTGTCGTATTTAGCGATGAAGCCGCTGGGTTTGCATTTTTGACCCGTTCAACTGCGCAAACCAAAGAAACTATTAAATGGGAAGACGGTCAAACTTACCCATTAGTTAAAATGCATATTTCTAGTGCCTCTCACCCACTCTTCACTGGTAAAGAAAAAATCATCGACACAGAAGGTCGCGTTGATCGATTTAAGGCACGTATGGAAAAGGCTGCACAGCAAAAAGCTGCACTGGCAAATAAGGCTAAAAAAGCTGCTGCTAACAGAGCTAAAAAAGCAGAAAAATCTATTGCCTAAAATAGAATTTAGTAACTCAAATAAAACCCTCATCTATGAGGGTTTTATTTTAATTTAAATCCCAATTAATGGCACCTCGACCAGTTTCTTCTAAAAATTTATTAGCTCTCGAAAAAGGTCTACTACCAAAAAATCCCCTATCAGCTGAAAACGGCGACGGATGCGCACTCTTTATTATAAGATGTTTTGGATTTGTAACCACACGGCCAACCTTCTGGGCATGAGCGCCCCATAGAATAAAAACCATGGGATCCTTATGATCATTAAGCATTTTTAGAATACGTTCCGAAAACTCCATCCAGCCTAACCTTGAATGACTACCAGGTTTTCCTTTCTCTACACTCCAGCTGGTGTTCATTAATAATACACCACGTTCTGCCCATTTCTGTAGAAATCCACTCTTTGGAGGTGATATACCTAAATCACTTTGTAATTCTTTAAAAATATTAACCAAACTTGGTGGTATTTTTACACCCTCTCTCACAGAAAAACTCATGCCATGTGCCTGACCTGGACCGTGATATGGATCTTGTCCAATGATCACAACTTTTACGTCACTAAGTTGACACGCAGCAAAACAGGAGAACATATCTTTTCTAGGAGGATAGATATCTTTAATTTGTCTCTCTTGATCTACAAAGTTCATTAACCTTCTAAAATAAGACTCTTCCGCCTGAGACTCTATAAAATCCCGCCAACTTTTATATTCCATATATTGCTATTTAAGCATACTTCAATCAAGTAGCGCCAGTCTCTAAAGATCATAATATGCTATAATTAGATATAATTATGCCAAAAATAGTTTTAAATTTAGATGAGTTAACAGATGAGAGACAACGCCTAAGTGAGTTTTTAGCTACGCCTAATGCCTATTCCGACCCTCAATTCTCTACTAAAAATAAGCGTTTTTCGGAGCTAGAATCATTAATAAAAATCGCTAGGCAACGCGAACGACTTATAAAAAATATCGAAGAAGCTAAGCAATTAACTGGTGATAGTGGCGAGCTAGCAGAATTAGCTAAGCAAGAATTGGCAGAAAGCCAATCAAAACTTGCCAAGCTTGAAGATGAAATCTTTATAATGCTCACACCCAAAGACCCCAATGATGACAAAAATATAATTATGGAAATTAGAGCTGGTGCAGGTGGAGATGAAGCTAGCCTTTTCGCCAGTGAACTCTATAGAATGTACTTACGATATTGCGAAATACATAATTTTAAAACTGAAATTATTAGTGAATCACCAAATGATGCTGGTGGCTATAAAGAAGTTATATTTTCAATTAAGGGCGATAGCCCTTACGCAAAGCTAAAATTTGAATCTGGAGTGCACCGAGTGCAACGAGTTCCATCCACCGAAAGCCAGGGTCGCGTCCATACAAGCACCGTTACCGTTGCAGTTCTTCCTGAAGCAGAAGAAACAGACATAGAAATAAATCCAAATGATTTAAAAATTGATGTATTCCGCTCTGGCGGACATGGCGGACAAAGTGTTAATACTACAGATTCAGCAGTTCGAATAACACATTTGCCCACAGGTTTAGTAGTGACAAATCAAGATGAGAAATCACAGATTAAGAATAAAGAGAAAGCATTGAGCGTCTTACGAAGTCGCCTTCTGCAGTCTAAAATTGAAAAGGAGCAAGCTAAATTGACAGCCGAACGGCGTAGTCTAATTGGCAGCGGAGATCGCAGCGAAAAAATCCGCACTTATAATTTTCCACAAGATCGCATTACTGATCATCGAATCAGCTATAGTCGCAGTGGTATACCACAAGCCATGGACGGTAATATAAACGACTTAACTAAACATCTACAATCTTACGAACGTGAGCTTCTAGCTAAAAATATTAATGATTAGACAATCGACAACAGTTTTAGACTGGTTAAAATATGCGTCTACATCACTAAAATCTGTAAATATTAAATCCAGTCAACTTGATGCAGAACTAATATTACAAGATACTCTTAGCGTAGCTAAAACTTTTTTGCGAGCACACCCTGAATATATTATTCCTGAGTATTTTTTACCAATATTAAATGCTCGTTTAAGTTTGAGAATGGATCACGTACCAATCGCTTATATCTTAAAAGACAAAGAGTTTTACGGGCGGAAATTTAAGGTTACACCCGCAACTCTGATACCTCGCCCCGAATCAGAAGATATTATTAATGCGATAAAAATATTAAATAAAGATACAGTTTCTAAATCAGCCATAGATATAGGCACTGGTAGCGGTATATTAGGAATAACCACATCACTTGAATGCCCTAATATTAAAGTTGACTTATCAGATATAAGCCCTGAAGCGCTCAATATAGCCTCAATAAATGCATCTAATCTAAAGGCTAAGGTAAATATAAATAAACCATTTAGTCTATTAAGTGAAACTAATAAAAAATTTGATTATATTATAGCTAACCTACCCTATGTCGATAAATCATGGCAAGACACGTCGCCCGAACTTCGACACGAACCTGCTTTAGCTCTTTACGCAGACAAATCGGGGTTGGAACTGATTTTTAAATTGATTAAGCAATCTCCTAGTCATCTAAATAGGGACGGACTCATTTTTCTTGAAGCCGACCCTATTCAACACGATGCAATAATAAAATATGCCAACCAATATTCTTTTACAAAAATTCTACAGATCAATTACTGCCTGGTTATCAGATTAAAATCCAAATAAATCTTCCAAACTCATTCCTTTATTAGATGAATCTGAATCAGAGTCTAACTCTTTCGATTCATCGTCTGACTGTAAATTATTTAATTTTGCGCCAGATTTTAGTACACCTAATCTCACCTTAAAATTAATCTGTTTACCATTGCGCAGTGCAACGATATCTACATTATCCCCAGGTTTATATCTTGAAATTAAACTACTCACATTACCCTTTTCACCAACTACCAAATCACCGACTTTTGTAATGATATCACCTGGCTTTATACCAGCTTTATCGGCTGGACCACCAGCCTCAACGCCATCCTCAGCTACTAATGCACCTCTGTTAGTCGAAAGATTTCTCTGCTTGGCAATTGCTGGAGTAATCTCGCCATAACGCACACCTAGGTATGCACGCTCAAGCTTACCTTTTTTCAGTACACCCTCAAGCATACCTTTTACCACATCAATCGGGATAGCAAATCCAATACCTTGCGCATTGCTGACTATGGCAGTATTTATACCTATTACTTGACCAGCCAAGTTCACTAATGGACCACCAGAGTTACCCGGATTAATAGCCGTATCAGTCTGTATAAGATCATTTAGCGATTCAGCCGACCCTCCAGATTGAGAAGACGCAGCAGCAGGACGTCCAAGTCCAGAAACGATTCCGCTAGTTACAGTATTTTGATACAAACCAAGCGTATTACCAATTGCAACAACATTTTGACCTATTTGCAGTGTGCTAGAATTACCAAGTTTGGCTGGCTTTAGCTTTTTTGCACCGTTTATTTTGAGAAAGGCGACATCATTTAATGGATCTTCCCCTATTGTTTTAACATTATCAAAAATCAATCCATCCGAGGTTGTAACTGCGATATCAGACGCATTTTTTATAACATGCTTATTAGTAATAACATAGCCATCTTCACTAACAACAATACCAGTACCAGCCCCTTGCTTTGACGATAAACCAGCACCAGACTTCGTCGTTATAGAAACTACGCTTGGTGCGACATCTGAAGCAACTTTAGCTATACTGGTTTCATTTTTTAATTGCAACTTATTGCCATCAATGCTACTAGAATTTAATTCTGAACGATTAGCCGACATTAGTGAATACATAACACCAGCGCCAGCACATGCCGTTAAACTTAAACATATAACCGCTAAAATAACATACAGAACTTTTTTATTACCCATATACACCTCCTTTATTTAGATTTTCAATTATATACTTACAGCCGAGCTAAAATATATAAGCATTACGATAATTGCCAATACAGAAAATAATACTGGCGCACTATATTCCGAAGACCAGATTGAGCGACCAGTGCGAGTGGATGAATAAAAACGCTCAGAAATTAAGCCTAATAAAGTAACTATAATAGCTACTTGTGGCAACTTAAATGCGCTTGAAAGATAAAATTCATAACCTATAGTCCAATGAGATGCTAGCCAGCCAATCTCGGCTACTATTAATCCAAAAATCAGCGAGAGGATCTGAACTTGCTCTTCCTTGTGAGTAGAAAGTACATGGCGAGCAGAGCTATAACCTATAATAAAGAGCAGTAACTCAACCAGAAAAGGTATGCTTGAGAAATTATGAGCCACTGCCATAACTACCCACGTACCAACAAATAAGCTAATTCCAGACTGTATACGAGCAGCCTTTTTACCCGAAAGCGGTTTAATGACAATTAACCAGGTAGCATAAAGTAAAGTAATGAAGATTTGAGTCCAAAAACCAAGTTGACCCTGTATGGCACCTGCAAGATATATTAAGCCAACCATTCCAAACCCAACCACGATATCAACTAAGTTAGCTAGAATATTAACACCCCAATAGCGCGAACGTACTGCGAAAATACGCCACTTACTTACTAAAATAAGTATTAAAGCTACTTCTATTTGTCCGCCAATATTTATCGCCAAAAATACCATGGTGGCAAATACAGCATTAAACAAAATATGCAAGATACTACTCGTAATATTTCTACCTTTTAGCTTGCCCAAAATATCCATAAATATACCTTATATTATAACATATCTCTACTGAGCAGACGTACCTAGTATTACTACGAACTGAACCCCCTCAGATGGTACAGGAATATTCCCGCCAGATACAACACTTACTCCATAATGAGATTCTAGAAGAGATTTAGTCGATGGAAAGCCATCCTGAACCTGATATATAACCGTGTCTCGCCTTTTTACACCAGGTGCATTACCTATCTCTCCAATAGATATACCCTGAGCTTTTAGTTTGTCAGCTGATTTTTTAGCTAAACCTTCAATTCCCGAACCATTATAAACAGATACTTTTGCATCTTCCTTTGCTGGAGTTTTTTCATTCTTAATATTCTTCGCCACTAAAGCTTGAATACCAGAATAGTCATATACACCGTCAACTGGTCGAACTATACTCCTACCTAAATATTGACCAGTTGTAACAACAGCCTTGCCCTCTTCATCAAGAGAAATAGATTTAAGTTTATCACCCTTAATACTCTGAGCCAGTTCCATTAGTGTACGAACCTCGCTTGTATTTATGTTAGTTCTCAAGTTGTTACCAAGCGCATCAATTAAACCAATAACCTTGCTTACATCTGCTAATGTCCCAGCACTTAGAGATTTTTCCTGTAATGCCCTTAGGATCTTCTGTTGATTACGTTCGCGGTCAAAGTTACCACCTGACAATCCGTAGCCCCCTTGAGCATTTCTTGCTCGAGCCAAGGCCAAAGCGTGTGGACCATCAAGATGGGCGATTTGACCATTTTTATAATTAACCATCTTACATTTATAGCTACAGGTCCAATCGAAGTTTGGATCATAGATACCACGCGGATCATCAGTTTCAATCTTCACATCAACGCCACCAACGGCATTAACAGCATCAGATACAACTTTATAGTTCAAATGTGCATAGTACTGAACGTCTAGCCCCAATATTTGACTAACTTTTTTACGCAGAGCATCCGAACCTTTTGGATCATTCTTGCCATCACTAGAAGCGCACATATAAACTGTATTAATTTTTTCTTCTCTGCCGATATCACACGGCGTATCAAGCTTAACCCAAAGATCGCGTGGAACACTCACCATGTAAGCATCCTTCTTGGTTTGATTTACGCTTAAAACCATAATGGAGTCAGTTAAATTACCGCCTGGGTGATTACCACCATCACTATCTTCAGAGGTACCAAAGATCAAAATATTAGATCGACCATTGGCATCCTGTTTGAGTTTTGCTTTTTGAATAAATCCTAAAAAGCCTCCTTGGAAAGATTTATTTCCAGCCAAGATAGCCTTAATCACTATAAAGCCAATAACCAAAACAATTAAAACACCTACAACAATAGATACATATTTTATAATCTTACGGCGTTTAGCCTTGCGTTTTGGATCATCTTTCTTGTTTTGTTTTTGCTCTTGTAAATCAATCGCATTCAGAGAATCATCAAGATCTCGTTTAGCTCCACGATTTATAACGTCTTGAGCCGAAACACGATGTTTAGCATCAATCGCAGGATTAATTTTATTATTCAACCGAGCGTCTGCTCTTCGCCTACCAAGATCATTAGACGGATTAATCTGGATAGTTTTTTTATTCAAAATCTTACCGTGTGACGCATACTGGGAGCTGTTACTGTTAATCATACCACCAACACCCTGCGTACGTGGCACCCCCACCATACCGTCAACACTCTTACGTGTAGTAAAACCGTTGTTCAAGTTATTATTCTTATTCATAAATCCCTTAACTCTCTATCTATAATACATAAGCCTTTACAATTATAAAAGACCTATTGGCAATTTTATTTAAGCACCTGTATAATAAACAGAGATGAATTTAAGTTTTACACAACGACACCCAAATGTTAAAGATGCTCTTAATCTAGTTATTTTTGCCATTTGTGTAGCAGTTGGTACTATTTTTATAAATAGTTTTATTTTCCGCACATTTTCTGTAGTTGGACCAAGTATGGAGCCTACTATGCACACAGGCGACCGTTTAATAGTAAACCGTATACCTGTTACAATGAGTAGTCTTAAAAATGAATTATACATGCCAAAACGTGGAGAAATTATAGTCTTTGAAAATCCTAGATACGATAGTACTAGCAAATCTAGGAACGATCAATACATAGTGAAACGTGTAATCGCCTTCCCAGGCGAACGCGTAGTTGTTAAAGACGGATCATTAACTGTATTTAATAATCAAAATCCAAAAGGTTTTAATCCAGATAAAGATTATGCAAAAACACTCAGCACACCTACCTCGGGTGATTTTAATGGTGAGGTGCCACAAGGTTCAATATTTGTATCAGGTGATCACCGCAATGATAACTTTTCGTACGATTCAAGAAACGGACTTGGCTACATACCTATGTATAGAATTGTAGGTCCAGTCTCTGTTAGAATATGGCCACTGAATAAGGTTGGTTACTTCTCTTCCTAATCTTATCAATTAGCTAGTAAGTATGCTTTCGATACGCTCTAGATCTTCCGCGTTCTTAAAAGCAATAGAAATCATACCAGACCCCTTGCTATTGCTGCGTATTTTTACCTTTGTACCAAGCTTGTTACTAATATTTTCAATCTGCTTATTATATACTGCAGCCGCAGTTTCTACCTGTTTTTTAGATTCAGGAGTTTCCTTCGGCTGTTGTTTTTTCATTGCAACAATAAGTTGTTCAACTTTGCGGGCACTCCACCCTTCTTTTATAATCTTATTGGTTATATCAACTACAACAGATTCGTCTAACCCAATTAATGGACGAACTTGACCTTCTCTAATGTCACCGCTAGCTAGTTTCTTTTGTACAGATTTTGGCAACTTTAATAAGCGCATTTTATTGCTAACAGTACTCACAGATTTAGCACCCATTCGTTTAGCTATTACATCAAGCGATAAATTGAATTGATCTCGCAGTTTCAAATAGGCAGTAGCTGTCTCTATAGGATTTAAATCACTACGCTGTATGTTTTCGATCAAAGATAGCTCTAGCTTATGTTGATCGCTTAAAGTTCTAACCAAAGCTGGAATTTTATCAAGCTTAGCAATATTAGCCGCTCTCCAACGCCTCTCGCCCGCGACTATCATATATTTATCACCACGAGGGATAACCACTATAGGCTGCAAAACTCCATGCTCACCAATAGAAATAGCTAATCTATCAAGCGCTTCCTGATCAAAATTACGGCGCGGCTGATCTGGATCTGGAAAAACCTGCGAAATCTTAATCTGTCGAAGATCGCTGATTCTTTCATCTTCAATAGCCGTAGGGTCAAACGATTCATCTAAAATGTCGTCTGGTATTAATGAGCTAAATCCCCTACCTAAACCACGCTTTTTAGCCGACACGCTCAATCACCTCCTTTGCTACAGCTTTATATGCCCGGGCACCTTTACTCCACTTATCATATTCACCAATAGGTACGCCGTAGCTTGGAGCCTCAGCCAACCTAATATTACGTGGAATAGTCTGTTTAAACACCTTGCCTGGGAAATGTTGTTTAATTTCTTCGTAAACCTGTTGACTAAGACTAGTTCTGCTATTTATCATAGTTGGCAATACACCCAATAAATCAAGCGTTGGATTAATATTCTTACGCACAAGTTTCATTGTCTCCAATAATTGCCCAAGCCCCTCTAAAGCATAAAATTCAGCCTGGACTGGCAATAAAATATACCTAGCCGCTATCAGCCCATTAACAGTTAGTAGGCTAAGGCTTGGCGGGCTATCAATTAATATAAAATCGTATTGATTAGCGACAGATTCAATCGCAACTTTAAGTCTGCTAAATCGCCTCTCTGCCTGAGCAAGCTCAGCTTCTGTATTTGCTAGGTGAGGTGTACTAGGTGCTAGCCATAAATTTTTATAGTCAGTAGCAATAATAGTATCCTTTAGCAACTTTTTACCTAACATAACATCACTCATGGTGATATTTAATTTATCCTTATCCACGCCCAATCCACTAGTTGCATTACCTTGCGGATCAAAGTCTACTAGCAGAACTTTCTTACCTGCTTTTGCTAAATAATAAGCAAGATTAACCGCGCTGGTTGTCTTGCCAACCCCTCCCTTTTGATTGGTTATAGAAATAACTACTGACATTATTTATTTTCCCTCGTAATAGTAGTATTATAACATAACCAGATTAAAACAGCATCAACTACTAGTGGAAAAATATTTTTTATGAACATTTGTTAAAATAATTGCACAAATTACAAGGATGATAGCAGATGAAGCTAAACTTAATGCCACAGAAAATTGGCTTAAATATCTTATACAGGTACCTATAGAAGCATATATCGTAAATAAAGATGTAATCAAAAACAAATTTCTATCATGTTTACGAAAACTTATTGAAAAACAAAAATATATAAAAGCGATGAGTAATATTATCCATACTATGTTGTACAGTCCAATTGGCATCCCATCAACAAATATACTATTTATAAAGACAGCATTACATAAACTAAAGAGAGCTACAGAATAACCAACTAAGATAAAGATATCGCTAATAGGATCATTTTTAGAATTATTATCAATATTACTAATGGACTTAGATTCATCTTCCGACTTCATGTCTATCTTTTGATCAAGATCATTATTCTTTTTAGATATATTATCAGTAATAAACTTGGCAACCACAGGTATAAAGACTCCCAGTGCAACCCAAATTAAAGTTTCTGGAATAGGAATATAGGCACGATGCGTTAGTAAAAGTATAAAATTAGCTACACCAACACAAAACGTTATGATACTAATATTAAACGCTAAGCTATATGACGCAACCCTGCTATACAAAAATATCACCACAGAAGCTAAGAATAAACCACAGGTCATACCAACATCTCCATACCCTACCATACTAATCGCTAAGTGAAACGGTATAGAAATAATGAAAAACGATGCCATAGTAAATAGCATAATATGAAGGTTAGCTATATTACTTGTACTTGCCTGCTCACTAGAATTGCCAGATTTATTTATTATAGATTTGCGTACGATATAAGATAAGATAAAAGCTAGGCACGCCAATAAGCTATTAATATACAAATATGTAGTGGCATTCTGCGAACTTCTATAATAAGCAGAACCAGAAAATGACGATTCTATAGCAAGTTGTACCGCAAAGAAAGTAATAATTCCAGCAACTATAAACATTCCAGAGATAAGCCTACTTGTAGTACTTGCTACCTCCTTTTGGGATTGAGATTCACTTTGTACAGATGAATTTGGTTTAGATTGTGGTTCTTTATCTTTATTTTCCATAATATATTTTTATTTTATATAATTCATTTAACTTTCACACTAATAATATCATAAAAAATAAAACGCTCCAAATGAGCGTTTTATTTCATGTTTTATATAGTTATTTTATAGAAGTAATCTCTATACGACTATATTTTTGGCGGTGACCAGTTTCTTTATGTACACGCTTTTTAGCCTTATAGCGAATAATACGTAGTTTATTACCCTTTACTAAATCGTCTACAACCTTAGCTGTTACTTTTACACCTTTTACAACTGGAGTACCGACAGTAGTTTCATCACCGTCGATCAACAACAATGCTTCAGTCTTGAGCTCTTTTGTGCCTTCCGGGAGGAGGTCCACCAGGAGGGTCTCTTTTTCAGCTACAAGATACTGCTTGCCGCCTACTTTAATGACTGCTTTTTTTGCCATAAATTCCTCTGTTACTTATTTAACTAATCCTAACCATTTTAACAGATATAGACGTGATTTGCAATACTTGTATTTTATAGCTTAGGATCCGAGCATTTTTAGCTTTTCTTCTAGATAATCATGAAGAATAGCCTGGCGTAAATCACCGATATTCACAACATTAGCTTCGATCCACGCAATCGCAGCATCATCGCCCTGCAACTCCTGTACCTTGAAGAATTCATCTCGCTGCTGATCGTCTAAGACTTCATCCATCGCAAGCACCAGGCGGCGGTCTACAACTCCATTAACTTTTAGTAAAATATTTTTCTGAACTTCTGGCGATGCAGATTGTAAACCTAAAGCCTGTATAATTTGTTGTTCATTATTCATTTTATTTGTTCCTTAATTTTTATTTAATAATTATCTATTCCATAAACCGTTATTCATCATCCACTCACGGACAGCATCAGGTACACCGTTTTCCCAAGAAGCATTACCTGGCGCGCTCAAACGTATATCGTTGCCATCTAGGTACGTATCTGTAGTAACACCATCTATATTAATGTAGTCAGGTCCAAACTTATCTACCAAGTGTTGGTGTAGCTCCATAGATTGATCAGGTGTTAAAGTTTGACCATTTGCATTAGCAAAATCTATCAACTCTTGGCTATAACCGCTACCATCCTGTACATAGAAGTTATGACCTTCAACCATACCTGTAGTATCTGGTGAATGCATAGGTTCAGCAGCCGACAATGTATCTGTAGGTTCAGCAGCAGATGTTGTAGGTGCAGACTCAGCAGATGGCGCTGTGCTATGTGAGTTATTCATAGCCGCATCATTTGTATTACCTACGACATGGTGGGCATTTGCATCTGCACCAGCCATCATAGACTGAGCATGACCAACTATATACTCACCAACAGATGCACCAGCAAAACCTTTAATCGCCGTGGTTGCCAAACGTAATTTATTGCCACGAACTTCAGACTTTGTACGTTGCTCTGTAGCATGGCTTATTCTGCCTACATCGATACTATCGCTACCTTTTGAAATATCTGCAGAATTAACGATATTTTCTATTATAGTCTTCTTATTATTAAAATCCTCATTACTCTGGGCTTCAGCTAAAGTTACTAAATTACCATTAGCATCCTTAATTTCCGCATTAGCCCGCCTCTTTCTAACATGACCAGCCATCCAAGCACCTGCAACTGCACCAGCACCTTTAACGACAAGTCCTGGGACATAGCCGCCAACATAAGGCATACTTTGAGCAGTCTTAAGTACAGCACCAGTGATAAATCCTGCGCCACCGGCCGAAATAATCTTAGTTATTCCTCTTGATCTTTCCCAAAAGTTGACAAACTTATTTGTTTTCTTACTTTGTTGCATGCGTTGTTCTACAACCTCGTTTTCAAACTCAAGATCGCGATCAACTAACACGTTTATGATTTCTTGACGCTTAGCATCCTCATCATAACCCGCACTCTCTAAGCTCTTTAACTCCCATTCAATCAAGGCTTTAGAAGCAGCATCATATCTTTCCTTAGCCTCTTCTGTCTCTATACTTTGATTACGATTTTCTGTAAATCTTCTAAGTCCAGGAATTTTTGCAAGAAATCGAGCTACCCTACCAGATCTAATGTAAGATTTTCTATCCTTAGCAGTTAACATTGCGTATTCATTTTTAGCTTCTTCTAATTCATCTTCCATCTCTTTTTTAATCAGGAGATCCCTGCTACTCATCGGAGCTTGATTTGGATTTGGGGCTAAATTAGCACCAGCTACTATAGCATTAGCATTTAGCTGTTGGGTTGGGGGTAGATTTGAATTGTTTGGATTATTTGCTGGAGTCTTGTTATAATTAGGTGCAGTATTTGGGTTATTCGTATTTTTGTTAGCTGCGGGGGTCGTATTTGGGTTGGTAGCAGGTGCGGTATTTGGATTGGTTGTATTAGTTGTATTAGTTGTATTAGGATCTATGTTGAGCAGATTTTTTAATTGGTTTGCAGATAGTACTATAGGTGCGGTATTTGGATTGGTTGTAGGAGACGTATTTTTGTTAGCTGCGGGGGTCGTATTTGGGTTGGTAGCAGGTGTAGTATTTGGATTTGGTGCAGGTTTGCTAGAAGCTGTATTTGCAGACGCAGCATTAGCATTATTATTACCTTTACTGTTTGAACTAGAAGCATTACCGCGAGATTTTCTCTTTATTTTAGGTTTTGGTATTTTAGATGGCATCATTAGCGGAGTCGGAGCGTTAGACTTAGATTTTATGGAATTAGGTAGAGTATTTGCAGCCTTACCATTATTTGCACTAGTGGTATTTAAATTATTTGGTTTATTAGCCGCTGTAACTGCAGTTGCGGCTAGTTTTTGGACGGCAGGTTGATTATTATTCGCAGGATCACTTTCTATAATAGAGTCAATCTTATTAAGCCTGTCGTCAAGCTCTTCTTTAGTAATAAAATTATCACGCACAGCCTGATCTAAGCGATCTGTTATTTCTCCATAAACTGAATTTAATAGATCATCTTCACCATTAACTTTAGCATTATGGGCAAGTTGAGTAAAATCATCGATTGATCCAGTTTGAAGAAACTCTTTAAACTCATCACTATCCCTATCAATATTACTAGGGTCGGTATTCATTATATTTTGTATAGATTTAGATAATTGTTCTGCCATAATAAAACTTCACTGTCCTTTACTTTTGCAATTTTTATTTTTTAATTTTTATTTAATACATTGTAGATTCTATCATAATAATAAGTAAAAGTCAATACCGTTTATATTTATGCATCAATATTGGAGTCAATACGATCAATAATTTGCCCGCAAGCCTCACGGATTTCTAAAACATGAGTACTTCCGTCATCTTTGGTAACATGCATTTCAAGCACATTACTAGGCTGGCTACTATCGACATATGAATCATAATAAGTACGATAAACGCCATCTACATCTTTAACCGCAAAGTAACTGCCGTAAGCCTCATTCTCGCCCAAAGCAGAACCTTGCTTAAATTCAACCTTTCCCTCGCTTAAAACTGATGCTAAGGTTATAGCACGATCCTTATCGTTAGAAAATACTTTCTGAGCTTCATCTACCGTCATACCTTCTGGTAAGGAACCAAGCCTAGAAAGAACTGTAGCAAGCTCGGAAGGGCTAGATTTTAGTCCATCTAAAAAGTCTTTTCCGCGCTCATGCGTACTATCGCCTTCTAGTGGTTTACGCCAGTCATTTTTATCTATCTTCCCGCTCATGCCAGCGATATCTTTTTCGGCATTATACCCACTAAATAAGTTACCGTATTTACCCTCTTTAGAAGTATTAAATAAAGTTTCTTTTTCAGTTATATTAGTTTCTGCGATTTTTTCTGGAGACGCTGTCTCAGGCGCTTTAGTAGCGCTAGTAGCCGCCTCTTCAGTGCTTTTATTATTAATATTATAATTTGTACTAATTTCGGCAGAAGGTTTTATGTTAACAGATCTATTATAAGAATAAACACCGCCAGCACCAAGAGCAATTATACCAGTTAAAGCTATAGCGCCTAACTTGTATATATTCTTGCGATACCGCAAATTCTCTTCCTGTTTTGTTTCGCCAGGTTTACCACGGCGCGGTATAAGTGGTATAGAATCTAAGGAAATCGGCTTTCTAGGTTTTGCGTGTTTAGGTTTTTTAGCCTGCTTAGCATCCTTTTTAGCCTGCTTTTCAGCTAGTTTAGCGCTCTTCTTAGCTTCCTTTTCATCAGATTTACGCTTTTTAATTTCATTATTCAATAATTTTATATTTTCGTGATATTTATCTGAAAAACCTAAATCCTTAGCAAAATAAGAAGCAGCTACATTACTATTAATATCTTCACCTAAATTGGAATACAAACTCCTAAGATGCTTGTACTCAGTTTTTATATTAGAAAGTGCTTCTGGCGCCAAGCTAATACCTGCTTTAATTGAATGTAGCCTGAAGGCAATTTCACCAGCAGAATCCAAAAATTCTGTAATATCTTTCCTCTTAGCTTCCTCAATTCTCTCAGCTTTATTTTTGGCAGATTTTTCCTTTAAATCACCGGCGGCATCTTTAACAGATTCAATCTTTTTGCCCATAAATTGTATCGCGCTAATTCCCCTAGTCGCGACCATGCCCATTTTTCTAGATACAGATTGTCGCCATTTATCTAACTTACGTTCTTTATTTTTTGATGATTCAGGTAACCCAAGTTTATCTGCAAAGCTATCAAAATCAATACTGTTTAGTAAATCCCGCGCACCATCTTTTATAGACTCTATACGCTCCTGTGAGCCTGGTTTGAGTTGCTGCCTATTAGCTTCATTTATTACATCTGTTAGACCTGCGTTAATATGTTCTCTAAGGTCAATTATGTCTTGATTTTCGCTATTTAATATATCTTCTTCGCTTAATCGCTTGTTCAAACGGTAACTTATAGAGTGGGCAATTGTTTTATCACGATTAGAAAACTTAGGTTTTTCTTTCTCGCCTGATTGCTCAGAAATACTCGATTCTGGTGCTGAAAGCTTGATTTTATTTTTCTCTGCCGACATGAGCGTAAGCTCTCCTTTTATTGGGTTAGTGAAATCTTATTTTTGTTTTAAATACTTTATTCTTGCATTATAGCACAATCTAATCCTTATTTTAATATAGATTATCTTTATTAGCCGCTTCAACCGCTTCTTGTTCAGTAGGTTTTCTATGCTCCGCTGATTCAAACGTACTTGCTGCGAAATTTATCTTTGTTAAACGGTCTAGAACTTTATCTGATGTGGAATGTACCTTTTCTGCTACATCATCCGTTATTCCTTCGCTTTCTAAAATACTCTTAAAGCCTGGTGAAGAATATTTTAGCATCATTTGCGTATTATCAGTAATTACAGTGAGTAACTCACTAGCGGTTAGATTATAGAATTTATCATCTTCTAATCTTTCATTTATGCTTTTACTTAGTTCTTTATAGTCTTCAATTAATTTATCTTTTTCCTCTTGGGTTATTTCTGATATATCTAAATCATCAACTAATGCCTCTTTAGCATGGCGAGGTTTGTCATATTTATTACTATCATCGTCACTATTATCTGTAGAATTTTCTAGCTGCTCTTTTCTGGCTTGAATAGCTTTTAAGATATTATCCTTATCATTTAACTTAGCGTGCTCTGCTATATACTGTAAGGATACACTATTTTCCTTAATATAGTCATCAATATTAGCATACTCTTCTTCTAGAGCAGCAAAATTTTTATTTAATGATTCTAGTTCATCACTGTTTAAGGAGTCTATTTTATCTATATACCCTTCGTTAATAATATTCATACCTAAATCTTTAACAAGCTTTTGAGATTCCTGTTTATTGTGATTAGAGAGGTTATTTTCTGGTGTTTCTTTGGTTTTACCAGGTTTTAAAGTACGTATTAATGAAATTGTACCCAACATCTTACGAACTCTAGTCCATCTAGGCTTTTTATTTTCTTCTTCAGCTACTTGACGAATACTCTCCATATCCATAGCTTCAGTTTGCGAATTTTCGTATTCAGCCTGATAATCATCTACTTCCTGATCTTCGATATCGTTATCAGTGTTTAGCGATTGTTCACTAAGTAATTCATCGGTGTTTAGATTATTAAGAGTATTATAGCTTACATTTTTATCACCCTGATCCGCAACGTGCAATTGTGACTCTGGTGTTTGATTATGATGTACCGTTATAGGCTCAACCACATCTTCAGATGAAATCGTGATAACTGGAGACTTTTCTCGCATAAATTATTCCTTTTTAGGGAAGCTTTATTTTTTAATTAACTTTAATAATGTTTATGTTAACTTCCTTATTTATGAATATTAGCATAATTATTATAAAAAATCAATAGCCTAACAATAAATTAGGCTATTGAGCAAATATATGTTATTTAATTTATACGCCTAGAACTGTTCTATTAGCCTCTACCCAAGCGTAAGCATTACCTGAATCAAAATATTTACCCTGAGATAATACAACCTTCATAGTACCCCCAGTCAAAACATATTGATTAATAGGTTCCGTAAGTGCGTACTCTCCTGTAATATCAACTTTTGAATACGCTGCTGCTGCTTGCAAAACCTCATAATTTAAAATGTATTTACTGATATTTATATAGTTACTTGGAGAGTTTTCTGGAGAAGGCTTTTCTACTATTTGATAATAGTTACCCTGCGTATCAAACTCAATCACTCCATATTCCCCCACTCTATTAGGGTCGACTTCTACACTAAGCATCGAACTAGCACCTTGAGGTGTTTGCATAATTAAGCGAGCTAGTTCGGAACTACCATCATAGTTATAAATAAAATCATCACCAGTTAAAACTGCTACCGATTCACCAGGGCGTATATATGGAAAACAAAGCCCCACAGGTATAGCAGTACCGTATTTAGTATTAACCTCTTGCTCGATAAAGTAAAAATTAACACCTTGCGGAGGTGCAATATAGCGCAAATATTCTGGCTTACCTGCAAAATTTAGATATTGTTCAAGCTTTGGGTATGGTTTGTAGTATTTTTCTATCTGATTATCTTCAGAATTTACGACAAAATAAATATCTTTTATACCCGCTAAGATAGCATCCTGCACCACATAGTCTATTACTGGACGATTGCCGATTGGAAGCATACACTTTTCTACTGATTTAGTTATTGGAAGACGTCTCGTACCCCAACCAGCTGCCAATATAATTGCTTTTGTAATCATATAACCTCTCAATTTAGTTTAGTTGAATTTAAATTTATCTATTTACGCATAATAAAAAATCGACAAAATCCAATAGTAGCTACAGCAAGCACACCTATCCCCGCACCAATCACTCGCCAGTCTAACCAATTATTGGTTTGGCTTGGATTATCATTATGATTTTTATCGTTGGTTAGCTTGATACTTTGCGGTGATATATTAGACTTTTTAGCTGTAAGTGTTATAACCTTTTCTGGATCTACAAGTTTATCTACATTATTAGATTTAGTAGTTATACCATTTATCGTATTTCTACTAGATTCACTCCTAGAAGCGACTCTAGTAGGTGTAACAGCAGTTATAGAGTCACTCTTTTTAGAGGATGTTATTCCAAACACATATGGAGCTGAAAAGTTCGTCGAAAGATGAGTGTCAGACTTTACAGGCTCAAGTGTTTTTAGAGGCTTACTATTTATTATAGCCTCTTTTGGCTCTGGTTGTGGTTGAGGAGCTGGTTGTGGCGCAGGCGCTACATGATTGGAAGCAGAATTTTCATTAGGTGGTGAAGGAGGTGTAATTTTTGGTAAAATTTTTAAATTAACCTCTTTAGATTTATATAATTCACTCTGACTATCATTAGATGTAGCAAGAATCTCCATTACATAATCACCATGCAGTAAATCATCACTTCTTAGATAATTAGCAAGGTTAATCTCGCCTGCAGTCTCATTTATATTAATTAGTTTTGGAGGCGAATTTGGAATATCTACCCTAGTGACTTTTAGCTTTAATTTATAATTTGTATTATTTTTTATAATCTTAGCCTTAAGATCAAGATTATCTCCATAAAAATATTGTTTTGGCAACAAAATCAATTCTATCTGTATCTCAGTAGGTTGTACTGGCTGCCCTGCTTGATTTTGAATAGTTGGAGCATTTGCTGCTGGATTAGAAGGAGTAGATTGAGACTCCCCCTCGTTCAGAGCACAAGCAACATGACCACTAAGTACCATGCAAGAGATAGTCGCTGTGATTATACCTATCTTAGCTGACTTTTGTATGGTCATTCTAGCCTCCTATTTTATTCTGATTCTTTTTTAGATGATTTAACAGATGATTTACTTGGCGTTTTTTTCTTTGCTGATGGCTTAGCATCCTTAGGTGTCGCTTCACTACTATTTTTCGTAATATCTGTATCTTGATTACCTGATGTATCCAATAAAGCATCTGGCATTGGCGGCTTAGGTGCTGGAGGATTCAGAGTATAACGTGGCATTTTATATCCATCTGTTATAAGACGAATAACTATGCCAGTTCCTATAAACAAAGACGATAGTATAGCAACTACATTAACAAGTGGAATCATACAAAGTGCCACAAAGAATACTACGCCACCCAACATGCGTAATGGAATATTTTTCACACCGCTTAGTAAAATCGAACCAAGCAAATATACAAAGAAAGGAGCGCTCATAATAAGGATTATTACGTAAGCGAATCCCATAACTATTGCAACAGGTATACCTATAACAGATAGTGCCAAAAGTATAGCTACAATAGGAACTAGAAATACTGTAGCCACACCAGCTAAGATCACTGTAATAAAGTTGCCTTTAGCAATCTCACTGGAACGATGTACTCTACTAGGTACAACAAGGACTACTATCATAGATAGTACTAGCAACATCAGCATAATCATAATCACAGACAGCGCCGCGTTATCATTATTCTGTACTTGATTATAATTAATTTTGCCTTTTACTTGACCATTAGTAAAATTAATTTCATCAACAGATGAATAGCTAAGATCACCACCGATCTTAACCATGTTACCAGCCTTTAAATTATGTGAGGAAATATAAGCATTATTGCCAATTTCACCGCTTATCTCTGTACTGCTACCATAAATTTGCAGGTCCTTACTGATTGTCGATTCTGGCGCGAGGTTAACTTTATCTAATGAAGCAATTGACGCATCACCATTAACCTTACCTTTCAGAGAAATATCTGATCCAGCTATACGTAAATCCTGTCCAATTTCACCATTTATAATCACCTTAGAAGCAAGACAAACTACGTCACCACTAACTCTACCATTGATAACCAGTACCGATGAAGCAGCACAGTATAAGCTACCTTCAATATTTCCATTAATCTGTATATTACGAGATGAGGTATATATGTTACCACTATGCTTTTTGCCAGCTGGTAGACTATATCCAATATCGGTACTCTGTTTATTGTGATTTCCCTGCTGTGCGTTAGCAAACGGCGCAAAACCTAATACAGCCAATGCGGTAATGGTTATAAAACCAAATATTACTCTCTTCATATTCTCCCCTTACTGTTTAAATCCATTGTATCATGTTTTGTAAATCCTAAGCAACGAAGCGATAGCCTATTAATATTTCTCGTTATCACATACTTCTACACCTAATGCCTTTAGGGCTCTATTTGCAATGGATTGGGCAAATTTCTGACACTCTGATACCCCTTTAAGATCAATTCCTTCGCCTTTATTAATAACAAAACTATTTGGTGGTATCTTTGAAAAAATTTTTGAAGGCACTCCATACCCACCTCCGCTATAAAAACCAGCAACCTTGCGTATTTTATCTTTCTCGGTTTCATTAACTGCAAACATGGCTCGCCGCAAGAAAGAAGGATGAGCCAGACAAAAAGATGCTGTATCAATATCAAGATAGTTTCCTGGTTCAATAATTGGAATATAGTACTCTATACCATAAATTTTATGTTTTTTAGAGTGTCTTTCGGGCTTACTGGATTCTACCATAGTCAAACCCAACGCATAACCTTCTGCACGTAAAGCTTCAATTGCTGAATAGATAGCAGCCCCGCGCTTAATAATTCTTTCTGGCGAGACACTTGAAGATAAAGAGCAATTAACTAGCATATTAGCTTGTTTTCCGTATTTACTATCCTCTAGATGATATTCAACCATATTTTCTGGATCACCAGATAAAAACCTATAAATATCGACCTCATCACCAGTGTAATCCGGAATCTGATCAACAGTGCAGCGCTTTCCCACTAATTCATCAATCGCTATTTTACCTATCGCTTTCTTTAACTTTAATCTTCCTTCTTCCCATCCATAGCGCATTAAATCCATAGCCTCTTCCATACTACTAGTGCCATACCAGCTACTATCTGAATCAATTTCACAACTACTAGATTCAAGACTAGAATTTCTATCGTTTTCTTTGGAATTTCGCATTATATCAACGACTTCATTTAGGCCGTCAAGATGTCTTACATAGGCAACGCTACCATCATTTCTCACATATTTGCACTTACGCATCAGCTCATCTACCTATTTTTGTTATTAACTTCTGGATTCTGCATTAACCAATTAATCATAGTGATAGCTCCAGGAGTAAAGTTATACTTAGACTCAAACTGGCGTACATAATATATAACATCCTCTTCACTTAAAGACTCGAAATTACAAACTACTTTTTCAACCCTATCAGAAGAAAGCTCCCATGGTAATAACTTTACACCATCTTCATATACGAATTTAAAATATTCCTTATCAACTGCATCTTTTATAGAGATTCCAGAGTCTCCATATTCTGTTATAGGTCGAGCACCAAACCAAGAGGTTGAACTACCCACCCTTTCACCATCAATAGATTTAGTCGATTCAAAAGCCCAACACATAGCTAGTAGGGTTTTCATTTCAGGAGAATTCATCATTACTTCACGGTTAAATCTCTTGCTACTATATTTCTTTTTATAATTAAATAGCATAAATTGTTTTGCTTCTTCAAGACATCCTCCATAGGCTATCTTATTCATATCATCTTCGCTGACTATAATTTTTGTATCTGGTACATCAAACCACAAATCCCGCTCTACTTCTTGATTTTCATCCAAATTAGAATCACGATTGGGTAAAGTTTTTATATTTGGACTTATGGGTAAATCTTGTATTATTTCATCTCTATCGTAGTTATATAAATGTGTTTGAGTCGATGGAATAGAATTTGTATTCACACTAGAAGATGATTGATGACGACTTGAACTTATAGTAGAATTTGGATGAGAGTCTCTAAGCTTATTCTGATGTTTTCCAACCAATTTACCCGCAGCACTCTCCAGCTTTTCACGATCATACTTTTTCATACCTTTATAAAGTAACATTTCGCTAAGCCAGTCTTTTCCAACCCCTTGCTCAGCTAAACGTTTTCCATAAAGAGCAGCACGCTGACCGATAATTGCCCTAATTCCCAATTCAGATACAGCCTCTCTATGCGCACGAACAACCGCCAACCATTCCCTAGCATTAGGTACTCCACCAGAAGAAATATCTACATAAGAATCTTTAACTTGATCACCTAATACTAAAGCTTCTTCTAGCTCGGGATCAATATCCATAGGTACAAACGCAAAACGGTCAATGGTAGCTGCATCAATTGGAGTACGACCAACATATTCAGCAGTTGCACCGCGACCAATCGTATTTGCAGCCGCAATGAAACGAGTATCATCGTGGCGAGATATTCGCTTATCTGGAAACTCACCTTGATTATTCGCGATTGAGTTATTTAATATAGTTAATACAGATGGGTGAGCATTATCTATTTCATCAAATAAAAATACACCGCCGTCTTCATATGTTTCACGATATGCTGTACTACGATATTCCCCAGTAGCATCACGATAGCCCATAAGATCAGCCTTGGAAGTTGATGGACCAAGCGAAATAGAGCGGAAAGATAAGTCCAATTCATCTGCCATCTGTTCTGCAGCTGTAGATTTACCGCTGCCCGCTTCGCCATACAACCAAACAGGTACATCTGCCATTAACGCAGCCTTTAATAAAGGTGCGTGTAGGTGAGAGGCTCTCAACTTCTCGTGTTGTAGATTTTGAAATTGTGGTTGATCAGGTGTTTCATTAATTGTAATTCTGTTATTTATATCTCTACCTGAATTTAACATAAGTACACCCCCATTAATATGAGTAAAATTATTATCACCTGAATTATAGTTTACAATATTCTATGTATAATAGCCAAATCACCAAATTGTTAGGCAATATGAAGAGCAATATCAAACTCAGCGCCCTCGATAGTAGCTTTTGATCTATTACTATTAGATTCACCAAAAGATGCCAAAGTCTCGGCAGCTATCGTCGCGCGGTGTTCATTAATAGCTTGACGAAGCTGATCGTCATTAGTTGTGAGCTGCAGGATTATACGATCATCAACCTGCAAGCCCGCTTTCTTACGCGCACTCTGAACGTGGCGAACAATCTCGCGCATCAGGCCTTCGCGTTTGAGCTCGGGGGTGATATTAAGATCATAGACAACACTTGGCTGAGCAGACACTTCAGGAATATCAAGTTCTGAACCGGTCACTGCTTCCACCGACTTAACATTCAGCTCGTCCCGTGCAATATCGACTAGAAACTGAGCAACTTCTTCTGGTGTATTTTGCGAAATAGTGCTGACAAGTTTAGCGGAAGCCAGCGGTTGGCGAACCTTGATCCCCTCGGCGGCACGCTTCGATAGACCGTCGTTGACAGCAGCACGCAAAGCGTTCATATCGCGTAGCATTGCCCTGTTAATTTCGCCCGCAGGCAACCAATCCTTCAAGTGAATCGATTCAGTATCGCCCGTCAGATTATGGTACAGTTCCTCGGCCAAAAACGGCGTAAATGGAGCCAAGATATAGCTCAGGCGCACCAACACGTAGTGCAGCGTGCGATAAGCGTCATTCTTATCATCGTCATCCTCAGACTTCCAGAAGCGGCGGCGGCTACGGCGAACATACCAGTTAGAAGCGTCATCCAGGAACGGCAAAATAGGGCTGAGTGCATCGGGGATATTGTAGGTATCCATGTGACGCTCAACTTCTGCCACCAGCTGATGTAAGCGGCTTATAATCCAGATATCTAGCGGGTTTGTCAGCTCGCTCAGCGGATCTTTCAATTCGCCGTCAAACTCCCAGCCATCCACCTCCGCATACATCGTAAAGAAGTCATACATATTCCAAATCATGGCAAGTTTCCTAGCCACATCACCAACGCTCTTATCGTGCAAGGCAAAATCCTCACCGTTGAGCAGCGGACTACTGAGCAGCAAAAAGCGCAAGCTATCCGCACTGAACTTGTCCATCAGCTCATTCGGGTCGGTAAAGTTGCCGAGAGATTTACTCATCTTGCGGCCATCGTTACCTGCCACCACGCCGGTGGTAATGACATTGCTATAGGCATTTTTATGCTGGCAATCAAGACCAAAGGCACCGATCTCCGCCAGCGCCGTATTGACCGCATGCACATAATAAAACCAAGCCCGCACCTGGCCAATATATTCGACAATGAAATCTGCCGGATAATTCGCCTCAAACTTCTGTCGGTTTTCGAACGGATAATGCAACTGAGCAAACGGCATACTGCCCGACTCAAACCAACAATCCAGCACCTTGTCAATGCGAGTAAAGGTCTCGCCATCAATCTCAAAAGTGATATCATCCACCCACGGACGGTGGTAATCATCCAACTCCGCACCACTCAGTTCCTTGAGTTCCGCATACGACCCGACCACTTTGACCGTACCCCGGTCACCCTTCCACACCGGCATGGCCGTCGCCCAGAAGCGGTCGCGGCTGAGATTCCAATCTGGTGCTTGCTCAATATTCTTCGCAAAGCGGCCGTGCTTGAGGTGAGCTGGGAACCAATTGATATGCTCATTCTCATCCAGCATCAGCGGCTTCTGGCCTTGGATATCAAAGAACCAGCTCGGGATGGCCCGGTACATGATACGCTGCTTGCTGCGCGGATTGAACGGATATTCGTGACGAATGTACTCAATCTTCCACACCGCGCCCTTTTCTTTCAGGTCTTTGGCGATGAACTTGTTATTATCCCACACCTCGAGGCCTTTGTAATTGGTATCGGTGTAGTAGCCGTTATCATCGATGACGTGGAAGGCGCTAATGCCGTGGCGCTTGGCCAGTTCAAAGTCATCCTCACCATAGGCCGGCGCGATGTGCACGATGCCCGTACCCGACTCGTGCGACACGAAATCCGCCGCGTAGATGGTGTGAACCTTGTCATTCTCTGGCCAATTCGAGCCCGTATCGAGCGGCTGGTAGGTTTTACCCACCAATTCGCTACCCGGGAATGTACGTAGCACGTCGTAATCAAGTGGCTGGTGCTTGTCGTCCTGCAGGGTGCGCTCGAGAGCTTCCTCGGCAAGGATGAGTTTTTCGCCATCGACCTCTACTTCGCAATACGTCATCTCCGGATTCACTGCTAGCATCAGGTTGGCTGGTAGTGTCCATGGCGTAGTCGTCCAAGCGAGGACAGCCGCATCTTCGTCCATCAGACTAAACTTCACATACACACTCGGATCAGTTACCGTCTGGTAGGCATCGTTGTCCATGGTCACTTCGGCCTTGCTCACAGGGGTGGCGAACTTGGTGTCATACATCAGCACCTTTTCGCCTTCGTAGATTTTGCCCGCCTCGTACAGCTGCTTAAAGGCCCACCAGACGCTCTCCATAAAATCCTTGTCCATGGTGCGGTAGGCGCCCGTAAAGTCCACCCAGCGGCCGATGCGGTCGATCACGCCCTGCCACGTCTCGCTATTGGCCACCATGCTCTCGCACGCCTTGGTGATGTATTTTTCCAGGCTGATGGTTGGCAGTGGCTGACCGTCTTTATCCAGTGGCGCTGGCTGGTCACTACTCGTCACAATCTGCCGCCGATCGGTAATATTCAGCTGCTTTTCGACAAAGTTCTCTGCTGGCAGGCCATGACAGTCCCACCCCCAACGGCGCTCCACGCGCTTGCCTTTCATTGTCCAGTAGCGCGGCACGGCGTCCTTGACGATGCTACTGAGCAGCGTACCATGGTGCGGCACACCAGTGATAAACGGCGGCCCATCATAAAAAACGTAGGCATTATCCGCCGGTCGCTGCGCCACCGACCTTTCGAACGTCTGGTCGTCCTTCCAGCGCCGCACCCAATCTTTCTCGTATTCTGCCGCTCGGCGGCGTGTGCCGTGTTTGAATTTCATTATTTATTTCCTTTCGCTCTATTATGTGATTTACATAGCATCTCGCAATTCTCCATTGAGGTAGACCCTCCCTTGCTCCAGGCGCTAACATGATCAGCATCCATTTCATTTACCTTCCATATCTTTGCCTTGTTAGCATCGTGGCCTATTGCGCAATAAGAACAGTTTGACACACCTTTTTCTTCTGCAGTTTCGGTCTGCTTTTTGTAAACAGTTTGTTTAGTTGCGTCGTCAAACACCCTAACTTCAAGCAATTTAGTATCACCGAGGTCACCTTTCTGCCCAGAATATAACCCCAAAACATACTCAAATATCCCCTTACGATTTTTTACAAATGGGTCGCCATATAACTCACTGACTTTTGCGGAAATTTGGTCAGAGTCATAAGAAAACTTGTGATATTCTTCATATAGCCTTCCCCATTCCAGACCACGCATTTCTTTCTCAACTTGATTAAAGGTATTTGACACCCAATTCAATACCGTATCAAAATAAGTCTTCGCTTCTGCAATAGAATTATCAAATCTATGCTGCGACATATATTCTGAGGCTGCCATCCCCTTTGCTGTCGCAATCCACTCCAGCGCCACATGCCAAAAATCCTGACGCTTGGCGTCGCCATTGATATACGCACCCCACATGGCAATCATCGCATTACCGGAATTTGAGAAAGTCTCCTTACCTAATGTCACAAAAGGCCCAGAATAAATAGCATTCAGCAATTCCTGCTCATTAAGCGGCACACCAACAATGTTAATCGTCTTAAACCATTCCTTGATTTCACTCTCCGTGCCTTCACATTCATACACCAGGAGTTCGGTTTCCAGTAACTTCTGGCGCAAATCCTGCGGCAAAGAATCAAAATGCGTCTGATTACCATTGCGCACAATTGAGAAGCGCCCTTCAATAAATCGACCGATTGACGTAATTCGCTGCTGTCCATCCAGCACCTCCAAATTACCATCCTCTAATTTATTAAAATAAATCAGACCAATAGGGTAGCCTTTTAATATCGACTCAATGACCGCAACATCTTTCTTGCCGTCAGCATAAATGTAATTACGCTGATACTCTGGCTGAATCGTCAGTTTACCACTTAGACCAAACAATCCTTTCCCCTCAAACTCATTATAGGTAAAGCCCTTAGTAACCTCAGCAATAGTATATTTTTTTAGATTAGCAATCATTTCTTCTCCTTTTTATCATTTTCACTATTGTAAATAGACGCTAAGCCAGTAATCGAAATGCCCAAGGTAAAGAAGGCTACTATAGCAAACAATATCCACCCAAGAATTGATAAAATTGCTAATGAATTATTAGCCAACAGTAAAGATCCGTACGAAAAAGACCCACCAACTATTGCAACAAAAATCAGAGCAACTAAGTTTGCGTAATTAACTTTCCGGGTAAGTATATTCTTGATTTTCTCAGTTTCTATATTGAGTATTGTCTGGATGTTACGCTTCGCATCTGAGTCATTTTCTAACTTATCGCAAACTTCTACTAGATTTATAATTCTCTTAATTCTTCTATCATTGGCATCATTCTCTTTAAATAATCTAAGAAAAGACAGTGCTAACGATCCAACTGCCACAACCGAGCTAACTGCAACAGGAGAAACTAATTCGGAAAAATTCATTTTTCTACTCCTTTCCTTTGTCTGATTAATATTCTTTTATAAGTTTCTTTTCCTTCTATAGATGAATTCATCTTAGTATCTACATTCCAAAAAATTGGTCTCCCATAATCATATGTACAGCCAACAATCTCAAACTGATCTGGATTATACTTGTCCAGGAATGAAATAGGCACACCCATCACGCCATTGAAATCACTGGGGATGGCATCAGTAAATGAAACTTCAATCGCATCATAGTTATCATACTTTTTATAACACACGTCGCTATCAATTACTTTCTTGCTAAACTTCCTGTTTTCCGCCATAGTCATCAACTGCAACTCCTGATGACGTTTACCGTGATCAAGGCTGGTATACCAACGCACTCCCATGACTTTTTGATAATATTTACCGTCACGTATTTCTCCTGTAAACTTTTTAAGGTCAACAAAGCCTCTAGGGACTTCGAACTCTCGGTCTCCGCTAGAAATAGATGGGCCTAACCACATTCTGTTACTCATAATCTTCGGAAATATCTCTTTGTAAGTAATGGCGTTGATATTGCCAATAATCAAAAACTTCTTATCGTATTCAAATAGCTGCGCCACATATTCACGAAATAACGAAAATGGTGGGTTGGTCACCACGATGTCAGCCTGTTTCAATAGTTCAACACATTCTTTTGAGCGAAAATCGCCTGGCGGGAAATTATCATCGCCTTTTAGTGGCTTGCCGCCACCATTAGCCTGAATAATTTTTTTAATATCCTCTAGGTCGCATATTCCGTCACCATTTTCGTCAGACACCTCAGTAATTTCAATCACCCGACCTTTTGTCTCGCCATCTTCAGTCGTCGTATTGGTCTGCAGTGAAGATTTTTTAACTGGCGAAATCTCTTTATCTGGCATATCTGGCAAAAGTGCAACTTGCAATTCGGTTCCTGCTACTGGTGAATTAAAGTAACTAGTAGCAACCAACTTCTTGATACCATAAGCGTTAAATTTGTTCGCAAAGAATTTGAAGAAATTACTTTCATACGGATCATCGCAATTAAGATACACAACCTTACCCCGGAACACATCTGGATCGTAGTCAATATACGCTTGGACTTCCTTTTGTATATCTTCGTATTGCGTATAAAACTCATCGTTACGAGCTTTTTTAGCTGATGTGAGATTGCTATTGGCCATATTATTTACCCCTCCCCATCGTCCAGATCCTTTAATTTCTTGCCGTTGAACATCCAATATGCCACACCCTGATATGCACCACTAGCGTTACGCTTTCCTTTTTGCTGGAAGATATTGCGAGTTAACGGCGATAATTTGTAGACTTCACCACCATACTCAACTTCTCGCTCGCCAACAACAGTCGCGCTAATTGACTTATCCTGCGCAAAGGTTATCACATCGCCGTTCTTTAGCCCTTTTCGATAGAAACTAAAGAGCGCTCCTTGTTTCCGTGATTGCGTCACTTCATCAAATTCACGCTCCTTATCAATATGTTTTGGGTATACCACCTTCCCATCAAATGCCAGCAACAGCTGCTTAACAAGCTCGCAATCCAGCGCAAACAATTCACTATCGTCAACCCGGTGCTTGCTAAAAATCTCATGCAGCAAGCTCTCCTTGTCATCATAATCATCAAGTTCAATCGCGAAAAATTGTTTCAGTCCAGAAACATTATAGTAACCATTGCGCTCAAGATGTCGCATTCGCTCGCCATAACTCTGCGAACCAGTCTTGCCAATCTTAATCAATCCAGAAACCACAGTTGTCATGACATAAACGATACCCTTCATAGCATTCCTTCCTCAAACAAAAATCACCTCTTTTGACTTCGAGAATCCGCTGGAGGTGCTTCAAACGGACGGTACCATCTCGATTCCAAAAGAAGTGATTCTTTTAGCTCTTTATTCGCTATTTACGCAAGCTCACGGCGGGGTCTAGTCTCGGCTGACAGTAAGCCGATTTCTTCCCGCAGACTTCGCGGTTGATAGCCGCTCATTTTGCACTGATCCTATCAGACACACGCAAAAACGCCCTACTCACATTGTAGCGCGTTTTTGCCAAAATCCCAAGGGAATTATTTAATTTCCAAGCCACCCAGGACGCATTCACCCCTCAGGTAGATTGTCTTTTTGGCAGAAGGCTTTGGTACAGTCTTATCATCGCTACCGCCCAAAACACCACGCACCTCGTTTTTGACAATTACATCATCAGGCAAGTTGATATTAATGCCACCGCAAAACGTAAAGACATCAATGATCGTGCCGTCCTTAATGTTCGCCTGACGCAAATCTAACTCGACGCCACCAAACACCGCTGTCAGTGAACCACCAGTATAATCACCCCTCACTCGTGACTCTTCACCGTAAAAAATTGCCACCTTTTCGTTATCATCGTCACCCGACTTCTTAGTTTGTTTGCGATTTCCAGATCCAATACTGAACACTATCATTAAACCGACAGTGATCAACACCACTGGCCAAAACAACTTCCAGATGCTAACATCGATGATTCCATACGCGTTCAAACCAACCGACACGCCAGCGGCCATCAACAGCAAGCCCCATGCCCGCGTTAGCAATCTCTGGGAACTGACTATTGTCACCAATCCCGCCAGCACTAGACCGGCTGCCCAAACCGTTCCCCAGAACACATTCCAGCTATCAAACTTGATGATTTCGAGATTCCTGAGTAACAGAACCCCGCCGAGTGCTACAATGGTGACACCAAAGAACGCTCTGACAAGAAAGTTTTTCTTCATATCTCTCATCATAACATATGGTCACGCGTTACCAAAGTAAAAAATTTTGCAATAATGTTTTCGTAAAATAGGGCGATACGTCTAGAACAACTGATCACCAAACTTTGCGATTATCGCCATCATGGCAAGAACCACTAAAACTGCTGCAAATAACATATCATATCCGCGATCAACAAATTTACCCAGGGTCTTACCAGGTATATTCTTAACCAAAACATTGTACCGTGTCATACCAAAGAAAATCAAAATCATACCAAGGTCCAGAGTCAAGCACCACGGGCACAGTGCACCAATCACCAAATAGCTCATACCAAACATCCAGAAAGCAAAGAGTAGCCCCGCAATCACCCCGACTTGCGCGCATTGCATAAACCATTTCGGAAACTTTGTCCCCGCCAACAAAGCAACCGCTATAGTGATCATCACCGGCAAAGTTGCCAGGCCAATAAAACTGTTTGGGAAACCAAAGATTGCCGCCGACCAGTGGTTGGCAACTGCCGAACAACTCAGTGCTGAGTTTAAGTCACAACTAAGAACTGCTTCTGAATTCTTGGCTAATACCAATGATTCAATCGATAAGGCCAGCGATGCTAACAGTCCCAATCCGCTTCCAACTAACAACGCCAATGCCGACATATGCCGTCGCTTCAAATCCTCGTGAAATAACCACTCTCGCACCTTTTTAAACATAAAAACTTACCTCGCTAATTGTCGGCAGCGGAGTTCCCCGCCACATATTTTGTAACTGACCGCTGTCACTCAACGCAATAATCGTCGGGTATTCAACAATGTCATATGTCCTACAAAAATCACTACCGGCCGCCGAATCTGGATTGACTTCCTCCAAATCATACCCTGTCTGATTTTTAAAATCCCTGAGATAATCAAACACTGCGCGAGCGTGGTCGCTCTCTGTTTTATACACAACAACAACGCGCATATCTTAATCCCTTTTCTCTCGTTGCTGAGCTAAAATTTTCTCAAATTCGTCCAACGTCTTGAAATCATAATACACACTGGCAAATCGAACATACGCTACCTCATTACGATCAGCCAAAGCGTCCAAAACTGCATCACCAATCTGTTTTGATGGCACTTCAGACTCTCCCAACGCATACAAAGCGTCTTCGACAGCACTCACGATCTGCTCAACTTCTTCTTCCGACTTGAAGAACTTGCCGACTGACTGATGCACTGCTGAAGATAGCTTAAATCGGTCAAATAACTCTCGACGTCCACTCTTTTTAAGCACTGCCAGGTTTGGTTTTTCAATCCGCTCATAGGTTGTAAACCTTCTGCCATCAGCCGTCTCCCTGCGGCGGCGAATCGCCATACCGCCAGCAACTTCACGCGACTCAAGCACCCGACTGTCACCAATATTCACTACTACCATAAACTACTCCCTGTTCTTCTTGCGACGGCGTAAGAATGCTGGGGTATCGTCTTCATCATCATCCTCTTCTGGCGGATTGTCCCAAATGTTCGTGTCGTCTTCAGCAGCAAAATGTTCGGCAGCCTCTTTATGTTCTAGCTCCATGTCGATATTTTGCACCATTTCTTCGTCTAGGTTGTTTGAACTGGTTTCAACTGGGTTCACGTCAAGCGTCACATCTCGGTCATGAAAAGTCTCACTGTCAAACCCTGTGGCGATGACTGTAATCACCAAATCATCTTCCATCTCTGGTTTCAACGTCGCACCAAAGATAATGTTTGCGTTTGGCGACACCGCGCTGGTGATGATTTCAGCCGCTTCTTGGATCTCCGCCATACTCATGTCGTAACCACCAGTAACATTAAACAGCACACCCTTAGCTCCATCGATTGACACTTCAATCAACGGAGATTCAATTGCCTGCTGAGCCGCCTGAGCTGCTCGGTTTTCACCGCTCGCCCGACCAATACCCATCAATGCTGAGCCAGCATTACTCATGATAGCCTTCACGTCAGCAAAGTCCAGGTTAATCAATCCGTGTTCAGTAATCAATTCAGAGATACCTTGCACACCCTGACGCAGTACATCGTCAGCAATTTTGAAGGTTTCCAACAGTGGAGTGCGTCGATCAATAGTTTGCAATAAGCGATCATTTGGAATAGTAATCAACGTATCAACCTGTCGACCCAAGTGAGTGATTGCCCAATCAGCATTCACTCGGCGCTTTTCACCTTCAAAGCTAAATGGTCGCGTGGCCACACCAACCACCAAAATACCCAACTCACGAGCAATCTCAGCAACCACATAACCAGCACCAGATCCCGTTCCACCACCAGCACCAATAGTCACAAACACCATGTCAGCGCCTTCAAGCGCAGCACGAATTTCTTCACGCGATTCATTAGCAGCCGCTTCACCAACCGCTGGGTCAGCACCAGCACCAAGACCATTGGTCGTTGAATGTCCTAGATGGATTTTGACGTCGGCTTTTGAGTTATGCAACGCTTGTGCGTCGGTATTCATAGCGATGAACTGCACACCATTGAGGCCAGCGTCTTTCATGCGGTTAACTGCTGAACCACCGGCGCCACCAACACCAACAACTTTGATGCTAGCAAATGTCTGAACTTCGCTTGGTTGTATTTGTGGCATTATCGTATCTCCCCTCTAATCTCTATCCAGTATATCATCTTTGACCCTGGAGTGGTCATATTTATTTGAATTTCGCGAATAACCCACCTAAAAATCCGCCAGCTTTTTGAGCAACTTTACTAGCTTTTTTACTATGACTCCCTTCAGGTCGTGATGGACTGGTGGACATCGCCAGCATCAACCCTATCGCCGCTGCATATTCTGGATCTTTGATGTCGTCAGTCATGCCAGCATAATCCTGCGGTTTACCGATTTTCACTGCCAGCCCAATCTGTTCTTTGGCAAACTCAGCCAAGCCTTTTACTTTAGCGCCACCGCCAACTAGCACGGCTCCACTTGGCATTTTACTGATACCGCCTGCCTTTTTCAGCTCTTTAGCTACCAGTTCGAAAATTTCTTCATAACGCGCCTCGACGATTTCTGCAACTTCTGCTCGGTGGAAAACCTGCGTCTCTTTCTCATGTTTAATGTCAATTACGCCCGTGGTTTCACCGCCCAATTCACCATGTTGCAGTTTAACCTTTTCGGCAATTTCCAAATCAACCTTAAGGCCAATTGCCAAATCATTGGTTACATTCTGTGAGCCCATTGGAACAACCGAAAGATGTTGCAAATCACCCTCTTCGAACACCGCAACGCCCGTTGTGGAAGCCCCGATGTCAATCACAGCCACACCATTTTCCATCTGAGATTCATTCAGCACCGCTTGAGCGCTCGCCAACACCGTTGGAACTATTCTGACAGCATCGATATTAGACATTTCCGCCAACTTGTGCAAATTCCCCAGGTGTGGCACCAATCCAGAAACAACATTTGCTCGTAGTTCCAGCCTCGTCCCGGTCATGCCAATCGGGTTTTTGATATTATCTTGCCCGTCCAATCGATATTCGTACGGAACCACTTCCAAAATCTCACGATTTGCAGGAACTTTTCCAACCGTCGCTACATTCTCCAGACGCGCTACGTCATCCTCTGTCACTTCGCTACTACTCGCATTAACAGCAACCATGCCGTCTACTTTAGTACTGATGATATGTACGCCATTAACACCCAAAGCGGCCGTACTTACTCGATGACCGCTCATTCGCTCAGCCGCATCAAGCGCCGTATCGATCGCTGCCGCTGGCCCATTCAAGTGCGTGATCACGCCCTTACGCATCCCGCTATTGGGAGCTTGCCCCACACCAATAATTCTTGGCACACCTGTTGTTTCGTCGATGTGCCCGATAACACATCGCACTTTTTTCGTGCCGATATCAATTCCTACCGCATAATGAGATTGTTCTTGCATATGCTTACAGTATATAGGAATATGGGGTCATTTTGCAAGCTGTCAAAAAAGCACAAGCATGATACACTAGACACATGAAACGTCGTACTATTTCTCACAAACCTGGCTTTACCTTAATTGAGATGATCATTATCATTTCCACAATCGCCATTCTCTCAGCAATTAGCATCGTCGCTTATCAGTACGTTAGACAAGACGCTTATGACGCAAAAGCCAAAACCGCGCTACAACAGGTCGAAACAGGGTTTAAGTCTTACATAACCGCAGGCAATAAAGTACCAATGCGTTACTATAGCCCGTATGGTTTTTATGCTGACCCGGGAGGTGGATCAATAGAACAAGGCATCCCGGTCAATCATGGGGGCGGTATAGGTAGAGCCCTAGTCAATGCTGGGTTCTTATCGAGCAATTTGCTGGACAGCCTCAAAAATGGCCCCCAGAAGAATACCGCTTTAAAGAACAGTATCGCTTTTGCACAATGTGGTAAAAATAAGGCATTCTTCTATATCGAAGTATACCGAAAAGGTATGACACAAGCGGAGCTTTGGAATAAGGTTCACTCATTGGAGTGTGAGAGGAAGACTAAGGACGATTGGTATGCAGAGCATGGATTAAGTCCTTCGCTCAGTATGGCTGCAACTGGCACAGTCAACGGTCCAGCGCGCTATATACTAGCAGAGATTGATTTCACCTAATATTCTGTTACAGTTTCGTCAAGATTTCTGTACCCGTTTCAGTAATTAGTACTGTGTGTTCAAAATGCGCACCCAGACTGCCATCTCTCATGCTAATCGTCCAGCCGTCATCCTCAGTAACAATTTTCTCACCACCGAGGCTGGCCATCGGCTCGATAGCGATAGTATCACCAGCGTGCAACACCGGACCAGTACCACGCTGACCATGGTTTGGAATCTCTGGACTCATGTGCATTTCCAGCCCCACACCGTGACCAACCAGCTCACGAATGATGCCTAATTTAGCCTTCTTCAATACTGCTTCTATTGCTGCTGAGATATCACCAACACGCGTCCCATCACCGGAAATTGCATCAATTCCCGCATACAAACTCTGTTCCGTCGCGTGCAGCAAATGTTTTTTAGCACCACGCGGCTCTTCGTCAACCACCATCGTGAAGGCACTGTCAGTTTTCATGCCGCGGTAGCCAATCACCAGGTCAAAACTCACTACATCACCCTTCTCAAACACATAGTCTGTCGGGAACGAGTGCACCAATTGCTCATTGGTCGACACGCAGATCACCTCTGGGAATTTTACTTCATCTGTCAAATACGTCGCTTCTGCGCCAAAATCCTTGATGTGTCCAGCCACAAACTCATTGACATCCAACTCGCTCATGCCAGCCGTTACTTTCTGGCGCAATTCGTCATAAATCGTCG
>ERZ773070.80-NODE-80-length-70748-cov-5.201647_pt1 | contig 70748 bp, 50 predicted proteins | sample MGYA00580618_ERZ773070 | MGnify/ENA primary metagenome ERZ773070 (study PRJEB29015, sample SAMEA2738023) | human oral metagenome | biome: human oral; feature: human-associated habitat; material: dental | place: China | collected 2019 ...
GCATACGCGAACGCATCCAACGGCAAATCTAGTGAATTTATTTTACAAACGCAAGGAAAAAGAAAAAACTTATCTCAGGTTAACTATTTTTTCACTTACCAACCTCAAATCGGTTGATAGTCGTCTTGCCACATCCGCCCTTCGGCTTTCCATTTTTCAGCGACCCAAACGCATAAGGGCAAACCTGCCCAAAAGTCTTTTTGGCAATATAAAAAACGACGTTAGGGGTTTCGGTGTTTCAGCCCCTTAACCCCGAAAAATCACCTTTTGCAGCGGCATTTTTAAGTGGATATGCCGTACAAGACGTCTTGTACGGCGGCTACAAACGAGTTGTAGTCACACTACAAGTGCTTTGTAGGGCCGCTACAACTGCTTTGTAGTGACACTACAGACCTATTGTAGCCACACTACAAGCTAGTTTGTACCACAACGACCAACCGTAAAACGCACTGCAGGATGATTGTAGCCTTCACTTCGATGCTCAAGTATTCTTGTTTTGAGCACCGAGTTTCTTCACCGTTCGCTCAAAATTATCGCGGTCGGCAATGACGCCATTCTTCACGCGTGCCCTGTAATTGTAGATTGTGTTCACAGAATAGTGTAGGAATTCGGCTATCTTTGAGCTGTCTTCTATGCCAATTCGAATTAAAGCGAAGATGCGTAAAGAGACTGGCATGTGACCATCTTCTGTCAATTCGATACGTTCGGCAGGTTGGAGTAGGGCATTAAATTCTTCGACAAAGGTAGGGAAGAGATGCAGGAAGGCATCGTCGAAGTTGTTATAAAGTTCGTCTAGTTCGCGTTCTTTCAGTGAAGTAGACCGCGTTTCCCTGAAAAGTTCCTCGTATTGCCTGTTCTTTACCATCTTGTTCACCTGTTTTCTGAACGACTCAATTTTGTCTACGTAAAGTGAACAAAGGCTAAGGAACCTACCAATATACTCTTCTTTGACGCGGTTTGACTCGCCGAGTTTCATATTGCTAGAACTTAATTGGCGATTCAGTTCAGACAGTTGGGCATTGATTTGTGAGAGTTGTCTGTTATAATGTTTCTGCTTCTTACTCGCTAATACCAGTCGCTTGCGCTGCCGATTTACGAAAATAACCGAGGCTAAAAGCAGCAATGCCAGTACACCGCACGACAGGGCTGCAATTTGGATGAGCTCTGTTTTGTGTTCATTCTCCATTTTATATTGTTTGGCAATTACTGCCAAGAGAGGCGAAATTTGCCAACTGCGCTGGCGCGAACCAAAGCGATTGGCACAATCACTGGTAAAAGAGATATAGCGATAGCTTCGGTCTACATCACCTTGCAACATCAGTTGGTTTGCCATTTCCCACAGTGAACCTTGGTCCATAATACCATTTCGCACGTCGGCCAGCGCAGATTCTGCCAGCCAATACATCATTCGGGTAGTGTCGTTGACAGCTTTATACTCCAAATAACGGTAGAGCGCCACGAGTGCATAACGATGGCTGCCCTTCTTAACTATGCGTAACCATTCTGTGTTTAGCTTCATTGATGCCTCGAGTTGTTTACTGTTCAGCAATCGAAGCTCACGTATCTGATAGCTTAAATCGCAGTTTCGGGGAATGAAGCGCTGCATCAGCTGCTCATACTCATCGGCTTTTTGCTGATAGTCTGCTTTCAAGTCGGTCACCGAAGTATAATAAGCTAACTCGCTGTTGCGCTTATAGCAGGCATGATAATAGTCTCCCAGATTTTTTGGTGAAAGCTGTTTGACATCGACAAGGGCAAGGTATTTCTCGGCCTCATCATATAAACCTGTTTTTGAACAGCAAATAGAAAGCAGAATATGGCAACGGTCTGCACGAACAGGATCGCCCAACTGGTGAGCTAAACGCACGCAAGCCCGCAGATAGTTCATGGCGGTGTGGTTCTCAAAAGCACGATATTCCTCATAAAGTTGAAAGCAGAATGCATACTTCAATTCAGGCTCTTGTGCATTTTTCAACTGCCGTTTCAGGAGGTTGATGCCAGCTTCTTTCTTCGCCACATAGGTTGCGTAACGCTCGATTTCCATATCAAGGCAATGATAGATTGAGTCGAGATCGTGCAGAGGTTCAGCAGCCTTTACAAATAGGGCTGCCCACAGCATGAGGAAAGAAAGCATGAATCGGTTCATGATTGTAGTTTCAACAGGTTTAATACAATACAAAGGTAGAATTTTTCTCCACAACGGCAAAGCAATGTAACAACAATTCTCCATGCCAAAAAGGGTTTTGACATGGAGAATTGTTTACTTACACCATAAGAGGAAGCCTTACGGCTGGCCAAATATTACTTAACCATGAAAGATATTGTTTTTACTTCTCGGCTATTTGGGCCAATCATCAAGTAGAATTCACCAGGTTCTAGCACTTCTTCTAGGTTGTAATTATAAAACTTGAGCATATCAGGCGTGATGTCGAATGTCACTTTCTTGCTTTCTCCTGCTGCCAAATGAACGCGTTGGAAGCCTTTCAGTTCCTTTACGGGACGTGAAAGCGATGCCACTTTGTCGTGAATATAGAGTTGAACAACCTCATCTCCTTCACGCTTCCCGGTGTTTGTCACCGTGACAGTGGCTGTAAGTCTGCCGTCTTTAGACATCTCTTTACCGCTCAACATAATGTCGCTATAGGCATAGGTTGTGTAACTCAAACCATAACCAAAGGGATAGAGAGGTTCGTTACGCACGTCAATATAATTGCTGGAATACTTAACAAAGTGATTGGTTCCCTCAGCTACGGGTCTACCCGTAGGCAGGTGGTTATAGTAAATGGGCACTTGTCCGAGCGCCTTGGGTATCGTTACTGTGAGTTTTCCGGTAGGAACTTTGTCGCCAAAAACCACATCTGGAATGGCATCTGCAAGCTCAGAACCACCAAACCACACATTCATAATGGCAGGAATATGCTCACTTTCCCACTTCATTATTGTGGGACGACCAGAGAAATTCAATAATACTAGTGGCTTGTTTAATGCCACCAGTGCCTGTAACAGTTCCATCTGGGCATCAGGAAGACAGAGGTTAGCACGCGAAGCGCACTCGCCGCTCATCTCAGCAAGCTCGCCCATGGCACACACAATGACATCGGCTTCGCGGGCTATGCGTAGGGCTTCGTCGCGAGCCTGCTCTTTGTCAACGCGCGTTATGGCCCGGTTGAAGGTGCCAGCAGCCTGAATATCGGCGTCGTCATAGATGTTACAACCTTGAGCATAGAGGATTTCTGCCTTACCATTTACGGCACGTTGCATCCCTTCTTTCAGTGTTGCATACTTCTCTGGCGCATCTGCTGTGGACCAACAGCCAACGACATTGTTGCGCGTATCGGCTAAGGGACCGATCAAAGCTATTTTTCCTTGTTTGGCCAAAGGTAACAACTCACCCTCGTTTTTTAGTAATACGAAAGTCTCGGTAGCCATATTGCGAGCAGCCAAACGGTGTTCGGGCGTGTAAAGTTCGCGCTTTGCCCGCTTCGTATCACAGAAACGATAAGGGTTAGCGAAAAGTCCTAGCTTATATTTTGCTTCAAGTACGCGCCGACAAGCACGGTCGATGTCGGCCATGGTTACATGTCCTTGTTTTAAAGCTTCAGCCAAATGCTCTGTGAAAAGCGAGGAACACATATCCATATCTGTGCCAGCCTGCAGCGCTTTTATGGTCACCGTCTGTGCGTCTCCTACACCATGAGCCATCATTTCCCTGATTGCTCCGTAGTCGGTTACAAGGAAACCATCGAACTGCCAACGCTTGCGGAGTACGTCGTTTAGCAACCATTGGTTGGCCGTAGCAGGCACTCCATCAACAACATTGAATGAAGACATCACCGAACCAGCACCAGCATCGATCGCAGCTTTATAACCAGAGAAGTATTGGTTGAACATACGTTGACGGCTCATATCAACCGTATTGTAGTCGCGTCCGGCTTCGGATGCACCGTAAAGAGCAAAATGTTTCACGCAAGCCATAACGTTCTCTCGGCCGTAGCTGCCTTGCAATCCGCGCACCATTGCAGCAGCTATGCAACCGTTGAGATAGGGGTCTTCGCCGTTTCCTTCGGCTATCCTGCCCCAACGTGGATCAAGAGCAATGTCAACCATCGGACTATAAGCCCAGTTGATGCCCTGTGATGTGGCTTCTTTAGCGGCAATTCGCGCTCCTTCCTCAATGGCTTTTAAATTCCAACTACACGATTGTGCAAGTGGAATAGGGAACACGGTTTGATAACCATGTATTACATCCTGACCGAAGAGCAATGGAATTCCTAGCCGACTTCGCTTGACTGCGGCCTCTTGGAGAGGACGAATCTTGTCGAGTCCCACCACATTGAGCACGGCACCCAACCTTCCTTCGGTGGCAAGTTTGGCCAAAGGACTGTTCATAACGGCCCCTGTTGTGATGTCACCTCCTGGCAATAAGTTCAGCTGTCCTATCTTTTCCTCAGTCGTCATCTTGCTCATGAGGTTGTCGATAAAGCTTTTCATGTCTTGTGATTGCGCTAAGCCGAATAGCCAACATCCTGCGAATGAGATTGTTAATAATAGTCGTTTCATCTCTTCTTGCATTTTATTTTTGATAGATGCGTAGGTATTCGATTGACATTGTCGCAGGCAAAACACTTTCGTCTACGCCTTGCTGACCGCCCCAATCACCGCCCCAAGCGAGGTTTAAGATTGGATAAAATGCCTTATCGAACGGCCATGCAGCGATGCCAGAGCCATCGTTTTTGTACGTGAGCAGCTTTACCCCGTCTACATAGAAGTTCATTTCCTTGGCTGTCCACTCTAAACCGTAGACGTGGAAGCCTGTTGTGGCTCCACTGACAAAGCGATTTGCTGATTCTATATTGGTGCCAGTGTTGTTATATTTGGTGCAGTGGATAGTGCTATGGATATAATCTTGATGATAACCCACATGCTCCATAATGTCTATTTCGCCATCGGCAGGCCAGTTCTTAAAATCTACAGGCAACATCCAAAAGGCTGGCCAAGTGCCCTTACCCTTTGGAAGTTTAATCTTAGCCTCAATATAACCATAGCGGAATCCTGAATTTTTCTTGGCGTAAACACGGCCCGAATAGATTCCCCCATTGTGTTTGAAGCAATGAATAAACAACTTTCCGTTGCGTATTTCCGTTACCCGATGGCCGTCGATATGTCCGTTGACGTAGGCTTGCAACTCGTTGTTTACTGTTCGAGGATTCCACACTTCGTGCGTCCAATTTGTTGCATCAAGTTCACCGTTTCGTTCGAACTCATCATGAAACACCAATTTATAATCACCTCCGATTGGGCATTTGAGCGAGTCAACTAGGGTACCTGCCGTTTGTTTTACTTGGATAATGGCCTTCCCCTTACCCGAAAGTATGGTCACGGTGGCGTTGCGTTCCTTATCAATAGGGTTCGCTCCTGCCGTAATGGTTAAAGTTTCATTGTGTTTGATGCTGTTGGCTGGGCTAACCTTCAACCAAGGTTGCGAAGAGTTCGCAGCCCACTCGTGGTTGGTGGTAAGGGTGATTGTGGCTTTTCCTCCCTCCTTTGGAAGCGTTATCTCAGTCTGCGACAGCTTGATGTTTTCACTAGTCAGCCCCCCAGAACCATTTTCTTCTCCATTATTACTGCTACATGCAGCTGTGAAACCAAACATCAAAGCAAACAGAAAATTAAATAATATCATACGTTTCATATTCTATTCTTTTACTTATTCTTGAAATTGATTCTTCTTTGTTCCTTCTTTCTCTGGCCCAAAGCGTGAAATCCAGTTGCTCCAATATAGCTTATTTGCGGAACACTCATGAATGTTCCGCAAAAAGCTATTATGGGCTTGTGTGAGATTGATTCGAATTTCTTACAGGCTACATAGGAACTTATTCTGAAAGTTGTATCGTAAATTCGAATAAGTCAACGATCTTTCTCAGACAGTTGGTTAGCTTTTCCTAGAAAGTCCTTTATGTTGTGCACCAATCTCTATATAATTATTGTTTGAAGTTCTTATTATGGGTGACCAGCACCGTCTTTGCAGTCATGTTCCTTGAACACCACATCACTCACTTTAACGGTTGTTCCAGCTGGAGCTCCGCCGAAATCTAGCACAAGGTCTACATTATTCATGTCGATTCCTTCCATGTTGTCCTTATAGAATACGATGTTTTCACCCGCGCTGAGGTTAACCCGTTCTGTGAAGAAGAACGTTCCATCTTCTCCATGTTTCACGAGTTTTACCGTTGCACCCTTGATGTCCTGTGATGCTTCTAGTTTCAAAGAGAAGTCATACTTGGTTGTGGCGTTTGCGGTCATATCGGTAAAGAACTTCACCTGTGCTTGCCATTGTTGCGAAGAAGCATTGGGAAGCGATATGGTGTAGCTTCCATTTCCGTTATTCTTAAAACCGATTGGGTCTGGGTTTGCAGTCCAACCATCGCCATTAGCATAGTAGAAAGCGTTGGTGAAGGTTGCCTTCTTCCACATATTGCAGTTGCTGTCGTACTTATATCCACCGAAACCAGGTAGTGATGGCACGTCGTCTGTACTGGTAAGGATAAAGTGCCAGGCAATAGAGCCATTGTCATAGACGAGCACCAACTTTTTGGAAGTGATGTCTTCGATGCGGAAACGTGGGTTGTTATATTGGTCGGCAGAAGAGAGATAAGGGAAGAGCGTGTGCTTAGGAAGCACAAGATATTTCTTGTCACCATCCACTTCGAGCTTATAAGTAGTGGTCTGCGCTTTTACTTTGGCCATGTAATCCACGCCGTCGTTGGTATTGAACTCATTGAAAAGGCCACTTTTGGTGTTTACATATACAGTTCCTCCTTCACCTGGGTCATAGGTATAACCACCTTCGGCTGTGAAGCTTAGGCGGTCATCATAAACACCTTTGCCAGCTTTGTCTTCAGGAGCAGCACTCCACCAACTTGTTCCGTCTGTTCCAGACGGACCACATGCCATGTGGGCGCTTACTGCATGATCAATACGCCATCGTTTTCCTGAGAGGCGGCTGATGATAGCCGGATCAAGTAGGTCGTTGTCAATGTGGAACGTTTTACGCACACCAGCACGGCTCACACCGTTGCGATTAGCCAAATGAAGCTCTACGAAATAATCGCCATGAGTACCATAAACCTTGGTAAGTTGATTAAGTGTGGAATAAAAATCGGGTTCACCATCGGTGTTGGTGTCGATGAACCACACGGGGTAAGTTCCCTGTGGCAACTGAGATATCGACATAGTTACCTGGTTGGTAGACTGGTCTACGTTGAGTTGATAGTCTGTTCCATCCATCGTTGGCAGTGCATTCTCATCGACACCTGCATAATTTTCGGGCGAACAAGCCACGAAAGACAGGGTTGCCATGATGGCCAATGCCATGTGTTTGAAATTATATCTTTTCATGTTATTCGTATTTTAGTGAGTGATTAATAGCCAGGATTCTGTTTCAATTCCGAATCTTTAGAAAGCTCGGTATAAGGAATCGGCTGATATTTTCTATCTGGCGTCCACGCATTGGTGCGGTATTCTTGCTGCGATCCCAGTACGGTAGCGGCTTTGTCTGTTCGTACCAAATCCCAATAGCGTTTACCTTCGCCAACAAATTCCAGATGTCGCTCATTGATGATATCGTCCAAAGTGAGTGCCGAAAGTTTTGTTATTCCAGCGCGCGAGCGTAATTTATTCACGTAGGTAAGGGCCGTTGCACTACTTCCATTCGTGCGTAACAACAGCTCGGCAGCGTTCAGTAACGTCTCGGCATATCGGTAAACGCGGAGGTTGTTGTTATAGTTGAGCTGCTTGTCGCCCGTAGCTCGCTCCACATTCTTTGAGTAAGCTGCAAATTTTCCACACCAAAAGCCTGTGTTTTGATAACGAGCTTTGAAATTGGGATTGGCATTATTATAACTCCTTACGTCTAATATTGACGCGTTGCGACGTGCATCCCGCGTATCAAACATCTTATAGGTACTTTCGCGTATCGGGCAGAATCCCCAGCCATCATCAATCCCCAGTTCAGGAATACCACCTGGAACAGAAGCCAAACGTGGCAAAACTGTGCCGCCAGCAATAATGGCATCACCCGTACTCCAACCGCGGTTGGTCTTCAAGTCAGAATAGTTAACTTCGAAAATGCTTTCATCGCCCCATTCACCTGCAGCAGTAAACAAGTCGGCATAGTTTGGATTGAGGTTGAATTTACCACTGTTGATAATTTCCTGCATATACTCTAAGGCCTTTGGATAACGGCTTTGATCTTTCTGATACATAACCATCTCCGCATAGAGCATGTAGGCTGTGGGCTGAGTGACACGTCCTAAGTTGGCATTATCCCAACGCGTAGGCAACACCTTCATGCTGATGACGTCCTCAAGGTCTGCAATCACCTTGTTATATACATCGTCTGCACTCAGCTGAGGAGCTCTGAACGGTGCGGAAAGATTCTCAAAATAGAACGGAATATTGCCCCAGAACTTCCACAACATATTGTAATAATAGGCACGAAGTGTGCGAGCTTCGGCAGTCCACAACTTGTACGAAGCTGCAGGAAGGTTCTGTTGATGTTCATTGGCATACTTCAGCAAATCATTGGAACGTTTTACTCCACAATACATGTTGCTCCACATTCCTGTCATGCAGTTGTTGGGTTGCGCCTCATAATTTGCCATTAAGTGCCAGAATTGATTATCGGTTACACTTTGACCTCCTACGAGCATGTCGTCTCCCATAATGTCGCTCATTGCGTTCTGTGGGTTATATTGATTTCCATTCCAATCGTTCCATTGTAGTGGGCTATATGCAGCAATGAGCGATTGACTGATATGTAGCGAGTCGGTATAGTAGGTTTCAACAAAGTCCTGCGTATGGGAAGTAACATCAAGGAAGCTATCCCCGCAACTGGTAGATGCCGTCAGACTTGCTAATAAACCGATTTTAATTATATGATTGGTTTTCATCTTGTTTCCAATTTTAAGTGTTTACAATGATTCTATCAGATAAGTTAGAAGCCAAGGTTACAGCCTATCGTCCATGTGCGTGCCTGAGGATAGACACCATAGTCCACTCCCAAAGAAGTGCCGTTGTTTCCGTTAGGAATTTCGGGATCGAAACCGGCATACTTTGTAAAGGTAATCAGGTTGTCGGCTGCCACAAACAGACGAAGCCTTTGAATGCGAATCCGCTGTGTAATTGCTCTTGGAAGCGTGTAGCCTAACTGGATGTTCTTTAGGCGGAGATAGCTTCCATCTGTCAGATAGAGGTCGGACGACCGCCAGTTGTTCGTAGTATCACCGATACGGAAGATAGGATACTTATTTGAAGTGCCTTCTCCCGTCCAACGACCAAGCATCCACGAAGGGAGGTTTGTAAAGTCTATATCAGTTCGGCGTGTTGCATCAAAGATTTTGTTTCCTATAACTCCCTGCAACATCATACTGAAATCAAAGCCCTTCCAATCGGCTGCAAAGTTAAATCCAAAAGTCCAATCGGGCATTCCTTTTCCTATCATAGTCTGATCCTCGTCCGTAATCTGACCATCTCCATTGACATCTATGAAGCGAACATCACCCGGCTTGGCATTCGGCATGATCGGTTTTCCTTCTTTATTAACGTACGAAGTAACTTCTGATTCGTTCTGGAAAATGCCGTTAGTTTTGAAACCATAGAAGAAGGGGAAAGGTCGCCCATTCTCTGCCCTCGTGATGGTTCCAATGCCTTGGAAGGTATCTAAGTTGGCCATACCAGTCTCATTACCATAGGCAACGAGCTTGTTGTGTAGGTAAGAAAGATTGCCGTTTACACGGAAATGGGCGTCTGCGATGTGCCATTTGTAGCCTAGTTCTAGTTCAAAGCCTGAGTTTTCCATGATACCAACGTTACCTATAGGCTTAGTCTCGCCAACATAGTCAGGGATATTCATTGCCATCAGCATGCCATTCGTCTTCTTATAATAGTAATCAGCAGTCAACGTTAGAGCATTTTTAAAGAAACCAAGGTCGATACCTAAGTCGGTTTGCACACTTTCTTCCCACTTTAAGTCGGGATTGGGAAGCCCAGAAGCTTTACTTCCAGTCTGTGAATGGTCGTCGCGTCCAAGGATATAGTTGTTGTTATTTCCTGTTGAAGCAAGTACGGTATAGCGGAAATTACCAATGTTCTCATTACCATTCTTTCCCCAACTGAAGCGTAGCTTACCATTAGACAACCAATCACGACTCTTTTCCATGAAATTTTCATTGATGAAGTTCCATCCTAGCGATAAGGAAGGGAAGGTGGCATAATGATTATTTCTTCCAAAACGAGAGCTGCCATCTCGGCGCATAGTAAACTCTGCCATATATCGCTCTGCGTAGTTATAGCTTACACGTCCGAAGACAGAAGCTAGCTTAGCTTCATCATTCGGAGCACCACTTACATATTGCTTTCCGTCAGCACTTTGTCCCGTAGCTGCGTCAATATAAGGTCGGGCAAGGTTAATGATGTCATCACGGCTACCACTTAAATAGGCACCATAGCTAGCCTTAGCACTCTGTCCTAGCACTACGTTAACGTGATGTTCACCAAACTGACGGTCGAAACTCAGCGTATTGTCTAACTGCCATACCGTACCGCGGTTTGTACTAGAATTGGCGTTGGTCTTATCCGAACTGAAGCCATTGCGGATATAAAATATAGGTGTGTAGCCATCCGAACCCCAGAAACTTTGGTCGGCTCCATAGCTAAAACGATAAACGAGTCCTTCCCACAATTGCAGTGAGGCTGCAAAATTGGCAACAATCTTATGGCTCCATCCTTTAGAAGGTGGCAAAGAGAGGATCGAAAGTGGGTTTCCCATCTCATTATAGGCTGAACCAGGGTTCGTGTACACCTCACGATACCCGTCGGCATCAGTACGTCCCGTATAGAAGGGAACATAAAGACGATATTGATTTTGGTTAGCTTTTACGTGCTCATCGGCAGCTGCCCCATTGATGGTAGGGGTAAGAATCGGGGAGAGTGTCAGTGCTGAGCCTAGGACAGAACCCCAACCAGAGTTTGTATCAATGGACGTAGAATGGATACGTGCATAGGAAACGTTCGCAGTCAGGTCGAGTTTGTTGAGCCAACTACGTTCCTTAGTGTCATCAAAGAGATTATACTTGGTATTGCTGCGTAGGGTAAGGCGATCATAATTTGAACGTCCGTAGTTACCACCCACAATTCCTTCTTGTGTATAATAACCCATTGAGAGATAATAATTGAGTTTTTCACCAGCTCCGCTCACATTCAGTTCGTGGTTCATCATGGGTGCATTGTTGTTGAATACCTCCTTTTGCCAGTCGGTACCCTTCGTAATCCGGTTGCCATAAACATCCTTCAAATTATAGGGATCGGCAAATTTCGGAGCACGACCAGCGTTGAGCAGTCCCTCATTCATCATTACGGCATAGTTGGTAGCATCAAGAACATCACGGTGCTTCCAAGGGTTTTGCCAACCGTATGAGAAGTTGTAGTTCACCTGGGCACGCCCTTTCTTACCGCTTTTTGTCGTAACCAGCACAACACCATTAGCTGCGCGAGCACCATAGATTGCTCCTGAAGCAGCGTCTTTCAGCACTTCCAAACTCTCAATGTCACTTGGATTCAGATAGTCGATACCACCTTCAAGTGGCATTCCGTCTACAATATAAATAGGATCTGAATTATTTATGGTTCCAATACCACGCACGCGGATTTGCGCACCTGCTCCTGGTTGGCCCGAGTTTGTTGTCACCGTAACACCCGAAGCCAGACCTTTCAAGGCGTTGTCCATACGTAATGGAGCCGTCTTAGCTAAGTCTTCACTATTTACTTTTGCAATAGAAGCGGTCACAACGCTCTTTTTCTGAACGCCATATCCTACAACTACTACCTCATCTAATGCCTTAGCGTCTTCTTTGAGCACCACATGCAGGTTGTCTGCAGCCTTTACGCGCTGCGTATTATACCCTACATAAGAGATGATGAGTGTTGATCCTGGTGCCACACTGACTGTAAATCTACCGTCAACATCGGTAATAGAACCTTGGGAAGTACCTTCTTGAATAACAGAAGCTCCCATAATCGGCTCTCCCTGTGCATCAACAACCGTGCCCGAATAGGTTATGTTTTGGGCTAAGGCCATTGTTGAAACCAGTAAGGCCATGAACAAAAGGATTGATCTAAAATGTTTCATGTTTAAGCCTTTATTTTTAAATTATTAGTTATGCGATTTTAAATCATTAGTTATATGATGCAAAGTTAAAGCAAAATGAGGCAATTGGTACCGAATAAAGGGCTAAAAGTGGACTTTACAATATTGATTATTTTATTAAGTTATTAATAGTCAATGTTTTATTTATAATGTGATTGTGAAAAAAAGTGGATGCGATATAGAGTGATAATTGTTACTTTCCATTGCTTTTTACCAATTTCATTAGTGCAAATATAAACGCGATGTGCTTTTATTTATTTCTAACAAGCCAATTTAGAGCAAATTTTTTCAATGCCCTTCAGTATTACCTCATGCAAGTAGAGCCTCTTTTCCCCAGTCTAGTTTTTTCAATTTGAACAACTGTTATATGGCTTCTAATGCAACGTTCTAACTTCGCAAGTCTACTGCGACAAGGCTCTGTTTGTCCAAATACACGTAGTTTGTGCAGTACAAAAGCATCTGTAGTGTCACTACAAATGCGTCTGTACTGCCACTACAAGCCTCTTGTAGTCACACTACAAAAGGCTTGTAGCGTAACATCGGCAATATTCGGGCGCAGTTATCTGAATTTGCTCGGCACTTATTTTCTATGTATACCAATTTGTTAGGAAAATCTTTTGAAGTTATACTGAAGATATTGGTGCCGACGAAAAGTATGGTGTAAGTATTCTTATATCCATTTGACTGTAATTGTTATTTTTCACCCTAAATTTGAATAAATTGTTGTTCGTTATCATTTCTTTGTCGGCTAGGTGGTTAATTATCAAAAAAAAATGCTTACTTTGCAGGTTGAATAGCTGCCTTTAAGGCGAAATAGATAGACGAGTGTGCGTTTTTATATGAAGAAATATATCCGATGGGCTGTCATAGCCATTGCCATCCCGATAGTGCTTTTTCTAATCTTAGTGGTTCTGCTTTACTGTCCACCTGTGCAAAACTGGGCTGTTAAGCGGGTTGCGAGCTATGCTTCGCAGAAGATGGGCATGAATATAACGGTGGATAGGGTGAAACTAGTGTTTCCCTTAGATCTTGGCATAGAAGGCGTAAGAGTGTTACAACCCAACGATTCAATATCAGGACAAACCGATACCATTGCCAATGTGGGCAAGATAGTGGCCAATGTGCAACTGCTTCCCTTGCTAAGTAATCAGGTAGAGGTAAACGAACTGTCGTTGCATAATGTGCGGATGAACACGGCCAACATTGTGCACGAGGCGCGAATAAAAGGTAACGTGGGCTTGTTGCTGGTACAGAGTAGGGGAGTAGACCTCAATTCGAAGACTATTAGAGTGAACCAAGCTCAACTAAAAGATGCCAATCTTAGTGTGGAGTTGAGCGACACCGTTCCGCCCGACACCACCAAGACACCTGTTTTTTGGAAGATAAAAGTTGATAAGTTGTTGGTAGAACGCTCCAAAGCCCTGCTGCGAACAGCAGGAGACACAATGGCCGTATTGGTAGACCTGCCGAAACTGGACGCCAAGAATGGTTATTTCGACTTGTATAAGAATCTCTATCGGATTGAAACGCTCAATTGGCAGAACGGTAGCCTAAACTACGACCTCACCTACAAACCACGAACAGATGGCTTAGACCCTAATCACATACGCCTTACTGAACTGAATTTGGGCATCGATTCTTTTTATTTCTGTCAGCCCGAATTAAAAATGAACCTACGTGTATGCGCCTTTAAGGAGAAAAGTGGTGTGCGCGTAAATCATCTTAGTGGGCATGTTGCCCTCGATTCCACACGTATTGTGCTGCCAAACCTTGAATTGCGTACCCCCGAATCGTCGCTTACGGCCAACTTTAGCATGGATATGAACGCCTTCGACGATGTTAATCCTGGCAAATTCTATGTTTCCCTGCACGCCTCTTTGGGCAAGGTCGACTTGCTGCGAGCCATGGGAGGCATGCCAGAAGGATTCAGAAAAGCTTTCCCCAATTATCCCTTGCGGATCGACGGTGTAGCGAAGGGCAACAAAGAGCGTATCGCTTTCTCAGGCCTTAATGTGGTTTTACCCACCGCCTTTAAACTGCAAACCACGGGTTATGTGGAAAAGCCAATGGATCCACGTAAACGCAAGGGCGAGATATTTTTGAAAGCCAACACCTACAACCTGAATTTCGCTAAGGTTTTGTTAGACAAGAAGCTGCAAAAACAAGTCAATATCCCCTCGGGTATTGCTCTCAACGCTCGCGCTAAAATGCAGGGCGAAGTGTATCAAGCCGATGCTACGATGCGAGAAGGTGGCGGAAGTGTGCAGTTGAAGGGACGTTTCGATGCACATAAGATGGCCTACGAGGCTAATGTCAAGCTGAAAAGTTTGGCCTTACAGCACTTCTTGCCCAACCAGAGCTTGCATCCCTTTACGGGAGAAGTGGAAGCACGAGGCGCGGGAACCGATTTTATGTCGCCCAAGACCCAACTGTTTGCTAAGGTACGCATAGATCGTTTCCACTTCGGAGGCTATGATTTCGACAAGATCGCAGGTAAGGCACAGATGCATAACGGGGTTATCACAGCCTCGTTACAAAGCAACAACCCCTTGTTGAAAGGCTCAATAAACGTCAACGGACGAAATAGTGGTAAGCTGATAAAGGCGCATATCAACACCGACCTTGCCAAGCTAGACCTTTATAACCTGCATTTGTTGGATCAAAAGGTGGTAGCTTCTTTCCGCAGCGACCTCAATTTGGAAACCAACGGTAAGGATTATTATAAACTCGAAGGTAATGTTGCCGACATCATGGTAAATGATACGGCCAAGGATTATCGCCTAGGTGCAATGAACGTAAACCTCTTTACCAATCGCGATACAACCCATGCCAACCTTGTTTGCGGTGACTTTGCCTTGCGGGTGAGCAGCAAAGGAGGCTATGCCTACATCTTAAATCGTGGTATGGGCTTTTGGACAGAACTGCGCAACCAACTTGCCACCAAGCACATTAACGAGATGCGCCTGCGCGAACGTCTGCCGTTGGCCAATGTCTACTTGCAATGTGGCAAGGAAAACATCTTTATGCGCGTGCTGCGGAAGTATGGCTATTCGGTGGGTGAAGTGTCTGCCGACCTCAATTCATCACCCGTAAATGGGCTAAACGGTTATTTCAATATCAATCAGCTGATGGCCGACAGCATACTTATAGACACCGTGCGGCTGGGCTTGAAGTCTGATGCAGACCGTATAGCCTACTCGGTGCAGGTGTGCAACAACAAGAAAAATCCTCAATACGTGTTTAATGCCCTCTTAAACGGGGCTTTGGAAGAACGGGGAACATACATCAAGGCCAATATTTACGACGAAGCCAATAAGTTGGGCATCGGTGTGGGTGTACGCGCAACAATGGAAGACAAGGGAATACAGCTTAGTTTGATGGACCGCGAGGCTGTTTTGGGCTACAAACGGTTCACCGTGAACAATGGTAACTATGTGTTCTTGGGCGATGATCGTCGTGTGCGCGCTGATGTGCGCTTGAGAGCTACCGACGGAACGGGCATCCTTCTTACCACCAATAACGAGAACGAGGAGGCCTTACAAGACATTACGCTCTCGCTAAACCACTTTAATCTCGAGAAGCTATTTTCCGTTTTGCCCTACATGCCCGAAGTGTCGGGTACGCTTAACGGCGACTTCCACGCGATACAAACAAAAGAATCGCTGTCAATCTCTTCGGCTGTGTCGGTCACCGACTTAGTTTATCAGCAAAGTCCGATGGGCAATCTCAGCTCCGAGTTTGTTTATATGCCGAAGTCTGATGGTGGTCACTACATTGATGGTACATTAAGTCAGAACGATATACAGGTTGGTCATCTGTCAGGTACATACAATTCGGGACATGGTGGCAAACTCGACGCCACCTTATTGCTAGAACGTCTACCCCTTGCCATCGTTAACGGATTTATACCCCAGCGCCTTTTTGGCCTTAACGGATATGCAGAAGGCGAATTCGTCATCAAAGGACCTGTGTCGAAACCCCTGATTAATGGTGAGGTTTATCTTGACTCAGCCCATGTTTTCAGTGATCCTTACGGTGTAACGCTACGCTTTGCCAACGACCCCGTTCGTATTGTGAACAGCCATTTGCTGTTCGAGAACTTCGAAGTGTTTGCTCACAATGACAGCCCACTGAACATATCGGGCGAATTAGATTTCTCAAATCCCGACCGCATGCGAATGGACATGCGCATGCGTGCCACCAAATACGAGATTATCAACTCTAAGGAGAACTATCGTTCGGAAGTGTTTGGCAAGGTGTTTGTCAATTTTAATGGGCGTATGTCTGGTGAATTGAGCAACCTAAGCATGCGCGGTAAGCTCGATGTGCTTGATGCCACCGACATGACTTACGTTCTGCGCGACTCTCCACTCTCAACCGACAACCAGATGGAAGAGTTGGTGTCGTTCACTAACTTTGCCGAGAACAAGGCCGAAACCATCAATCGTCCTGCGTTAACGGGTTTTAATATGGATTTGAGCATGAGCATCGACCCCAATGCGCATATACTTTGTGCCCTTAATGCCGATAAGTCTAACTACATAGACTTGATGGGCGGTGGCAATTTGCGCATGCGTTACACCCCTGTAAATGGTCTTCGACTAACGGGACGTTATACGCTTAACAACGGTGAGATGAAATATTCGCTCCCCGTGATACCGCTTAAAACCTTTACCATTAAGGATGGCAGCTACATCGAGTTTACTGGCGACCCAATGAACCCGCGTCTGAATATCACTGCAACAGAGATAACGAAGGCCTCTGTCACCACAAATGGTAGTGATGGACGTATCGTTGAGTTTGAATGTGGCGTGGTTGTGACTAAGACTTTAAAGAATATGGGATTGGAGTTTACCATCGACGCTCCGCAAGACATGACGGTGAGCAATCAGCTTAACACCATGGGTAGCGACGAACGCGGAAAGCTTGCCGTTACGATGCTTACCACGGGTATGTATCTGGCTGATGGCAACACCAGCAGCTTCTCTATGAACAATGCCTTGAGCGCATTCTTGCAAAGTCAGATAAACAACATCACGGGCAACGCCTTACGTACGCTTGACTTGAGTTTTGGTCTCGACAATGTAACGGACGCTAGTGGTAACATGCACACCGACTATTCGTTTAAGTTTGCCAAACGTTTGTGGAGCAACCGCCTTCGTATCATTGTGGGTGGTAAAGTGTCGTCAGGTTCCGACGCGGGACGAAGAGATAACTCCTTCTTTGATAACGTATCGCTGGAATATCGCTTAAATCAAGGCTCTACACGATACATGCAATTGTTCTATAATCGCGATAGTTACGACTGGTTGGAAGGTGATATTGGTAAGTATGGCTTTGGCTTTATCTGGCGAAGAAAACTGCGACACTTCCGTGATATATTCCGTTTAAAAGTTCCCGAAGAGGTTGTGCTGCCCGCAACCCCCGACTCATTAAGTAAAGAAAAGAAAAATGGCGAATAACTCGAAACACGTTTTCTTGGCATTGCTGGCCTGTGCCACAACGCTTGTCGTTACTTCCTGTTCCACCACCAAGGGTGTTCCGGAAGGCGATCAACTATATACGGGGCTCAAGAAAATAAAGTACGAGAATTATGAAGACAACTCGCACTTCACCTCAACGCAAGAAGAATTAGAGGCGGCTTTGGCTTGCGAACCCAATGGTGCATTCTTGGGTAGCAGTTATTATCGCACTCCTTTCCCCATAAGTCTTTGGATATGGAATGCCTTTTCGGGGTCGACATCGGGTGCAGGTAAGTGGATAAGCAAAACGTTTGGTAAGCCTCCAGTGTTGATGAGTTGGGTAAATCCAGCCTTGCGCGCATCAGTGGGGCAAAACACATTGAAAAATCATGGGTACTTTCAAGGTCGTGTGAAGTACGAAGTGTTCACACAGAAGAACCCCAAGAAAGCGAAAATAGGCTATTCGGTCAACGTTGGGCCACTTTATACGCTCGACTCGGTGGCTTATCTCAATTTTCCCCCCGAGATTACGGAGCTCATTGCCTCGCGTGCCTCTATCTCGAAGCTGCAGAAGGGTAGTGCGTTTTCTGTTTCGTCACTGGATACCGAACGCAACCGTATCAGCAATTTGTTGCGCGATAACGGCTATTATTATTATCAACCTGGCTACTCTTCTTTCCTTGCCGACACCATTCAAGTGCCCCAAAAGGTGCAATTGAAGATGCTGCCTACAGCCACCATGCCCGAAACGGCTAAGCGTCGATGGTATGTAGGTAAGATAAACTTCTACCTTCGTAAGCAAATGGGTGAGACACTCACCGATTCCGTAAAGCGCAAACGTCTTACGGTGTATTACAATGGCAAGCGTTCGCCCATACGTTCGCGCATCTTGTTGCGCAACATTCAGGTTCATCCAGGGCGCATGTATCGCTATCGCGATGAGAATCTTACGTCGACTAAGTTGATGGATATGGGGTTATTCAGCATGACCGACTTTAAGTTTACCCCGCGCGACACCACTTCACAGGTCGACACGCTTGACCTTTCTATAACGGGTTTGCTTGAAAAGCCCTACGACTTCTATGTTGAAACCAATTACACGGGCAAGACTAACGGTCGCATGGGACCAGCTCTCATCGTGGGTTTTACCAAACGCAACGCCTTCCGAGGTGCCGAGAAGCTGGATCTTAACGTGTTCGGTTCGTACGAATGGCAAACAGGACATAGTGCAACAGGGTCTGCTGCGCAGACGCAATCTTATGAATATGGTGCTTCTGCCTCGCTGGAGTTCCCACGTCTTTTTACACCTTTCTGGCAGTCTCGTCGTTTTTATAACACGCCTTCTTCACTTATCAAGGTCTCTTCGAGTGTCATCAGCAGGGGTAGTTATTTTAAACGTCACATAGTTTCGGGCGAACTCACTTATAATGTGCAAACCTCCGAACGCTCGATGCACCAGTTCTCGCCCATCTCGTTGCAATACAACTATATGACGAGCCATACTGCCACCTTTGATTCCATCCTTAACGCCAACCCATATTTGAAGGTAACGATGAAGGATGTGTTCATTCCTAAGATGCGTTACAGCTATATTTACAACAGTCCGTCGCGCTATCGACATCCCATTTGGTGGCAAACCACGTTAAGCGAAGCCTCCAATATCTTGTCGTTAGCCTATATGGCAGCTGGCAGGAAATGGAACGAGAAGGATAAGACGATGTTTAAGAACCCTTTTGCACATTTCTTTAAGCTAGAGACCGAGTGGCGTAAGATATGGAAATTAAACCCTCATTCGCAGCTTGTTGCCCATGTATCGGCAGGCGCGATATGGAGTTATGGCAATGCAACTGAAGCTCCTTATAGCGAGCAGTTCTATGTAGGCGGTGCCAATAGCATAAGGGCGTTCACCGCTCGCAGTATAGGTCCAGGCGGCTATTATCCCACGGCAAGTACAAACTCTTATCTTGACCAAACGGGCGACATCAAACTCTTGTTCAATTTAGAATATCGTCCGCGCCTTATTGGTAGCCTTTATGGGGCAATTTATCTCGATGCAGGAAACGTTTGGGCGATGCACTCTTCTACCGAGCGCCCAAATTCAACGTTTAAAGCAAAGAGTCTAGTGCAAGATATGGCCCTAGGAACAGGCATCGGCCTACGTTACGATCTCGATTTCTTTGTTATTCGTGTAGATTGGGGTATTGGTATCCATGTCCCCTACAAGAGTGGTTTCTACAATATGGGCAGCTTTAAGAATAGTCAAAGTCTGCATTTGGCCATTGGGTATCCGTTCTAAGGTATAGGGCAGATACCCCAATGGTTAGTGATTTATATTGGATTGAACTAACTGGCATGATGCCTAATCGTTCATGAGAACACATAGCTCTGTTATGTTTTATGGTAAATGCGTATCAATTCTGTTTGTTGTTCATTGCAAAAAAGGAGTGGTCATGCAGATACAAAGATTTAATGAGCAAGGAGGATCGCATGAAAAGTAGTGCAACAAGCAATTGTGAAAGTAAATGCCGTTAATGTTGTCGAAATTGAGATAAGCTTTAAAAATGAGTATCATGAAATTAACGCCTTTTAGAAAACTATGCCTGATAATACTCGGGGCTGTATTTGCTCTGTTCATTATGTTGTCATCACTAGCAGGCTTGCTTTTGCTATTTAACTTATTAAACTATCTTTGTGTTGATGTTCAGACATCAATCAAGGATGTGGTGTGCAATTACGGAGCGCTGCTTTTTACTTTTTGGCTTATTTCCCATTTTGCATTGGTACTTCTGGTGGACGATGATTTAGCGCTGAGTAACCTAAGAAAATTAATTGTTCAACATCGAGTGATTACGCTATTTCTTATTTATAGCACCGTGGGAATGTTTACAACACATTTATTCATTTTATTTTTAGGGAACGATATTTACAGCGACGAAACAGACAAATACCATGGAAATGCTATCTCGTTTTGGGCTTGTTTCCCGCTGTTAAATGTATTTGTTTATGTATGGGTTTTAATAAAATTACGCCGTAACAATTATATGTTAGGGTATACAGATATTATACAGCTGTATGTTACAGGGAGATTAGCATATTTTCTTTTACGAGAAAGGGAGAATAGAACTATAACCAAAATTTAGAGTGCTAGTAGTTAAGAGAATAAATAAGGATGTAACCACAAGGTATAGGGGAAAACCCAAACTTGAATAAATGAAGTTCTGTTGCTTATTGTTATTGTTGAGCCTTATCAATATAAAAGGTCCAAAGGAGAAAAGAGTTGAAAACTTCCATGTTGTAAGCTATAAAAAGGTCTCACCCACCTATCGCTATTCAGGTGATATTATAAAATGGAACGGACACCATTTCATGCCTTACTTATATGAAGTGTATAGAAACGGACACCTTTTAAAAGTGGGAGTGTATAAAAGTGAGGGTATTTTATTCTTCTCACTTGCTGAATTGGAAGCAGATAGTTTATTAAGAGAAAGTTTGTCTATAAGTATCAGGAGGACAATAGGCATAGGAAGAGGAGTGATTATAGACAAGGGGAGAAGGTATAAGGCTGTTAGTTATAAGCATAAATGGTATTTGCACTCTGGTAAAGCACTTATAGTGTACATCCCAGACAAAGGACGCATTTCTCACTAGATGTATACCACTTTAATAAGAAGTGTGTTGACCAATGCGACAATCCATATTCTGCTTGCAACTAAGCCATGCCCGAGTTTCGCTATTACTAACCCCAAAACTTCTTTATACTTTAAAACCGTACATAAAGAAAATGGGAAAGTTCAATAAAGAACTTTCCCGTTTTCGTAGAGGTACCTGGCAGAGTCGAACTGCCCTACACGGTTTTGCAGACCGTTACCTAACCGATCGGCCAAGGTACCCTTTTGTTAAATGCGATGCAAAGGTATAGATAATTATTCGGAAAACCAAATGTTTTCTACATTTTATGGTCGCACGTAGGCTTTTTCTTGTCCGATGGCTCATTGTCGGCTTGCTGTTGATTCATAGAACAGCCCTTACAACCCCCGCAAGGGTTGTTTGATTCGGTAACGGTTTCGTATATCTTATAGGCCACGTACCCAATGGCAATGACTATAATGATCGTAATGATAATGTATTGAATGGTCATGTCTACCTTTTTATCTTGTTCAAAGTTAGTCTTTTATTCTTAGTATTCAATGTTTTTCGTATTGTTTTTATCTATCATCGCAATGGCTTTTGTCTATATCGTTATGCAAACCGATGGTCGATCGCTACCTCCTTGCACGATGTTTTCTCGTTGGAAAGCAAGAAAACCAATTGTTTTCACTAACTTTGCATATAAATATGGTGGTTGTAGAAGCCAGTATCGCATGCCGATAAAGTGCAGCTCACAATGCCATTTGTTAATATATGGAGCATCGCCTCTTGCTACTTGCAGAGAATAAGTGCCCCCATAAACTTTTATCACCCTTATATATTAAGGTAAAAAATCATTGAACTTATGGACATTAAGAAGTCGGCTTTCACCCTTTCAGCCCCGTCGATTGGGCTTTGCCCCAAAGACAACAAGATAGAATATGCCTTTATCGGCCGTTCAAATGTGGGCAAGTCGAGCCTCATAAACATGCTTTGCAACCATAAGGGCTTGGCCAAAACGTCGGCCACGCCTGGCAAAACACTACTTATCAATCATTTTATTATCAACGATTCGTGGTATTTGGTAGACCTTCCTGGCTATGGATTTGCCAAGAGGTCTAAAACCGTGCAGCAGAAATTGCAACAAATGATTTCTAGCTACATCCTTCAACGCGAACAGTTGGTTAACCTCTTTGTGTTAATCGACATCAGGCACGAACAGCAAAAGATTGATCGCGAGTTTATCGATTGGCTTGGCGAGAGTGGCGTTCCCTTTACTATCGTGTTTACCAAGGCCGACAAACTGGGCTTGGTAAAGGCCAAACAGAATGCCGAGAAGTGGATGAAACAGTTGGAAGACTCGTGGGAAGAGCAGCCACCTTATTTCATCACCAGCTCCGAAAAGCGCATCGGGCGTGAAGAACTGCTTAATTATATCGACGAAATAAATAGGGAAATAGAGGCTCAATAAAGGCTTATGGCAAACCCAAAACCTGTATTAGACGTGCAGAACCTCACCAAGAGATTTGGTGCGAAGGTGCTGTTTGAAAACATTTCGTTCTCTATTGCCGAGGGGCAGCGCGTAGGACTGATTGCCCAAAACGGAACGGGGAAATCTACGCTCTTGTCTATATTGATGGGCGAAGAGGGTAAAGACGGCGGTGAGGTTATCTATCGCAATGGCTTGCGTGTGGCTTGCTTGGTGCAATCGCCCATGTTCGACCCCAAGGAAACTGTTCTCGATGCCTGTTTTAACCATCATGGCGACGAGGAAAAGGTACTTAAAGCCAAGCAGATACTTACGCAGCTGAAGATAGCCGACTTGAACCAGCCCATGGGCGAACTAAGCGGAGGTCAGCAAAAGCGTGTGGCGTTGGCCAACACACTTATAACCGAGCCCGACTTCCTGATATTAGACGAACCCACCAACCACCTTGATTTGGAGATGATAGAATGGTTGGAAGGTTTTCTTTCGCGTGGTAACAAAACCTTGCTTATGGTTACCCACGACCGATATTTTCTCGATCGTGTGTGCAATTTGATAATCGAGTTAGACAATAACACCATCTACACCTATCAAGGTAACTACGCCTATTACTTGGAAAAACGGCAAGCGCGACTTGATAATGCACGTGCCGAGGTGCAACATGCCAACAACCTGTATCGGCGCGAACTAGATTGGATGCGCCGACAGCCACAGGCGCGCGGACATAAGGCTAAATATCGCGAAGATGCATTTTACGAACTGGAGGCCAAGGCCAAACAGCGTATAGAAGAAAGGCAAGTGCGCCTTAAAAGCAGCAACGTTTATATTGGCTCTAAAATATTCGAATGCCAGTATGTTTCCAAAGCGTGGTCGCCCGAAAAAGTTATCCTTCACGACTTTTACTACAACTTTGCACGTTTCGAGAAGATGGGTATCGTGGGCAATAACGGTACGGGTAAATCTACGTTCATCAAAATGTTGCTTGGCGAGGTACAGCCCGATGGCGGGCGTTTCGACATTGGCGAAACCGTTCGCTTTGGCTATTTCTCGCAAGAAGGATTGAAATTCGACGAGCAAAAGAAGGTAATAGACATCGTAACCGACATTGCCGAGTATGTTGATTTGGGTGGTGGTCGCCATCTTTCGGCGTCCCAATTCTTGCAGCATTTTATGTTTTCGCCCGAAGAACAATACAATTATGTATATAAGTTGAGTGGTGGCGAGAAGCGAAAACTTTACCTTTGCACGGTGCTGATGCGTAATCCCAACTTCCTTGTACTAGACGAACCCACCAACGACTTGGACATAAAGACGCTGCAAGTGCTTGAAGAATATCTGCAAGATTTTCCTGGTTGCGTAATCATAGTTAGCCACGACCGTTACTTTATGGATAAGGTGGTAGACCATCTCTTGGTGTTCAAGGGTGGGGGAGAGGTGCAAGACTTCCCTGGCAACTATACCCAATATCGCCAATGGAGCCAATTGTCGTCGCAGACAGAGGTCAAGGCCGCACCTGCCGAGAAGAAAGAGAAACCCGCCTATCGCAACGAGACCAAGCGAAAGCTAAGCTATAAGGAGAAAACAGAGTTCGAACAGCTGGGAAAAGACATTGCCTCGCTTGAAGCCGAACAAGCAGAAATAGAGGCGCAACTTTCTAGTGGCGCATTGTCGGTTGATGAAATAACGGAGAAAAGCAAGCGATTGCCCATACTAAAAGACGAACTCGACGAGAAGAGTATGCGCTGGCTAGAACTAAGCGAGATTTAAACCAACCATCCTATACATCCAACTTCCCCAAATACAAAATATAAAAATGGATACATACACATTTCGTTCGCCCTACTCAAAGTTTGTGCTTGCTACCACCGTTATCATTATGGTGCTTATGCATGGTGCTTTTATGGCCTGTATGGGTGGAATGGTTCGTAGCGATTTTGGTTCAGGGCCTTTCTTCACCAACCTGCTTATATTCGCTGCCTGCGTTTTTGTGGTGCTCTATGCCTTTTGTATACAGATACGCAAGGTAACGTTAAACGATGCCACACTTGTTATTCATCGTCAGATAGGCAAGGTTCACATACCGCTGAACACCATCACCAAGGTGGAAACCAAAGACGAAATAGGCTTAGACTTGCGCCTTTGGGGCATCTCTTTCTTCTTTGGTCATTATGGCTTGTTTTATAATCGCATCTTGGGTAAGTATCGGGCGTATGTGAAAAACAGCGACCAAATGCTGGTGGTACACACCTCAAACCGCATACATGTGTTTAGTTGTGAGAGGCGCGACGAACTTTTGACACTCTTACAGCAGCGTGTGTCGTGAATGGTTTGTGTACTATTGCACTGTTTGGTGTTTACCCAAAGAGAACGATAGGCGAGTGTTTGCAATCCATTTAGAATGCTCATGAACAAAGCTTTCACAACTCTCGTCTTGTTCCAGCTAAGTTGGAATCTTGTTCCATGTCATGTGGAACAGTGTTCCATTTAATGTGGAACAGCATTCCAACTTAGCTGGAACAGAAGTACCACACGTATGGAAACATCCCATTTTTGAAAAGCTGGTTGGCAAGACCTGATTGAACGCGATTTGGAAGTTGGAAAACAGCAACGGTTAAGCCATGATGTGATATCCCATTTGTTGGTATATCTCTGCTTATTTTCCTAACGCTTATTCCCTTTCCTAAAAGCTAATTGCGGTCATCTTTACCATAGGCATGGCCAATTCTTTCAACTTTTCTTCAAGGTTTTCGTTCGGTAGCAGGTTCAGTTTCTTTCTAATGTTTCCGCGTACTGTTCTAATGTTGGTGGTAGACTTACCCATGATTACTGCAATTTCGCTTAACGTTTTGCCCTCAACCACTAAGCGCCCCACTTCAAGTTCGGTATGCGAGAGGCTTGGAAAGCTTTTGCTTAGCACAAGTTGTTGGGCTTCGCGCTTTTTCTTTAAGGCCATGGCGGCGTGTATAAGGTTATGTTTCGATTGCTCGTCGAGTTGGTTTAAAAGTAAGTCTATGTTCTTGCTGTCGGGCTCTTTAGTGCGACATAGTTGCAGATAGGCTATCAATTCGCTTTGACGCATGTTGAAAGCCTTGAGAATCGAGTTGTGGGTGGCTTGATAATTTTTGTTCTCTTGTTGTATGCCCTGCATGCCCCGCTGGCTGATATGTGCCAAAGCGCAGGTAAAAAGACTGAGCAATGTGAAGAGAATGGTTATTTGAATGTCTATGGCTGCGTGGTAATAGAATGTGGTAAAGGCTAGAGTGGCAATGCTTAATGCCGTTGAGATGAAGGGCGTTTTGGGCACGAAACCCAACGTAAGGTAAAGTAGAATGGTGTACGAACCAATTTGGTAATATATAATCATGGCTTCGTAGCCCTGCGGTTTAGCAAGGGCAAGAAAGCTGATGCGTGCCATTTCGAGCAGTTGGGCACTGATGGCGAAGACAGAAAAGGCTTGAATGAGCGTGAGTGTACGCCGAAGATAGAGCACAACCATCGATATGCAAAGGGCTAGAAGGGCAAAAGCCACAGCTTGTAAGAAGTGATGTCTGATGCCGATTGCACCAATTATGTTTAGCAACGTGAAGATGGTGAGTTGTAAAGCACCTGTGAAAAACACGATAAAGCGTATCCGTTCTTCCCTGTCGGCAGTATGCGAACTGATAAACTGTTCGCAACGAGCGGTTAAAACATTTGTTTTCATCTTGTGGTTAATATTTCTAATTCGGCAGTCGTTTGTTGTTTGTTAGTTTATGCTTGAAGAGTTATCCCGTAGTGGAACATTGTTCTGTGCGCATTTTGCTTGCTTCTATTATTGGCGCACCATATATATAAGTCTCTTTGGTTGTGGCTTTGTAGTTTAGGTAGTACACAATCTCGAGGTTTGAAACATCGCTATATCTATCGCAAAGATATAAAAATTTATTTAAAAGGGATGGCGTTTAGTGTTTAAACTTTGCTGTTTCAACTGCGTTTTCACTAAAGTTTAGTGTTTGTATTCGTGCTTTTGCGTTGTTTTGCGTTGTGTTTTAGGTGCTTTTGCGCAATTTTGTGCTGCCGATAGTTTTAGTAAACCAGTGATTAGGTCTATTTTTGTGATTGAATAGGTGTGGTTTATGTAGTATTGATAAAGGTCTACGCCCCACCATTGCAAAGGCTACGTGTTCAGCGATAACTTTTTCAAGATGACCGATGCAAACCTAATGATGTGCAAGTAGCTTAAAAATATCTATTGAAAGCTTTGTTACCACAGCGTTTAAAACGCTAAAAGTATTATATTTATCAACATTAATGTAATAAAAACGAGTGTTATGAGAAAAATGTTTTTACACGTAAAAGGGGGTGGCAAATTTATTGCTGCGCTCTTGCTGGGTGTCTTTATCAATTGTATATCAGGAAAGGCACAGAACGTAACGGTAAGTGAAAAGACAGGAAGCATGATTTGTTCGCAGACATCTTATGAAGGTGGGTCTACCGAAACAGGCTTCGGCGCTGGCGGATTTGCCACTTGGAAGCATTTCCAGCTACCGCTCACGATGACCGTTTCAGACCTAACCGACCTCTCGCCTAATGGTCAGTTGGCCGTGCATGCCAACAACTTGTATAACGCGGGTGTAGATAAGGGTATTCAGTTGTTTGGTGGCACAATTAGAGATGGCTACATGACGCTTGCATTACCCAAAGGTTATAGGTTTACGGGCTATAAGATTATTGTGCAAAACAATGTAAGTACGTTTGGACATGGAAGTAAAGCGCTTAATATTCAGCATACCCATAACTTCTATTTCGGGGAGACTACTTCTGCATTCGACTTCAAAGCGGGGTTTTATTGCGATTTGCAAAAGAACGTAAGTAATACAGAATATACGGTTGAACGCACTAGCATGACCCCTGGCGACATGGGTAATATCCTATATTTTAAGATTGCCAACCATCCCTCTACGCATATTCGGGGACACTATGTGGGCGTAACCTTGAAGTATGTAGAGCTTACTTTCACCCCCGAAGCACCTTTTAAAATCTCTGTTGCTCCACAAAAAGAAGACCAAACGGGAGCGAGTGTAGTTCAATGTGCCTTTGCCACGGGAAAGGTAGACCTTGGAAGGATTAGCCAAAACACATACACGGGCGTAACCCGTCAAAGCTATGTGTATAGGGAAGTGAAAGATTTGTTGGCTCAGGCTTTGTTTTATGAGAAGGCGAGCGTAGACCAGAACTTGCCATTGGATAATCGGAGAGCAGGCAGCGCTATGGGAAACCGCAGCATCAAAAGCGTAAAGAGCGGGCAGAACTATTATTTTGAGATTCAACCGGGGCAGACTTACTTTGCCGAAACACCTATAGGGACGGTGGACCAACAACAAAACGAGGTGCCCCTGCATTATCGCATCACTGCTGCAAAGGTAAACTACGCCCCAAACCCAGGAATACCAGTAAGGCCTTACACGCTAAAAGTTTATGATAAGACAGGTAAGAACGCCACAGAAATTAATGTAACAGAAGCTGGCAGCTTCAACTTGACTGGCATGAACAATGATGCCGTTAAGTTGGAGGTTGTGGGTGGGGCTGGTTTAGTGAACCTCGAGCTGACGTTAGAGGCACTAGACCCATACATTAATCACATGGAGCTGATGTGTAATCATGGTGACGTGAGGATTTCTCGCGAATTTGTCTCGAGCGATTTCAGTGTGGGCGGTGGTGTGTTTTACTTCTACATCCCTCGTGATTGGCTGAATACGGCTTGCAATTTCACCTTCGAAAATCTGAAAAGTAAGTATGCCGACAACACTTATCACGATGGAACGACTCACGGAAATGCACGTTACAGCTTTGTGAAATCCGAATATTATAACCTATTTGGCAACTCGAACAACAATATCTACAGTCATCCCGACTATGCAGCAGATTACGATTATACGAAGAAAGTGTATGTGGCGACGGCAGGAACAAAGGCATTTAAGTTTAACAATGCCGATGAGGTGAGCAAGATGGCCATTGCAACGTCTCTCAAGGAATATCCGTTTACCTTAGAGGCATATTCTGCTGCGGGTGGAACGTTTGCCAATGTGACGATGACGCCAACAGAAGAGAACAAGGATTATAAGACAAACGCCTTTGTATTCACAACAGACGAGACGCGCTATAACATCGCGCCCACCACTGCAACCCAACATCGCTATTACGCTTACTACGATATGGAGATTCACTTGGTGGCACGAACCTATACGCCGAGCGTAACATTCGAACGCGTGTACGACAATTCGTTCTATGGCAATGAAGAGAATGGCGCGTTTTATGGTGCTACAATCACATCGCAAGATGCCGACGGCAACTTGGGATACAGCTCTATTGAAGCGGTGAAGCAGCAATTGGAGGTTGCCATCGCTGCTGGAGGAAGCAACGTGCCTGCTGCTATGAATAGGTTGCTTTATGTGGATATGGGTCGTAAGATGCAGGGAACGTATTCAACAAACACCGACTCTTGGGATGCATTGAAGAACGCATTGGCGAAGAATGCGCTGATTTTCTTGCCCAAGAACACAACCCACGCCGACGATAACTTTGCTTATGCCGAAGAAGGTGGAACCTATAAGGCATCGCGTAACATTATTCTTACCGACAAGCAGCCATTCTATTCGCCCTATAAGATACGTGTAGATGCGGCTAATTATGCACGATACGTACGCGAATTATCGGGTAAAAACGGTCAGGCAAAGAAGGCTACGTTGATGTTACCGTTTACTTTGGCCTTGACGGATGGTAAACATGTTAACCGAGGTGATGATTGTTCGTTCGAGGTTTACACTATGCAGCCCGATAATTGTCTATCTGTTAGTCCTGAACAAAAAGAGGGCTACGACTATATGAAGTTTGATGGCGAGGCCCATTTCGTTAAAGTTACGGGGCTAACCACCGAAGCCAATAAGCCTTATATGGTATTGGTTGGCGACGAGTATGTGCCGAAAGACGGTCAGTCATTTGTTGCTTTGCAATATGGAGCAGACATTTTGCCCACCACTGAACATAAGAATAAGGTCTATCTAGCAGGCGAAAAGGCAAAGGGAACTGGCAACGGAACAAACTATGTGTTTGAAAATCGTGGTACTTACTGTGGCGCGCAAGTGCAACAAGTGTTCTATTTCGCTAATAATAAGTATTATTCGTCTTTGAATTTGCCTTCCGACCCGAAACAGGTGAACATTAGGCCGTTCCGTTCTTACTATTCGTTTGTTAGCAGCTCAGGCGCAAAGATGGCAACTTTCAATGTTGTGTTTGGCGAGAATGGTGAAACCACCGGCATTAACAGTGTTAAAGCACATGCCGATCTTGCTGTAACGACCGCAAATGGCATGATAACCATCTGTGCAAAGCGAGCTCAGCGGGTAGAAATATTTGGTGTTAACGGCATGAGTGTGGCGAAGCTGAGCTTGAAAGCTAATGAAACGAAGCGAGTTGCGGTGGCTTCGGGCGTGTATGTAATTAATGGTGTAAAGGTATCAGTACAATAAAGAAAGGGATAAGCTATGAAGACGAATTATGTTAAGCCGATGTCTGAAATTGCAACGACAATGTATGAATCGATGCTGATGTTGCAAAATTCGGGACATCAATCTAACGATGGAGATGCAAAGGGTGGTGTTTTTGACGAAGAAGACGAAGACCTGATGGACGATTCTTGGGAAATTTGGGGCTAATGTGATGAGGCGGAAGCTATTTAGAACACCATACTCAAACATAACCTATTGAATTTTTATTTTGGAAGAAAGCGAGGCTTGCCAGATATGGCAGCTTCGCTTTCAACGTTATTTCTTTGTGGGTGTGTTGGCTTCTTACAGTTAATTCTGTACGAATTCAACTTGCTGGCTAGTCTTTTGATAGGCCAGCCAATTTTAGAATGACGTTAATTGACCAGCTTGTCAGCTTCTTTACTCGTTAGCAGGTTAGTTTGTCGGCCAATAATCCTCTTATAAAAAGAGCCATATATCTCTCGAAACAATGAGAGAAATATGGCTCTTTAAGTCTTTAATTTTAGCGACATTAATCTTAGGGAAATCCCTTTGTGCACTCCATATTTAGATGCAATGTTCCCGTTTATGTGCAGTATAATGATGTTAATACCTTTTACAAAGGTCTGTTTGCACCTTGACGCGTATGATTAATGTCGCAAATGGGCGTTAGTTTCCGACCACAACGGCGAAGTAAGCTTTCTTTCCTGTGGGGTAAATGCCTTGTATATAAAGCACGGGATCTTTGCTTGTTGATGCCTCTTTTACAATTTTCTGCAAGTCGTCGGTAGACTTGACCATTTGGTCGTTAACCTTTTGGATGATAAATCCTTTGGCAACACCAGCGTCTTTTAGTGCACCGTTGTTCACCTTGATAACTTCCAGACCCGAAGTAATGTTCAATTGGCTCTTTTGTTCTGCGGTAATCTCCTTGAAGTTTCCGCCAAGAATGTCTAGGTCGGCCGTCTTAACCACCTTCGTATTGCCTTGTGCGTTCTTCAATGTTGCAGAAGCAGTAGTCTTTTTCTTATTGCGCAGGTAAGTGATAGCAATCTTGTCGCCAGGTCGTTTGCTTGCAAGAACTTCTTGCAATTCGGCCATCTTGGTGAGTTTCTTACCGTCAACGGCCACAATAACATCACCACTCTTCATGCCGATTGCAGCTCCTGCACCACCGTCTTCCACGCTCTCAACATAGATACCCTCGTTTGTTCCAAGGTCGTGTTCCTTTCCTTTCTCCTTTTCAACATCCAGATAGACGCGCACGTCGCCACCTTTAATACCCATGAAAGCACGTTGCACACTTCCATATTGCTTGATGTCGGCCACCACTTTATTCATAATGGTGGTGGGAATGGCGAACCCATATCCGCTGTACGAACCCGTTTGCGAATAGAGCATGGCGTTGATGCCCACCAATTCGCCTTGCGTATTGACCAGCGCACCACCCGAATTGCCTTGGTTAATGGCAGCGTCGGTTTGGATAAACGACTCGATGGGATTGCCGCCCAACGAACGAGCCTTGGCGCTAACAATACCTGCCGTAACGGTGGAGTTAAGGTTGAAGGGGTTGCCAACAGCCAACACCCATTCGCCAACTTTCAGTTTGTCAGAGTCGCCAATAGGCAGGGTAGGCAGGTTTTTACCGTCTACCTTAATAAGAGCCAAGTCGGTGTTCTTGTCTGTACCGATGATGCGAGCCGAAAACTCACGGTTGTCGTTCAGCGTAACGGTTAGTTGGTCGGCACCTTCTACCACGTGGTTATTGGTAACGATATATCCGTCTGCCGATATGATGACGCCCGAGCCTGTTGCTTCACGCTTGGGTGTTTGTACTTGTCGCTTTTGTTTTCCACCGTTGCCTTGTCCAGGATTGCCAAAGAAACCGAATGGGTCGCTGAAGAAATCGCTAAATGGGTCACTTTGAACTTCAACGGTTTGCACCTTAGAGTTTTGAACGAACCGAATATGCACAACTGCGGACAGTGCTTTTTCAGCGGCATAAGTAAGGTCTACTGGTTGAGCAGGCACGGCTGCCGATGCAGCTGCTGCATTAACCTTCATAAACGAGCTGGCAGAGAATGCAACAGAAAGCACGCATAATCCGCCAATGATGTACTTTGAATACTTTTTCATTGTCTTTCTTTTTTTGAATTACTATTTTTGTCTTGTCTTAGCTTTCCGCATGCAAATATAGGGGCAAATATTGTAAAACAACAATTTCTACGCATTTCTTTATCCCAATTTAACAAACAGAAATGTCATATTAACGCCTATTAATGGCTTGGCGGTTGCTTTTTGAAATGTTCTATGCGTTATGAGCTGTTTAATTATAATTCATTGCTTGTGTGAAATAACAAATCGACATATTTCCCGAATCTTTTCGATTATACTTACTAAGTGGTCGCTGTCATATTTTCCTCTTCTCCTTTTTATGCCAATATATGTGATGTGCCAAGCTTCTGTTCCACAGTTTTTTCGTCAATGTGTTGCACACATCAATAAAATATGTTACTTTTGCAGCCGAAATAGTAAAGGAGAGGTGCTCGAGTGGTTGAAGAGGCACGCCTGGAAAGCTTGTATACGCCTAAAGCGTATCGGGGGTTCGAATCCCCCTCTCTCCGCAGAAAAGGGTGTAAATCAACGAGTTATATGATTTACACCCTTTATTACACCCAAAAATGCTATTGTAGTTTTACTTTGTCGTATTCACTACCTACATAATCAAAAAAGGACGAGAGCAGATATAAAGTTATCCAGAGGAAGTCCAATAGAAAATATATAGAAACACCTCTGTATATTGATTTCACAATGAATGACGATATTTCCCATATTGTTTTCCATACATCTATATAGCTTGCTGAAATTATTTTTTCAACGAGCTGGCATATTTCATGAAATGGTATGCTAAGTAGTGATGCAGAAAGAAGTAAAATACAGAGTAAGGCCAACACTATAATATAAAATGAAAGTGTGGTTGCCTTTTTATAATAGTTTTTTAATCTTACTCCTATCGGCATTAGTTGGGCATTTACATCCTTTTTATAGGGACTAAAGTCTATCTTCTGGAACTTATCAATTAACATTAAAATAAATGAGAAGAATAGACCAGCAAAAAGTGATAGAGCCGACACAACATATCCTGCAAAATCCTTACCAAAGCCATCTACTGTTGTAATTGAAACCACAACTGAAATCATTAGTATCCCCCATTGGATTTTGGTAAAATAATATCGTGGCTTGTTCTTTTCTATGTTTGACGTTGTGCTATTAACTTCTGCATATTGAAAAAGATGTGCATCACTGACTAAACTTTTTAACGCTTCTCTAAAACTCATAAATATCTTGGTTTATATTTCGTTCAGCTTTGATTTCTTTTAAAAGTTTATGGCAATATTCCTGTATGGCTTTGAAATCAGGAAGTCCTGTTTGCTCGTCTGAAGTAATTCCTTCATCCGAAAGATAAATGGTAGGTCTTATACTTTGAATATCCTTTGAGATATCATAATTAGCATTTCTCCCCTGCTCGTCAGCGGTATAGATTCGACCTTTACCTTCACCGAGGGTCTGTTGATCAAGTGTCATTTTTGAAACTTCTTGCATAATTTCTCTTGTTCCTTCTGAATTTATAGGCAGTTTTTGGTTGACAGGTCTTATACGAACTTCAACTTCAAATTCTTGTGCTGCCTCTGTTACTTTTTTGCGAAGACTTTCTGACAGTGGCAAAGGCGATGTAAAACTGAACATTCGTATAGCTGCAGATTTTTCATATTTTTCTTTGAGCCGTTTTGGAACAAATGGTTCCACATCTACCTTAAAGTAATTATCACATCCTCCCAATAATTCTCTTATGAATTCATTTATAGGACCTTGAATACTTTCTTCTGTATAGGATTGAGTTAGCAACACTGCATACTTGTCATTTAAGATAGGGTTCAAAAGTATGTAATACTTATCCAAGACTGCATAATTCGGTTTAATTTCAGTCTTACCTTCTTTTTTCTCTGTGTCTTGATACTCTCTTAATATACCATACTTACCTCCTTCAATAACACCATCTATCATCCAAGTATCTGAATATAGAGTCATTGGTAGCATATTACCATCGTCTATGCCAATGACTTTTTTACTTTTGTCATCTTTATGAAATTCGTCTTGTCCCACACCATTAATGAAAGAGGTAAAAAGATATTTCATTAGAGCTTTATCAGACATATCTGAGTTCTTCGCATATTTTTCTTTCAAAAAATCTCTAAAGGTTTTATTTTCATCTTGCTTTTTAGGCTTAAGACTAATTATGTAAACATTGAGTTTGGGGTTATGTGCCATATTTATTTTCAATTACTTCTCGTCAGAGCACGTATTTAATGTTTTAAAATCAAAAATTTCATTATCAAGAAAAAGCTACATCATAATAGTTTTCAAATGAAAGAATATTATTCTTTTAGAAGAGGATTCTGTCCTCCTTTGGGAAGTCGCTTTACCATTTTGTCGAAGTCGCTTTCAAGTTGAGCCATTTCTCTTTGGCGGTATATATTGAATTCTCGCTCGGCTTTTTCTATTGCTTCTTGATGCGATACACATCCTTTTCCTTCCAACAGTTTGCGTTGCAGAGCTATGATTTGGTTGTCAAGAGCTGAAATCCAATCTGCCATATGCATGGGACGTTCTTCAAGGGCTTGGAACTCGGCAAAGTCTAAAAATTGCGACACAAGTAGGTTGAGCCGTTGCAGTTCTTTTTCGGTGAGGTAATTCTTAGCTATCTTTACATCATCCTTAGTAATATAGTTGCCTTTGAAATTGGTCATGCCAACGAGGGGTTTTTCACTATCCACACGGTCGTAGATAATTTCTGCAGCCGTATGTTCGTGTACGGCATAGTGGAGTTTATTCTGCACAGTAGAGAAGAATGTGCGGGTGAGGTCAGTGCGAGGGTCATAATCCACAGACGTGGCGTAGATATCTGTTACCTGCTGATAAAAGTTGCGCTCCGAAGCCCGAATATCCCGAATGCGCTGCAGTAATTCTCTGAAATAGCGGTTGCCACCTTGTTTGAGTCGGTCATCATCCATTGTAAAGCCTTTTTGGATATACTCGTGTAGTCTTTCAGTAGCCCAACGACGGAAGCGAGTTGCTACCTGGGACTGCACGCGATAACCAAGAGCGATAATCATATCAAGATTATAGTGGTCAATATTGCGTTGGACATTGCGACTTCCTTCTTGCCGAACTAACAAGTATTTCTTGTGAGTTGCCTCATCTGTCAATTCTTTGTCAGTATAGATATTCTTGATATGTAGGGCTATATTCTGTTGCGTGGTATCGTAAATCTCTGCTAACTGCCCTTGAGTGATCCACACATCCTCGTCTGCAAAGCGCACGTTTATCTTTACCAAGCCGTTATCGTCTTGGTAGATGATGAGATGATTATCATTCTTTCCTTTTGTCATTACTACTACTTTATATAGAGCCTTTTTTCTACTCCGTGACAACTTCAAATATATCTTCTATTGTCGCAGATAAATCTTTAACTGTCTTCTTTTTCTTAAAGTGAACCAAAGATGGAATCTGTACCCACCTTTCATCGCCATCAATGAAACTGCAATCTTTCAACAATCCAAACAGTTCTTTTGCATATTTCTTTGTTTTGCATTCAAACTGTATTCTTAGTTCATGGTATTGACAGAATCCTATCCATAATGTACAATACCCTCGATTTTGTTTGAGCCAAATGTCATTACCGAAACTATCGCCATACTGTTTGTACATATCGAGTTGATTTTGATCGTGATAATCAAAGCCATAATCATTAGCTATAGTATTTGCTATTTTCGCTCTTTCTGTATCAAGTGCCACTTTTGCATATTGCTTTCTTGGGACTGCAAACATAATATGACCTTCATACCAATATACTCTAAGTACAGCCTTTCCTCTTGCTTCTTCAGCAGCAACCCAGTCATATAGTTTGATATCGTGACGAATCCTGTTCACAGCCATATTGCAGTACTCAATCTCCACATCTGATGCGCCAGACCAGGGTGTAAAATCTTCAGCATTATCTATGTATTCAGAAAGTCTTTTCTTAACGGTTTCAACATTATCACTCTCCAGAACATCTGCTAACATTTTCCTTACACTATTGTTCGATGCTAAAATATTCTTTAAGTATTTATTGGTTTCAGCTCGTTCTGTAATAAAGCGGTTTCTTATGTCATCCCATGTAACAAACTGACTTGCAATAGCACGAATCAGTAAATGGTCTTGACGATATACTGGTGAAATACCAGATTCTTCAAACATGTCTTTGGCAAGAGACAAACTATGTTGGTACTTTGACAAGGACATACCTTCTTTATAGAAGAACATTACCATGCCTCTAAAGTATGGGTGTTTTTCTGCATCTTCAAAAACAGGAAGCCATTTGTCGTTTTCGGCTATACGGGAGGCTTTCAACACCTCTTCGAGTAAAGCTCTATTTTCTCTCTCATCAGTACTATCTTCTTTCCATTGTGACAGGGCGTAATAGAAAGATTCCTCTCCAGACATTCTTTTGGCTATACTGTGAATAATAGTGGAGAATTTCCTTATCAACGATGACACAGGAGTGAGGCTGTCTATATTTGTATTCTCGACAATATTCCATACTATTCGCATCCACTGTTTGAAAACCTCAGTGTCAAACGATTCAAAAGCTTCAATAAACTCAATGACTGCACCAAACGTGATAAGTTTGATGTGAGTCATTTTAGAATTGATATTGCTATAGAAATCATCACCTTCTAATGATAGTTTTTCCCATGCAGGAGCCATCATTTCGTATATGACCTTTTTCGAATCCTTAAAGTCATATTGATAGAAAGTATCAAGCACTTTATCTAATGTCAACACATATTCTGGATGATTTGTTAGAATCGACTTAAATTCTTGAAATCCAAGATATTCATCAGCTTCGGTTCGATTCTCTGCATCTGTATAAATCTTCCTCAATGTGGAATCCTGTCGCATATCCCTGTCATTGACAATATCTTTTGTAGAGATAATGTATTTGCATGCAAAGAATCGTGAGAAGAAGCTCATATAAGAAGCATCAAAGTTCTCAAATCCTTTCCTCCAGAATATGTCAATCCATTTAGCGTCCAGCTTGACCGAGAAATTGAAATGGAACTCAACCTGATCTTCACTGTCTTTACAGTAAAGAGGGACCTCTTCCTTGAATGGTGTATAATCAATTCCGCCAATATAATTTGTCAAGTCTGCCTTAAAATTCTCAAATGGACTTAGTTGTAAACCACGGGCATTCATCTTAATATACAACTCCTCAGACAGATTGAAGAAGCCCAAAGACTTCACATAGAACTGGATGTTTGCCAATTTTGTGTAAAGAGCTTTATTGTCTTGATTGATATAGCGTTCATGTATAGCATCGAGCATAGTCAGCATAGCTGTTATGGTGCTATCCCTATCAAATGACTTGAAATACCATTTTGCTTGTCTGATTACTTTTGATGGTGTCTGGCCAGACAAATCAATGCGATAGGAGGCAAGCTTATGGCAAAATAGCGTTGAAGTAGAACGTGTTTCATAGACAAAGCGATGCAGTGCATCACGTATCGTCTTATCTTCCTCATCTTCTTCTGTCAGTTCACAATTGGCTATATACCAATAAACGAGGAACAAAGTTGTCATTCGTTGCTGACCATCTAGAAGTTCCATCACATATTCGTCATTAGATGGGCGAACAATGCCATAGATAAAATTGAAATCAAATATCTCATCTGTCTTAAAATTCTCAAACATTTCATTCAATAAGGTGTTGCGAATATAAGTACATACTCCGTCCAGTCTTCCTTGTGCATAAGGACGTTGTATCTTGGGAATGATAATTTGACTGACTTTAACCTTCATATCTTTGTTAAGGTCAAGCTCTTTCCTATATATATCTATAAATGTATATCTTTCATTCATAGTTCGTCCTCCTCATTGCTTACATAGTTTATAATAACATCATAAACATATCTGTGATACGCATTCATATCTTCTTCTGTCCAAAGAGAACGATTGGTTCCCTTTTGGTCAAAGAACTTTGCAAAGATGTATTGTGTAGCAATAGGAACAAACACACCTTGTTTGATACGCTCTATGATAATATGGCGTTTGGTACAGAAAAGACTATTTCCATACATCCTGTTGGTAGCTGCATCAAGAAGGGTTAAGTTTCCGATGGAGTTTTTAATTTCTTCATCAGCTTCAACCTCCTTGGCATTCTTCTTCAATATGTCAATAGCTATATCATAAGCTTTTTCTTCCAGATTTTGCTGAATCTGCTTACGCTCTTCTTTGGTCAATTCTTCAGAGCGGTCTTCCATTGCAGTCTTGATCCATTCAATCTTGTCCTTCTCTTTCTTCAGTGCATTTGTATGGAAAGAGTCAACATGCTCTATATCCCAGTTCTGCGCACTAAGCACGTCAAATGGGAACTTATATACATCTGAATCTGATTCGAGCTTTTGGTTTTGCTCATTCAGAAGATGAATATTCAAAGTCAACAGTAGTTTATAGATGTTGTCATGCTCCTTATAAGTATTAAGGATAAGCTTCTTGTCTTTGTCTATCTTGATACCGCGAAGATGGTAAGATATGCGCTCTTTCAAATAACGTTCAAAGTCAGCTCTGCTTGACAGTTCGGGCATGTAATCGAAATGAAGGATCAATCGACACAAATCTTCACCACACTGACTTAATAAGCCAATGAAATTATACGTCGAAGGAGAGCAGAACCAGTCATCGAGTGTACGGAACAATTCCATGACCTCGCTCCATGCTTCTGCAACTTCAAGTTGCAAGACCTCACCAATCTTCCCTTCAAATCGGTTATAGTAAAAACGGAAGATCTCACTCTGTCTGGTGTCCATCAACTTCTCGTCAACAACCTTCAAAATGTTGTCCCATTCCTCTTCTGGCACTTCTTTCAATACATTCTTCTTGTATATCAAATTAAAGAGAAAGTCTATTCGGTTAGGCAGATCAAAGCCTTTCTTTTGAAGGAAGTACCAGAAATTGTTGGCATGGAGTGTATTCTCTATAAACTCCCATTCCAGAGCCAGTTCAGACTGTTTGATATACTTGTCGCCAGCGGTAAAATTCTTTTTTAACAGGAACAAGCCTTTGATAAGTTCAGCATCAGTTAACCTAATCTTGCCTGTATTTATCTTTTGGAACTCCTTAATGTTATTCTTTTCCTTGCTCTCAGCTATTTCATACCATAACACTTGTACAGAACCTCCTTTAGTGTCGCTCATTCCATTGAGCAACTTAAAGAAAGAGGTTCGAATATTGTCAAGACTTCCTCCCAATTGATAGCGGATATTGATTGCCTTTCCGTCCGTCTTTATCCACTCAGAAATATACTTGAAAGCATTTGCCATGTGGAAAAAATCTACGTTTTCCTTGAAATCATCTTCGCTACTATCCTTAATTGTTCTCATGGACATGCTTTCAAGGAATTTAGCAGAACCGTCACGAGTAGCATAGCAAATATGATACAATTCCTTACCGTCCTCTTCTTCTTTCAGCGTTTCTGCATCCCATCCCTTCTGTTCCATAAGGTATTTGTACAGAAGGTATATGGTGGTTAATCGCTGTTGCCCATCGATGATCTCCCAGACTCCACGTTCTTTGATGTCGTCTTTGTATTTATCCTTAAAAATGAATTTCAACTTTTCTTTGTCAGTAATTGAACGTGCAATAATTGGCTGAAGACAATAGAACTGGTCTTGCTTCTTTTCTTTCCCTTCATTTGCAAAGTCATTTGTGAAACATAGAAGGTCTCGGAGTAAATCTCCAACTTGCTTCACAGTCCAACGATAACCTCTTTGATAGGAAGGGATATAGAAGTATCTTCCATCAAGAAGTTCGCCTATTGCATACTGATATATAGAGTTTTCCATATTATTTATATTGTTTGCTTGATTATATCACTAACGCTTTAGGAGATACACCGAGCAAATCTGCCACTTTGAAGATGGTAGCAAGACTAGGTTGCTTGCGGTTACACACGTAAGCATTGGTGATACTGAAGCTCATACCTAACTCTTTTGCAAGCCACGTTTGGGTAATGCCTTGCTTCTTCAAATGCTCCTTAATCAGGTTGCTGTGCTCTTTCTTTTGTCCCATTGGATGATTATTTATCTTGGTATTTACTACAAAGATATGAACTTATAATGAATAAAACGAAGAAAAATGGAACTTTCATACTATTGAGAATAGTTTTTCCTGTGCGAGAATACCAAAAGGAATCTCTTAAACAATCAATGATGATTGAGAAACAATGTGTATTTGCCCGAAATAGTCTACTTTTAAAATGTATGTTGAGCGTTTTTGATAGTCGTTGATTTCCTCGCATTTCCTTATACTTCCCGCCATATCCTTGCCTCTTGGAATAACATCAAAAGCCCTCTAATTTTGCATCGTCAGACCTGACTGAATGCCCTATGCGCAAGGGCGAGTTATTCATTTCAAAACAATTGAATTATGACGATAAACGAATTACTGGACAAGCCTGTTTGGCAGATGACTGGTGAAGAATTACTTTTCCTTGCACAACATGGTAATATGTCTACGAGCAGGGAATCACCAAAGGCTTCTTCCTCCAAAGAAGAAAAGCGATATGTGTACGGGTTGGCTGGCATTGCACGCCTCTTCGGCTGTAGTTTGCCTACGGCTAACCGTATCAAGCAGAGTGGTAAAATCAATCGTGCCATTACACAAGTAGGACGCAAGATTATTGTTGATGCTGACCTTGCACTGGAATTGGCAGGGCGAAAGACAGGAGGACGATGATGAATACAACTGATTATGAAAACATTTGGCAAAAGTCGCTCATTCATGTAACCGATGAGTTTGCGCTCCCTCCAGTTGTACTACAAGCAGGTGAAGCCATTATTGGCACACTGGGGAACTTCAGTGTATCAACAGGTAAGGCGAAAGCCAAGAAGACTTTCAATGTGAGTGCCATCGTAGCTGCAGCTCTTATCAATGGAAAGGTGCTGGAATATCAAGCATCATTTCCTGAGAGTAAACGCACAATTCTTTACTTTGATACGGAACAAAGTCCTTATCATTGCCAACTTGTGATGCAACGTATTTTGAGATTGGCAAAACTGCCGATAGACAAGGAACCGCAGAATTTGAAGTTCAGTCATCTTAGAGCCATTGCTGACCCTAACGAGCGCAGAGAAATCATTCGCTATGCCATCTACAACACGCCCAACGTGGGCTTGGTAGTCATTGATGGCATTCGTGATTTGATGCTCGACATCAACAACTCAACGGAAGCAACCAAGTTAGTGGGCGACCTGATGCAATGGACGAGCGAGCAAAACATCCACATCCAAACTGTACTTCACCTCAACAAGGGCGACGACAACGCACGAGGACATATTGGGACGGAACTCAACAACAAGGCTGAAACAGTTCTTCAAATCACAAAGGACAACACTATGCCTGAACGCAGTATTGTTGCACCTTCCATCATTCGTTCCAAACCCTTTGAAAAGTTTGCCTTTCGACTTAAGGAGGTTGAAGACGATATTTGCATTCCCCAAATAGATCTCTCATATTCGGACAATGAACGGAAGTCACATCGTTTCTCCTACCAAGAGTTAAGCACTAACGAACATCGAAAAGCGTTGGAATCAGTCTTCTCTACAAGCGAGATTTTGCCATATAGTAAACTTATCGTAGCTCTCAAAGAGGCTTATGCTAAGATTGTGGGGCTATCCTATGGGCAAACTAAACTCAAGGAACTTTTGCAATTCTTGCTCAACAAAGGCATAGTGGTTAAGGAAGAACGAGGAAAATATCGGCTCAGTCATAATTCTCTACAATAAAACCTTTGGTCGGTCGGACACAGGCTATATATACCTGAATCAATCCGACCAAAGAGAAACAAACTTGGTCGGACGTAAAGGTGTGCCTATAGTGTACGACTGTCCGACCAATCCTAAGCCTTTCAGCCTCCAAAAGAAAAAGGCTGAGAGTTATTCTTTTCAAACTTCAAAACAAAATCACAATGGAAATACAAAATATCAAGCAAATCTCTATCACAGATTATTTGCAGCAACAGGGTTATTCACCTGCGCGAGTACAAGGAATTCATTTTTGGTACTGCTCCCCACTTCGTAACGAAAGTACGCCATCATTCAAAGTAAATACAGAGCACAACCAATGGTATGACTTTGGAACTGGCGAACATGGAGATATTATTGACCTTGTGTGTGCTTTACAGCATTGTACCATGTACGAAGCCATTGAATTGCTAACTGGTTCAAAACAAATAGTTCATCAAGATTTTTCTTTTGGCGGTGAAAGAAAAACCTCTAAGCACAAATTAGAAATCATATCTGTGCAATCACTTACCAATCCTTATTTGTTACGTTACATCGCAGAGCGAGGAATATCTCTCAGCATCGCCAATAGGTTCTGTTCTGAAATTCGATACAATAATACCAATCGGACATACTATGCCATTGGATTTGCAAACGATGCTGGCGGTTGGGAAATTCGTAGTCCTTATTTCAAAGGCTGCATTGCTCCAAAAGCGATTACAACTATTAGTAAAGGCACAGACGTTTTACAAATCTTTGAAGGGTTTATGGATTTCCTTTCGTGGCAAACGCTAAATCCTTCTTCAACTTGCGACACCATAGTTCTTAATTCTTTGGCTCTTTTGCCACGTATTCAAGAGAAGATAAAAGGCTACAAACAAGTTGAGAGTTTTCTGGACAATGATGAAGCAGGACGAAAATCGTTTGAATTTTTGAAGCAGTTTTGCCCATCTATCATAGATGGATCTGCTCGCTATCAAACTCACAAAGATCTCAACGAATGGCTCGTTGCTCAATCTAAAGTCAAAGAGAAACAAATGTTATTACCAACCATAAAGTGTGGTATCAGAAGATAGTGTTTATCAGGGAAGCAAGTTTGTGTTTTGAGTATCTCAAAACCTACTTGCTCCCACCTTTGGGAGGTGAAAATCCCGTTGGTCTCATCAAAAAAAATAAAAATGGAACAGAAAAATAAAGGTGGACGACCCACTAAGACTTTATCAGAGAAACGGAAATATCAAGTGCTTCTTCGGCTTAATACAATGGAGTACTACACCTTGTTGGGAAAAGCACGTGAAGCCTCTATTTCACGAACAGAGTTTTTACGGCAGCTCATAACAAATGCAGAAGTAAAGAGTCGAATCAAGCCAGAGGAAATGCAACTCATCCGTACAGTTTCTGGCATGGCTAACAATCTTAACCAGATTGCCCATCGGCTCAATGCTTTCGGCATCTCTGCACTCAACGAAGAACTGAATGTGCTGAAACAACTTATTCATGAACTTATGAGACGATTGAAGCCATGATAGCCAAGATTATCAAAGGAACAAACTTCAGCGGAGTTGTTAGTTATATGCTTAGCAAGCGTGAAGGTCAAGTCAAGGTTTTACAAGCTAATGGCGTGCGCAGTTCTTTACCAAATGACATTGCACACGACTTCAACTTGCAAGCCTCTATGCGTCCGAATGTACAAAAAACAGTTTGTCATACCATACTCTCATTCTCAGCACATGATTCAGAACGACTGACAGATGCAACAATGGTGAAGATTGCCAACGAATATCTTCATGAAATGGGCTATGGTGACACACAGAATTTTATTGTAAGGCACAGCGACCGCCAGCATCCGCACCTGCACATTTGCATCAATCGTATTGGAAATGACGGCAAGACTATCAGCGACCGCAACGAAAAGTATCGTTCCACAAAGATTTGTAGAGAACTGACTGAGCGTTATGGTCTAACCATTGGCGAAGGAAAGCAAGAGGTAAACCGCTCGCGATTGAGAGGTGAAGATAAATTGCAGTATGAGATATTCGATGCCATTAAGTCTATATTACCTCAACCTCAGACTTGGAAAGATTTTGTTGCAGAATTAGAGCAACAAGATATTACCACTCGTTTCAAAACAAAAGGTAATACCTATGTTGTACAAGGAATCATCTTTGAAAAAGACGGATGTAGTTTCAGCGGCTCAAAGATAGACCGCTCCTGTTCTTTCTCGCGCCTCAATGCAGCGATAGAACGAAATTCTCACAAACAAGAGCAAATTAATCAACAAAACGAACCTATGGTACATTCTGTAGATGAAAGCTATTTCATTACCGACCTATCTGAAGCAATTAGTGAAGTGTTTTCTATGCCAACACCAAGTAATGGCGTAGATGTTGATGAGCTCCGCTTCCAAAAGAAACTCCGCAATAGAGCTAATCGCAAACGTAGAATTTAGTCACATCAAATTTATATCAGAATGAATAACGAAATAGCACCTGTTCTCGATATTCTCGAAGAACTCAAACAAGACTGCAAAGCCATCAGTAAAGCACAAGCAGAACTGCGCACTACTATTGCTGAACAGCTATCTAATCCAAAGGGAGATAGCATTAAAACACAAGAAACCGTGCAAATCCATCTCTCGAAAGAAACCCAAACCAAAATCAAAGAACATCAACTTTTTATTTTGGAGGCACTATCAGAGTCGAATAAGAAGCTCGACCCAAAGTTTGAAACGTTGCAACAGCTTATCAGCAAACAACAAAAAATTGTAGAATATAAGAACTACTCGCTATTTGCAAGCGTACAATTAGCCGAGCGTATGCTGCTCTTATTAGTTTGTGGGCTGGTCATGGTGAGTTGCTGGTTCTTCGGTATGGGAGCCAATAAGCTGCAAACAGCCTCTGATTACGACCTACGTTATCGCTATCTGCGTATGCAGGGTAAAGCAACCGCTTCAGAATTCGCTCATCTTGACAGCATTTTTACTTCGCATCGAAATCCCTAAACCATTCAGCAGTTGGAGCAGAAGGTCTTTGATTATGAGCAAGCCCTGCAACGGCAAGCCGAGTTGTCGCTACAACAGGATAAGATAAAGCAAGAACAAAGAGAACTAAAGAAGCATTTTAAGGACTTGTAGTCATAAGAAGACTCTTTAAAGAGTCTTCTTATGACTTATTTTATTTCATTATTAATATTTGAGATTTTATTTCTGTTAGGTAGTAGGAGGTATAGTCTGAGTCAACCCAAGCATTACCAATATATGTAATAATCTACCTGCAGCACCAAACCCAAAATACTCGGGGGGCATTATACCATGGCAAAGAAGATTACGTATATTCAATGCTTTTTGATTTGTTAGTACTATTTGTAAATACAAAGCACCATCAGAAGTGAATGTATCTTCAACACATTGTTCTCTTAACAGATCATCAAGGGTTCTAAGCTGATAGCCTTTATTTCCTCGTTGGGGTTTTAAAATAGGTACTCCACTCATTTCTATAAGATTGCATATAGCGTACTCGATTTGGGGAATAATTAGATGACTGAATAATATGTATTTCCCTTGAATAAAGAGTTCTATAACCTCTCGTATAATATCATACCTGCTTTCCTCAAAAAGAGGCGATGGAATGATTAACGAGCTCATCACATTATCAACAGTAAGTGTATTAGTCGTAAGGAGACGATTAATGGCAATAGATAGAAAATATGATTGAATATTTATTTTTTTAGCCATATGCAATATAAGTTGTCCCTCTGGGTCGTCTTCATATGGTCCGACATATGACATTGGATGTCCCTTGGAGTCCATTAGGCTATTTCCAATCATAAATTGGAAAGGATATTTTTTTACGAGTTCTCTCAGTTCCACTTCTTCTTGTGCTTTCGTCAGAATAAAATAACTGGCAAAATTCCTCCATCGAACATCAGAGGACTCTGCTTTATCGCCAAAGTACTCATCAGCTAGGTCATAAACTTCTTGAGAAATTTCAAATTCTGTTTGGAATGGTTGCATTTCCTCTTTTACGCGTGCTCCAAGCTCCTGAATCTTTACAGAAAGTCGCTTCCACTCATCCTTAAGACCATAATGAGAATACATCTGACATACTGTTTCTAGGTTACCCATTAACTGAATAGCACTCATGTTACTAGATTCATGTTCGAAAGTCCTTTCTGTAATATTAAGAACTCTCTTAATATCATCTCTATTCTGAATGGAATTGTAGTATTTGGCAAGTAACTTAGCCTGTTCCATGACAATCCATGGATTCACTCGTCCATTATCGTTTGGAGTTGATAACCGTACTAGACGTTCTTCGTGCTCTTTTATCAATATGTTTACTTCTATGTCAGTAAAACTCTTTTTATGCTCCATCATCAATAAGAAGCGAGATGCCCATAACCTCACAGTGTCATCTTTGGAATGCCTTTGTTCAAATGTAACAAAGGTATCTTTTACTAATTGGCTATCTTCTGGAGTATCCTTTGAAATTGCAAATAAACGCTCAAGTACATTTACTGTAATAACAGGATGAGAACAATAGTCTTCATCACAAACACGAAGCATATTGTCTACACAAAGTCTATACATCCAAGGTTCTTGGCCTCTGTGAGCAATTTTTTTGTTTAAAATCCCAAACTAAATCAGCATATCTCGCTATGAGTAATGGGTTATTACAAGCTTTGGCTCTGTCCTCCCAATACATAATAGTGTCAGAAGTAATATCATTTAGGGAAGGCACATACATTAGTTCTCCTTGTTCGTTTGCAAATGTAAATTGTGGACCATAGTAAAATCCCCAAGGATTTTCTGTTTGAGTAGGCACCAATTCCATCGCTATTTTTTCATATACAAACTCTGGCTTCATTTTTTCTACCTCATCAACAGTAGCTAGTGCATTTACTATCTGATGAAAATCAAAACCTTTTCGTGTTTCAACATCAAAAGGAGCAATTGATTCTATAATATTCATAGTGTAAAAATTATATTTTTCTATTTTGGTTATTTTCTATTCTAAGACCTTTGGACAATTCCTCCTCAACTTCCTCCACCGTAGGTAGAGCTGATTTCAGATTCTCAGGGATAGCCTTTGATAGTTTGTAATCACTCACACCGATAGGTTGGTCATAGCCAGAGAGAGCATATTGTGCCACAACTTTATCGCCACCATTGCAGAGGAGCAAGCCGATGGTATTGTTGTCGTGTTCGCCACGGAGGGTATCGTCCACTACATTGATGTAGAAATTGAGTTGTCCCATATATTCAGGCTTGAAAGGTGTAGCCTTTAGTTCGATTACCACGTATGCGTGCAACTGAATGTTGTAGAGAATGAGGTCGGCATAAAAATCAGAATCGCCCACTTCAAAATGCTTCTGCTGTGCCACAAACGCAAAGCCACTGCCCATTTCCAAAAGATATTTAGTGATATGAGAAACCAATTGCTTTTCAATGTCTCGTTCTGCCATTTTATCTGTTTGCCCCATCATATCAAAGATATAAGGGTCTTTCATCAGATAGTTGGCAAGGTCGCTTTGCGGTTTGGGTAATCGTACCGAGAAGTTGCTCACTTTTGTTGTCGTAATCTGCCGAGCAAAAAGATTGGTCTCAATCTGCATTTGCAGAACATTACTACTCCAACCATTGGCAACCGCCTGCGTAATATACCAATAGCGTTCACCCAAAGGTAGCTTGCTATTAAGCAATATAACATGGCTCGCCCAGTTAGTGCGAACTACGGCAGACTGCTTAAAAATTTCTTCTATCTGATTTATGTCGTGTTGGTAGATGACAGATAGTGTTTCAGAAATCTCTCCTAATTGTGCAAGAGGCTCTTGCGTAATTATATTTCCTTGATTATCTGTAGTTTGAATTTGCGCAAGAGGTTCTTGCGTAAATTGATTGAGTTCGCTAGTTTGTTGTAATACATTATCAACCGAAGGGCTATTAAGCTGTTTTTCAACCTTACCCATTTCTAATAGAATCTCCATAGGATAGGCTTTGGCGAATTGGCACATATAGATAAGGTTACGAGTGGAATAACCTTTCTTATCAGGGTATTTAGAACGTATCGCCTTGGAAAGATTATCTATGACTTTGCTTCCCCAACCTTCTTTCTTTTGGAGGTAGAGAATAAAATGTCCTACTTTCCAATAGTGGAAAAGCATATCTGCATTTGCAGAGGCTATCAAGCGTACTTGTGTATGTTCAAGGTCAGTACCGATGGCTCGAACAACGAGAGAAAAATCTTGTTTCTCTGCTTTATTTATTTCTTGGCTCATATTGTTTCGGTGTTATAATTGATTGAATTTACTCATGGCATTTGCCTTAATATCGTCTGCAATATCTATGTAAGGTTTCATTGCCTTGTAATCGCTGTGCCCAGTCCATTTCATAACTACTTGCGGAGGAATACCCAATGCAAGTGCATTACAGATAAATGTTCTACGACCAGCGTGTGTTCCAAGCAAGGCATATTTAGGTGTAACTTCGTCAATGCGCTCATTACCTCTATAATAAGTTTGGCGTACAGGTTCGTCAATACCTGCCAGTTCGGCTAGTTCTTTAAGATAATCATTCATTTTCTGGTTAGTAATGACAGGCAAAACCTTGTCATCTTCAAATGCCACATCCTTGTATTTATCAAGAATTGCTTTACTATGGTTGTTCAACTCGATAATCAGGCTATCAGAAGTCTTAACCGTTGTAACCTCAATGTGGTCGCCCTTTATATCACTTCTACGAAGATTAAACACATCGGAATAGCGCAAGCCCGTGAAGCATTGGAAGAGAAATACATCACGCACCCTATCTAAAGCTTGCTTGGCAGCTGGTATTTCGAACTCTCGGAGTTTGTTCAGTTCCTCCCATGTGAGGAAGATGATTTTCTTCTGTGTGCTTTTGAATTTAGGTTTATAACTGTCGTAAGCATTGTTCTGATGCACATCTTTCTTGAAAGCCCAGCGTAAAAACCACTTCAAGAAACTTAATTGCTTGCCAATGGTAGAATTGCGCATTTCCTTTACATCACGAAGATAGGTAACATAATCATTTAGACCTTTCTCATCAAAGAAATCAAATGTAAGTCCATCACGAAAGTTCATCAAATGATTTTTCACAGCAGCAAACTTCTCGTAAGTAGAATCAGTCCAATCATTCTGTTGTCCACAATCTCTCACAAAATCATCGAAAACCTTATAGAAAGCGTTAGGTGTTGGTTTTCTCGGTTTGACTTCTTCCTCTATAGGTTTGTGCAGCGCATTGAATGCTTCTTTAATTTGTTCAGGGGTTGGCATTATTTCTTCTACTTCAAACTTTTTGAAAATTTCCTGCACCTCGGTATAATAGCCCAAAAGTGAAGCATTGATTTCAGAAGCTGATTGTTTCAGTTTGTTTGTGCAACCATTTCTTACTCGCTGCTTATCAGAATCCCATTTCGCTGCATCAATACGATAACCTGTTGTAAATTCAATTCGTTTGGAAGCAAAATTAACACGCATACGGATAGGCACGTTCTCAACAATGAGAACTCCGTCCTTTTTCCTGCTTTCCAACGTGAAGATAATATTCCGTTTGATGTTCATACTTTTGGGTGTTTTGATTTCTGCACCCAAATTTACACCCAAAAATTAATTCTACCAAAGATTTTCCATGAAATCTTATTTTATTAACATTCTACTTAAAGGACTATTATACAACAGATTGAGCGTTTATGATACTATTTGAAGGTTCAAGAGAAAGAGCCTCTCTCTCCGCTTTACATCGCGAATTAGGCCCCTAAGTCTCAACACTTAGGGGCTTTTTGTTTTGTCTTGGTTATGGCTTTCATCGCTTTTTGCTCCAAATTAGCTTCTTTTCTTTCTCCAAAGATTTTATGAGATGTGAGAATTACCTTATTTCATGTAAATGGATAATGTATGGTAATTGCCCTTGGTTATAGGTAAAAAATTCTCCTATATTATCTTGTTTTTCACAAAAACACGATGTTACTGCTATTTAATCAATGTGGATTTGTAAGTTAAAATAAATTATATTACTTTTGCAATGCGTAAAGAAAAAACAATGAAGAGATATCCATGAGATAGTGAGTGGAGATAAAAATGAATTGTTGAAAGGACCTTAAAGATGTAGACACAACCTTTTTTTGATGTAAAAATGTGTTGGGCTACATTGCCAAGTTCCATCGAATAATGATAAAACAAACCAAAATACTTAATAATAAAATGAACGAACAAATGAAAAAGACATTGTTATTAGCACTAACAATGCTATCAAATGTTGTGCTTTCGAGTGCAAACCCCATAACAAAGGGACAAGCTTTGAGCATTGCATCGAAGTATATCAATAACCCAACGTTATCGAAGAACACACCTGTCACACGCTCGTCACAAACCAACGAACAACCTGCATATTACATTTTTACCAGTTCTAGCGATAAAAAGTTTGTTATTGTGTCGGGAGAAAGCAAACTAAACGAATTGGTAGGCTATGGTGATAACATGTCGAAGAATAGCGACGAACAACCACCATACTTCAAGAAGTTTCTAAAAGATTATGAACAGGTGGTGAAAGCTGTACGCAATAGTAGTAAGCAAGCACCAACGACGCAGATGCCCATCAAACGAAAGGTGGAGCCATTGCTTACTTGTAAGTGGAGCCAGTATTTTCCTTATAACAAATATACACTTATAGTGGATGGCAAAACAACACCAACTGGCTGTGTAGCAACTGCAACAGCACAAGTGATGTACCATCACAAATGGCCCAAAAACCGTCCCGCAGGGTATGTTAAAAAAGAGGGCGACGAAGCTAGGAAGAGTCCTACTTATTGGTGGGGTGATATGAAAGACACCTCTAACAAGATGCTTTCAGAACGCTCTAGGCAAGCTGTTGGCGTGCTGATGCGCGACATTGGCAAAGCCGTTAACATGAGATATTACCACAAAGGGAGCGACTCAAACTTGCAATATGCGTGCAATGCACTTCGAGATAAGTTTGATTATACGGTACGTTTCCTTGATAAAGACTTCTTGCCTGCTAACGAATTCCTCAAAGAAGTGATGCAAGAAATATCCAACGGCTATCCTGTTTTGGTTTGCGGAGGCCCACATGCCTATGTTTACGACGGCTATGATGAGCGTGGTTTTCTACATACCAACTGGGGATGGGAAGGACTAAACGATGGTTATTTTGATATAAACACCGTTTATTTAAATGTTACGGGCTTTGCGCTTAGTGGCACGTTTTGGGATGACATGTCTGTTGTTTTTGCCCATCCCAATGATGGTAAGGCCGCTCCATTTAAGGAAATAGAACGTGGATTGGATGCTCGCACCACCACAGCATTCACCATTAGCAAAACAGAAGCAACACGAACAGAGAAATTGAGTGCTTCAATTAAAAGGTTAGGATCATATAGTCCTGTTAAAGGAAAGCTGGGTGTGTTTACCGGTAAGGTTGCACTGGCACTTTATAACCACAAGAACGAACGGGTGAAAATATTTAACTCTGCCAGCGACAACCTAGTTTGGGCATCCATTTTCACCGCTATGAATTTTGATTTGGCTAACATTAGCTTTGAAGGTTTACCCAATGGACACTATCGTTTGGTGCCCGTCTTCTCTGAAATGCTTGATGAACAGACTAAGAAAAACGGCGAGTGGAAACCCATTAACCACGCCAATGAAATGGAAGTTGAACTCACAACAAACGCTGTTCACATCAATACAAACAACCCCCAAAATGTTGTTACCATTGAAAAGAGGCCAAGTGTGCTTGCTCCTTTCTATGAAGACTCGGGCAAGATGGGTGCTTTTAGCTTCACCATGTATAACCCTGGGCGAGAAGAAGTGCGTGGCGACTTGGTGATGACGCTTAAAAGCCTTGAAACCAATAAGGTTTATAATGCCTATTTGCTTACACCTAACGTTGTTGCACAGCGTCTTGGGCACACTTCTTTTACCATCAACATGCAGGCGCTATACAATAATCCTGGCGATTTCGGCAAATTAAAGGTTGGTAAATACAGCGTAACCCTATCGATAAAGGTTAAGAAAAAGAATTCAGAATTTATTGTTCCCATTACGATGAAAGAGCCTTTTGAGATAGAAGTGTTGCCCGATCCCCACCAAGGAACGATTGAGTTTAACTTTGTAGACTTCTTAGTGGATGGTGCTAACGCCAATTATAGCACCTTCCAGCTCAATAAGATAAAAGAAATAGGCTTGCAAGTGCATGCCAAAGTGGCTGGCTACCAAATTAGGGAAGGCTATCGTGGGCGCATTTATTATCGTTTACACGACCTGACAGACAATAAATGGATTGATTTAGGTTCTGCTAATAATGTTTATTTGCCTTGCGAGAAACCCAACGATGCAAGCAAAACGCGTGTCACTTTTAAAGCCTCGATGTTGAAACCTAACCATTCTTATGAAATACATCTCGAAATTGAACGAGGTGGAAAGCGTGAAGATGTTTGGAATTCTAATGCACAACGTAACGTGTTCTATACGGTCGGCGATTTGAAAACCACTGCAATTGAATCGCTTGAAAGTGAAAAGAAAGCGCCAAAGCATATCTTTAATATTGAAGGAGTGCGCCAAACGCAGGCATGGGAAAGCCTTCCTGCGGGTATCTATATTGTTGATGGCAAGAAAATGATGAAAAAGTAAACACAGGTTGGTTTTATTTTTTTAGAAGAAAGGAAATTACTTTGAAAGGTTGTCTTTATGTTTATAGAGACAACCTTTTGATTTTCTTTATTTCAATAAACAACGGTTATAGGGTAAAACAATGTGATTGTACACCTCTTTGTATAGCGTCTCATAAATTTCTCAAAGCTGTTATAAACCATTTGTTATTTTGAGGTAGACTTGTGCCCTTGTCTTTTCTATCCCTCTTCTAGTTTGTTTCAATCCACAATGTATAGGATAGTATTCCTGCTGTTGCCAATATGTGGCGCATACGATGTACTTCACTTGTAAAGTCAACTAATTCACTCAAACCGTATAAGCTTTTCTCTTCATTCCTTAGTTTTCTGATAACGTTAAATCTGGTGCGTAATCTTTACAAATTAACACCTTCTTTCCCCACTGTTCTAGAAGAATTAATTTGCGAAAAGTGGCAAAAACATATCTTCACCACTTTCATTCTCTACCTCGTCAAAATACATTTTCCCCACTGTCGTGCATGTTTTGCCAACTCCCGATTTCACTAAACAGCAAAGCAACGTTATTTTCACGCCTCCTAATTTATAAACCAACAATCAGCGTAACATCTTTGTTCGCAGTGTATTATTAGGTTTATTGCCTTATTTTTTATAAGCGGGACCCTTGTTCCATATAAGCTGGAAGGTTGTTCCATGTTATCTGGAACATGATTCCATGTCACATGGAACAAGATTCCAACTTAGCGATAACACGTCATTTTACCTTAAAACGCAACGAAAGAAGTGAAAAATCGTCAAGTCAGATATAAAGTAACAGAAAACAAGAGATGAGGGATTGCCGATTTAAAATTTATGTCTAGATTACTCAAACCTAGCAATATAACGTACCTAAACACTATTATAAGCCTTCCGTTTTCATGAGGATAATAGCATAAGCCTACGTATATCAGTTGGTTACAAACTTTCGCGAGAGTCGATTAAATGTAAGCTGGTGGTGCGTTCGTGAATTATATAGGCACTCATAATGTTAAAAAATGGTGCGAAATGTTTACAGGTAAAAGAAGAAGCCACACTAAACATGTCCCCTTTACCGCGTGTGTTGGCCTACCAGTGGAATGCACTTACAAACTTATATGGCATGCTTGGCGGGGAAAACCTTGGTGTAATGGTATACTAATAGGTATGATTTCTTGTGTGCTCACTGTGTAGGGGTTGGCTCTATGGTCGTTTAGTTTACCTTGGCCATAATTAAAATGAGCGGTGTCTTACCTCCGATTCCCTTTCTGTATATTTGTCCACTTCTTTCTCTTTTTACAAGTTCGATATAAATAAGTTGTCGGTAGAATTTATGTCTTTTTCACAATGAATGCAGTGGAAATAGCAATTAAAATGGTCGTTTTGTATAAAATTATTTTAAAAACCGCTTTTATGTTGTAAAAAATGTGTACCTTTGCGCGTGCTTAGAAACTTTTCTGTTGTTCATGACGTAAGTTAAGAGGATAACCGAACGTTAGGACAAGTAAGCAATTATCTCTTTATGGCTGTTTCGGAGAGAAGATATCCAAAAGAATTCGGGCTTCGAATGTTTCGTGAAAAGGCGTAAGATTGCTTGAAGAAGCAATTTGCTGCTCATCGTGAAAAATCCGAATGACGTAAGGAAAGAAATATAAGAAGAGTTTAAATATAGAATAGAAGAATTGAAGACAATTAAAAACTAACATTCTGACATGAAGAAAGAATACGTTACGCCATGCTCGCTTGTTGTTGAACAATGCGTTGAGTTTTATTTGTTGGCTTATTCCCATGTGAAAAATGCCACAGGTGAAGATATTGAAAGGATTAAGGAAGAAGATGTCGATGACGACATCGAAGTTAATTAATTCCATCTTAAAAACAAAATAAGTCAGTCATTTATCCCCGCCATTGTTCTGGCATTTCAAGTTGTTTATTAAATATTTGGTGGGGTATATACGATTTTAAAGAAAGAATTAAACGGATACTGAATATGAAACAATTTACTTTTTTAGCTCGACTTTTCTCGTGCCAAAGCAATATTAAATGGAAAAGTGGCTTTTATAGAACTTTCTGCCTACTGTTATTACTGTGTAGCTTCACGGTCAATATGCAGTCGCAAACAAAAAAGATCATTCGTGCCTATTATAAGGGAAACGACGTCTCGAAAATCGTCAAATCAGCCGATCCCGATGAAAGGCAAGTTTATCTGTATAATGTTGGTACAAAACAATTTCTGTTGCCTGGTTCATACTGGGGTATGAAAGCTGTGTTGGGCGAGACTGGGATGGCTTTTGATGTTGTTAAGGATATGACATTGCCTTCTCAAGCCAATGCTTATAGGTTTTATTCAAGAGGATTACTAACCGAGGGAGGTAGCTCGTTGGCGTGGGCTGGAGAAGCTGGTTCAGCTGTATATCTTGATCGCACAAATCCTGTTAACCCTTCTAAGGGGGACAAGCCTCGTATTGTCTTGATCCCTGTAAATACCAGTGATCCCCATGCAAAGGCGTATTACGTTCACGTTTATCAAACGGGTAAGTTTACCGTCTCAGCATCCAAAGATACCACTTGGGCATATAGCAATGAAAAATATTTATATGCTAACAATGCCATGGAAGAAGGGGGACGTGGAATTGGATACTTTAATTCTTTGGGAGAAGCTAAGAGCAGTAAGGATTCTGCTGCGATTTGGAAACTGGTTACTTTAAAAGACCTAAAGAAAGCCATTAAAGAAACCTATGCGTATAATGAAGAACCATCGAACATAACTTTCAGCATTAAAGACCCATGGCTGATAAGAACAAAGAAACGTGCTGAGATGTGGCAAATCGTTCCTGCAAACCTACTGACCAACGAGTTTGAAAAAGGCTATTCGGTTCAGTCTCAATTTGGTCCACATTTCCATGGTGAAGCGTGGGGAAAGTCGGGAAGCGTAACCCAAACTTTTACTGTTAAGCATCCGGGATGGTATCTCTTAACGTGCAGTGGCTTTTATAGAAGGTCGGCAGGTAGTGATATGACCGCATATCTATTTGCACAAGATGACAATAAACAAAGCCTAGAGCGTGCTAAACAGCGTACTCCATTATATGTGCTTAGTGATGCCAATCTGACAAAATACAGCAGTGCGGATGGGGATTCTTATCTCCAGGCAGGCCAAGCATTAACCGCAGGCAAATATGCACGTAACTCTGTGATGATTTATGTCTATGGAAATGATCAACCTAATTTCTCAACCCAATTGACCATTGGCATCAAGATTGAGGGTGCGAATGTAAAACCGTCTGACTGGGTTTCGTTTGATAACTTCATGCTACAATATTGTGGTATCAACACCATTGTGCTAGACGAAGATGAGACTGCCCCCGCTTACATGCAGAAACAAATAGATCCAAACCTTTCTACCACTTTGCAAATGCAGCGTTCGTTTATCTCTGGGCAATGGAATTCTTTCATGCTGCCTTGTGATCTTACAGGCAAACAAGTGGAATTGGCGTTTGGAGCAGATGCAAAGGTATCCAAATTTAAAGGCCCAAGTTCAACGCAGAAGACGCTGATGGAGTTTGAAAGCGTTCAGTTGGATGAGGCAAATCGAAACAAGGTGGTAATTGAAGCGGGAAAACTCTATCTCATCAAGCCGATGAAAGAACTGGCGAAGGCTGAGAATGAATTTTCGGTTGGCGTGTATCTACCCCACGAGAAGAATCTTGAGATGAAGTTCAAGGGTACATATTTCACTGTTCCAGGTGTCACATTGAAAGCAGCTCCATCAAAGTCTACCATCGAAGAGCCATATAAGACCTCGGCATTGGACAATAATTCGCTTAGATTCCGTGGTACGTATGTCAACCAAACGGCTAAGGTTATCCCAGCTGGTTCGTATGTGATGAATAAGGATGGCAAATGGTATAGAACCTCAAAGCCCCACTCAGCAAAAGGTTTCCGCTGCTGGGTAGAATCTGGTAACTCCAGTGGAGCAGGTGCAAAATTGTTGAGTATCTCTATCGATGGACAGATTGTAGATGAGGTTTTGGGAGGAGGAACTACCGACATCGACAATGCCATTCGTGAAAACGAAATGGAAAACGCCGATAAGGTGTATTCTTTAGATGGCAGGTTGGTGCGCTCGGGAAAAGCTTCTCTTGATGGACTGCCTAAGGGTATCTACATCATAGGAAAGAAAAAGTATGTGATACAATAAAATTGATGTTTACAATATCTTTGTAACAATCTTATATAAGACATCCTCGGAAGTTTGAATATGTTACTTCCGAGGATGTTTTTTTGTTGGCTATCCAACGAAAAATGCGCCTTGTTTCCTGTCGTTATTTCGTCTAGCGTTCTCCTGTTCTTTCGCTTCTTTCGTTCAAATACTTATCAACCTCATCGCTAGTCAGCATACGTAGCTGTTCAGACTTGCAACCAACGTAGCACGGGGTTGTGAATAAGGGCTGCATTGAAAGGCAATGTTTCTGTTTGTTGTTTTGCAAATACAGGTTTAGCTCCGACTTTGAAGGAAATATTTTATACGCTCTTCCTCCTTTATCATTGTGTATTTCGTAGATGCCACAAGCCTTCTGCCATACCACTTCGGCAGCTCTCAGGTATAGGATGGCTATTGCAAGCGACTTAAAAGGAAAAAGTGCGCGGAACCTTCCCTTTTCGTCTACGTCGGCACAGATGCATCTGCCACAGGTGTTGCATACATATTGGCGATGATCACGCAAGCAAGCTGCGGGGTTAAGCAAGGGCGTTGCACGATTGTTTTCGGCATAACACTCCCTGCAACGGCCATTTGTCGAGGTATTTTCTTTTTCGTTTAGCATGTGGTAATATTTATTTTATCCCGCCATTTGCAGCAATCTACCGATTTCTGCAGCGTGGGTTCGACAATAATACATCACAAAAGAGATGTAGGGAACAAACATCACGATGCCCCAAAACAAACCTTTTGCGGTGGCTTTATAGTCGCCAATGCGATAGAGCGTGTAGGTTGCCCATGCTATATTGAGGGTCATGGTGATGTGCGAGAGCTGTGCAAAGACATTTGCTCCACTCCAAGTGAAGGTGAAAAGGCCCATCGTTCCAAAATAATACATGGGTAAAAGGGCGAATGGAAGCAAGCCCGTTTTCCCTTTAAACCAAAATGTTGAAAGGCAAACGAGGTAAATCAAACTTGTGGGCGAACAAGCATTGAAAGCGAGCCATTGCACAAAGCTAACTTTCAACGTGAAGAAGAAGTAGCCCGATCCTGATAAGGTGAGTAGCAATAAGGCAATGGCCAGAACAATGCCTACGGCGTTTCTTGTTTTTGTTGTGTTCATAAAGCCATTTAATTAACGAATGGGGATATACACTTCGGTCTTTAATTTCTCTGCGGGTGTTCGTTGACAGTTGTTCAAGTACTTCTCAAACATCGGCTCATCCCGCAGTTCGTATTCGCTGTTTACCAGCCATCGCATAGCTTCATCATACACGGCAGAGAGGTTTTCGTAAGGACCTTGATACGCAAACATGGCGTATTTGCCGCCAGCGAGCGTCTTGCAGCTAACTCCGTCTTGGGGTTTGGCAGGTTTATGTATGGCTAGGCATACGTCGCTACGTTGTTGGTTGGCTTCGGTAACTTTTGGGTCATCATACGATATGCAAAGTGATTCGATGCCCTTAGTGAAAAGTTTCTGCGATTTTACTACGCCCCACAGGCGTTGGTAGGCATCATTGTAGTTCAGCGAACCATATTCGCCCATCAGCGACACGTAGATAAGGCTCTTATCTTCCAATGTTATGAGCTTTGGCGCTTTAAGTGCCAAGTTCTCATTGATAACTTCTCTCTTCATAATATATATGTTTTTATCCGTTCTGTATAGGGTGGGAGTAATGCCATATCGGTTTTTAAAGGCCTTTGAAAGCGAAGCAGGACTTTCGTAGCCAATGTTGTAGGCAATCTCTTCTATCGTAAGCGACGAGTAACGCAGCAGTTGGGCGGCAGTCTCTATCCTTATTCGGGCGATAAAGGCGATGGGTGGTTCGCCTTTGATGGCTTTGAAAATACGACAGAAATGAAAGTCAGACAAGTTGGCAACACGTGCCAACGTCTTCACGTCTATCGTTTCGTCGAGATGCGTGGCGATGTAATGGCTTGCCCTGTTGATGCTTTGTATATAGCTGTTACGGGTGATAGGTTTCATACATACATGGATTTTATTCTGAAGGCAAAGTTACAATGCTTTTCACAAGTTCGCTTTTCCTACCTTGCTAATTTGTAGCGTGGAGGGTATTTTCTACCATTCTCACTAACCCCCTCCTAGTAAATGCACGAACGCCCGATTGCTCTTAACAATCGGGCGTTCGCATTTTATGCAGCGTTCTCTCGCCTTACCTTTGGTATTTAAAGCGTTTGATGCTCTTCTTAGGCGTTTTTTCAAACTCTTCGGCATGTATTTCTATGCTCGACAGTTTACAATATGCTGGCAATATGTCGTTCAGTTGCAGTCGATTTTGCTCCATCAGGTTTGTTATGTCGTCGTTGTTCAGCCCTAGGTTCTTAGCCTCTTCGAAGTCGGGGAACACCAAACCAATGAGCTTGTCGCCATCTTGTATCACCACGCTTTCTGTAACCATGGTCATGGAGTTTAGCTTGTCTTCAATCTCCTCTGGATAAATGTTCTGTCCATTCGATCCAAGTAGCATGTTTTTAGAGCGCCCTTTGATGAACACATTGCCTTCCGCGTCCATCAATCCGAGGTCGCCCGTATGATACCAGCCGTCTTTATCAAGTGCTTCACGTGTGGCTTCTTCATTCTTGTAGTAACCCAACATCACGTTCATACCACGCGCCAGAATTTCGCCGGGTATGTTTTGTGGGTCTTGACTGTCAATCTTCACCTCCATGTGTACCACAGCCTTACCACACGATGTTGGAACAAAGTCCTTATAATCTGCGTAGGTGATGATGGGTGCACATTCGGTTGCGCCATATCCAACGGTAAAGGGCAGGTCGATACGTGTGAGGAAAGCTTCCACTTCACGGTTAAACGCCGCTCCACCGATGATGATTTCGTAGAATTGTCCACCGAAAGCTGCAGCCACTTGCTCCTTAATCTTCTGGTTAATCTTCTTGTTTATCACCGGCATATTAAGCAGCAGGCGCATCTTGTTGTTCTGTATCTTGGGGAAAACGCGTTTCCTGATAATCTTCTCGATAACCAATGGCACAGCGATAATCACCTTAGGCTTAATCTCGGTGAATGCTTGCGCGATGATGGCAGGGCTAGGAATGCGACTTAGATAATAAATGTGGCATCCACAACAGAACTCGAAGATAAATTCGAAAGCCATGCCGTACATATGGGCCATGGGCAAAATGCTGATGATGGAGTCGCCTGCCGATACGTGCGGACCTAGCACACCCATGGCGAAGTCTAGGTTGCTCCACAAGGCACGATAAGGAATCATTACGCCTTTTGAGAAACCTGTGGTGCCGCTGGTATAATTAATGAGGGCCAGTTCGTCAGGGTTTTCCTCTATATAATAGCTTACATGCTCCTTACGGAAGTACTTTGGATACTTCTTGCCAAAGATTTCGTTGAGGTGTTCGCGAGCGTAAGTAAGCTTATCGGTACGTGAAAGCACCAGCGAATAGTCGGGAATGTAGATGATTCCTTCAAGTGTAGGCATCTTGGTAGCATCTATCGTGGTGGCAACCACATCGCCCACGAAGAGCAATTTGGCTTCCGAGTGGTTCACAATGTTATGCATCTGCTCGGCGGTAAACTCGTGTAGCACGGGTACAGCTACCGCCCCGTATGTGAGCGTTGCCAAAAAGGCCACCGCCCAGTTAGCGCTGTTGCGCCCAGCAAGTGCAATCTTGTCGCCCTTTACAACCCCGCTGTTTTCGAAGAGAATATGTAGTTTCTCTATTTTTCGTGCTACATCATGGTATTGTAGCGTCTGCCCCTTGAAGTCGGTCAGTGCATCGAGGTCCCAATGGTCCACGATGCTCTTCTGAATACAGGCGTTAAAGCTAGGTATCTTTTCCATATTTTGTATGCATTTAAACATTATACTTAGTTTGGGTGCGAACCGTTAAACCCTTATTTTCTCATTTATTTCTTAACTTCTATCGTTTGGCATGTAGGCCGTCACACGTTTTGGTAGAGGTAGCGCTTGATGCTACGCTTGGGGGTCTTTTCAAACTCGGTGTCGTGTACCTTAATGGCCGACAGCTTGCAATACGATGGCAAGATGGTGTTCAGCTCGTGACGATTTTGCTCCATAATGCCTTCCAAGTCTTCGGGCGAAAGGTCTAACGATGCAACTTCATCCATTTCGGGATACACCAGACCAACCAGCTTATCACCCTTTTGTACCACAAGACTCTCGTTTACCAATGTCATTGAGTTGAGTTTGTCTTCAATCTCTTCGGGAAACACGTTTTGTCCGTTCGAGCCTAGCAACATGTTCTTGATGCGTCCACGTATATAGATGTGTCCGTCGGGTGTCATGGTAGCCAAGTCGCCCGTGTGATACCATCCGTCTTGATCCAAAACTTGCCTTGTTGCCTCTTCATTCTTGTAGTAACCTTGCATCACGTTGATACCTCGTGCAATGATTTCGCCCGGTATGTTCAGTGGATCGTTACTGGCAATTTTTACCTCGACGTGTCGCACTGGTATGCCGCACGAACCTGGTGCAAACTGACTTTGGTCGGTAAAGGTGAGTACAGGTGCGGTCTCGGTTGTGCCATACACCACGGTAATGGGGAAACCGATATCTGTAAGAAACTCTTCAATTTCCTTGTTAAGACTTGCTCCACCCACAATCACTTCGTAGACGTTTCCTCCAAAGAGGTCGCGCACCATCTGGCAAATGTTATTTTTCACCTTCTTACCAATAACTGGCATGTTCGAAAGCAACTTAACACGACTGTTTTGTACCAGTGGAAATATCTTCTTACGTATGATTTTGTCTACCATCAGCGGCACAGCCGAGACGATGGCGGGCCTTATTTCGCTCATGGCTTCTACGATGAGCGAGGGTGAAGGTTGACGTGTAAGGAAGTGGTTATGTGCCCCAGCGCAGAAGGCCAGTATGAATTCGAACATCTGGCCGTACATGTGGGCCATGGGTAATATGCTCAATATGTTGCTACCAACAGGTACATGTGGCGCCAATTCGTGCATCACAAAGTCAAGATTACCCCATAGTGCCCTGTAAGGTAGCATCACTCCTTTAGAGAAGCCTGTGGTTCCGCTTGTGTAATTGATGATGGCTAGCTCTTCGGCATGGTCTTGATGATAACTCACATGTTCTTTGCGGAAGTACTTGGGATATTTTTTCCCGAATATCTCATTAAGGTGTTCGCGTGCGAACGACAACTTTTCCGACTTGCATTCGCGCAAGGAGAAATCGGGGAGGTAAACGATGGCTTCGATGGCAGGCATCGGTTCAATCGTTAGGTTTGGTGCAACAACATCACCTACAAAGATCAGTTTCGACTCTGAGTGATTGACGATGTTATAGATTTGTTCGGGTGTGAACTCGTTCTGTACTGGAACAACTACCGCGCCGTAAGTGATGATGGCTAGGTAGGCCACTGCCCAATGGGCGCTATTTCGTCCGCAAAGTGCAATCTTATCGCCTTTTACGATGCCTCCGTTTTCGAACAGTATGTGTAATTTCTCTATTTTTCGTGCCACATCGTGATATTGTAGCGTTTTCCCTTTATAGTCGGTAAGGGCATTAAGGTCCCAGTGGGCCTTGATGCTCTTCTCGATATAAGCATTAAAGCTAGGTATTTCTTTCATTGCACATATTTCTTTATCATGTGCAAAGTTACAATGTTGTTTGCACATTCCCAAAACTTCTGTGCAATTTGTGGTTTTTTTAGCCTAAAAACAAATAGCGTCTCGCTTATGTTACTTGTATGTTGAGCTAGGTTGAGAACATCTTATATTAGATAGATTATGGTTGATTGCAAGGAACTTTTAGGTCTATCGCGGTGTTCCAGCTAAGATGTAACCCTGTTACAAATGACATGGAACAGAGGTCCAATTGATATGGAACAATGTTCCATCATATATGTAACAGAGGTCCAAAAGGTGTGTAGCATAACGAGTGAGCAGAAATCACTGCCTTAGGCCATATTGATGGCTTGGGGTTTTGCCCTTAACTGGTGCGCACAAACTACCTACATGCCCCATGGCTGTTTATTCGCTTGCCGATAAATGTAACTACACCTTAATTATATACGCGCGCGCGAGGGAACATTCTGTTGTTTTCAATTCTAAGGCTGCAGAGATAAAAGAAATATATCCATTAGAAGTGATTTTTAGAACTGGGCTAAACTAAAAAACGTTGAATAGTTTCTTTTGTTTTTGTTTGTTTCACAAACAATTCTTACCTTTGCGTATAAATAGTTTAAGTTAATGTCTCTGATTATCCTTTTAATCATAGTCGTTGGGTTTATTCTCATTAGTACAGAGAACGTCACAAATGTGAATAAGGCCGCTGTAGCAATCTTTGTTGGTACAGTGGGGTGGGTGTTATACGTGTCTTACGGAACAGATTTTGTGCAGCTGATGCACAAACAGGCCTACACCGACTTCCTTGATGGGGGAGTGCACACAAGTCAGGCTGTGAAACAGTTCATTGCCCAAACCATATTTTTGCGCTATGTGGGCAAGGCTTGCGAGATTGTGTTATTTTTGCTGGCAACAATGACCATTGTAGAGATATTAAACAACAATGGCTGTTTCGACTTCTTGGGTATTTGGGCACGAACCCGTGACAGTAAGAAACTGTTGTGGATGATGATGCTCATTGTCTTTGTGGTGTCAGCCAATTTGGACAACCTCACCACTACGGTGATGGCTCTGACGCTAATCCATCAGGTGATATCTAATAGACGCTATCGTATGATCTACGGCAGTGTGGCTGTGATAGCTGCCAATATGGGCGGTGCGCTCACGGTTATTGGCTCGCCCGAAGGCTTGGTGCTATGGAACATGGGTGCAATAACCGCCTCTAACTATTCGTTGAGCATGGCCTTGCCCTGTATTGTGGCTTGTGTTGTGCCCACTTGGTTGCTGTCTAGGGCTTTGCCCGATCGTATTGATATCGAGTTTTTGCGGCTTCCTTACCGTGGCGACGATACCAAACTGAACGTTTGGCAGCGCCTTGTGATGTTTGTTGTAGGTATTGGTGGCCTGTGGTTTATCCCCACATTCCATAACATCACTAAACTAAGCCCTTTCCTCGGCGCACTTTGCGTGTTGTCGGTGTTGTGGGTTGTAAACGAGATATTCAACCGTAAGTTGCTTACTACTGGCGAAACGATACACCGGCGCATTCCGCGCGTTTTGCAATATGGGTCTATGCAGATGATATTGTTCGTATTGGGTATCATGCTTGCAGTGGGTGTGGTCAACGAAACAGGCTTTTTCCGCCAGGTTACAGCCTATATTGACAGCCAAACGCCTAATATTTGGCTCTTTGGAGTTGTCAGCGGAGCCATCAGTACCGTGCTCGATAGCTTCGTTACAACCATGTCGGCTGTGTCGCTTCATCCCGTGTTGTCGAGCGATAACGCCGAGCTCACGTCCTATTCGGCCAACTTCGCCCAGAACGGAGCTTACTGGAAGATGATCGCTTTTGCAACAGCTGTGGGAGGAAACATACTGCCGATAGGTTCGATAAGCGGCTTGGCGTTGATAAGAACAGAACGCATGCGCGTGGGATGGTATTTCGCCAATGTGGGTTGGAAGGTCCTTTTGGGAGGTGTCTTGGGTATGGCGTTGCTTTGGTTCATAGCGTAATAAACAATAGGAATTTGTTTTCGCTAAGCTAACAACCAATGCACAGATGAGCATCACGACTTGTTAACTCGTCAACCAGTTAGCTTGCTAACAATTTAAAAAGAACATATCTCTACACCTTATTATATATAGGCGTGTAGAAACTAGATAAAGTTATCAATATAATGACAAGAATAAAGACGATAGGCATACTCACGTCGGGTGGGGATGCACCAGGAATGAACGCTGCCATACGCGCTGTGACGCGCGCAGGTATTTGTAATGGGTTTAACATAAAAGGCATATACCGTGGCTTTGATGGACTTATAAACGACGATATAAAACCTTTCACCACCGAAAACGTAAGTGGCATCATTATGCAAGGTGGTACAATATTGAAGACCGCACGTAGTAATGACTTCACCACAGAGGAAGGTAGGCGCAAGGCTTACGAAAATATTGTGAAGGAAGGCATAGATGCGTTGGTGGTGATAGGCGGTAATGGCTCGCTAACTGGTGCAAGAGTGTTTGCGCAAGAATATGATTTGTGCTGCATTGGATTGCCAGGAACCATCGATAACGACCTCTATGGCACTGATTCGACCATTGGTTATGACACGACGATGAATACAATCGTAGATTGTGTAGACCGTATTCGTGATACGGCACAGAGCCACGAACGCATATTTTTCGTTGAAGTGATGGGGCGTGATGCTGGATTTTTAGCACAAAACAGTGCGATAGCTGCTGGTGCAGAGGCTGCTATCATACCCGAAGACTCGACGGACGTTGACCAGTTGGCACGGTTTATGGAGCGTGGTATTCGTAAATCGAAGAAAAGTTGCATTGTTATCGTGTCAGAAAGTCCTAAGTGTGGCGCACTGTATTATGCCGATCGTGTAAAGAAAGAGTTCCCCGACTACGATGTGCGTGTATCTATCCTTGGGCATTTGCAACGTGGTGGTAGACCTACGGCTCACGACCGCATCTTGGCTAGCCGAACGGGTGTGGGTGCAATAGATGCTATCTTGCAAGGACAACGCAACGTAATGATTGGTGTTCGAAACAACGAGATTGTTTATGTGCCGCTTTTGGAGGCAGTTCGTAGCGATAAGCCGTTCGATAAGAAATTAATCACCGTTTTAGACGAATTGAGCATATAAATTGGACAAAGTCAACGACAGAATGTAATTCTATCGTATTAAAATGGTAGAACATTTTGGCATTTCCGTTTTTTATAGTTACTTTTGTCCTGTTATAAATAAGGAAATTTAATAAACAAGATATCTGAATATGTCAAACATAGAAGGACACATATCGCAAATCATTGGTCCGGTTATTGATGTTTACTTCGACACGAAAGGCCAAGAAGCAGAAAAAGTGTTGCCAAAGATACACGAAGCCTTGCGCATTGTTAGACCCGATGGCCGTGAACTGATAGTAGAAGTTCAGCAGCATATCGGCGAAGACACGGTGCGCTGCGTGGCCATGGACAATACCGACGGTCTGCAACGCCACCTTAAGGCAACTCCTTTGGGTAGCCCCATCACTATGCCAGCTGGTGAACAGATAAAAGGGCGTATGATGAACGTTATCGGCAAACCTATTGATGGTATGTCGGAACTGAACATGGAGGGCGCTTACCCCATCCATAGAGAAGCGCCAAAGTTCGAAGAGCTATCTACCCACAAGGAAATGTTGGCTACGGGTATCAAGGTTATCGACCTCTTGGAACCCTATATGAAGGGTGGTAAGATTGGTTTGTTTGGTGGTGCTGGTGTTGGTAAGACCGTTCTTATCATGGAACTAATCAATAATATCGCCAAAGGACATAACGGTTATTCGGTATTTGCTGGTGTTGGAGAACGTACACGCGAAGGTAACGACCTTATCCGAGATATGATCGAGTCGGGCGTTATTCGTTATGGCGACAAGTTTAGGAAAGCAATGGAGGAGGGAAAATGGGACCTCTCGCTTGTTGATCCTGAAGAATTGCGCCAGTCGCAGGCAACGCTTGTATATGGTCAGATGAACGAACCGCCAGGAGCACGTGCTTCTGTGGCCTTGTCGGGACTAACGGTTGCCGAGGAATTCCGCGACCATGGCGGTAAAGATGGCGAACCGGCAGATATCATGTTCTTTATCGACAACATCTTCCGTTTTACCCAGGCTGGCTCTGAAGTTTCGGCCTTGTTGGGTCGTATGCCTTCGGCTGTGGGTTATCAGCCTACGTTGGCCAGTGAGATGGGTGCGATGCAAGAGCGCATTACTTCTACCAAGCGTGGATCTATTACGTCTGTTCAGGCCGTGTATGTGCCTGCCGACGACTTGACCGACCCTGCTCCTGCCACCACTTTCACACACTTGGATGCCACAACAGAGCTTAGTCGTAAGATTACAGAGCTGGGAATCTATCCAGCCGTTGACCCATTGGGTTCCACTTCGCGTATTCTCGACCCGCTGATTGTGGGAAAAGAGCACTACGAATGTGCGCAACGCGTGAAGCAAATACTGCAACGCTATAAGGAATTGCAAGATATTATCGCCATTCTTGGTATGGATGAGTTGAGCGACGAAGATAAGCAGACCGTGAACCGCGCACGTAGGGTGCAGCGTTTCCTCTCTCAGCCGTTCACCGTTGCCGAGCAGTTTACGGGCGTGAAGGGTGCGATGGTAAGCATCGAAGACACCATCAAGGGTTTCAACATGATACTCGACGGTGAAGTTGACGATCTTCCCGAGCAGGCTTTCTTGAACGTTGGTACTATCGAAGACGCCATCGAGAAGGGTAAGAAGTTGCTCGAAGCTGCAAGTGCGAACTAATTTTTGTGTAAAAGCACGTGTCTATGCTCAAATTGATTATTGTTTCTCCAGAAAAACAACTTTATCAAGGCGATGCCCAGAGCGTAAAAGTTCCTGGCAGTCTTGGTGAGTTTGAGATACTCGACAACCATGCACCCATCATCTCTTCGCTAGAAGTTGGTAAGGTGGTTTATGTCACTGGCAATGGAGAAAGACAAGAATGTGCCATTGTTGGAGGCTTTGTCGAAGTACAAAAGAACGTCGTCTCCTTATGTGTGGAGGTGTAACGTTTCTCTATGGATAGTGCTATGGACGAAAGACAAGTAGGCAAATACAAGTGGCGTTACATCTGCCAGAGCCTTATTACGCTAGGGTTATTGGCGGTAGGTGTATATGGCGTTGCCGATTTTTGGCTTGATTATGACGCCGTGTTGCCGTTGCTGGTTAGTTCGGTGGTATTCTTAACCATTGAGTTGGCAGACATCTTGATTTGGTCGCGAGTGATTAGTAGAACGCCAGAAAACCTTTCCACCTTTTTCATGGGTGTGTCGGGGTTTCGCATGCTGCTGTGTGTGTTGGTCTTTTTCATGTACTACTTCGTGGTAGACAGGCAAGCGATGTTACTCTTTCTCTGTATTTTCGCCCTGTTTTATGTGGCGATGCTTGTACACCATACGTTGTTCTTTTCAGGCAACAAGGGTAAGTCGGGCACATAATGCCTATATATAATAATGTGTATAATGAAAAAAATAAGGTATATATCACTTCTAATGCTGCTGTTTTTCTCTTCGTTGTCGCTCTATGCGACTAACAACGGAGAGGCAGACAAGAAGGAACTCGATATTCCAGAGATAGTGCTCGAACACTTGTCGGACGCTTACGAGTGGCACATTGCCACGTACGAAGGCAAGCATTTGAGCATACCCTTGCCCATCATCGTTAGAAGTAGCGAGACGGGTGAATGGTATGTGGGCACAGCTCACAACCTTCCGAACAACTTCTTCTTCGATGCTCAGCATCATGGGAAGATTTATGAGCGGCATGCTGATGGTTCAACGACGCGTCCTTTGGACCTAAGTGTAACCAAGGCTGTAGCTCAGATATGGATTGTTGTAGTGATTTTGATCACCGTATTTTTGTCATGCGCTCGTTGGTATAAGAAAGCTGATGAGAAAAGTGCTGCCCCAAAGGGTTTTGTGGGTTTGATAGAGATGTTCGTAATGTATATTCACGACGACCTGATAAAGCCTGCGGTGGGTGAACGGCATTATAAGCGTTATGCCCCCTTCTTGCTTACGGTGTTCTTTTTTATCTTCACTTGTAACCTTGTTGGGCTTATCCCTGTGTTCCCAGGCGGAGCAAACGTTACGGGTAACATCAATATAACGATGTTCTTGGCCATTACCTCGATGTTGGTTATCAATATCTTTGGTAATAAAGAGTATTGGAAAGAGATATTTTGGCCTGAAGTGCCAATGGCCTTAAAGTTTCCTGTTCCCCTCATGCCAGTGATAGAGTTGTTCAGTATCTTCACTAAGCCGTTTGCGTTGATGATACGTCTCTTCGCCAACATGATGGCAGGACATGCTATTATATTGAGTTTCACTTGCGTGATATTCCTTGGTTGGAGTATGGGAGTTGGCTACGGACTTGGCTTAAGCTCGCTTGGTATAATCATGTTGCTTTTCATGAACTGCCTCGAATTACTTGTGGCTTTCGTACAAGCGTACGTGTTTACGATGCTTAGCGCAGTATTTATCGGCATGGCTCATAAGGAACACCACGCTGCCGAATAACTTTTGCCCATCGTGTGACCTCGTATGGAACGCAGGTAGCTTAAAAAACCGCTACTTATACACAACATAGCGAAATAAATAACATTGCAGCCATGTGTCATCAACAACCTTGGTGCGGTTGCAGTAACATTTTTATCGAATAAAATAATTCAAAGAGTATATAAACAATTAATAAAAAGAATAAGAACTATGATTATTACAACATTATTGGCTGCCGAGGGTCTGGCTCAGCTAGGCTGCGGTATTGGTGCAGGTATTGCTACAATTGGTGCAGGTTTAGGTATCGGTCGCATTGGCGGTAGCGCAATGGATGCCATTGCCCGTCAGCCCGAAGCTACGAACAAAATACAGACAAACATGATTGTTACGGCTTCTTTCGTTGAGGGTTGTGCTCTCTTTGCTATTGCAGCGTGTGCATTCTTGATTAAATAAAGTAACCGAATGGAGAATTTACCATCAATACTAACGCCCGACTTGGGCTTGCTCTTTTGGATGCTCTTGGCGTTCTTGGTGGTTTTTGTTGTTCTTGTAAAATACGGTTTTCCTGCTATCATTAGGATGGTTGAAGGCCGTAAGACATACATAGACGAAAGTCTGCGCAAGGCTCATGAGGCGTCAGAACGGCTAGAAAACATCAAGCAAGAAAGCGAACAGATTCTTCAGGAGGCGAGAGAGAAACAATCACTCATCTTGAAGGAGGCTGCCCAAACGCGCGAAACCATAGTTGAGAAAGCTCGACAAGCGGCTCGTGAAGAGGGTGCGCGTATGCTCGAAGAGGCCAAACGGCAGATAGAAGTAGAGAAACAGAATGCTATCCGCGAAATCCGCACACAGGTAGCTGAACTTAGCGTTCAGATTGCCGAGAAGGTTATGCGCGAAAACTTGGCGTCCAATGCTCAACAGATGTCATTGGTTAACCGTTTCTTAGACGATGCTTTCTCTGTAAATCCCAACTAAACGAGTATGGATATAGGGTTAATAGCTGTTCGATACGCACGTGCATTGCTCAAGGCCGCCATCGCAGACCATTGCCATGAGGAAGTGTATCACAACATGTCGAATCTGTTGGAATGCTATTTAAGCGTTCCAGAACTTCGTCCAACGATATGCAACCCCATGTATTCTAGGTCAAAGAAGGAATCTGTGGTGCTGGCGGCATGTGGAACGCCCACTGTCGAACTAACGAAACGCTTCATCGCTTTGGTGATGCGCGAGGGTAGGGAAGACGTGTTGCAATTCATGGCCTCGTCTTTCATCAACCTGTATAGGCAGCATTTCAACATCACAAGTGGCAAAATCACTACCGCTGTTCAGCTCTCGGCTGAGGTGGAACAACGTATGCACCGCTTGGTAGAAGAGCGTACACAGGGCAATGTTGAGTTTACCACAGAGGTAGACCCTGCTATCCTCGGCGGATTTGTGTTGGATTACGACACCTATCGTATGGATGCCAGTGTGAAGAGCAAACTTAATCGCATTCTAATAGAATTAAAAAACAAGTAACATGTC
>ERZ773070.86-NODE-86-length-69246-cov-13.380613_pt1 | contig 69246 bp, 62 predicted proteins | sample MGYA00580618_ERZ773070 | MGnify/ENA primary metagenome ERZ773070 (study PRJEB29015, sample SAMEA2738023) | human oral metagenome | biome: human oral; feature: human-associated habitat; material: dental | place: China | collected 2019 ...
ATCATCCGCAATAAAAAATTGCAGCAACCCCTCGGTCGGATAGCCCTCAAGCGGCGGCAGCTTGGCCAGATTCAATTGGGCCAAAAAAATCATGCGATTACCATCACTATCTCGCGGCTCCGGGTAGTCATCCGTCACAAACGCTAACCCACCCACGCGGCTGCCGGTAGGCTCGGCGGCATCGGCGGCGCCCTTCTTCTCCGGGACCCCGGTCAGTTGCAAGGCCACCACGCGCCGGGCGTTGCGGGTGAGAACGTCCCGATACTGGGCGGGAATCTTGGTGATGTCTGGTTGCATAATCGTCATGACTAGCACCATAATGTGTCGATTGGACACCACTCACTAAGGATTCGAACATATATTCTTGCGGTGTCTGGCGGGTTCGGTAGGGTGGAGAATATGTTTACACACACGGAAGGAATTTATGCGGCAGCAAAAAATTTTGGTGGCGATTCCCTTCAGGCTTGGGCCGACGACATTGCCCAAAGCGCGAAGCCCGCACTCTGGTTCACTCTCCTGGACTCTGCCGGGGCCGAAGGCGCCCCAACTATGGAACCCCCGGTGGGCAGTAGCTATGTTGGTGGTCGCCCCGACGTGACGGCGGACTTCGTCTGGCCCACCCAGGACGAAAAACCCCTGACCTTTCTGTTTCAGGTCGACGCTCGGCCATTATTGCCCTACCGCTTGGCGGTCTTCGCCGGGGAGCCCAACGAGCCCGGCGGACACCATGTGGCGTACTTCGACCCCGAGGCACCCACCGAACGGCGGGATAATCCCGCCAACACGTTCCTCTCCGAATGGTTCATGGACCCGGAATTCTTCGAACACTACCATCCGGTCATACCCCACCAGGGGTTGGATATACCCAGGTGGAGTTCCGAGGCACACGACCAGCTCATGGACATACTCCAGGGCCGGCTCCCCGAGGAAGACGACGAATTCGAAGACTTGTACGAAGATTTCCGGCTGATGGCCGAGCCCGATGGTGGGGCGATTATTCGGGTTGGCGGCTACCATGCGGGTATTGGTTTCGATTCCGCGGCGGATGCCGTCGACAAGCTAGGTGGGGCGGTGTCGGACTGGCGGCACCTGGCCACGCTCGACTCCACCCGCGACATGTGCATCGGGGACGCCGGCTATTTCCAGGTGTTGCGGCGCGACCAGGATGGGGCGACGTTTGCCGGCACGGAGTCCAGCTAGGCTTAGGGGCATGTGTTCGTTATGGATTTCGCCGTCGCTGACGCTGACTGGCCAGCTGGTTCGCCTCGAACCCCTCACCCTCGACCACGTTGATGCGCTGCGCGAGGCCGTCCGCGACGGTGAGCTGCACACCGCATGGTGGACCTCGACGCCGAGCCCCGACGCCATGGCCGCCGACATTCGCAACAAATTGGCGCTGCGGGACGCCGGCAGCATGGTGCCGTTCGCCTGCATTCGGCTTGTCGACGGCGTAACCGTGGGCGTGACCACATATTATGACCTTTTCCCGGAGGTTCCCCGACTGGAAATCGGCTACACCTGGAGCCGGGCCAGCAGCCATGGCACCGGCACTAATCCAGACTCAAAACTATTACTGCTCGAATATGCTTTCGAGGAATTGGGGTGTCAGCGAGTGGGAATTCGCACCAAATGGTCAAACCATCAATCCCGGGCCGCAATCGAACGACTGGGGCTGAAGCGCGATGGCATTCTGCGATCCTATGCCAGGTTGCGGAATGGTGTTGTTGATGATGCCGTGCTCTACTCGGCCCTCTCCACCGAATGGCCCGCCATCAAGGCCGGCCTGACGACCCGGGTGAACCGCCACATGACCGATGCGGCACGCGACGCAGCCCAGTAATTGCGTCACTAGCGTCCCCAACTTGTACACTACCTTGCATGGCAGAGAAGGTAGACACGAGCTTCACCGTGGGCACGGAGTTCACGGAAAATGGGCGGACCGGCACGATCCACACCCCGCATGGCGATATTCACACCCCGGCGTTTATCCCCGTGGGCACCAAGGCAACCGTGAAAACGCTCACCCCCGAGCAGGTCAAAGCCACGGGCGCGCAGGCGGTGCTGGCCAACGCCTACCATCTCTACCTCCAGCCGGGCCCGGACATTGTTGACGAGGCCGGCGGTGTTGCCGCCTTCCAAAACTGGGGCGGCCCCACCTACACCGACTCCGGCGGGTTCCAGGTGATGAGCCTGGGCGTGGGCCATAAAAAGGTGCTCATGATGGATCACGTGAGCCAAGAACCGGTGGCCCGCACCGAAAAGAAAGACCGCTACGCCCTGGTGGATGAGGAGGGTGTGAACTTCCGCAGCGTGATCGACGGCTCAAAACACCGATTCACCCCGGAAATCTCCATGCAGATCCAACACCAACTCGGCGCTGACATCATGTTTGCGTTCGATGAGCTGACGGTGTTGGCGGACACCCGGGAATACCAAGAGGCCTCGGTGGACCGCACCCATCGGTGGGCGAAAAGGTGTTTGGATGAACACGATAAGTTGACTCGGGAGCGCGTCGACAAGCCCCTACAATCCCTGTGGGGAGTGGTGCAGGGCGCCCAGTACGAGGACCTGCGTCGCAAAGCAACCCGCGGACTCATAGAACTTTCCAATCAAGCCGAGTCGGAGGGACGACGCGGCTTCGGCGGCTTCGGCATCGGCGGCGCGCTCGAAAAAGAAAACCTCGGCACCATTGTCGGCTGGGTGTGCGACGAACTACCCGCCGCCAAACCCCGCCACCTTTTGGGAATCTCGGAACCCGACGACCTCTTCCGCGCCATCGAAGCGGGCGCAGACACATTCGACTGCGTTGCCCCCACCCGACTCGGACGACGCGGCGGAGCATACACATTAGACGGGCGAGTCAACCTCACCGCAGCCCGATTCAAACGAGATTTCGAACCCATCGACGCCGAATTCGGCGGCTACGTGTCGGAAAACTACACCCGCGCCTACATCCACCACCTCTTCAAAGCCAAAGAATTCCTAGGCGGCACCCTCTGCACAATCCACAACGTGAGCTTCATCGTGCGCCTAGTCGACAACATCCGGGCCGCCATCAACGGCGGATACTACGAAGACTACAAACGCGAATTCTTAGGCAGGTACTATCATTCGTGAGCCTTGATGCGGCGAATAACCAGGTACGTGATCGGCATGACCGCCACCTCAACCAGCGTCTTCCACACAAACCCCACCACCACATAATTCGCCGTATCGCCAACCGTAGAAATCCCGATAACCGGCGCGGCGATCAGGCAAAAAATCAGCGTGTCACCAAACTCGCCCACCACAGTCGACCCCAACAGCCGCTTCCATAAACCCCGCTCGCCCAGCCGATCCTTCATCAACGTGAGCAACCACGCATTGAGCAGCTGCCCCGCCGCATATCCGCTTAACGACGCCACCACAATCCGGGGCACCAACCCCAGGGTGACGGCAAACGCCGCCTGCCCCTCGTAAAACGACGCCGCCGGCAGCAAAATTGCCACATAAAATGTGGAAACCGCAATAATCATGGCGAGAAACCCGGTCCACACCGCGCGCCGGGCCGCCCGAAACCCATAACACTCGCTTATCACATCCCCAATCACATAAGCCGCCGGGAACAGGAAAAACGCGCCATCCGTCACCAGTGGCCCCACCTGCACGCCCTTGGTGGAGACAATGTTAGACAAAACAAAAATCGTGGTGAACAGGGCAAGCAACACCGGATAGGCGGATTTCTGCACCGGAATATATGAAGAACCTGAAAGCATAGCGGATATTCTATATTTACCTATGGCGTATATCATATTGCGGTCTGGGGTGCATGGGAGTATTGCTAAGGATGAAACCACCTATGACCAGGAAAAATATCAAAAATGCTGACCATGATTCGCCATCATGACGACACCTACGCCTACGAGCCCCTCACCCGCAGATGGAGCACCCCCAGACTCGACTACGAACAGGCCCCCGCCCACGAAAAACTCGATCTTCACACCAGGGTTGCCGCAGCCTCCGTGCGCACCGCCGTCATCACCGGCCTGGCCGCCGGAATCCTGCACCACATTCCCATACTCAACCACGCTAACCAGGTGGTGGTGCACCTCACCCTGCCTGGTCGACAACAGCCGCCGCCCAGATCCCAATGGGAAAACAGCATCCTTCGCTACCGATACGCGGTGCTCCCAGATACCGACATATGCCTTATCGGCGGCAACCGCGTTACCACCCTCGCCCGCACCTTCACCGACATATGCACCATCAACGGGGAACTGGAAGGGCTCGCCTTCCTTGAAGCCGCCCTCCACATGGGGCACAGCAAACAAGAATTCCAGGCCTACATAGACCGAAACGACCACCGGTGGGGCATGGCCCGCGCCCAAAAAGTTCTTGACCAGTCCTTATATGGAATCGAATCCGTGTATGAGACCTATGCCCGTTACATTATCACCACCATGCTGCCGGCCCTTCAGGTTGATCCGCAGGCGATCATTCCCATTCCCAGCAGGTGGTATTATGACGGGTTCTCGCGGCGGCGGGTGGATCTCCTGATCGAGCGGTTCATCATTATTGAGATTGATGGGCGGATAAAATACCAGCAAAGCCAAGACAAACTTATCGAGGTGCTCTCCGACCAGGTGTATCGAGAAAAGCACCTGATTCGCCACGGCTACCATGTGCTGAGATTCGCCCCCTGGGAACTCAAAACCCTTTTGATCCCCACCCTCACCCAAACCCTGGACATGCTGCGCTGCGACCACGCGCCTGACGTCCACCAGATTCCCAACCTACAGGCCGGGCACCCATCGTGGGATAACCGGTTCGCGGTCGCCTAAGTAAGGCTGTTGTGGTCCGGGGGTTGGGCTGGGGTCTGCTGAGGCCGGGCGGGGGCTTGGGGTGTGGCGGGCGACTAGCTTTGCGGCCTTTTGCGGCTTGGGCAGCCGTTTTCCCTTGAAACTCTGATCCTCGTTGCCCTGAATTGGGTGCGGGTTTTTGTTTGAGGTGTGGGTAGCAGATTTGATAAGCATGGTGTTTGGTTTTTGGGCGGTGATCACCCTGCGGATTTGGGGCAGGCAGGAATGGAAACCAAGCTTAGAACCTGTGCAGCCCAGGGTGGTGGCGCTTCCCGGTGTTGCCAGGAGGGGCTGGGGACGGTCGGGGGTGCGGCTGCAGGTTTGATAAGCTCGATTTCCGGGTGTGGGCCCTCGGGCTTGGGCTTGTTTTGGAGCAAAATCCGAGGAAGTTAGCGAGAGGGGAGTCCGCGATCCAGTAGCCTGAGGGATTGGAGGGGCAGGGGAATTTGGCTTCATACTTGATAAGCATGGTCTTTGGTTGGCGGCAGGAATTTTCCTGCGGATTCAGGGTGGCGTGGGCCGGCTCCGGGAGAAAACCGAGCTTAGCAAATATGCTGCCGCCTCGGGGGCCGGGATGGGGTGGGGCGATGCACGGCGGGGTGGTACGGCAGGGTGGGGGCGCCACGCCACAAGGCGCCACGGCCATGGGCACTGCCACGGGCGCCACGGGCGCTACGGGCCCAGCCCGGCCCGACCGGTAGGGGATAATTAGGATATATGCCATGACAGATTTTGTAGGTGCGGGCCGGTATGCGCCCAGTCCCAGCGGGGACCTTCATTTCGGGAACCTCCGTACGGCGGTGCTGGCCTGGTTGTTCGCTAGAACAACTGGTCGAGCATTCTATCTCCGGGTGGAGGACATTGATACTGGGCGGTCGTCGGCAGAGTCGGCGGCCCAGCAGATCGCCGATTTGGCGGATTTAGGCCTGGATTGGGATGGGGAGGTGCTGTACCAGTCGCAAAGATTTGAGGATTATGCTGCGGCTTTGGTGAAATTACCGCACTACGAATGCTATTGCTCTCGGAAAGAAATAGCCGAGGCATCCCAGGCGCCGCACAGTATACTGGGCCACTATCCGGGGACCTGCCGGGACCTCACGGAAGACGAACGCATGTTCAAACGGGCCGAATTGATTGGGCAAGGGCGGGTGCCGGCCCTGCGGCTCCGGGCCGAAGTTACCAAGTGGCAGATCCACGACTATTACGCCGGGGAGGTGGTGGGAGAAGTCGACGACATGGTGCTGCGCCGGGGCGGGTCGCAACCAGACTGGGCATATAACCTGGCCGTCGTCGTAGACGACGCCTACCAGGGGGTGGACCAGGTGGTTCGGGGTGATGACCTGCTGAGCTCCGCACCACGGCAGGCCTACCTGGCGCATCTCCTCCAACTGCCGGTGCCGGAATATGTGCATGTGCCGCTGGTCATGAATGCGGCCGGCCAACGGCTGTCAAAACGGGACGGGGCGGAGGTTACCCTGCGAAGCATGCGGCCGCAAGAGATGTTCCCGCGCATCGCGGCGTCGTTAAGCTATGGGGCGGAAACACCCCAAGAGCTGCTGGAACAGTTCCGGCCGGAGCGGCTTTCGCGCGAACCGTTCGTGCTAAAATAACTCGGTGGCCTCATCTGCATCAAACCGAACACCCGCATCGGCCGCAATCGCCGCAGCCGTCGCGCGGATCGTGGACCGGTCGCAGGGGAGGGCGAACAGGTCAATGTGGGATAGGAGCTTCTTCGTGATTGGGCGCTTCGCATCCCAAAAAACCAGGGACTGGATAAACGCCTGACACTCGGGGCTACGGAGGATTGCCGTGACCAGGGCCGCATGCGTGCTGTTTTCAAACGGCAGAAAATAACAGGTGTCGTCCAATACCACCGGCCGGGCACCACGCGGTGTTTTAGCCTGCGTGACCAGCTGAAACCGGGACTCCTTGTGCATGCCGGAACAGCTCACCTTCAAGGGGGCAAACGTGTAGTCGCCGTGGCCAAACACCGAAAACCGGGGACGATTCCGGTAAATCATCGACTTGCGATTGTCTAGGGCGGCGGCGTGCCCAATGAGGTAGCGCCACACCTTCGGCGCCGTGTATTGCAGGTGGGCGGTGTCCTCACCAAATTTGTGCTGCGGCACCAGCACCCATCGGGAGGGGTGTTGATGGCGGCCCCGAAACACATCAGTGCCCTTGAGCAGGGGATACACGTATTCGGATTCCAAATTCTCCGGGAACGAAGTGAATTCGAACACCCGGGCGGCATCATGCTTCAGGCCAGACCGCCACGTATAGGGGCTGGGGCCGTCGGCGGAACGAACCAACTGGTAGGCATCGAGATCCGATACGAGCGTGGTTCCGACAACACCCCAACGGCGGGCAATCTTGCCGGCGCCTTCGAATAGGTTTTCGTGTACATCAATGGCGTAGTTTCCCTGGGGGAGCGCCGGGTCGATGGTGAGCGTAAACCAGCAGGCATCGACCTCCGCGTTAAACCAGCGGCGGGCGTTGATGGGGTAGAGAGCGGCCGTGGCCACCTGGATGCGGGCCCGGGCACACTCCACAAGAACATTGCGCGCAACATGAGTCTTGCAGAGCATGCCCAGGCGCAGCGGTTGGCCCCGCAGCTCCGTGAGGGCCTTGAGAATAATGTATTCGCACACGTCAAAGTTGGAGCTTCCCAGCAGGGCGGCAATGCCCGGCATCCCCTTATAGTTTTTCTTCGGGGGAATATTATTCGATTCCATGCGGTTGAGCTCCGCGGCGGTGACCCACGGCGGATTCCCAATAACGAACAGCGGCGCGGTCGGGTCCGGCCAGGAAATGTCAGCCAGGTTGCGGGTGAATATGTTGGCGTGCGCCACCGTGCCATAGTTGCGCGCCACCTGCACATAATCGGCGTTAATGTCGATCCCATACCTGATTGACGTCGGGTTTCGTTCCTTGGCCGCCCGCAGAAACGCGCCCCGCCCGCACGTGGGTTCCAGCACCCGAATCGGCCCATGCTGCGGCAACGCCAGCACCTCCAGGCAGCGGCGCGCCAGTGCCAGCGGGGTTTGAAAATCGCCGAATTCGTTGTTGGGCATACCGCCACTGTAATTCCCCGCTTGCCGACGAGCTCACGTGGCTAACCCAATTCTGGGGTAATATCCGTGGGGAAATACGAAATCAGTAATTGCTTCAGATTCCGAATATATGTGCGGGGCGCCCGGGAGTTGGCGTGATTTTAGTACCAGACTCACGCAATTTCTCCCCCTTGCGGGGGTGGGTCTGATGGCCGTTGCGGCGGATGATCGGAGCGCCCTTCCGCCCCCGGCAAGTGTCCCCAAGAACTGAACTTGAAAAGGGTGTTTTTGGTTGGCATGCTCCCCGATTTGGGGGTGGAGTGGGGAAAGCGACATTGAACCGGTCAGGGTGATGGGGAGCACTGTTTTTCTGGAGGTTTCGGCCGGGAGGTGGGCGTCGCAAAGCAAAACCCCGGCTCTGGGAAAGAACCGGGGTGATAGAGCGGAGGATGTGGGATTTGAACCCACGAGGGGCGTTAGCCCCGCACGCGTTCCAGGCGTGTGACATAGGCCGCTAGTCGAATCCTCCAACGTACATGCGTATGTACCACGGACACTTTACCTAACTGTACAGCAACTTCCAAATCCACCCGCGCGCCCGGCCCTGTCCAGCGGAAACGGCGGCTGGTTGGGTTTATCGGCAACTTTCGGCTAGAGTCAAGTGCAGGACTTCGCATGGCGTATATCTCGTGAACCCCCCCAGGGCAGGAATGCAGCAAGGGTCAGCGGGCTCTGACGGGTGTGCGGAGTCCCCTTTTGTGTTTTTGGGGCAGGGGTTTGGGGGTTGCTGGAAACCGCGGCGAAAACTGGGGGATGACGCTAAAGTTTGTTGGAGAAATCCCAACCATACTGTTACCTAAGGTGGATCATCGTGACCCTACGTGACTATGACGCTGAACGCCTCGCAGCCTTCACCAAAGACATCAACGCAAAATACGACGAGCTCAAGGCCCGCAACCTCACGCTCGACCTCACCCGCGGCAAGCCATCCGCCGAACAACTGGACTTCTCCAATGCCATCCTGGCCCTGCCCGGCGTGGACGACTACCGCGCCGCCGACGGCACCGACTGCCGCAACTATGGGGGCCTGACCGGCATCAAAGACATTCGCGCCCTCTGGGCCGAAGCCCTCGGCCTGCCGGTCGACAATGTGATCGCCGGCGACGCCTCCAGCCTGAACATCATGTTCGACCTCATCTCCTTCGCCTTCATGTTCGGCACCAACGATTCCGAGCGGCCCTGGCGGGACGAGCCCAAGGTCAAATGGCTGTGCCCGGTTCCCGGCTACGACCGGCACTTCAGCATCACCGAACTGTTCGGCTTCGAGATGCTCCACGTCCCCATGACCGACGACGGCCCCGACATGGCCGTGGTCAAGGAACTGGTCAAGGATCCCGCGGTCAAGGGCATGTGGACTGTTCCCATCTTCGGTAACCCCACCGGCGTGACCTTCTCCGAGGCCACCTGCAAGGAACTCGCCGCCATGGACACCGCTGCCCCCGACTTCCGCATTATTTGGGACAACGCCTACGCCATCCACACCCTCACCGACGAATTCCCGGTTGTCTACAATGTGTTGGAGCTGTCCGCGGCGGCCGGCCACCCCAACCGGTTCTGGTTCATGTCTTCCACTTCGAAGATCACCCACGCCGGGTCGGGCGTGTCCTTCTTCGCGTCCTCCACCGCCAACCTGGACTGGTACGCCAGCTACGCCAACATTCGGGGCATCGGGCCGAACAAGATCAACCAGCTAGCCCACGCAAAATATTTTCAGGATGTGGCCGGACTCAAGGCCCTCATGCAGAAGCATGCCGGTTCGCTCGCCCCCAAGTTCGAACGGGTGCTCACCATTTTGGAGGAACGCCTCGGCGACTACGGCGTGGCTACCTGGACGAAGCCGAAGGGCGGCTATTTTATCTCCCTGGATGTGGTGGATGGTACCGCCAGTCGGGTGGTGGAGTTGGCGAAGGAGGCCGGCATTGCCCTGACCGCCGCCGGTTCCTCCTACCCGCTAAAGCAGGACCCCAACGACCGCAACATTCGGTTGGCACCGTCCCTGCCGCCGGTGTCCGAGCTGGAGGTTGCCATGGATGGCGTGGCTACCTGCGTGCTCAAGGCCGCCGCGGAGAAAGCCGCAGCCAGCTAAGTCGCTTTACGACGCGGCGGGCGTGGGCGGTGGGCGGCGGGTGTCGGCGCTGCTGGTGGTCAACGCCGGTGGGGCCCAACCCCAACCCGCAAGGCGCGTGTCCTGCCGCACCGCCGCGTTGCTCCCGCCGCGCCACACTGCACCAGCCGCACGAGTTGCGCCGCGATTCCGAGCCCAACGTAACCTAAGAAAGTATGCAATGGATATTCATGAAACCGCCGCCTGGATCGATGGTCTATTCGATGGAGAAATGAGTCTTCACGAGGCGAAACGGGAGGAAGGGTATCCCACTATCCTGGCGACTTTCGAAACGGAAGAACAAATATCCCTCTGCTCGACCATGGGATTTAACGAGGTGGACACAGGGCTGGAATCGGGTGGGCTCGATGTGAGGTGTGAGTTTTTCACGATCACGGAAGCGTCGCAAAGCGATGCCATGCACGTCGTGGACGCTACTGTGCAAACGCTGGTGCAGGCCAATGGCACGCTGCATGCGCAACCCGACACTATTATCCCCGGCATTGGCCTGGCGGTGCTGCCCGAACATCTCACCGTTTGCCATGGGCTTTTCGTGGCCCCGGAGGTGTGGGGGCCGTCGGTGCCGCAGTTTATCGAGGAAGATCGGTGGACGCTCATGCTGGAATTGCTGCTGATTACCGAGGACGAGTTCAACTACGCCGTCACCTACGGCGCGCGAGACCTCCTGGATGAGCTGGAAAAAACCGGGGTTAACCTGCTCGATTGGCAACGGTAGCCCAGTTACTATTGTGTCCGCATGTGGTAGGCGTCATGCGGTAATCTGGAACCCGTGGCTTTATATCGCAAATATCGCCCGGGTTCCTTCAACGAACTGGTCGGTCAAGAACAAGTAACCGTGCCACTGTCGGCGGCGCTCGACAATGGCCGAATCAACCACGCCTACCTATTCTCCGGCCCCCGCGGTTGCGGCAAAACCTCCTCTGCCCGCATTATGGCCCGTTCGCTCAACTGTGTGAATGGGCCCACCTCAAAACCCTGTGGAAAATGCAACTCATGTGTGTCCCTTGCCGCCAACGGGCCCGGCAACCTGGACGTGACCGAGCTCGACGCCGCCAGCCACAACGGTGTTGACGACATGCGAGAACTCCGCGACCGCGCCATGTTTGCGCCAGCCGAATCCCGCTACCGCATCTTCATCATCGACGAAGCACACATGATAACCAACCAGGGTTCGAACGCACTTTTGAAAATTGTGGAGGAGCCGCCCGCGCACCTCATCTTCATTTTCGCCACCACCGAACCCGAAAAAGTGATCGGAACCATCCGGTCCCGCACCCACCATTATCCCTTCCGTCTGCTCACCCCCCAGGCCATGCGCGGCCTGCTGGAACGCACCGTCGCTGCCGAAGGCGCCATCATTGAAGAATCCGTGTATCCGCTGGTCATCCGCGCCGGCGGCGGCTCACCCCGCGACACGCTCTCCATCCTCGACCAACTCCTCGCCGGCACCGGCCCCGACGGCCTCACCTACCAATACGCCCGCATGCTCCTCGGCGTCACCGACGACACGCTTATCGACGCCACTATCGCAGCCCTCGCCACCAACGATCGTGCCAGCCTCTTCACCACGGTCGATGACGTCATCGAGGCCGGCCTGTCGCCCCGAAAATTCTCCGAAGACCTCCTCGACCGCCTGCGCGACCTCATGCTGCTCCAGGCCGTCCCCGATGCCGTCAACCTGGGGCTGGTCGACGCCCCCACGGATCGGGGTGAAATTCTCCTGCAACAAGCACAAGAGTTCGACTCGCAACGAATTCCCCGGATCGCCGGCATTCTCAATGACGGCCTCAGCAGCCTCAAAGGCGCAACCAGCCCCAGGCTGCTGCTGGAAATCCTTTGCGCAAAAATGCTCATAGAGCCGGGAGGACAAGCGGCCCCCGCACCTGCGCTATCCGCACCTTCTGCGCGGCCTACGCCAGCCGCTCCCGCATCGACACCATCATCAAAATACGAGCGGCCCTCCCAACGTCGCGCCCGCGAAGCCCAAGAAGCCCGTAACGTGGCCGAAAAACCCGAGGTTGTCGAGGCAGTGGCCGAGGCGAAACCCCAGGAACCCGAGGAATCCCCGGAAACCCAGTCGACGCCGCCCCAGCCGGCGTCGACAAGCGTGCACGTGCAACCCATTGACGCCATCAAAAACGCCTGGGACAAAATCCGCTCAACAGTATCGAAAACCAATGCGGTTGCGGGCATCCTCCTCACCGGGGCCCAGCCTTTGGGCATTGCGGATGAAACGCTGGTTCTGGGGCACAACACGGGGGCGCTGGCTTCGCGGCTCAACGCACCCGAACACAACGCCACAATCCAGAGTGCTGTTTTGGAAACCACCGGGCTAGAGCTGGAAGTGCGATGCGAGGTGGGCACCAACCCAAAAGCGTTCGGCTTTGAGACCGACAGCCCAAAGCCCGTATGGAACCCCGAACAGGATGCCGGCGAGGCCGGGAGCGACGGGGATGCCCAAGAAACCGCTGCGCAAGAGGCGGAATCGACCAATCCAGTGGCGGCCGAGCAGGTGGAACCAGAGCCCGCACCGGAGTCGACACAGCCCGAGGGGGTGGTGGAACCAGCAGAATCAGGGCACACACCGAAGCTGGCGAAGTCTGACGTGGATTCGGGGCTCGTACAGTTGCCTGAGGATGCGACAGAACCGGAAGCCACGCCACCCTCGCCGCCCACGCCGGAGCCCGCACGGGAAGTCGCGCCGGAGCCCGAGCCGTCTGCACCCCCTGTACCACCCGCGCCTGTAGCTCCGGAAGACACCTGGGGTGAACCCGCGCGACTCGGCGGAGCACCAGAATCCGCGCCTGACATGCCCAAATCAGACAGTGCTGTCGTTCCTGAAGACGCTTCTGAGGCCGGCACCAACCCTGCTGTCTCGCCTAACCAGCAGTCCAGCACCGCCAACCCTGCTGCCGAATCGGCAACCAGCATTTGGGGGCAACCGGCACAGCTAGGGGGCGGTGGAGGGCCTACCCACCAGTCCGCCCACCAGCCAACTCACCAACCCACCTACCAGGCGCAGCCCGCCCAACCGGCACACGAACGACCCGCACCCCAAGCGCAAACCCAACCTCAGCCATCGGCAAAACCCACGACCTCAACGTGGCGGGAACGGGCGCGCCGGGGAAATAAACTCCTGGCAGAGCAACAAAATGCGCCCCGGTTCTCGGATGGTACCCCGGCGCCGCCAGAACCATCGGAACCATGGGACGCACCCCCACCGCCCCCACCGCCGGCTGATGTGCCCGAGATGTCGGCGCCGGAGCCCGGAGCGGAAGCTGGTTTCGGGGCTGGGGCAGCGCCGATGCCTGGAGCTGCGCCCGGTCAGCCGGTGCCGCCTGCGCCCAAGGGAGCACCCGAGCCTTCTGAGCAGCGGGAATCAGTGGTTCCTGCGACGCCGGTGGGTCCCGCGGGTCCGGTGTCGCCTGGAGCGTCGGCGCCCACTACGTCGATAGCCTCCGCGTCTGCGGCATCCGCGGCCCCCACACGGGCATCCCAGAACGCAGCCCCCGCCCCCGGTTCCGCCCCTGATAGCGGTAGCAGCCCTGGTGCCGGCACCAGCAACGATTCATCCCACCGGCGCCCCCACCGCCAGCACCATCAGTCCCGCCAGCACCACCGGCCTGGTGATGAGGAGGCCGAGATGATGCACCAGGCGGCCACGGAGCTGGGGGAGCACGACCATCGTGATGCCATGACCATTGCGATTTCCCTGGTGGAGCAGGAGCTTGGGGGGCGCGTCGTATAGTCGTCGTAGAGCGAAAGCGTTGTGGCCCGGCGCGTGTCTGAGTATGCATGATAGCTGCTATGGCAGGTACACTTGAGCGGCGAAACTCTAGAGAAAGGCAAAATGATGAGTCAACCTGATATGTCCGATATTTTGGCCCAGGCGCAGGAAATGCAGGCTAAGCTTCAGGCGGCGCAGGAAGAGATTATGTCGTCCATTGTGATTGGGCAGGCCGGCAATGGGCTGGTGTCGGTGTCGATGCAGGGTTCCGGCACTGTCACGTCGGTGAACATTGATCCGAAGGTGATCGACCCCGAGGATCCCGACACTTTGCAGGACCTCCTGGTTGGCGCCTACAACGATGCGCACGGCCAGCTCGCCAAGATCGCCCAGGATAAGATGGGGCCCCTGCAAGGCGCCATGGGTGGCTTCGGATTCTAGTCTGCATATTATGCATCCCCGGCCCTTTGTGGTCGGGGTTTTCCTTTTGCTTTACGACGCCCTCCCGGCCGGCCCCACCCCTTGTGCCTTGCACACCTCCGGCAGCATGTTTGCTAAGCATGGTTTTCTGTTTCTGTTGTGCTCAATCCCCAGGAGCAGGCTTGCCCTAATACCGGAAACCATGCTTAGCAGTCGTGAAGCGGGGTGGGTTGATTGGTTTTCTTCCAGGACAGTTTTAGCCCTCGGTCACATTGCAGATCTGCTAAGCATGGTTTTCTTTTTCTGGTGCACTAAATCACCAGGGGTCGGCTGGCTCTAAAACTGGAAACCATGCTTAGAACTATTGCTACCACCTGAGGTTAAAGATACCTTCATCAGTCTGCTTAAGCTTCAATTCTTCTAAGCATGGTGTTTGGTTGCTGTGGTTGGTTTTCCCTGGGTTTTGCAGCTGACTGGGATGAAGACCATGCTTAGCAAACGTGCGGCATAGTTGTGGTGTTGGTGTGGGGTGCTGCCGCCCAGTAGCAGCCCAATCAGCTCACTTTGCCGCATACTTGCTAAGCATGGTTTTGGGTGAAATCCGGTTGCTACAGGGTCGCCAGAACACGGAAACCATGCTTAGAATAGTTGAAGCCTAAGCTGGCTGGTGAAGGTGCCTTGAACCCCGGGTGATAGCAATGGTTTTAATCATGGCCTTCGGTGAAATCGGCCCCTGTGGGATCTTCCTTGGGGGAAGAACATGCTTATCTGTTTTGCTACTAGGGTCGGCTGTGGGGATCCGTGGAGCTTCAATAGTTCTAAGCATGGTGTTTGGTTGATGCGGCAGGATTTCCCTGGGGCTTTGTGGTCCGCCGGAATAAAGACCATGCTTAGAACACCTGAAGCCCTGGGTGTGTCGCGCCCCGCCCCGCAACACGCAGCGCCGCCCCGCCCCGTTGTTTCATGTCCGGGCGGTGTGGGAGAATCAACGTTGAGTGATGAAAGGATGAGGTGCGGTGTTTGAAGGTCCGTTGCAGGATTTGATTGATGAATTGTCGCGTCTGCCTGGGGTGGGGCCGAAGAGTGCGCAGCGTATCGCGTTTCACCTGCTGCATGTGGATCCGATAGACATTACTCGGCTGCAGGCTGCGCTGGGGGCCGTCCAGCAGGGGGTGAGTTTTTGCCGGATCTGCCACAACATTTCCCGGGATGAGGTGTGTCGGATTTGCGCGGATTCGGGCCGGGACCGGTCGACAATTTGCGTGGTTGAAGAGCCCAAAGACATCCAGGTTCTCGAACGTACTGGCGAATTCAATGGGCGGTATCATGTGCTCGGTGGGGCGTTGGATCCGCTAAATAGCATTGGCCCGAAAGAGTTGAACATTACTGCCTTGTTGCAGCGGATCGGCGGGGTGTTGCCGGATCGGGAGTTGGCGGATTCCACCCCGGAGCAGCCATTATTCGACACCACCCCGGAGATCACCGAGGTGATTCTTGCCACCGACCCCAACACTGAGGGGGAGGCCACCGCGAGCTATTTGGCGCGGCTGCTCAAGGATTTTCCGGGGCTGGTGGTGTCTCGTCTCGCATCCGGCATGCCATTGGGCGGCGATTTGGAGTTTGTGGACGAGCTCACCTTGTCGCGGGCGCTCAGCGGCCGACTAACGCTGTAGCCGTTCCCTCCGCAGCTTGTCGACGACCGGAAGGTCCAACGGCTGCAGTTCGGACATGGGCATGTCCAATGCCCACGCTAGGAGAAGATCCGCCAGTTGGGGGTTCCGGGCCAGGACCGGCCCGTGCATGTAGGTGCAGATGATACTACCCTGAACTGCGCCTTCGTAGGTGGGCTGCTCGGTATCGGAGTTGCCCACCCCATGGGTGACGATGCCTAATGGTTTCGCATCCGACCCGAGAATGCTGGAGCCGAAATGGTTGCCGAACCCGGTGAGCGGTTCGGTGAGGCCGGCGGTGATGCCGCCATCGTTGGGATGGGGGGTGGATTGGAGTTCTCCGATGAACCGCTTTTTCAGGCTGCCGGTGGTAGCGTCGATAAGCCCGGCACCGGTGACCATCCTATTGTCGGCGCGGAACGATTCACCAAGAACCTGCAACCCGGCGCAGATCGCCAGGATGGGTCGGCCGGCCGCCGCTGCTTTGTGCAGGCCACCGTCGGTGTTGATGTGCTCCGCGGCAAGGATTTGGGCGGTGTCTTCGCCACCGCCGAGGCAGTACACGTCGAGGCTGGTGGGGATGGGGTCGCCAAGGTGGATGCGCACGATGTTTGCGTCGAAGCCACGCATGCGGGCGCGTTGGCGTAGCACGAGGGCGTTGCCGTCATCACCGTAGGTGCCGAGTACGTCGGGCAGAACCAAACCAATCTGTAGGGTGCTCATTTAATGTGTCTCCGCTTCAATCCGGCGCACCAATGCGCGTTTAAGATCCCGAAATGCCGTATAGTTGGCCAACACTTCCACTCGGCCTTCCGGGCAGGCCAGAATGGCGTCTATCATATTGTGGACGAGTTCGTGTTGAATGTCGGCGTAGGTGAGGCGCACCGCGAGGTCTGTGCCGCGTTCCCCGGAGGCTTTCACCGCGAGTTCGCCAAAGTCTTCAAATCGGACATCCCACAGCCAGGACAGGTCTTCCCCGTCCGCGACTTGGCCGTTGACAGCAATAACGAGGCCGTCGGCGGTGCGGTCCACCATGGACATGGCTTCCTGCCAGCCGGCCGGGTTTTTGGCGAGGAGGAGGTGTATGTCTCGGTTGCCGAGCCGGAGGGTGGAGTATCGGCCGGCCACATCGTCCACGGTTTCGACCGCGGACATTGCCACGTCGAGGGGGATGCCGAAGCATTCCACGGCTGCCGCGACTGCCTGGGTTGCGTTCCCCCGGTTGGCGGTTCCCGGTAGTTTCAGGGCGAGTGGCGCTATATCGTTGGTGGGGGTGTGGATGCCTTCTGGGGTGATGGTCCAGGTGGGTTCCGGTCGGCGGAATATTGTGCCGTCGGCCAGTGGTTGGACGGCTTCCCACGTGCCGTCCGGGTGGTGGATGATGCGCCCACCGGTTCGGGGGCAGGACACTGAGTCGCCTTTCCAGCCGGCGCCGGCCGACACCCACACCACGTTTTTCGCTTCCCACGCCACCGAGGTGACCAGCACATCGTCACAGTTGGCGATGACGGTCATGGTTGGGTGGTTGAGGACGCATTGCCGGAGGGCGCGTTCGATTTTATTGATTTCGCCCACCCGGTCGAGTTGGTCCCTCGAAAGGTTGAGGAGCACCAGGCAGGATGGTTGTAGCCGGTCGGCCACCGAGGGGACGTGGAGTTCGTCGCATTCTAAGACCACGTGGCTGGCTTCTTGGCCGGCCATGAGGGCGGTGATAATGCCGGCGTCCATGTTGTCACCACCTTCGTTGGTGGCTACTTGGTGCGCGCTGCGAATCGCGGTGGCGAGCATTCGGGTGGTGGTGGATTTACCGTTGGTGCCGGTGATGAGCGCGACCGGCCGGCCGAATCCCAGGTTTTTCATGATCTGGGGGTCGATTTTTTCCGCAACCAGTCCGCCAATCATGCCGCCGGAGCCACGCCCGGTGGCACGAGAAGCGAAAGTAGCAAGCCGCGCCAGCCCAATGGCCGCCCTGGTGCGCGCGCGTAAACGAGGGAACTTCATGAGGAAAGAGTCTAGTCCTAAACTATCGCCTGGAAACTCGCCGACTGCCCTTTTTCCGTGGTTGGCGTGTTGATCGCCCGGTAATTGAGCGAAGTACCGGCGAAGTTTCCGGCGGCGGGGTTGGTTCGCCGGGGGTAATTTGTGTGGTGCTGACTAATGTGAGGAACTCATCATCTGCCATGAGTGGCACGCCTTTTCGGGCCGCATGCATGGCCTTGCCGGACAGGTTATTTTGCTTGTTGCATACCACCAGCGATGTTTGTCGCGTCACCTTTTCGGAGTAGGAGAGGTCGTGCGTGGTGATTGCCCGAATGATGTCGTCGGGGTCTGCGGTGATTTCGGGGGCCACGACGATTTGCATGCCCTGGACCAGGGTGCCGGCGAACACGCCCGGGTTGTGGAATTTTGGGGTGGCATTTGCCGCAGCCACCCGGATACTGGAGCGTTGCAGCCCGAACCGGTCTGGTTGGAGTTCGTCCGGCTTGACGACGACCACGTGGTCGGGGTCGCGGAAGAACATGTCGGCCACCAGGAGGGTTTCCGCCCGGGTGACGTCGAATTCTGGTTGGCGGGCCCGTTCCACTGTTGCGGTTGCCGGCTCGCACTCCACCCCCAGCATTCGTGCAACCGTTCGAATGCGGGTGTCGGGGAGGTCCACGCCCCGCCGCCGGGCGGTGGCCAGCATGTCGACGATTCCCACCGGCCGGGGCACGTGCCCGACGCGTTGCCGGCGCCGGGGTTTTCCTCGGCTTCCCCGCCGCCGGTTTGCCCGGGCGGCCGCTGTCATTGCCCGCCGCGCTTCTTTATGGATGAACCCCCACACCAGTGGCACATTATGGGTGATCATGGTGCGGCCGTCTATGGTTTTGCCCAATGCTTTGAGGATGGAGCTGAAGGATTTCCCGTCGGCGATTTCCTCCCGGGATAACCCGTGCATGTGTTTGGGGCCCGGATCGTCCGGCACCGATAGCACCGCGTGGAAGTCGGAATCCGGCTCCCCGGAGGCGGTCAACACGACCGCATCAATGACCACCAGTTGCGCGGTTGACGGGTGAATGCCCGTGGTTTTCACGGTCACGGCCACAAAAGGGGTGCGGGCCAATTCCTCGGCCCGCTCCTGGGACACCTCCCGGGGTTTCGGGGTGGCCGCGGGGGATTCCGGTTGCGGTTGGGATTGGGATTGTGGTTTGTGTGCCGCGCCGCCCGACCGGCGGCGCCGAGAACGCCGGCGTGGATCAGTGGTCATAACGGTTTAGTGTAGCCGGTTGTACCGGCTTTCCCACCGTTGGCGCGTCGTAAAGCTTAAAAAGCCTGGTATGCGCGGTTCACCGCCGACGTGACCGCCTTCAGCGACGCATAGGTGATAGATCCGGCGATGCCCACACCCCACACCTTCTGGCCGTTCACGTCGGCGAAAATGTAGGCGGCGGCCTCCGCGTCATCACCCGCGGTCCGGGCGTGCTGGGTGTATTCCTGCACCTCAACATCAATCCCCAACTGCTCTAGCGCATTCGCGTACGCCGCGATCGGACCGTTGCCCGTGCCGTTGACCGTCACCGATTCCCCTTGGAACCGCAGCTCGGCCGTGATCTTCGCCTGGTCCCGCTCCGTCACCGCCGCATCCACACGCATGGCCACCTGCTCCAGGGGGGTGGTCGCATCCAGGTAGGTTTCGGCGAAAATGTCCCACATGGCCTTCGACTCGATCTCGCCGCCCTGCGCATCGGTCACGTCCTGCACCACCGACGAGAACTCCACCTGCATGGGCCGCGGCAACACCATGCCATGATCCGTCTTCATGATGTAAGCCACGCCACCCTTGCCGGATTGCGAATTCACCCGAATCACTGCCTCATAGTTTCGGCCCACATCCTTCGGGTCGATCGGCAGGTAGGGGACCTCCCACAGTTCGTCCCGCAATTCCTCCCACTTCACATCGCTGTGGTTTGCGCCCGGATGCACCCGGGCGGCCATCGCATCCAGCCCCTTATTCACCGCATCCTGGTGCGACCCGGAGAACGCGGTAAACACCAGGTCACCGCCGTAGGGATGCCGCTCCGGCACCCGCAGCTGGTTGCAGTACTCCACCGTGGAGCGAATCTGGTTGATATTGGTGAAATCAATCTGCGGATCCACGCCCTGCGTCAACAGATTCAACCCCAGCGTGACCAGGCACACGTTGCCGGTGCGTTCGCCGTTCCCAAACAGGCAGCCCTCGATCCGGTCCGCACCGGCCATGAACGCCAGCTCGGCGGACGCCACCCCAGTGCCCCGATCGTTATGCGGGTGCAGCGACAAAATAATGGAATCCCGCCGGTTCAAATTCCGGTGCATCCACTCGATCGCATCCGCATACACGTTCGGAGTAATCATCTCCACCGTGGACGGCAGATTAATAATGATCGGATTCTCCGGGGTGGGGTCCATGACCTCCACCACCGCGTCCACCACTTCCTTCGCGTACGCCAATTCGGTGCCGGTAAACGACTCCGGGGAATACTCCCACCGCCAATTCGTGTTCGGGTATTCCTTGGCGATCGTTTTAATCAATTCGCCGGCATCCGTAGCCAACTTCTTGATTGCGGCTTTGTCCTTACGGAACACCACATTCCGCTGCAAAATCGACGTGGAATTATAGAAGTGCACAATCACATTCTTCGCGCCCTCGCAGGCCTCGAATGTGCGGCGAATCAGGTGCTCCCGGGCCTGTACCAGCACCTGAATGGTTACATCATCCGGGATCATGTCCTGTTCGATGATCTCCCGAACAAAATCGAAATCGGTTTGTGATGCCGACGGGAACCCCACCTCAATCTCTTTGTAGCCCATCTGCACCAGCAGGTTAAACATGCGGCGTTTTCGCTCCGGGCTCATCGGATCAATCAGCGCCTGGTTTCCGTCCCGCAAATCCACCGCACACCAGGCTGGCGCGTGCGTGATCTTATTATCCGGCCAGGTGCGGTCCGGCAGGGTGACGTCCTCAACCTCCTGGGCGAATGGCTGATAGCGGTGCGCCGGCATGGCGGAACCGCGCTGTTTATTCCATTTTGGCTGGTCTGCGGGCGGCTCCCCGGCAGGTTTGGTGATGTCGCTAGTGGGGGCGGAAATAAAAGTGTCATGGATGGCCATGGTGAAAATCCCTTTAAAACAGTTGATGTGATATGTCACGGCCGGCACTTGAAAAGTCGATGCGAAACCCCGCGACGGGGAGCCGGCCGTTGATCCTCAACAGATTCTAGACCCAAGACCCGCCGCGGCTCAGAAGGAGGAGGCCATGAAGGCGGCCCGCACACGCACGCAGCATGCGTCACATCATACCGCAATTTGTTGAATCCGGCATACTTTCCCTCCCCACTCTGCTTGACGACGCCACCCAAGGTGCGTTGCCGGCTTGAGCTTGGGCGGCAGCCCGGCGGGGCCTGGTGGCAGGGTGGTGTGGTCTGGTGAGCGGCCAGCCTGGCGGTCTGGCGGCACCACCGCCCCACCTGTGATCCGGCAGCATATTTGCTAAGCATGGTCTTTGAATTTCACCACCTCAAACTCCCAGGAGCAATAGCCCACCCAACTCAAAGACCATGCTTAGAAGACGTGCTGTTTTTGTGGGGTGGTCATGCCCTTTGGCCTGGAGCCCATAGCTAATCTGGTAGCAAGTTGTCTAAGCATGGTTTCCATTCTGGGAGCCCCTCACAACAGCGCAATTTTGCCGGAAACCATGCTTAGAACACATGCAGCCTTTGAAGGGGTTGGAGCTGCATACTCGATAAGCTTGGATTGCGCGTTTTTGAAGGGCACGGTGAACTCTCTGGGATCGGAAACCATGCTTATCGGTTTTGCTGCCAGGGTTGGTTGTGGGAGTCATGAGGCTTCAATGGTTCTAAGTATGGTGTTTGGCTGTTGTGGGTTGTTTCTCCTGGAGCTTTGTAGTCTGTTGGAACGGAAACCATGCTTAGCGGGTTTGCGACCTTCCGGGGGCTTGTGCAGCCCCTTGTATACCTCCGGCAGCATGTTTGCTAAGCATGGTTTTCTTTTTCTGCTGGGTTAAACCCCCAGGAGTCAACTCGCCCTAAAACCGGAAACCATGCTTAGCACTTCTGAAGCCCAGGCGGGTTGGCGGTGGCGCTCTTGCCCCTGGGGGTAGTAATTGTGCTAAGCATGGTCTTTATTCAGATGGGGCCTTGTGGAGGGCTGATTTGACCGAAAACCATGCTTATCGGTTTTGCTGTCTGTCTGGTTTTTAAGTGCCGCTTCCATGACTTATCATGCTGCATTTCTTCTAAGCATGGTGTTTGGGTGTTGTGGGCTGTTTCCCCTGGGGTTTGTGGTCGGCCGGAATGGAAACCATGCTTAGCAAACATGTGGCATGGTTGTGGTGTTGTTGAGGGTTGAGGCTGCCCAACAGAAGCCTCGATCGGCTCACCGTGTCGCATACCTGCTAAGCATGGTTTTGGGGGAAATCCGGTTGCTGCAGGGCCTCCAGAACACAGAAACCATGCTTAGAACACCTGAAGCCCCGGGCGGATGGTGTGCAATGGCGCAGCATGGGTAGCAAATCATGAAAACCGCCGAAACAATCGAAACAACCGAAATCGCCGAAACCACCAAAAACACCCAACTCTGTGGGGGTGTACACCCACCACCAGGATGCGGGAAAACCTGCGATTATGATTGAGTGGAACACGTGAGTAGCAACAGTGTGGAATCCGCAAAGGAACCGAAGTCACCGAAGGAACCGGTAGAAGCGGGCCCTAGGCCCCCTGGGGCCCACGATGCCCCCAAAATCCCCGAGATATCCGAGACATCCGCGGGCCCACAAACACACCCACCAGCGCACATACCTGCACAACTGGACGCATCGGTCACACCCCTGTCACCACCACTACCGGGGATCATCGGCCGAATCCTGGCCATACCCGGCTGGCAGCCACAATCATTCGGCTGGCGGGACTGGGGGATCGCCGCCATACTATTCGCTGTCACCTCCGCAATCAGGCTGGGAACTCTGCGGCTCCTCACCTCCGCGCACTCCTTCACCGATGTGCTGCAACAATGGGACGCCCTCCACTTTGTAGACATCGCCCAATACGGCTACTTCAGCAGCGACGGCCAAGGCGGCCCCGAACCGGACGTCTTCCAGCAGCGACTCGCCTTCTTCCCCGGCCTGCCGGCACTCATCCAACAGGTCCACCTACTCACCGGTCTGGGATATGTGGTGAGCGGCTGGCTGGTTGTTGCTATCGCCGGCATCGTCATGACCGCCGGCATCATGGCCCTGGCCGCCCTCCTGGGCGCAGGATACCGCGGCCGGATCCTCGCCGGCCTCCTCTTCCTGGGCGCCCCCATGGCCGTCACCTTCAACATGGTGTACACGGAGGCCCCATTCTTGGCCCTGTGCGTGTGGGCGCTGATTTTCATGATCCAGGAACGCTGGTGGCAAACCACCGTCCTCATCTATCTGCTGGGGTTTGTGCGACTCACCGCCATTGACCTGGTTGCCACATTCGCCATCATTGTGCTGCTCTACGCCCGCACGAATTGGCGCGCCTGGCTGGGGGTCGCGGTTTCCGGCCTGTCGCTCATCACCTACATTCGGTTCGCGTCCGCATCCACCCAGGACATTGGTGGCTATTTCGGCATGCAGTCGAAAGGCTGGAACTCCACATTCGACTGGGGGGTCGCCACCGTCGACTGGGTGTATAGCACCCTCACCGAATTCAACGACATAGGTTACATTCTTTCCGTGGTGTCCATCATCGGCGCCCCCATTGCCATGCTCATCGCTTTTCGACGCCTCCCCTGGGCGTTATGGGTCTTCGGCACCGGAATCACCGCCAACGTTCTGCTTTCGGACGGCATCATGCACTCCCGACCCCGTCTTCTCCTGCCCGCCCTGCTGCTGCTCCTGCCGGTGGTGTTGTGGCTGGAGAAACTATCGCGCCGGGTTGGGTGGCACACCGTTTGGGTGGTGCCGGCGGTGCTATGGTTTGCGTTCGGCACCTGTTTTTCCGCGTTTATGCTGGTATTTTTCGAATGGGCGATCTAGGCTCAGGCGTCAGGCGTTGCCGCGTGCGGACAGGGCGAATGTGGACAGGATCATGGTGACGAGCGCTATCCCCATGATGGCCCAATTCCACCCGTGCACCTGGAATTTTTCCCCCAAGACGGTATAGCTCAAAATGAAGGCGACCACGGGCTCCAAGGTGGTCATGGCCGGCAGGGAGAGGCGCAGCGCCCCCACGTTGAAGGCGTATTGCTGGATGATGGTGCCAAGAACAGCGCAGGCGATGAGGGCGTAAAACTCCCAGGCGGTCAGGAGGATGAGCAGGCCACCATGGTTGAACACATTCACCGCCGCCTTGGATAAAACGGCCACAAACCCATAGGTGATGCCGGTGATGACGCCGAGGGATAATCCCCGGTAGGGGGCCGACATTCGGATGGAGGCTGCATAAATAATGCCCATGACTATCGCCGTGACAATGATGGCAGGCAACCAATCGTGGAAGGTGACTTTGCCGTGGAAGGGGACGGGTTTCCCCAAAATCACCAGGGTGGCCACCGACACGGTGAGCAGCGCCCCGCCGATGATTTCGTCCATGGTGAGGCGGCGTTTCTCATAGAACGCGGTCATGGGGAAGGTGAACATGAGGGTCAGGGCCAGGACGGGCTGCACAATGAGTAGGGTGCCGAACCCCAGGGCAAGCACCTGAAACCCATAACCGGATAGTGCCGTGAGCAGGGCAAACCACCAGAGGGGCCGTTTTGCGGCCGCCACGATGGGGGAGTCGCCGTTGTCAGGCTGGTGTGCGGCAATGCGATGACGCACGACGGTGCCCCAGGCAATAACTAAGGCCGCAATGAGGGCGAAGCCTACGGCTAGAAGATTGTCATGCACCAGTCTAGCCTAACCGCTACAGTCCGGCGTCGAAAAGCTTATAGACTGGTTTCCCGCTACCTTAGCTTGTATGCTTGACTTTCGTTAGGTTGATAGTTTTATGAGGAAGGGCGTGGCCCGTGGCACTTATCGTACAAAAATACGGTGGTTCGTCACTCGAAAGCGCGGAGCGAATTCGCCGAGTCGCCGAACGGATTGTCGCTACCAAAAAACAGGGTCATGACGTGGTGGTCGTGTGCTCAGCAATGGGGGACACCACCGATGATCTGCTGGATCTTGCCGCTCAGGTCAATCCGGTGCCGCCGGCGCGGGAGATGGACATGTTACTGACGGCCGGCGAACGCATATCCAATGCCCTGGTCGCCATGGCCATTGCCTCGTTCGGGGCGGAAGCACAATCATTCACCGGGTCGCAGGCGGGCGTGCTCACCACCGAACGGCACGGCAACGCGCGCATCGTGGACGTCACCCCGGGCCGAGTACGGGACGCCTTAGACCAAGGCAAAATCTGCCTGGTTGCCGGCTTCCAGGGTGTGAACAAAGACACCCGCGACGTGACCACCCTGGGGCGCGGCGGCTCCGACACCACCGCGGTGGCCCTGGCTGCGGCGCTGGGGGCCGACGTGTGCGAAATCTATTCGGACGTGGACGGCGTATACACCGCGGACCCCCGCCTGGTGCCCGACGCCCAAAAACTGAATCAGCTATCGTTCGAAGAAATGCTGGAGCTTGCGGCATCCGGCTCGAAAATCCTGGTGCTGCGCAGTGTGGAATACGCGCGCGCCTTCAATGTTCCTATTCGTGTGCGCTCGTCGTACAGCAATGACCCCGGCACCCTCGTGTCCGGTTCGATGGAGGATATCCCTATGGAAGAAGCAGTACTCACCGGTGTGGCCACCGACAATTCCGAAGCTAAACTATCGGTGCTGGGCATTCCCGACAACCCGGGTGAGGCTGCCAAGGTGTTCCGCGTGCTCGCCGACGCCGAAATCAATATCGACATGGTGATCCAAAACATTTCCTCCCTGGCGGATAACCGCACCGACATTACGTTCACCTGTCCCCGCGCCGATGGCCCCCGCGCCGTGGAACTCCTCATGCGGCTGCAAAACGACGGCACCTGTCGCAATGTGCTTTACGACGACCAAATCGGCAAAGTCTCCCTGGTGGGCGCCGGCATGCGGTCGCATCCCGGCGTGACCGCCACCTTCTGCGAGGCCCTGCGGGACGCCGGTGTGAACATTGAACTCATCAACACCTCCGAAATCCGCATCTCCGTGCTCATTCGGGAAACCGATCTGGCGAAATCCGCGAAAGCCCTTCACGAAGCTTTCGAACTGGGTGGCGACAAACAAGCCGTCGTGTATGCGGGAACCGGCCGCTAACCCACCCCTCACCGTCACCTACACGGACCACTATTTATAAGGAGACACCCTTTTCATGACTACTGTTGCAGTCGTCGGCGCCACCGGCCAGGTCGGCCGGGAAATGCGCCGCATCCTCGAATCCCGCGACTTCCCGGCAGACACCTACCGGTTCTTCGCCTCGGAACGCTCCGCCGGCAAAGTGTTGCAATTCCGCGGCCAGGACATTGAGGTAGAAGACGTGGCGAAAGCCACCGAAGAATCCCTCCGCGGCATCGACATCGCCCTATTCTCCGCAGGTGGCGGCACCTCCAAGCAATACGCCCCCCTGTTCGCCGCCGCCGGCGCCACCGTGGTCGACAACTCGTCCGCCTGGCGCAAAGACCCCGACGTGCCCCTCATCGTTGTGGAGGCCAACCGGGAGGCCGCGCAATCCGTGCCCAAGGGCATTATCGCCAACCCGAACTGCACCACCATGGCGATCATCCCGGTGCTGGCCGTCCTCAACGATGTTGCCGGTCTGGAAAAACTGCACGTCTCCTCCTACCAGGCCGTGTCCGGCTCCGGGCTGGTCGGTGTGGACACCCTGGCGAAGCAAATCGCCGAGGCCGGCGACCGGGCCACCGAACTGGCGGTCGACGGCTCCGCCGTATCGTTTAGCGACCTGGGCCCCTACGTGGCACCGATTGCCTACAATGCATTGCCGTTGGCCGGGTCGCTGGTCGACGACGGCAGTGAAGAAACCGATGAGGAGCAAAAACTCCGCAACGAATCCCGGAAAATCCTGGGCCTGCCCGACCTCAAGGTGGCCGGCACCTGCGTGCGGGTGCCCGTATTCACCGGCCACACCATGACGGTGCACGCCGAATTCGCCCGGCCCATTACCCCGGACCAGGCCCGGCAGGTGTTGGCCGGCGCCCCCGGCGTGCAGGTCGTGGACGTTCCCACCCCGCTGGCCGCCGCCGGCAAGGACGACTCCCTGGTGGGCCGCATCCGTCAAGACCAAACCGTTGACGACAACAAGGGCCTGGTGTTCGTGGTGTCCGGCGATAACCTCCGCAAGGGTGCTGCCCTGAACGCGGTCCAAATCGCCGAACTCTTGGTCTAACACATGTAGCGCACAAACCAGTGCACATATCCCCGGTGGCCTCGGGAAATCCGTGGCCGCCGGGGATATGCGTCTATCATGGGACTTCATGTCTCATATCACGCTTACCCCAGCATTGCCCACGGATTTCCCTGAACTGAAATGCCGACTCCAGGCCGCTTTCGCTCCCGCGGTCATTGCGGAGTTCGGGGATTCCCTGACCGAACCCATTCCTTCCGACGCGGAATTAGCCGAATCGTTTACCGCACCGGGGGTTGAGGTGTTGCACGTTGTCCACGAAGGGAAATCCGTGGGTGGGGCGGTGGTGTCCACCGATCATGATGGCAGCCACGGCAATCTGGAGTTCTTTTTCCTCGACGGGGTCAGCCAGGGTAGCGGTGTGGGATTTGCTGCGTGGCAGGCCATAGAGCGGCGGTATTCCACCGTGCGGGTTTGGGAAACCCACACCCCCTATTTTGAAAAACGAAACATTCATTTCTATGTGAATAAGTGCGGCTTCCACATTGTGGAATTTTTTCACCCCGGACACCCAGAGCCTCACGAGTCCCCGGAAACTTCGCAACATGAAGCTGATGGTGCTGGTGTTCCCGATTATTCGTTTCGGTTCCAGAAAATCATCACCAGGTAATGCGATAGGGCCTGTCATGCCCGGCCCACCACCAATATCACATTTGATTAGGCTTCCCTTTTAATTTTCCATGGTTGAAAAGTTATACCTTTCGAGTGTAGGCTATAAATCAGACTCCAACCCATAGAAATAACCCAATATTGATGGAAGGGATGCCATGAACACCAATGATATTGTGACAAACGGCATGGGCCCAGAGCTCACCGGCACCACCCACCAACACGGCGGTCGACCGGTTGCCAGCGAAAACGTTTCCATTACCGCCGGCCCCCAAGGCGCCACCGTTCTCAACGACATTCACCTCATTGAAAAGCTTGCCCACTTCAACCGGGAACGGGTCCCGGAGCGGAACCCTCACGCCAAAGGCCACGGGGCGTTCGGCGAATTACACATCACCCACGACGTGTCCGCCTACACCAAGGCGCAGCTGTTCCAGCCCAACACCGTGACCCCGGTGGCCGTACGGTTCTCAACGGTCGCCGGCGAGCAGGGCTCCCCCGACACCTGGCGGGACGTGCACGGGTTTGCCGTCCGGTTCTACACCGAGGAAGGCAACTTCGACATTGTGGGCAATAACACCCCCACGTTCTTCCTGCGTGACGGCATGAAATTCCCGGACTTCATCCATTCCCAGAAGCGCATGGGTCCCACGGGCTTGCGGTCCGCCGACGCACAATGGGACTTCTGGACCCGCACCCCGGAATCCGCCCACCAGGTGACCTACCTCATGGGGGATCGGGGCACCCCGAAAACCTCCCGCCACCAGGACGGATTCGGCTCCCACACCTTCCAGTGGCTGAACGCCAAGGGCGAGGCCTTCTGGGTGAAGTATCACTTTAAGACCCGCCAGGGTTGGGACTGCTTCACCGACGAAGAGGCCCAGGAAATGGCCGGCAAAAACGCCGACTACCAGCGCGAAGACCTGTTTAATGCCATTGAACGCGGCGACTATCCCATCTGGGACGTCAAGGTGCAAATCATGCCCTTCGCCGAGGCCGAAACCTATCGGTACAATCCCTTCGACCTGACCAAAACCTGGTCGCACAAGGACTACCCCCTGATCGACGTGGGATATTTCGTCCTCAACCGGAATCCGGTGAATTATTTCGCCCAGATCGAACAGCTCGCCTTCGACCCGGCCAACCTGGTGCCGGGCGTGGGCCTGTCGCCCGACCGCATGCTCATGGCCCGGGCCTTCGCCTACGCCGATGCCCACCGCTATCGGATTGGTCCCAACTACCGGCAGCTGCCCGTCAACCAGCCGGTGCATCCGGTGAATACCTACGCCCACCAGGGGCCGATGGCCTACCAGTTCAATCCCGCATCGGCGCCGGTCTACACCCCCAACCGGTTCGACAAGGGCGCCGGCTACCTGGACGATGGGGTGTCGTCCAACTCCGGCTATGGGGCAGCCGACGAGCTCTTCATCAACCCCGACCCCCACGGTACCGACCTGGGCCGCGCCCCCTACGTAGCCCACCCCGAGGACGACGATTTCGGGCAGGCCGGCATTCTCTACCGGGAGGTCATGGATGATGGGGCGAAGGATCGCCTAGCGCACAATATCACCAACGCTATGGTGGGGGTCTCCCCAGAAACCGAGCAGCGGTGCTACTGGTATTGGGATCAGGTTGATCCGCAGCTTGGCGCCGAGGTGCGGAAGCGGTTCGCCGCCAAGAAATAATCCCCCCGATTGCTGACCCCACCGGTGACGGTGGGGTTTTTCGCTTGTCGACGTGTGAACCTGGGAAAGAAATATGCGCCTCGATTATCGGAAAATTAAACCTATTCTTGGGTAGCATATTTCCGTATTGAATGGCGTGAATCGCAAAAGCCCGTAACGATTGACCCTGAATGGGGGTAGCTAAGTGGGGTGAAAAAGAACCGCACCGGGGGTCTCCGGTGCGGCACGATGGGTCAGGTATCAGTCAGGCAAAGTTACTTCAGCTTCATGACGGCGAAGAAGTGCTTGGTGTTTTGGTCGAAGGCGACTCCCACGCCGATGCGGTGCACGTCGGCAAGCATGGCCCGGTTATGGGGGGCGGAATTCTTCCAGCTTTCGAATGGGTCGATCGAACCGGGCTGCATATTGTGGGCCCACATGATGTTTTCGTAGTGGTCGATGCCCTGCTGGTGATGGTAGTTAATGGGCTGGTCGGAGAAGTTCGACGTGTTATAGGACTTCATTTCGTCCGCATAGGCCTGGGCCTTGGACTGTAGGTCGTTGTCGAGGGTGACTTCGCCGAGCCCGTGGCTCTTGCGGTGCTGGTTGGTTTCATCAATCACCTTGGAGGTCATGGTGATGAGCGGGTCATTGCCGGCGGTTTTGGTCAGGCCCTCGATCTTATCCTGCTGTACCTTAGTGGTCGCAGGTGCCGCGGCCGCTGAGGTTGTTGGCTCCTCCGGTGGTCGTTCAGCGCTGGTGGTGTTCTTGGCGTCCGGGACCGTGGGCATGCTGGTGAAGATTGGGTCGGTGGTGGAGGCGGTCGAGGATGCCGGGGAGGTGGGGGATGAGAGTGCGCTGGTGGCGCTACCCGAATTGCTGGAGCCCCGTGAGGAACCTTGGCCGCTGCTGGAGCTGTCGGAAGAACCATTGGAGGAGCTAAAGCCCGAGAACAACGACTTGAACCAGGCGAGAATGCTATTGAGATCCCGGGCCCCGGTGCTGCTTGCTGCGGCGGGGGCGGGGGCGGCCGGCTGGGCGCTGGCTGCCGGGGCACCAATAAGGGTGCTGCCAGACACCGCAACGGATGTTGCGATAGCGGCGATGGTTTTGGTCAGGGTCATTTTTCTTGCATTGTGTTGGCGCATGGTGCACATAGTAACGACAAGAAAAAAGAAAAGGCTTCAAATGTGATTTTAATTTGATTAATTCTTTATAAAAATTTTACACATACATTTTTGTGCAACTTTATGATAGCAAAAGTGCGTTTGCGCTGCTTGCGTATGCAACAACCGAAAAAGGCGCAAGAAAAACCGCCTAAGTTCTTCTCACTTAGGCGGAAAACCTTTCCTGGTTTGTGCCGATTATTACCGGCTGGCCTCGATAGTTAGGGCCTGGGCGATGCCCTGGACGACGGCGGCAACCTTGATGGCCTCGAAAATTTGTTCTTTGGTGAAGCCAGCTTCTTTTAAGGCTTTCTCGTGAGCAAGAGTGCAGTGCTCACAGCCATTAATTGCGGAAACGGCGAGCGCCCACAGTTCGAAATCTGGCTGTTCGACGCCTGGCTGAGCGATGATGTTCATGCGCAATCCCATGCGCACCTGGGCGTAGTCGTCGCCCAACCACGCCTTGGCGCGGTAGGCCACGTTATTCATGCCCATGATGGATGCCGCGCCGTAGGCGGCTTTCACTGCGGCTTCACTTAGGTGCTGCTGAGCTTCGTCGGCGATTTCGGACAGCACAACCTCGGAGCGAGTGGTGGCGGCGGTGGATAATAGGGTGCCCCACAGCTGTTGTTCGGTGAGCACATTCCCCCGAACCAGGGTGCCGATATTGAGCTTGAGGTCTTTGGCGTAATCGGGGAGGCCGGATTTCAGGTTATCGATGGACATTAGTTGAGACCTTTCTGGAGTTCTGCGAACCGGTCGATGTTTTTGGTGGGGTCGTTCTTTTGCCAATTGCAGGCGCATACTTCTTCGGACTGCAGGGCGTCGAGCACCCGGAGGACTTCGTCCACGTTCCGGCCCACGGCGTCCGGGGTGACGGACACGAATTGGATAATGCCGTCCGGGTCGATGATGTAGGTGGCGCGGTCGGCGGCACCGGTGGCGTTTTCGACGCCCAAGGCCCGAATAAGATCATGCTTGATGTCAGAAAACATGGGGAAGGGGATGTCTTTGAGCTCCGGGTGGGTGGCGCGCCAGTTGAAGTGGCAGAATTCGTTATCGGTGCTTCCGCCCAACACCTGGGTGTCGCGGTCTTCGAAGTCCTCGTTGAGCTTGCCAAAGGCCGCAATCTCGGTGGGGCAGACGAAGGTGAAGTCCTTCGGGTAGAAGAACACAACCTTCCACTTGCCTTCGTATTTGTCTAGGGAGACGGTTTCGAAATAATCTTCCGGCGCTGCAACGTTAGCCTCGTGCAGGTTGCCGCCTTTTAAGGCGGTGAGGGTGAATTCGGGGAATTGGTCACCAACGGTGAGGATCGGCATAATACTTCCTTTGAAAGTCGTTCCTTATGGGTTGAAGGAAAGTGTTTCACAAAAGTTTACTTATACCGCTAACATGTGTCAATACGTTTTTTCTTGATGTTTCCCGTTAATAAATAGGGTCATGTGATCTATGGTTTTTAGCTAGCGCGCGGTCCTCCGACCTGGGTACCCTGATCCTTCTGCCGCACCGCCGCAATAATATCCGCCCGCGCCCGGGCCACCCGCGACCGAATCGTGCCCACCCGCACATCCGCGATCTTCGCGGCCTCCTCATAGCTGTACCCCAACACCTGCGTCAAAATAAGAGCTTCTCGACGCTCGGCCGGGAGGGCGTCGATAAGCATGCGCACATCCACCCACTCCGACCAGCTTGATTCCGGCACCCGCAGCGCCGCCACCGACTCCACCTCGGCGGCCGACTTCCGGGGCCGTGCCCGATCGTAGCGCATACTATCCGCCCACACCCGGCGCGCCAACGATAATAACCACGTCATGGCCGATGACCGGGCCGCAAACCTGGGCAACGCCCCCATCACCCGCAAATAGGTTTCCTGCGTCAAATCATCCGCGCGGTCCGTGCCGCCCAAATGCGCCAACAGCCGCCACACATCCGACTGTGTCGCCTTAATAAACTCGGTCAGGGCTGCCCGATCGCCCCGACCCGCCCGCAATGCCAATTCGGTGACATGATCAGAAGAGCCCATGCCAACCGATTTTACAAGAAACCCTACGCCGGCTCGTCCTGTGACTCCGCCTGGTCGGCCTCAACGGCCACGGCCAGGAACGCCCGGCCCAGCAGGAACGCGCCCAACGCCAACACCACCAGGTACGCCACCACCGCAATGAGCGCCCGCGCCACATCGCTGAACACAAACCCGTGTCGGCTGATGTCGTAGGCCAATTTGGCGAAAATTAGCAGTGGTATCGCCACTCCGGTGGTGGGCCCCAACATGTTCGCCTGGGTTTGCGCATCCGGGGCCCGCCACAACCCCACCATGGTGACCACCATGATGAGCCCGGCCGCCACCGCTAGTATGCCCGCGAAAATTTCCGCAATCATCATGGTTACCGCCGCCCCCGGGAAATGATACGGGCCATCGACATGGTGGGCAGAATGCCGCCCACCACTGACGCCAACAGAATGATTTCGTAGGCGATCTGGGTGCGGTTATACATGCCCCACACAATATAAAACCCAATCATGGAATAGAACACCAGGTCGGATATTGCGACGATCACGTATTCGTCCCGGGACCGGACCATGAGTAGCAGGGTGCCTAGAAGCGCCACCGCGATCAGGCCTAACGCCACCCACAGAAAATATTCGAACATTAATTCACTCCTCGGTTTCGGAGGCTGCTGGGCCGCGGCGCCGGATGATACGTTGCCGCCCGCTCCAGCTGGTTATCAATCCCCGCAACATGCGGCGCCAGGGTTTCCTCCATGTGCGCTAAATCCTTGAGTACCGCCAGCGGGTCGGAGCCGAAAATGGCGTGCACCATGAGCAGCCGCTCACCTGATGGCCCCTCATCCAACCCGATGGAAATCGTGCCCGGAGTGATCGTAATGGAACACGCAAACGCCGTGATCTGCCAATCCTTCGTCACCCGCAGCGGGTACGCCACCACGCTGGGGTCCAGTTTCTTATTGCCGGTGAGCGTATCCACCAGCACATCCCGGGATGCCAACAATAATTGGCCAATCAACCAGGCGGAATAATAGCCGGCGTGCAATAAGCCCTTCACATCATTCTCCTCACATCACAAACCATTTTGACACCACCCGGTCAGGAGTCCTGCGGGGCCGGGATGCCCACCGCATCGGCCAGGTCATCACCCAACACCGCATGCTGGTAGTCGGTAACGTTTACCAGCGAATCGGCCGCATCCCGGGTGGCCTGCACCATGGGCCCGGCGGCAAGAAACATGCCCACCGAGATCAGCATCAGCACGCCGGCCGGCGCAATCCGGTAGGCGGGGACCCGCAGATTCTCCGGGATGCGCTGCCGGTTCATTTCCGCGCCCCAAAACACTTTCCGCCACACCCGCAGCATGGAAATGAACGCGGCGAAACTCGTCACAACCACCACCGCGATCACCAGCCACGCCACCAGTGACCCGGCTTGCGCGATACTAGTCACGGTCAGCACCTTGCCCCACAGGCCGGAAAACGGCGGGAACCCCACCACCGAAAACGCCCCCGCGGCAAACACCGCGGCCACCCACGGGTCCCGCCGGGCCAGGCCCGACAGCCGGGACAACAGATCCTCACCATAGGTTTCCTCGATTGCACCGGCGGTGAGAATGAGCGACCCCACGGTAATCATGTGGTGCACCATGTAGAAAATGCCCGCCGCCAACGCCACACTCGGCTGGCCGTAGCTAAACGCCAACATCACCACGATCAATGGGATGCCACCCACCATTTGGTAGGCCAACACCCGGCGCAGCGACTTCTCCCCCAACCCGGCGAACGACCCCACCACCATGCTGACCACACAGAACCCAACAATCGGCCACATCCAGCGGGGATCCAGGTCAAAAATCACCACATAAATACGGAATAGAATATAGACGGCAATCTTGGTGTGCACGCTGGAAAACAACGCCATGACGCTTGCCGACGTCTGCGGGTAGGTTCGCGGCAACCACGTGTGCACCGGAAACAGGCCGGCCTTGACCACCATGGCCAACACCACAATACCCACCGCCACCGTGACCGGCCCATTGCCGGCCGCCGCCCCCCGCAGCGCCGCAATGTTCACCGCCCCCGCCGTGGCGTAAATGAAGCACACCCCGATGAGCAGCATGGTGGATGCGGTCAAATTCACCAGCACAAACGTGCGCCCCGACGACATGCGGGCCCACGTGCCGGTCATTGCCAGCAGGCCATAGGACGGCAGCAGCATCACCTCGACAAACACGAAGAAGTTAAACAAATCGGCGGTCAAGAACCCGCCCATGCACCCCGCCAATAGCATCAGCGACAATGCTGGATAAAACCGGGCCCGGGTTTCCCCCACAATGATCGCAAACCAGTTCGCCACGAAAATCACCACCGATGCGGTCACAATCATCAACGCCGAAAACTGGTCGCCGGCAAACGGGATCGCCACCCCACCCACATAGAGGCCCACCGAGTGGGCAATCGTCCCATGGGCCGCGGTGTAGCTAAACAACCACGCACCCGCAACCCCGGTAATCAGCGGCCCTACCAGGCTTAACGCATTCCGGGCCTGCCGCCAGGGGGCCAGCACCGCCAACGCCATGAGCGCCAACGGCACCCCCAAAAACAGCGGCAAAACAGCTGGGGGAGTGAGCGGCTGCCCTGGAATCGGCCCCACCGCGGCCTGGGCGACGGTGACCGTTGCGGCCGTCATTACTTGCGACACCACCATGATCTAGTGCCCTTCCTTCCGCTGGGCCTCCTGGGCCCGTCGATAAGCAACCTGCTCCTGCTTCGCCGCGTGCGCATCAGCCGCCGCTAACTCCGCCATCGTCGTCGACCGGCCCAACGTCTGCAACGGCGAATCCTCATCCGCTACCGCGTGCGCCGTCGTATCATCCGAACTCCCCAACCCGGACAGCGTCAACATATACGTCGTGGTCGCCATGGCAATGACGATTGCCGTCAACACAAACGCCTGCGGTACGGGGTCGGCCGCATCCTGCAAATCCGTCAACGAGGGAAACGGCTCACCCCGCCACGTTGTGGTCCCCGTCGACATGATGAATAGGTTCGTGGCGTGACTGAAAAGCGTCATCCCCACAATAATCCGCAGCATACTCCGCTGCATCACCAAATAAACGCCGCCACCAGCAAGAATGGCAATAGAAAGGGGAATAATCACGATAACTCCTCCGGCCCGGTCTTCGGCGCTTCCGATGCTTTCGGCGACCCGCCCCCACCGGGATCCCCACCAGGACCACCAGGGTCGGCATCAGGATCACTGGACGCCATGATCTGCGCAATATGCCTCGACGAATCCAACTTCAACAACGCCGCATCCCGCCGCGCCTGCGCCACAATCCGCTTATGCTCCGGGGTTTCCGGCGCCGGCTCATGCTGCGCATCCACCCCCACCACCGGCGTCGACACCAACGGCGAATCCACCCGGGTGAAATTTAAATCCTCATACTCCATGCCCGGACGCAAATAACCACCCAACACATTCACCGCCATGCTCAACATGCCCAACACCGCCAAATACACGCCCAAATCAAAAATCATCGACGTGGTGAAATGCTGCCCCAAAAAATGCCCATGAATCGGGAACAAAAACGACCCCTTCATAAGGCCCAACACGCCGGAAAACACCGCGGTCATAATGCCGCACCCGGTAAGAATCACCGGCACATTCACCTTCGCTACCCGCTGATCGCGCGGATACGAGAAATACACCAGCATGAGCGCACCACCCGCCACCAACGCGGCAATAAACCCGCCACCAGGCGAATTATGGCCCCGCCAGAAAATCAGCGCACTCAACACCCCCAAAAACGGCAGCATAATCTTCAGCAGCGTCTTCATCGGAATCGTATTCAACTCGGCATGCCCAATCGGCGCCGGATGCGTCCCCCGCATAAACGGGTACCGCGGCATCGACGTCACCACCGCCGCAATCACAATCGCCGCCATGCCCAACACACTCAACTCGCCCATGGTGTCAAACGCGCGGAACTCCACCAAAATAGTATTCACCACATTATCGCCCTCGGTCACCTTCGGGCCGTTCTGCAAATACCACATGGCCAAATCGCTGCGATCATTCCGCCCCACCAGCAGATACGAGCCCAAGAACGTCACAATCCCAAAGCCCACGGCCACCACAATCGGCATGCTTTTCGACGCCGCAGACTTCCGATGCTCCGGGTGGAACCGCTCCGGCTGCTGGCGCACCACCAGCATCATAATGACCACCGTCAACGACTCCACCAAAAACTGGGTGAGTGCCACATCCGGGGCACCCAACATCAACACCTGCAATGTCACGCCCACGCCGGCAACACCAATACCAGCCACCGCCGTCAACCGCTTCGGGGTGCGCACAATAATCACAACAGCCAAAACAATAATCGCCAACGGCAACAAGTCGGTTACCCGATCCGAACCGGGAACCCGCGGGTGTAACGGCACCCCATCCACGCCGCCCCCCAACAGGCCATTGATGCCCACGACCGCGCCGAACACAATAAACAACCCAAACAACAACGCGAGATGCCGCGCCGGGCTGAGCGTGTCCGCCATCCGACCCAACGACTTTCCGGCAGCCGACAGCGACTGCAACCCCAGCTTGAGCAGCTGGTTCCCATCAACCGGCAAGAACTGGCGGTGCGTCACTGCCCGCCAAATCCGCTGCCGGTACCACACCCCCACAACCCCAAGAACCAACACCACCAGGGACAGCACAAACGGCGTATTCACCCCATGCCACAACGCGACATGCGCCCGCGGGTCGGTGTTTGTCATAGTAATCACGGCGGAATCAATCGGGCCCTCCACCACAGACGCCAGCACCGCGAGCGGCACCGTCACCAACCCGGGAAGCGCGGCCGGGAACCACAACAAGAATGGGGCCTCCCGCACCCCACTCATGTCCCGATCCCCATCAATAAACCCGTCGGCAACAATCCGGGCGGAATACGTAAACGTCAACAATGCTCCCACCGTGGCCGCACCCAGCAGCACAACCACCCCAACATTATCCAACGGGGCCTGCTCAAAAGCGGTCAGCATGCTCTCCTTGGAAATAAACCCAAACGTGGGCGGCACCGCGGCCATCGCGGCACACGCAATCACCGTGGACGTGAACGTGAACGGCAACTGCCGCCACGAACTCCCCAACCGCTCAATATCCCGGGTACCAGTCTGATGATCCACCACCCCCACCAGCATGAACAACGACGACTTAAACAACCCGTGGGCGATGGTGTGCACCAATGCGGCAGCCAACGCAAACGGTGTTCCCACCCCAATCGTCGCCACAATCCACCCCAAATGCGACACCGTCGAATAGGCGGTCAGTCGCTTCAAATCGGTCTGGCCAATAGCGAACAACGACGCCATGACCGCGGTCACCATGCCAATAGTAATCAGTAAATAATTCCACACCGCCACATCGTGGAACACCGTGGAAAACCGCAACAGCACATAAATACCGGCCTTCACCACGGCCGCGGCATGCAGAAACGCCGACACCGGGGTGATGGCGGCCATCGCCTCCGGCAGCCAAAAATGGAACGGAAACTGGGCGGCCTTCGTAAACGCACTCACCGCAACCAACACCGCCAACGCGGCCGTCAGCCCCGGCTTATCCACCCAAAAACTCGAACGCAAAATCCCATGAATAGAGGTAGTGCCGGCCTGGGTGGCGGCAATACTCATGGCCACCAACAGCGTCAAACCACCAATGAACGTCAAAATCAGTGTGCGCTGCGACCCCGCCTCACCGCCACGCCCACCAGACCGGGCAATAAGCATAAACGACGCCAGCGACACCAACTCCCAGGCGATAAACAGCAAAAACACGTCATCGGCAAGCACCAACAACAACACCGAAGCCATAAACGCCGTCATGAGCGTATAAAAATTCGTGGCACCCGCACCCCGGGCCGGCAAATACGCGGCGGAATACAGGAACACCACCGCCCCAACAACCAACGCAAGCAGCGCAAAAATAGCAGACAAACCATCAAGCCGCACACTAAAACCAATATCCGCCAGCGCACCAGGCACCCACGGGTAACTCACGGTAATAGGCTCCACCAACGCTCTGGGTAGCTCGCGGGCCAGAAGAACAGTGTCGGCAAGAGCCAGCATACCCAGCGGATATCCCGCCTTCGTGCCAATAAGCTTCACCAAAACAGGGGAGAGGACGATCGCAACCGCTGCCACACCAAGTATAATTATTAAGGACACAGATTTTTCACCCCCAGCACCTGTCACCAGGCTGGGTGGCCCCACCGACCCGCATAAAACACGTATGACAATCCGGGCGAGCGGCGCCTTCTTTCATGTTTGAACGACAATAACATTTGTTAATCCTACCAGTCTGTCGCGGTGCGCCTCGCTGAGATTCCCTAAAGAAATGGTTACATTTCAAGGTATGAAACCCGGGCCCATCGTCGTTCGCCGCGCCATCGCCGCACTCATTGTGGCACTCCCCGTGCTGGTAGGAGCCATATACTCCCTCGCATCCGGCATCGACCCCGCCGACACCTGGTCAGACAGCACCGCCCGCGCCGGGGCCCCAACCGTTGTTGACGATTCCGTGCTTGTCGACGCCCGCCGCGCGACGGGTGAGGCCAGTTCCCAGGCCGGTTTACTCACCGGCGGCACCAAGCAGCTTGTCGACGGGGTGGGCAAAATCACCGGCGGCACCGACGATATATCCACCGCCCTCACCAATGGTAAGGAGGGAACCCAAAAGCTTTCGGACGGCATGACCCAGTTGCAGGCCGCCACCGGGCAGATGGGGCAGGGTGCCACGAAGGTCGCCGATGGGGTGGAGACCGCCGTCAACCAGGTGACCGGGTTCGAAGCGGTGCGTGGCCAAATCGTGGTCGCTATCGATGGCTACCTGGAGCGTATCAAGGATGCCCAAGACCCGGACACGGTGAAGCTCCGCGAGGATTTGGGAACCCTCCGGCAGCAGGCCACCACCTTCACCCTGGATGACACGACGAAATCCCAGCTAGAAGAGATGAAAACCGGGTCGCGGGAGATAGCGCAACAATTATCGGAGCCCGGCCAGGCCTACCATGACGGCATTTACACCGCCACCAAGGGGGCGCAAGACCTCAACGCTGGCCTGGGGAAGGCCACCACCGACCTGGAGGCCGCCCTGAAAAGTGTTGACGATTTGCGTACCGGTTCCGCCCGGATCGACACCATGGCCAAAAACACCCAGGCGAAAATCGGGGAAATCCAGCGGGCGCTACCGACGGCCCAATCCCACACTGACACCGACACCCGAACCCTGGCCCCAATGTATGCGGTGCTCATCGCCGCCGGGGTGCTCTTCGGCGCCACCATTCGCGGCAGCGGCCGAATCCACACCAAGGCAACACTGCTTACCATGGTGGTGACGCTCGTCGGGTTGGCGGTCACCGCCAGCCTGCTGTGCCTCATGGTGGGGTTCGGCCTGGGTGCGGGGCAGGTGGCCGGCATCACCGCAATCACCCTGCTGTTGGGGATGATATCGATCCTCACGGGATCGCTCATGGTGCGGATTTTCGGCGGAATGTGGGGGCAGATCGCGGCCCTCATGACCGCGCTTGCGCAGGTGGGGATCGTAGGGTGGGCCTGGAACCTGGCCGCAACCACCGCAATCCCCACCGGTTGGCTTTTAGCCACCAGCCTCATGCCGCTGCACTACGCGACCTCGGGGCTGGTGGCCTTCGGCAACTCCGGTGGGTCTGCCAGCCATATCGGCATATCCCTCGGCGTCATGATTGCGCTGTGCGTGTCGGGACTGACCGGGCTGAAGCTGCTGCAACCCACCGTTGGGCGTCGCAAAGCGAGCTAATCGGCGGGCTTGCTGGCCTGAGCCTTCGGAGCAATGCTGGTCTGCAACCACCGGTACAGGCCGAAGCACACCGCGGCAAACACCACAATGCCCAAACCGTCGGCCACGCCGCCGAGATCCACGATGGCCAGCGGCTCTTCCTTATTGGCGGCAACGATAATGGCGGCGTAGATCACGCCCAGCAGGGATTCGCCTACCACCAAACCGGTGGCCAGCAGCGTGCCCATGCGGCGCAGCGACTCCGAATTCTCGTGCTTGTCCGCCCACTTGTTGTACAGCACGCCCAAAACCGCGCCAATCGGGATCACCAGGGTCAAACTGATTGGCAGGTACATGCCCATGCCCACCGCCAGCGGCGGCAGGAACCGCTTCCCACCAGTGGTTTTACGCAGAATCTCGTCCACAATAATGACGCCCACGCCAATCAGCGCGCCCAGGCCAAAAATGTTCCAATCCAACGAATTGCCGAAAATACCGTTCGCCACCGACGACAATAATGCCGCCTGCGGTGCGGCCAACGCGTCCGGGCCGGCGCCCGCCATGCCATCGAACCCGAAGGCCTGCAGCATCACCTGCAACACCGGCGGAATCACAATCGACCCGAACACCACGCCAATAATCAATGCCACCTGCTGCCGCCACGGCGTGGCATCCACCAACTGGCCGGTCTTCAAATCCTGCAAATTGTCGTTCGAAATCGTGGCAATACCAAACACCACCGCCGCCGTGAACAGCGTGTACGCAACCAAGGCCGGGGCGTTCGTCTCGTGCTCGTTTCCGGTCACCACCTTAATGAGCAGCGCCGAAGCCAACACCACGATGATGCCCACGCCCGAAATCGGCGAATTCGAAGCACCGATCAACCCGGCCATGTAGCCGCACACGGCGGCCACCACCAGGCCGGTCACCAGCACAAACACCACGCTCAAAATCACCAATGTGGTGGTGTGGTGCGAAATCTCCGAATCCTGCACGAACAAATACAGCAATAATCCGGTGGGCACCATGCAGGCCAAAATCACGCCCATGACAATGTTGAAGGGGATGTCCCGCTCCGTCAGTGCCACGGTTTCCCCGGACTTGCGGGCCTGCGACGATGCCAGCGAATCCTTAATGCCCTTGATGATGGGGCCAATGATCTTCACGAGCGTCCAAATGGCAGCCACGGTCATGGCGCCGGCACCCACAAACCGCACTTCCTGGCTGAATGTGGTCTTCACGATTTCGGAAATATCACCGGAGCCCATGGCGTCGGCGGAGAAGACCGGCAGCAGCACCCCGTAGGAGATGAGCAACCCCACGATCATGGCGATGCCAACACCCAACCCCACCAGGTGCCCCACACCAATGAGCGCCAGCGACAGCGACGTGGCCACGGTCGACGCCCCGCCAAACAGCGGGAACACCGTCTTGACGCTGCCGGCCACCACCTTGAGATACGACAAGAACTGGTAGCCCGCCGACGCCAGACTGCCCACGATAATGACCCGCAGGCCCACCTTGTTTTCCTTCTGGGCCTCGGCGTCGGCGTGATCGTCACCGACCTTTAACACCTCGGCCGCGGCCACCCCCTCGGGATACGGCAAATCCGAGCCGGTGATGAGGGCGCGGCGCAGCGGAATGGAATACATCACCCCCAATGTGCCGCCGACTGCGCAAATAATGGCGGTCGTCCAATAGGGGAACCCCGACCAAAACCCGATCATGACCAAACCAGGCAACACGAAAATAATGGCAGACAATGTGCCTGCTGCTGAGGCAATCGTCTGCACAATGTTATTCTCCTGGACCGAATGGTCCTGGAACTTCCGCAATATCGCCATGGAAATCACCGCGGCCGGAATCGAGGTGGCGAACGTCAACCCCACCTTCAACCCCAAATACACATTTGCCGCGGTAAAGATCAATGTAATCAACCCGCCGAGAATAATCCCCCGGACGGTCAGCTCTTTGATGCCGCTTCTGGGCTTCGCCGGACCGGCAGCGCTTGTGGCGCCTGTGGGTGTCATTGCCAGGATCCTTTCTCTATTCTATGTTCCGTACGGTTTTGTACGATTGTGACGGTTTTGTGCGATCAGTTATTAAACATACCCGCACCTATATGTGATCTATTGTTTTTATGCGGAGAAATGTGACCAACGGAATAAAATAGGTGCAATTTTTTGGTAAGAACTACACCAAACGGGGGTGAGTATTGGGGGTGATTTGTTGGGGATGATCCTACGAACGGTCCGCCAACGTTGGGCGGATAGGCCTGGCAATCTGCGTCATCATATTCCGGCCCCGCAATTCCACCGACTTCATGAGCGTCCACCGTGCCTGTTCTGCTTCATTGGCTTTTGCCAACGTGCCAGCATTGGTAATCACTCGACCGGGGGTGCCCTTGGCGATTTCCGTCAGTCGAGCCGCCGTATTCACCGCGTCCCCAATCACCGTGTACTCGAACCGGTCATGTCCCCCAATATGCCCCGCCACTACATGGCCGGCCGCCACCCCAATACCCGCCTGAAGCCGCATATGCTGCAACTCCTGCCGCAGCTCCCGCGCCGCCTTGAGTGCGTGGCCGGCCGCATCGGATAGCGTAATCGGTGCCCCAAACACCGCCAGCGCCGCGTCCCCCTGAAACTTATTAATAATCCCCTTATTTCGGTGTACTACCGCAACCACATGTTCGAAAAACTTATTCAACTCCACCACCACCTCCTCCGGTTCATGGGTCACGGCAAACGTGGTCGAACCAATCACATCCACGAAAATAACCGCCACCTCCCGATCCTCACCCCCCAACTCTGGGCGTTCCTCTAGGGCGCGTCGAGCCACCTCCATGCCCACATACCGGCCAAAAATGTCCCGCACCCGCTGCCGCTCCTGCAGCCCCCGCATCATCTCGTTAAAACCAGCCTGTAACACCCCCAGCTCCGCGCCATCGTAAATGTCCACCGCAACATCCGTTTCTCCCCGGCGCACCCGATAGATAGCACGCTGCAATTCGGTGATCGGGTCCACCACGCTCATGACCACCAGCGTGGTGCCAATAAACCCCAACACTAGCGACGTGAGACACAACACCACGATTGCTGGCAATAACTGTGCTAACGACGCGGGATAAAACTGGGTGTAGTGTGCCCACACCAATAACAAAACCCCGCCGATCGGTGCCGCGGAAGTCAACAACCAGGTTGACCGCAACCGATACGTGACCGGTGGCTCCAGCGTGGAATCCTCAAACCGGCGCGCCAACACCAGGGCGGCAACCGGCCGCACCAGGCGTTCCGCTTCTAAATACGTCACCATGGCCGCCATCGCGCCCCCCAACGAAGTGGTCACACCCACCGTGATCGCCAATGTGCTCGACCCCCGGGTTGCGAAACCTGTGATGATGGCAATCCCCACCACCCACACTAATGACGTGAGCACCGTCTGATAAAATGGGATGCGCATCACTAAATTCCGCACCATATTTGGGTCATGTCGGTCGGGATGCCGCTGCCAGTCAAGTACCGGCCGGAATAATGCGAAAGAAGTAACGATGCTGATAATGGCTGCTACCACAATATAGGCGACCCCAACCCCCAAGACCGTGCCGGAGACCTGCAGGGGAATGATATCCGGGTCGATCACCGATAATGGCAGGAGAAACTCTAGAAATGCAATGACGCCCACCGCGGCCAAGAGGTTAGTGCCCAACACTGCTGCCGTATACAACGGCCAAGAGGTTCCTCCCAGCCAACGAATGGCACGCCACAGTCTTTGCATGCTCACTACTTTAACCGCAAAACCACACATTCGTGGTAGACCTTCATCCCGAATCGCTCATATTATTAGAGAGTGGACAATGATATTTTCGCCCAAATGGGTGTAGCAGCTGTGGTCGCTCCCACCCTTCGCGCCGCCGCGGCAGCCGCCCGCCGTAGTACTAGCCGTGGTGACGGTGGGATGGGTGGTGCCGGTCGTGGTGGTTATGGTGAGGGTGCCGGTCGTGGCGGTAGTGGCGGGAGCAGCGCGATGACCCATGCCTGGCTCTTCACCGGCCCACCCGGATCCGGCCGATCCAACGCCGCCGTCGCCTTCGCCGCCGCCCTCGAATGCACCGACCCACACATCATCGGCTGCGGCACCTGTGAACAATGCCGCAAGGTGCAACGAGGCGCCCACACCGACGTGGTGCACATCACCCCCCGAGAACTCACCATTGGCGTCGAAACCATGCGCACCGAAGTCGTCACCCCCGCCGCCATGCTCCCCACCGTTGGCAAATGGCGCATCGTCATCCTCGACAACGCCGACCGGCTTACCGACGCCGCCGCCAACACCCTCCTCAAAACCGTGGAGGAGCCCCCGGCGCACACGGTTATTATGCTCTGTGCCCCCTCCACCGACCCCGAAGACATTATTCCCACCCTCCTGTCCCGATCCCGCCACCTCTACATTCCCCAACCCAGCATCGACGACATCGTAGCCATCCTCACCCGCACCGACAACGCCACCGAAGCCGACGCGCGCCGTGCCGCCATGGCCTCGGGAAACCACATTGGGCGGGCCCGCCACCTCCTCCACCACCAGGAATCCCAGATCCGGCGCACCAACATTCTCAACCTTGCGGAACTCATCTTCCACGGATCCCAAGCCTTCCAAGCTGTGACCAGCCTGGTGAAAACCGCCACCGACGAAGCTAAAAACTCCCTGGCCGAAACCAACGAACAAGAATTAGAAAAACTCCGCACCGCCCTCGGCATGGGAGCCAAAGGACGCGGCGCCCACAAAGCCCTCCGGGGCAGCGCCGGCCAAATCAAAGAACTGGAAAAACTTCAAAAACGGCGCGAAACCCGCGCTATCCGCGACGCCCTCGATACCCAACTTGTCGACCTCATCGGAATCTACCGTGACGCCCTCATGATCGCTGCCCACGCCCAGGTGAGCCCCATCCACCCCGACATGCAAGGGCTCGCCGGTGAACTCAGCACCATTGGCGAACCCAACCTCCTGGCCTGTATCGAAGCCATCAGCCACTGCCGTGACGACATCACCCACAACGTCCGGGCCGAAACCGCCATGGACGCCATGGTCGGCCGAATCCGTAAAGCATGCAACGTGCAATAACATGCACGAACACCAGGAACACCACCCATGGTTTTCTAAACCACCACGCTATAAGGTACAATCACCGCTTGAACCAATTACGGTTCGTGCCGCCTTAGCTCAGTCGGTAGAGCGCTTCACTCGTAATGAAAAGGTCGTGGGTTCGATTCCCACAGGCGGCTCCATCAAAACCCCAGCTCAAAATACGTGTGAGCTGGGGTTCTTTGCATGCTTTACGACGTCGGGGTGGGGGCAGATTCGTGCAGGTAGTAGCATTCTCCGCGCATGCAGGGTGGGCCGATCGGCTGGGAGGTGTTGGCCTGGGCTGCTAGGGCGGTAAGCCCATGGCTAATGTATTGGTTGTCGAAGCTAATTCGGTTGCAGGGAAATGTGGTTCAGCTTCTTGAGGCATTAACATGCATGACCACCTTTTGGAAGTAAGAAAGACAGGCTAGATGACGTGTTCTTTCTGATTTTCCACCTGTTGGTGTAGATGAGTTTTCCCAGCGGTTGAATAAGCTTCCTTCCAAGAGGAATCACTTAACGAGTGGCGTGGAAGCGTCTTCCCATCAGTTGAATAGGCTTTATCATGAGGGATTGGAAGTTGTGGAATCTTCACCCCATAATTCGGCCATAAATTCCAGATTCCAGAGCGAAATTTGGCCTGTTTTTGAGAATCATGCTATAAAAGACCCAGCTCATTTAGGGTATTCTCCGCGCACGCGGAGGTAGTTCCGCTAGCTTGCGCTGGGCTTCGGTGGCGGCATGGTATTCTCCGCGCACGCGGAGGTAGTTCCACCCATAGCCAAACCCAAACAAACCGCGGTGTGTATTCTCCGCGCACGCGGAGGTAGTTCCCACTTGCTGGTGAAAAGCCTGGTGATTCGATGGTATTCTCCGCGCACGCGGAGGTAGTTCCCTAAACCAAGGTAACTATGGGTTAACCTTTTTGTATTCTCCGCGCACGCGGAGGTAGTTCCGTGCACACGCTGAAAGCACCCCGTGAATACACGTATTCTCCGCGCACGCGGAGGTAGTTCCCCCACGGTGCCCATGCCGGAGAGTTGAAGCAGGTATTCTCCGCGCACGCGGAGGTAGTTCCATCGAATCCACCTCTGTGGATGGGGTGAAAACGTATTCTCCGCGCACGCGGAGGTAGTTCCTAAACCAAGAAACCCGCTGTTTGCAAAAATATGTATTCTCCGCGCACGCGGAGGTAGTTCCGCGGAATTTACAAGGGCACTACAGCCCGTAGCGTATTCTCCGCGCACGCGGAGGTAGTTCCTTTCCACGTCCGCCTTCGATCATGGGGCCTAGGTATTCTCCGCGCACGCGGAGGTAGTTCCGGATCATATTTACCATCACCTAGCACGCGATAGTATTCTCCGCGCACGCGGAGGTAGTTCCGAGCCACAGAGCGATTCGCTCTAGTGTGCCATGTATTCTCCGCGCACGCGGAGGTAGTTCCATGAGTGCAGGCATCGGCGCCGTCGCCGTAACGTATTCTCCGCGCACGCGGAGGTAGTTCCTAGTCCCGATGAGGGGCAGAACACCCCCGATGGTATTCTCCGCGCACGCGGAGGTAGTTCCTTATCGACTACCCGGACGCGGATTTGAAGCATGTATTCTCCGCGCACGCGGAGGTAGTTCCTATTTTGGGGTGTGGTGTTAGACACAGATGGTGTATTCTCCGCGCACGCGGAGGTAGTTCCTGGCCTGGGGATTAGCGATAGTACCGAAGAGGGTATTCTCCGCGCACGCGGAGGTAGTTCCAGTCAGAAAGGACTCTCACGCAATGCAACTCAGTATTCTCCGCGCACGCGGAGGTAGTTCCGAAATCTTATTAGGCGGCAGTGTCTACCGGATGTATTCTCCGCGCACGCGGAGGTAGTTCCGACCAAACGCGATTTCATCTACGAGTGTGGGGGTATTCTCCGCGCACGCGGAGGTAGTTCCTAGCAGGGCTTCTACCCTGGCATTATCGGAACGTATTCTCCGCGCACGCGGAGGTAGTTCCGCATCTTCAAATCCAGCATGGACAAATTTACCGTATTCTCCGCGCACGCGGAGGTAGTTCCCATAGCGCTGCACACCATCCCTATCCTGCGGTGTATTCTCCGCGCACGCGGAGGTAGTTCCATTTTGCGCGCGATCGAAACTTTGATTTCCGGGTATTCTCCGCGCACGCGGAGGTAGTTCCCCGAACGGTCGGGGCTCGAAAACCCAAGTGCTGTATTCTCCGCGCACGCGGAGGTAGTTCCATTTTTTGGTTTCTCCATGTGGATGCGGCCGTGTATTCTCCGCGCACGCGGAGGTAGTTCCCTCAACGCCGAGCTGGAAAAGGCTTCTGAGCAGTATTCTCCGCGCACGCGGAGGTAGTTCCGTGGATTTATATCTGCCGCGCGCAATGGTGTCGTATTCTCCGCGCACGCGGAGGTAGTTCCCCGCTGGATCACATTACCAATGGTTTCGAACGGTATTCTCCGCGCACGCGGAGGTAGTTCCGTCTGTTGCCTCTGGTCTGGCGATTGCCGGCGGTATTCTCCGCGCACGCGGAGGTAGTTCCACCAGATGAGCAGGGCAAACAGTAAGATCAGTGTATTCTCCGCGCACGCGGAGGTAGTTCCATCAAAAGACCTCATACGACTACAAAGATGCAGTATTCTCCGCGCACGCGGAGGTAGTTCCGGTTTTGACGCGTATGCTTTCGCGTACGCAGTGTATTCTCCGCGCACGCGGAGGTAGTTCCGAGGGTCCGGCGGCGGCCCCGACCAGGGCCTAGTATTCTCCGCGCACGCGGAGGTAGTTCATCGAACGCCTCCGCCGGCACAGTCGCTGATAGGTATTCTCCGCGCACGCGGAGGTAGTTCCTGCTTTGAGGATTCGCCGCTGATCCTGTAGCGGTATTCTCCGCGCACGCGGAGGTAGTTCCCCCACATCGTGGTCAAATCATTACCGTATCGCGTATTCTCCGCGCACGCGGAGGTAGTTCCCTGCAAATCTGCCGCGTCACCAGCGCTAATCTGTATTCTCCGCGCACGCGGAGGTAGTTCCGGTTGAAGAGAATAAAATGATTCTTGGCAGCCGTATTCTCCGCGCACGCGGAGGTAGTTCCAAGCCCGTGGCAGTGTACCGGGATATTCTTTCGTATTCTCCGCGCACGCGGAGGTAGTTCCTCACCGTTGGTAGCGCGGTGCTGGAAAACCTCGTATTCTCCGCGCACGCGGAGGTAGTTCCGTGCGCAACAGACCGTGAAGATAATCCAAAGCGTATTCTCCGCGCACGCGGAGGTAGTTCCCATTCTTGCTGACCTTCGGGTCATCAGAATAAGTATTCTCCGCGCACGCGGAGGTAGTTCCCGCCAAGCACGCCCATCAGGCCACTAGCGCCCGTATTCTCCGCGCACGCGGAGGTAGTTCCCTAATGAGCCTTTCCTTATGGCACTGTTTGGGGTATTCTCCGCGCACGCGGAGGTAGTTCCCCCATCTACCTGGCAGAATACCGTGCCCCTGGTATTCTCCGCGCACGCGGAGGTAGTTCCTATCAATCGAGTTAGCCAAATGGTCAAGACCAGTATTCTCCGCGCACGCGGAGGTAGTTCCCTGCACAAACCAGTTTTTTGGGAGCACGGGTTGTATTCTCCGCGCACGCGGAGGTAGTTCCATGGGGAAACTCATTGAACAATGGGCTAGGCAGTATTCTCCGCGCACGCGGAGGTAGTTCCAAGTCATATGATATTTGGGTATGCGAGATGCTGTATTCTCCGCGCACGCGGAGGTAGTTCCTCGATCCATGATGTGGCCATGATATTTCACCTGTATTCTCCGCGCACGCGGAGGTAGTTCCGGGCAGCTTATCGAGGCCGATGGCCCAACCCGGTATTCTCCGCGCACGCGGAGGTAGTTCCCGGCAAAAATTTCTCAAATAAGGAGGCAAACAGTATTCTCCGCGCACGCGGAGGTAGTTCCGATGTGATGTTGGTTGCGGTTTTCCACAACCTGTATTCTCCGCGCACGCGGAGGTAGTTCCGATTGGGGCCACGTGCTAGAAGCCTTCGGGCTGTATTCTCCGCGCACGCGGAGGTAGTTCCCCTGCCTGCGCATTGCCGCCATGGCCATTTCCGTATTCTCCGCGCACGCGGAGGTAGTTCCCTTTCACCGTGGGAGTAGTACCACTGATACCCGTATTCTCCGCGCACGCGGAGGTAGTTCCACGATGAGCGGGGCAGATAGCAAGATCACGGGGTATTCTCCGCGCACGCGGAGGTAGTTCTCAGACATGATTCACTCCTAACAGTTTAGATTGGTATTCTCCGCGCACGCGGAGGTAGTTCCAGCGTGCGTGTGTGCGTGTGTCGTGTGGGTTAGTATTCTCCGCGCACGCGGAGGTAGTTCCAACCGGTTTGATTCGGTCACGATTGAAGCGTTGTATTCTCCGCGCACGCGGAGGTAGTTCCTTTCCAAGGGCAGGAGCTAACCACTCTCCATGAGTTAGGGCATCTCATCAAATGGAAATATGAAACCCTGTCAGAGATGAAACCCGTGCTTGCGGCGATTCGGCAAGCACCGTCGACACGTGAGATTGCAACGTATGCGGGGAATCTAACGGAGAGCCACACCCAGATCTATCTTTTGCTAGATGACGAGATTTTCGCTCGGGCATATGCCCAGTGGGTGACCACTAAAACCGAGGTGCCTAGGCTAGTAAACACCCTGAATTTTCACCGGGGCCGGGAGCATGTTCTAGATAGCGTACAGTGGTAGGACTCCGAATTTGCGCAGTATATTATGCCTGCTCTTGATGAATTTTTTACCCAGGTGTAGCATTGTAATTATGTTATTCACAGATGCCCCTATCGACGCCCCCTGGGATGTTATTGTGCAGTCCTACATGGACGTCATGGGGTGGTCACGCGAGCGTGCGGAAGAATACGTAGACGCGCTCGCGGGTATTGGTATGTGGAAGCCTTGCGACCGGAAAGAAAAGTACAAAAACGCCGCCCCGCCGCCCCTCAGCTGCCCACTCTGGTAACCCCTAAAAACTTGTGACACCGGCCCCCAAAAGTGGAGGTCGGTTTTTCTATGCCCAAAAACAAAGAAGGAAGGAAGATCCATGATTGTCAACGGTCTAATGCGCTATCACATTCGGTGCGTTACGCAGCCCCCTATCGACGGTCAGTCACTAGCTGGCGGCTCTAGTGCTGCCGAGGGGGCGGCTTCTACCCCCCAGGCCAGTGGTCGGCAGCGGGAAGGCGAAACCGCATCAGCCACCAGCAACGCCGATGGCGACAGCGATAGTGATGGGGACAGCGGCGGCGACCCGAACGGTCGAGGCTCAAAGAGCCAGGTGCTTGCTGATCTTGCTAAAGAGCGTGATAAACGGCAGGCCTTCGAGGAAGAAAACGCTGTGCTGAAGGCGCGTTTGGCGGAGTTCGAGCGTGCCCAGATGACAGAGCAGGAGAAAACCGCGGCGGACCTTAAAACCGCCCAGGATCGCGTGGCGGCTCTGGAAGCACAGATTGCCGAACAACAGCGCCAGGCGGCGGTTGCCGAGGCGCTGAAAACTGTGGGGCTGCCCGCTGATCTAGCTGGTCGGCTTCAGGGCTCAACCCCGGAAGAGCTCGCCGCCGACGCCAAGGCCCTAGCCGCGGCGCTGGGTGAGCTGCCGGTCGACCCCTCCCAGGGGCAACATGCCGGCGGCAAGATGACCCCCCGCAGCCTCACCGAGGCGCTCCGTAACCACTACAACATCACATAAAAGATAGGAGGATCGCGCCATGCCTATTACCCTGGCAGACGCCAAACTCAACACCCTAGAAGACTACGATCCGGCAATCATCGACGAGTTCCGTAAAAACTCCCCCTTGCTGGACTCCCTGATCTTCGACACCGCGGTCAACCCCGCAGGCGGCGGCGCCACTCTCGAATACGGCTACCGCCGGCTAGTCACCCAGCGGGGCGCCGAATTCCGCGAAATCGGCAAAGAATACACCCCCCAAGAAGTAAAAACCGTCAAGAAAAGCGTGGAGCTCAAACCGCTGGGCGGCACTTTTGAGGTGGATCGAGTGCTCGCCCACCTCGGCCCCGCAGCCAGCGACGAAGTGGCCCTACAGACCTCCCAGCTCATCAAAGCCACCAATGCCAAGTTCAACGACGCGATCATCACCGGCGATGTCGCAGTCGACGCCAAGGGCTTTGACGGCCTGGACAAGGCGCTGAAGGACTCCGTGACCGAGCTGAACGCCACGGGGGAGAAAGACTGGACTGCTCTCACTACCGCCGACTCTGCGCTGGCTATCCTCGACGACCTGGACGAACTCCTCGGTGCCTTGGATGGCCCGCCCACCCTGCTGCTCTGTAATAAGCGTGTGCTGGCGAAGATCCGGGCAGCAGCGCGCCGGGCCAACCTCTACACGCAACAGCCGGTCGAGGGGCTGCTGGGTGCGGGTGGCCATGAAATCACCCGGGAAATGCTCGGCAACGTCATCTTGGCGGATGCTGGCGAGAAAGCCGGCACAAACGACTCGGTGATCCCCGTGACCGCGGGCAAGACCAGCATCTATGCCGTACGCATCGGCCTAGACGGCTTCCACGGCGTGACCACCACCGATGGTCAAATGCTGCGAACTTGGCTGCCGGACTTCAGCACCTCCGGCGCCGTGAAGCGCGGCGAAGTGGAACTGGGGCCGGTCGCCCCGGTACTTAAGTCCACCCGGGCCGCCGCGGTGCTGCGCAACGTCAAGATCGGGGCCTAATCATGGCCATCGTGAAAACCCCCGTCGAGGGCTACACCGGCCCCATCGGCGCTGACCTGTTCGTCGGCGGCGTCTGCACCGACGTCCCCGACGACCGGTTGGACTACTACCGGCGTCAAGGTTATGTCATCCTCGACCAGGAAATTACCACGCCGCAGGAGACGCCAATCCAGCTGCCAGCCGACAGCGCCCCGAAAGCCGACTGGGTCACCGCCGCAGTTCAACTCGGCATTGACGTCAAAGGCAAAACCAAAGCTGAAATCATCGCAGACGTCACCGCAGCCACCCCACCAGCGGAGGAGTAACCCCCATGGCCACCTGGCTCACCGCTGACCCTAAGATTCTGTGGCCACACCTCGACGGCACCCGGCTGGAGGAAGCGAAACGCCTCATCGAGAGGGCGGAGCACATAGTCCTTCAGCGGTTCCCCAGCATCCCCACCCGCATCCAGCAACACCGGCTCAGCGCCGAGGTTGTTGCCGGCGTCGTGGAAGACATGGTGACCCGCGCCATCGCCAAAGAAGACCGGGGTGGACTCACCCAACTGGCCTACCCCGAAGTGACCATGCAATGGGAAACCGACGGCGGCCTAGGGCAAGGCTCACGGCTGTGGCTCACCACCGATGAGATCATCCTGCTAGCACCGCAGCTGGCCCAGGGCGCCTGGAGCATCCGTCGCAAAGCAACACCTACGCTGCCGGAGGACCGATGCTAACCCCTCGTGTTCTCTTCCAGCCAGGGTGGCAGTATCGGCGGCAAACAACCACCCGTGACGACCCCATCACCGGGGAAATCATCGCCACCACCTACGAACCCATCGCCGGCACCGGACTTGTCCAAGAGGCCTACTGGACCGGCATGCAAGAAACCACACCCACCGGCGGCGTCCGCGACGAACGCCTCGTCATGTTCGCCCCCACAGGCGTCACTGTGGCCGACCTCGACATCACCGCCAAAGACGAATTCGCAGGTCCCGACGGCCGGGTGTGGCAGTGCATCAGCGACGGTATCGCCCGCGGCATCCCAGGCCGGCCACCCGACTACATTGCGGCACGAGTCCGCAGAGCAAAGGAGAAAGAACAACCATGACCGAAACCATCCCCACCACCCAAGCCGAGCAGTTACTGCCCGAGGAGGAAGGCGTCCACGACGGCATCTACCACGGCACCGACGACGCCGGCAACCCCTTCTTTACCGCGGCCGGCAGCCCCTACCACCTTGCCGACATCCGCAAGAAACAAGACGCCCGCGCCGCCGAAGCGGCTGAGAAGGAAGCAAAGGAGGACCCCAGTGGCGAAAGCGAAACTCACCCTGTACCGGCGCCGAATACTCCGCGAGCTGCGGCGCCAAACGGTGCCGGCCCGAAAGAAAATCGCCCAGGAAATAGCCAGCCAAGCTAAAGCCGTAGCCCCCGTCCTCACCGGCGACTACCGCGACGGCATCCGCGTCAACGTGCGTGGCACCATAGTACGGGTCGTTGACAATGACCAACTCGCAATCCATAAAGAATACGGGACAGCCGATACCCCCGCCCACGCCGTCCTCACTGGCACTGCCATGCGATTTGGCCGCTACCGAGGCATGAGGCCCCGATGAGCAACATAATCCCCACCGCCTACATCCCCGGAGAAGTGCGTAAGCATCTACTGGCTGATGCCGAATTCGTCCGCTTACTGCATGGTGGTGCTATCACCTGCCGGGAAGTGCCCGACCCGCTCACCAAACCTCACGTCACGGTCAAGGCTGTAGGGCATCAGGGCGGCGACCCCCGGCTGCACCGGGTACTCATCCAAATCACCCCATGGGTGCCCCGACCCGACGTCTCCCACATCCCCGAAGACCCCGACATCACCGCCTGGAACCTCGCCACCCGCGCCGGGGAACTCCTGGCCAGGGCAAAAAACATCATCGTTGATGACACCCACGCCTGGTCCTCCCACTGGGTGGACGGCCCCATCCAGCTGGAAGACAAAAACCGAGGTCTCGACCGAATCATTTACTACGCGCCCGTTCGCATTGGTGTTCACCTACGCAGGCGCACAATCTAACAAAGGAGTGAACCATGTCTGATTTTGCTGATTCCAAAAAAGCCCACGTGTGGCTGGACGGCGATGCCTTCCGCGCCCCCGTAGGCACCGCCATGCCCACCGACCCGTTTGCCGCTACCCTCACCGGATGGGACGCCTACGGCGGCATCGAGGCAGGCATCGAGGTAACCGCCGAGCAACAGGTCACCAAGAAAAAGATCTGGAACAAGCGGAACGCGATCTACAAGATCATCCGCGACGCCCTGGAATCCGGCATGAAGTACCGTGCCGTTGACAACAGCAAGGCTGCCTTGCTGACTCGTTTGCAAGGCGGCAAGATCACCAAGAAGGGCGACCTCTACGTCGCCGAGCTTGGGCTTGGCGAAGAATTTGCCTTCTTCTGCCGGTTCGATGACGGCGTTTCCAAGATGGCGTTCTACTGCCCCCGCGTGACCCTGGCATCGCCGGCGAAGCGCGCCACCCTCGACGACCAGAACCTGGACGGCTGGGAATTCGACAACAGTTTCCTTGACGGCTACGAGGAAATCATCCCCGAGCTGCCCGCAGGCATCACCGTGCCCTAATGGCTGCCACTTCATGCCCATTTTGCGCAATCATCATGGGGGAGGGGTGGGCGCGAGAAGTCTACCGCGACGACCATGCCATGGCGTTTTTCCCACTTCGGCCCGCGGCTCTTGGCCACACCCTGGTAGTTCCCCGCCGGCACATACCCGATATTTGGGAGCTGCCAGAAGCTGCCGCCGCGCACCTCTCTCGCACTGTCTTGCGGGTTGCTGCGGCGTTACGTACAGCTGTCGCCCCAGACGGGCTGAATATCATCCAGTCCAGCGGGGCGGCAGCAACCCAAACCGTGCCTCACCTGCATGCGCATTTGGTGCCGCGCTGGGCAGCAGATGCTATGGGCCCTATTTGGCCGGCTCATCCCCCCAGCTACCCTCCGCAGGTGCTCGACAACCTCCGTGACAAGCTGGCTGGCCTCATGTAGAGCGGGCTAGGCGTCGGCTCTGTCTAAAACCCTTATTCCTTCCAAACACTAGGAGAAACCAAACCTCATGGAAAAAATCGACCTTTTCGAGCGTGCCCTTGCTATCAACGGCGGCGACCCCGTACCCGTTACTCTGCTCGGCGTTGATCTGTCGCTGCGCCGCAATTTCACCGGCCAGGAAGCGCACGATATCGTCCGGGCGCTGTTTGACCACGCTGACGAAGCAGTACATGACCAGGCCACCCGTGTTATCGCCCTGGTGTCCGACTCTCCTAAGAAAGACCAAGAGGCTTTTGTTGACCAGCTCATGACGCTGAGTCTCGCCGAGGTTATGCGGGTGTTTGATGTCATCGGCGAGATCTGTGGCTACCGGGATGCTGAAGGCAATTTTTTTCCTACATCCTCCAGCTAATCAGCCCCCAAGAGTTTGCTAGGCGGCTGGTCGGGTTCCAATCCAAATACCACCTAAACTACCGCCAATGCCTGGCGGAAATGTGGTGGGTCGACCTGGCGATACTCGCTGACGGGCTGGACGAGTGGACCCCCACCGACGAAAACATCGCCCGCCTGGTGGACCGGGAAGACTACTGGCTGAACTCCGAATATAAATCGTGGATCACCGACCCTGACGACCCCGAAGTGCAGGCGGAGAAAACCCGCCAGAAACTACTAGGAGTGAAGCCCCCGGAGCAGCCACAGCTGTGGCCTGTTGCAGTCCGCCCGCCAGCGCTGCAGCAGCAACTGGTGCGGGCGGCCACCCAGGCGGCGGAGAAGACGGCTAAACCGGCAAGAAAGAAGATCACCATCACGGAGTTCCTGCGCATGCGCGGCAACTAGGCAGTTAAGAGGAGGGCATAATGGCCGGCGGCAAAATCGACATCTTAGTTGAGCCGAACACTAAAGGATTCAACCGCGCCCTGGAATCCAGCCTAGGCAGCGCCCTGGGTATTGCAGGGAAACTCGGCGCAGGCATCGGCGTCGCCCTCGGACTTGGCAGCGTCGCCAGCGACATCGTTTCTGTCGGCACCGAATACCAGAGCCAACTGAACACCATGGCGGCGGTGAGCCAGGCGACCGCGGGACAGATGGATGCCGTGCGCGCCAAAGCTAGGGAACTCGGCAACGACATTAGCCTCACTGGCACGTCGGCATCTGATGCCGCAGCGGCCATGACCGAGCTCGCCAAAAACGGTCTGACCGTCGCCCAATCCATGGAAGCCTCCAAAGGCACCTTGCAGCTGGCTGCCGCCGCCCAGATTGATGCCGCCCAAGCCGCCACCATCCAGGGGCAGGCTCTGCAGGCGTTCGGTTTGGGCGCCCAAGAAGCAGGCCGGGTATCCGACATTCTCGCCGGCTCGGCGAACGCTAGCGCCGCGGAGATCACCGACGTGGCCCAAGCCCTCCAGCAGGCCGGCACAGTGTCCCATGCCTTCGGCGTGAGCATCGACGATACCTCCACCGCGATCGCTATGTTCGCCAACGCCGGCATCACCGGCTCCGACGCCGGCACCCTGCTGAAAACTTCCCTACTGGCGCTCACCGATCAAGGTAAACCCGCGCAAAACGCCATCCACGATCTAGGCCTAACCGTCTACGACGCCCAAGGTAAATTCGTGGGGCTGCCGTCCCTGATCGGCCAGTTGAACGCCGCGTCAAACCGCATGACAGAGGAACAGTATCAAGCGGCAACCGCCACCCTGTTCGGCTCCGATGCCATGCGCTTCGCTTCTATCGCCGCTGGTAAAACCACAGAGGACTTCAATGCTCTCAAAGAGGCGGTCACCCGGCAGGGGCAGGCAGCCGAAGTAGCAGCCGCCCAAACCAAAGGCCTACCTGGCGCCCTGGAACGCCTCGCCAACGCCAAAGAAGACCTCACCCTCGGCCTCTTCGAGACTCTCCAAGACGATCTGGTGGCAGCCGCCGACGCCGGCACTGCCGCCCTCGGCAAGATCGGCCCCGCCGCCGAATCAGGCATACACCTAGCGTCTGACGCCGTGCACGGGCTTGTTACCGCCCTCACCCCCGTGGCCGGTCTTGCATCCACCCTCGCCACCGACTTCACCGGCCCCCTGCTCGGCATCACCGCCGTCATGGCTCTGAAAAACTGGACAGACTTTCCCGCGAAAATCCAGCAAGCCACCCAGTCGATGGCCACGATGAAGCAAGGTGTTGCTGACCTGCAAGAATACTACCGAAAAGGCCACAAGGCGATCAGCGAGTTCGACGCGAAAACCCAATACATGATTACATCATCCAACGGGTTGACGCAGGCATTAGGCAGATCACGGGAGGCGTTCAGCTCCGGGTCGGAAACTATGCAAGTCGCGGCTAAGCGCTACTTTTACGCGGGCAACACTATCGCATCCGGCGCCGCAAAAATAGGCAATGCCGCCGCGGGTGCTGCTAAAGGTGGCTTGTCGTTGATGCGATCTGCCGCGGGAGCCGTTGGTGATGCTCTTGGCGGCCCGCTAGCTATCGGCTTCATGGTGGCAGGCGCCGTCGTCGGAGGCTTCATTGAGGCCAACCATGCCGCCACCGAAGCCCAGCGCAAGCTAGCGTCGGCGACAAAAGCAACCCAGGCCGCCCAAAACGACTTGGCCAAAGCGGTTTCCGGTACCACCGGCGCCCTAACCGAACAGGCGAAAAAAGCGGCAGAACAACTCGCCGACGCCAGCTTGACCCAGCTCACTGCCATCGGCAAAGCCCGAGAGGGAATCATCTCCCATGCGGACCCTACTCGCGCATCCTCCGAATGGAACAGCCTTTCCCTGAAGGAGCAGCAGGAAGCGACGCGCAGTGCATCTGAAATATCAGACGCCTACGAAGCGCTGAAAGCCAAGCTCACCGCCACTGGCCTGAGCATGGAAAACCTCAACAACATTGTTGCCGAGGGCGGCGACGACTATAAGAAACTCGTTGCCGAGCTGCGTGCTGCTGGTGAGGAAGGCGAGCGTGCCGCGGGTTACCTGGAGAAATCACGGAAGCAGATCGAAGACACGATAGCTGCTGCGCGCCGGGTTGACCCTGCTGCCGCCCAGGCAGCTAAGGGGATTGATGTTCTGGCGGATTCGTCGGCCAACGCCAACGATAAGCTGAACGCCCTGGAGTCGATCATGCAGGCTATGGGCCTGGCACCCATAGCAGCAGAAGAAGCCATGGCTTCCGCAGCCCAGGCTGTAGATGACATGGTGAAATCCGCCGAAACCGCGAACCACCCGGTTGAGCAGCTAGGTGAGAACCTGGGCGACCTAGCTGCCGGCAAGCTGGACATGACGAACGCCTCCGCTAGGGAGCTGAGTGAGAAGCTCTCGACGATGCGGCAGGAGCTGGAAAAGGTCGCCACCGCGGGCGGTAACACTAATGATGCGTACCAGCAGATGCAGGGCTCATTTGCCACTATCGGCCAGGAGTTCGGCCTGACCGCGGAGCAAGTCCAGCACCTAGCCGACACATATGGCGTCCTGCCCAAAGAGATCACCACCCTGGTTGGTGTCAATAGCGAAGGCGCTAAGAAGGAGTTGGCCACGGTGTGGTCCCAGCTCTACCCGTTGAAGGCCGGCACTAGTATTGAGGTCAAGGCTGTGGGGGACCAGGCCATGGGTGTGCTCAAAGACCTGGGCGTCAAGGCAGAAAAGCTGCCTGATGGCATCAACATGAAGCTGACCGCCACCGACGCCGACGCCGTGGCCAAACTCGGAGAAGTAGCCGCAAAGGCCGACGCTATCGGCGATAAGCCGGTCGACGTGAAACTACTGCTGGACGACACAAAGTTCACGACCAACGCGGCAGCCGCCAAAAACCTGGTCGACGATCTGGCGATCCAGAAGCCTTCCCCCCAAGCGCAGCTCATCATTGATGATTTCCTCAAGACTGGGGAGATTGCCAAAGGTGACCTGTACTACCTGACCGGCCTATCGGCCCGCCCCCAGGCTGAACTGAACAAAGACCTGTTCGACGCTGGGTTTAACACCACCAAGGAACAGTTGGACTCGCTCACCCGCACCACGGCGATGCCGACCGTTGACGCGAACACCGCGCCTGCGCACAACAAGATTCGTGATCTCTGGAACGCGCTAGTTTCACTGACGGCTATGGGGCCGGTAAACGTTATGGGCATAGCGGCGAAAGCCACTGGACTCTCAGGAAAAGCAGCTGGCGGCCGCCTACCAACAACCGGCCCTGGCACCGACACCACCGACGGCATCCTTGCAGTCAACCCCCAAGGTACCCCGGTGGCATGGGTGGATGCTGGCGAGTGGGTTATCAACCGACGCTCGGCTGACCAATACAACCGCACCTTGCACCACCTGAACCAGGGTGATGGGCCAGGCGCCCTGGCTGCCCTCTATAACGAGTTGCCCCGCCACGCTGCAGGTGGCAGGGTGCAGAAGGTTAAGACTGATTTGGCCCCGCTGGATGGCACCCCCTACATCCTGGGCGGGTTTTCCCTGGCTGGTGTGGATTGTTCCGGCGCTGTGAGCGCCGCGGTGAATTCTTGGGAGGGCGCCCCGATCTTCCAGTCCCGCATGAGTACCGCCACGGAAGGCCCTTGGCTTGCCGCGCACGGTGCCCTGCCTGGCCGCGGCAACCCCACCGATTTCCAGATTGGCTGGTGGGATAACGGTGGCGGCGCCAACGGGCACACCGCCCTGAAGCTCCCTGATGGCACCTATATTGAGTCCGGCGGTAACACCGGTGGTGGCCTCACTATCGGGCGGGGTGCCGGCCCTCTCGACGGGCGGGGGTTCACCAACTGGGCGCATTTTTCCGGCAGTGCTGCTGACCTTAACCTCCCAGCCCTAGAGCTGGCGTTTAGCAGCCTCACCGGTGGCGGCACCAGCGTGAGCTGGGGCGAAGCCCAATCCCTCCACGATCTGGCCATCAAATATTTAGGCGCAAAGGTCTATGACCAAGGCGGCATCCTCCCCCACGGCGGCGTAGCAGTAAACTTGTCTGGCCGCCCAGAGATGGTGCTGCCCCCGACGTTGAGCCAGGCGGCCCGTAGTGGGCAGCTGCAGGCCACATCCCCGGAGCTAGCTCGCGCCGTCGACAAGCTCACCGCAGCATTGTCGTCGGCAACCGCGGCATTCGTCAAAGCCGCGAAAGAACTGGACAAACCAGTGCGCGCAGGGTCGAAGGAACTGGCAGCCTGGGGTGGCGGCTTCCTCGGCAAAAGCCAGGTCGTCATCGACGCCGAAAAAGGCCTGGTCGATACCCGTAAGGCCATTGCCGATGAGTCCAAAGACATCGCCGACGCCGAGAAGGAATTGGCCAAAGCCCGCAAGGATTTGTCGAAAACCGAGCGTGACAACGCTGACAAGCTGATCGACGCCCAGGACCGGCTGCGGAAAGCCCGCAGCAAAGATAAGGCCAGCGCTGAAGACATCGCCGACGCCGAACGCAACCTCGCCAAAGTACGGGAAGACGCCCCGGAGAAATCCCAAGAGGCTGCCGAGAAGATCGCCCAGCAGGAAGAGAAGCTGGCTGAGGCTAGGAAGAAAGCCGCCGACTCCGCGAAGCGACTAGAGGCCGCCGAACGCACAGTCACCGCAGCCTACTACCAAGCCCTGGCTGACCTCATTGACGGCGTGAGCGGGCACCTAGCTTCCGCCGCGGGGCACTTCGGCGAATTCTTCGACACCCTCGGCAAAGCCGCCGAGATCGCCGACAGTGAGCGCAAGGCCATAGGGGAGCTGCAACAATCGCAGATCCGCAACGGCTTAGCCTTACAGAAGTCCTTGCTGGACCTGCAAACAGCAGAATGGGACGTGTATACTGCCCGCGCACAGGGCGCTATCTCGGTGGCCCAGGCGGAGAAACAGTTAGCTGAAACTCGTAAGCAGCAGGCGCTGCTGGGGGCGACCGGCATCGAGGCCATGGGCGCCGCCCTCGACCGTTTCCGTACCACGGGCGTGTTCTCGATCGGTCAGGTTGCCGACTCTGTTGTCGCCCAGACCGCCGCTGTGAAGGCCGCGGAGTGGGCGGTTGCCGAGGCCCGCGCCCAGGCGGCTGCCGACCAGCACGCCGCCACCCAGAAACAGGCCCTAGCCCAGCTAGATGTCGCTGACGCCACCCTGACCCAGGCGAACACCGCAGAGATGCTGAGGATCAAAACCGAGGCGCTCACGCAGCAAACCGCCCAGCTGTACGGGTTAACACCCGCGGCAGCCCAGGGCGCCAGCGCCGGCTTTAGTGGCATCGGGAAGCTCCTCGGTGGCCTAGGTAAGATCGCTGCTGGCGTTGCCGGTGGTGCCGCAGGCTTCGCGGCTGGCGGCCCTCTGGGCGCTATCCCAGGTGCCACCATTGCCCTCGGCGGCCTCGGCGACCTGGTGCGCGGCGGCTTCGACCTCTTCAACAACAGGTCTTCCGTGAAGGAGGCCTGGAAAGGCATGGGCCTGGCGCAAAAGGCTGGGGTCGTTTTGGGCGGCCTGGGCGGTGGGGCGCTTGCTATCGGCGGCGCCGCGCTTACCCCCCAATACGGCGCCGAGGCAGCCATCGGCGGCGCCAAGCTGGCCGACCAATGGACCGATGCTGTCCTGGGCGGCATGGCCCACGGTGTGGAATCGAAGATCGCCGCTATCCAACGGCAAACCACAGACCGTACCGACCGGCTAGGGCTCGCCACCGACGCCCAAAAACTCCTTCTCGATACCAGGCGGCAACAGCTAGAGCTCGCGGGTGCTGCGAAAGCCGAAGCGCTGAAAGCCCAGGTGGACTACGCGAATTTACAGAAACAATTAGCGGAGGCTACCACCAAGGCGGAGATCGACGCCCTCACCGAGGCCGCCCGCGTGGCAGCCACCAAGCGCGACGCCATGCTGGTACTGGCGGCACGCCAAGCCCAAGCCGCTGAATCCCAGCTGGCGCACACCCGCGCGCTTGTAGATGCCGCCCGCTCCGGCGCCACCCAAGCCGGAGTGAAAACCATCGACATCAATGTGCACCTCCCGGACGGCGTTAACACCTTCACACGCGCCGATGTTGCGCGCATCACAACCGAAGCGGTGAAGGCCGCCACCGGCGCCGACTATGTGAACGCCCGAATCTAGAGAGGAAGGAGAGACAATGTGTATGAGATGACCTACGTGTCGCCTGACGGCGCATCCTTCGCTCTCACTGGTGGCCAGATCGAAGTTGCCGAGGGCGGCGTCGACAAACTCGTCGGGAGCGTCAAGGAACGCGCATATACCGCGGTGGGTATGCCGGGGCAGCTACTCGAATCACATGTCGTCGAGCCGATCCACGGGTCGCTTACCCTGGTGATAGACTCCACCCCCACCAAGCCCGCGGAGGTGTTGGCCTTCGAGCTGCGCAGGGCGTTCTCTCACCGCAGGCTAGGGCAGCTAGCGGTCGCCACGCCCCGCGGCGTAGCTAGGCTCCGATGCCGGCTAGACGGCACCATCAGCGACCCCACCGAGGTGTACAGCCGCTCCAGCGGCCTAGAGCTGCGCATCCCGCTAGCTGCTGATGAGGGCGTCTGGAAGGTCGGCCCATACACCGGCACCGGCAAGATCAATGTTTCGAACTTCGGTGACGTCACCGCCTACCTGGAAATCACCTGGCAAGGAAATGGTGGCCCTATCACCCTCCCTTCCGGCGCCACCCTAGCCCTACCCGCCACCTCCGAACGCCGACGTCTGCTCCTCAACCCTGCCGACTCCTGCGCCATCATTGACTCCGCAGGCGCCGTTGACCACACCCTATGGCGGCAAATCCCATACCTGCCTGAGGGGGTGCCAGCAGGCGGGCAGCGCACATACCAACTGCCCGCAGGCGTGACAGCCAACTGGCACGTTTCCACCCTCGACCCCTGGAGGTGACACAGATGATTGACTGGACAGCCCACCGTAAACACCGTGAGCAGATCATTGCCGACACCGGCCAGTGGATAGGCCTGCTCGATGCTGACGGCAACCCCCTCATGGACCTGCCGCCCGTGGTATCCATGGTGGCGCCGGAGGCACGCAACGACCCAGGCTCCCTAGAACTCACAGTCCTGTGCCGCAGTCGCCGCGGCATCATCCACCCCGTTGTTACCGAGCTCGTCGCCGAGCAACTCGGCGTGCTCAGCCCCGAAGGCCGGCTCGTCCCCGTCGCCGACCGGACCCGCTTCGTGGCCATAGAACGCGCAGGGGTGCCGCGCCGGGTGTACTGGGTGACCCATACCGTGGCCAGGGGTGACGCCGACGCCCCTGCCACCCTCACAATCCACGGCGTGGGGCTAACGAAGCTGTTATCTCGATTCCCCGCAATGTCTGCCCCGACCACGTGGCAGCAGTCGTTTAGGAGGTTTGAGCGCGACTGGGTAGGCCCAGAGAACACCAAGGTGGTGTTCTCGCGGCCCCGCCAGCTCGCGGGGATGAAAATGGTGACCGTCGCTGACGGTGCTACCCTCGATGGCCCCGCAGAGGCCACCATCCGGCGGCTGATTGCCGAGTCGCTGGCGGCGGCGTTCCGGGTTGCCGGGATCACTACGGATCCGCCGATCCAGGTATTGACCACCCCGACGGGGCGTTCTTCCCCGCGTATCCTGCTGCGCCCCACGGATGGGCCGCTGCTGGAGGAGATCGCCCAACCGGCTGCCGCGGCGGGCGTTATCATCACCGCCCGAATGTGGTGGCCAGGCGATCCGCCGGTCACCGGTCTGGCGTTGTCGTTGCCTACGGTTGTCGTGGCAGTTGAGCAGGCAAAGGAGGCACTATAATGATGCCCACGCTTATTGCTGATGGCGGCGAGATGACCGTTGGTCGCCGCACCTCCACCTATGTGTACGGGGTTTTCCAAGTGGACATCCCCGAGGGTAAGGAGCAGGCCCAACAAGACGATCGTCTGCAAGAAGGGTACATTTACCGCCCAGATCAGCGCCCCACGGGGCGGTTCGATATCGGATTCGTCCGCGCCGACGCCCGCATCGACTTGAACGCCCAACAGTCCAATCTTGAATCTATCATCGACGCCGCCCAAAACCGGGTCGAGGGTGCGGTGTTTTTCGAGCGTGACATTATGGGCCGCGGCCTAGGAAAATTCCGCCCAGGTGTCGACTTCGACACTGCTAGCCTCGTCGACGTTCTGGTCTGGGGGAAAACCCTCACCCTGCCGGTAACCGCTATAGACATGACCAGTGGTGACGCCGCAGCAGTGGGCTGGCGGGTGCACGTCGGCGGCCAAATGATCGCTGATGCTGATAGCCTCCGATCCCACAACGACGCCATCCTCGGCCAAATAGAACAGGAACGCCGACACCGACTAGCTACAACCAAAACTGCCGAGACCGCGGCGACCACCGCCAACAGTGCCACCTCAGCAGCTGCCACGGCAAACACCAAAGCTGCCTCAGCAGCTGCCGCCGCTGACGACGCAGACAAGAAAGCGAAGGAAGCCGATGCTGCCGCACGCATCGCTGACCAAAAAGCCAAAGAAGCAGATCAAGCCGCCCGCGCTGCCGATAGGAAAGCGATCGAAGCTTTGCAAACCACGGTGCAGGGTATGCCCCGCATCCTGCACATTGACACTGGCGGCGCCAACATCTTCACCGGCTCATCCGGCAGGATCAACAACGGCGAAGCATGGGGTACTCTCAAATGGTTCAGCGCCGGGCTGCAAGTTCGATCTGGTGCCAGATTCGAGGCCAAAGGCGACTGGACCGGTTCTATTCTCATGATTGCTGTTGCTACTCAGGGCGCCACAGATGTCTCCTGCGCCGATATCACTGCTGGTAACCGCTACCACGAGTCCGCCACTGGCGGAATCTTCCAAACCTATAAGTCCGCGACGGTTATCATCCTGCCCAGCACCTAACCACCGCCGCTGCCCTTAGGAGGCCCCACCATGCCCACCATCACCGGTGACCTGCGGCTAATAACTAACCAGCCAGCCGCTGTCACCGCCCTGCAAATCCATGCCCCCGAAGCCCGCGCCAGCGCCGGCGCAGTTATTCTCCCCGCCCCCGCTATTGTTCCCGTAACCGGCGGTAAATTCACCGCCGATATTGAGCTTGGCGCTGCCGTGTGTATCCCCGACTACAGCGGCTCGCTAGGTGAACCCATCCCTATCGCCATCCGTGCCAGCACTACAACGTTCGCCGAGGCGCTGGAAAATGGCCGTGACCTTACCCCAGAAGAGCGAGACCGGGTTGTCGAGCTGTACCAGAAGATGATTGCCGCAGGGGACGCCGCTAAAGCCGCCGTGGCAAAAGCCGAGCAATCGGCCACCCAAGCAGCGCAGGCAGCCGCGGCAGCTAAAGAATCCGCAGGTCACGCCGCCAGTGGCGTGCCCCCCGCTACCGCCACGGTGCAAGGAAAAATCCAACTGGCAGGCGACCTCACCGGCACCGCCGATGGCCCACGCGTCGTCACTGCCGGCGTTAACGGGTACAGCGTAGCTCACCGCAGCCAGGGGTTCGTGAAAACCCAACCGGACGGAGTGCTGACCATAGCTGACGACACTATCCGCTATGATGCCGCTGCGGTGCATAAAGGATACGTGGATGCAAGAATCAGTCGGCATAGCCACACCACCGACCAGATCAAAGGCCTGGACACGGCACTGGCCGGCAAAGCACCAGCATCACACACCCACCCCACCAGCCAAATCACCGGCCTGGACGATGCCCTGGCAGGCAAAGCAGCAACCAACCACACGCACACAAAAGCCGATATTACGGACCTGCCGCAGATCACAGACACTACTGGCGGCAATACCCTTGTCGTCCGGGACCCTTGGGGCCATATCACAGCTGCTGACCCTAACTACAGCGATCAGGTAGCAACCAAGGGGTACATAGATGCCGAGCTGAAAAAGCTGAGCCAGATAAAGACCGAAAGCGTATTACAGAACGCATCGTCTGCTAAAAAAATAGGCAGGATCGTATGCCTATACGTGAACATCAATTCCGCGGGCGGACAAGGCACGCTTCCCCCTGATTTCCGCCCAACAAATGCCTGCTATATCGCGGTGTATACCCCTACGAAGCTCGCATATCCAGGCTGGATGACAGTTTCTCCTAACGGTGAGGTTTATGTGCAGTTTTCCCAATCGGATTCCACAGTAGGGTTCGCGACGGCGGTCTACACCTCAGCTATCTGATCTCATTATTTAAAATCTTCAACCCCAGCAACCCATCGCGGCGCTGGGGTTTCCTCATGGAAGGAGGAAACTATGGTCACTACTGCCCAGCTTGCCGCGATTATGGGCGGCGATATCGACTACAGCCAACACGTGGCGGCAGCGAATGAGTCTATGTGGCGCGCCCAGTGCGCAACCGCGGCGCGTCAGGCGATGTTCCTGGCGCAGGTAGGCCACGAGTCAGCCGGCCTGAAGTATTTCCGGGAAATAGACCCGGGTTATTATTTGCGGGGTCGTACTGATCTGGGGCATGGGCCGGGGGAGGGGGAGCAGTGGCGTGGCGCGGGCCCCATCCAGCTGACGGGCAAAAACAATTTTCGGGCGTTTGGCGCCTGGTGTCACGCCCAGGGGCTGATAGAGGACCCGGAGGTGTTTGTGCGCCAGCCGGAGCTGGTGGCCACGCCCCGCTGGGGGTGGCTGTCTGCATCCTACTACTGGACAGCCGCTCGCCCTGACATTAACCAACTAGCCGACGCCGGCGACATCATCGGTGTGACCCGCCGCATCAACGGCGGCACCAATGGCCTTGCCGACCGTGAGCGCCGCTACCGGCTAGCCCTACGCATCCTCAGGAAGGAGACCCCTATGGCAGAGAAAATCCTGCCGTATTCACGCGACCAAGTAACCCAAGACACTAACTACTTTTGTGGACCTGCGTCGTGCCAAACCGTGATCCGTGCGGCAACCGGCGACCTCATTGACGAAGCCGCGCTTGCCGTTGAGCTGGGAACAACCACCGAAGGCACCAGCAGTATCGACCGCATGCCCTCGGTGCTCAACCGGCACATCCCCGGTGCCCTGTACGAGTATCGGGTGATGCCGAACGACCCGCCAACCCCAACCCAGACCGAACTGCTATGGGACGACATCACAGCCAGCATTGACGCAGGACACGGCGTCGTCGCCAATATCGTTGCGCCGCCAGACAACTACCCGCGAGGGGTGAACGGGTCGATCTCCCCCGCATACTCCGGCGGCACCGTATTCCATTACATCGCCATCATGGGTACCGGGGAAGACGAGAACGGCGACCCCTGCGTGTGGGTTGCCGACTCCGGTTTCTGGCCATACGGCTACTGGCTTGGCCTCGACCAGCTAGCAACGCTCATCCCGCCCAAAGGTTACGCATACTCAACTGCCGCCCCACAACAGGAAGGATTATTCATGGGACTCCCCCAAGACCGCCAAGAAGACTTAGCGCGCAAGATCGACGACATCCACACCATCCTCACCCGCCGCCTGCCTAGCCGCAGCGGCTACCGTACCACCGACGAACCCATCGACACCCTGACCGGGTTCGTGCTCAATACCGACGCTCGCCTGCATGAGCAGGCAGTGCTGGAAACCGCCCAGGCCACCGGCCTCACCCCCGGTGACGTCCACCAGCGCCTGGCCAGCGGCCAGTCGTTTGTTGAAATCCTAGACCTAGAAGGAGAAAAGTAATGACCACTATCAACCCCACCCTCGATGCCGTCCAAGCCGCTATCGCAACCGCCATCGAGGCCCAGCCCTGGTATCGGCGATTCGCTAACACGGTCAACGCATCCCTCGGCGGTGTGGCAGGCGCCCTGGCAACCCTGGCCGCAGCCTACGCCGCTACCGGCCGCGCCGACTCCACCGCCGTCCTCGTTGGCGCCGCAGCCGCTATCGCCGCAGGCATCGCCGCCCGCCTCACGAAAAATGGGGTTACCCCCTCCACTGGTGCCACGATCAGCGCAGCAGTTGCTGCCCAAACCGCCCCCGTCGATGTCACAGTCGCCGTGCGTGACGCCGTCCGCGCCGAGCTAGACGCCCGCGCCGCTGCGCCGGGTGGTGAGCACGCCGAATGATGGGCATGGCGCCGGCGGTGATGCTGGTGCTGGATGCCCCGCCTGCCCACAGTGCCGCGTGGGGTAGCGTCTGGGAGCGCATCAGTGCCTCGGAGGCCATCATGCTGGCGCTCGTGACGGCTATCGGCGGCGCCTATAAGATTCGGGCGGATCGGCGCGCCGAACGGGAAGCTGACAAGGCGGCTATCCTGGAGCGGAAAGCGGCGGCGGTGGATAAAGCCGCCCAGGACTTGCGCGAGTGGCTAACCACCCGTGTGGCCATTCTCGAAGCCAAAGTGGAAGAGATGCAACGAGAACGTGAACTCCACATGCGTGTAGCTTCGACTTTTTTTGACGTCCTGGCCGACTACCCAGATCCTCCGGGTGCGCCGCCGATCCCCGCTACGGTTGCTTCCGTTATCGGGTGGCCACCACAGTGCGCCCAGTCGGCACCAGCCCCATCACCCGAACAAACATAAAACTCCCCCTACCTGATGCCTAACGCCAGGTAGGGGAATTTTTCGTGTTATCGGGGGGTTGAGCGTGGTGCCTGGCGTGGGCGCTGCTCATGCCACTGCCGCACCTCACGGGCGCTCCACGCCCGGAGATTATGCCACCGAGTAGCCGCCGCCGGCGCTTGGCCCCGACTAACGTATGCCGTCCAGGTGTCAGGCGCGATACCTAGATAGGTAGCGCACTCCCCAGCAGTCCAGTACTCGGCGCCGTCCTCGTCAACGAGTTTTAGCCGCATCATTTCTCCTTTAACAGCGTGTCGACAATAACATTGAGTGCTACCACTGCAAGCAGCATGGCACTCACCCAGAGCCGACCCCCTACGAGGGGGAGCAGTACTGCCGCGATGGGCAGCACGATGTAGCAAAACA